>Ga0268289_100067_pt1 | contig 64669 bp, 60 predicted proteins | sample MetspNORM_FD_191340 | JGI IMG/M metagenome (GOLD analysis project Ga0268289, IMG submission 191340) | Soil microbial communities from San-Diego area, Southern California, United States - Methylocaldum sp. NOR-M | ecosystem: Environmental > Terrestrial > Soil > Desert | place: USA: California... | reverse complement strand
CAGCCCAGGGCCTCGGCCTGCGGCAGCCAGGGCAGGTCGTGCACGGCGGGCTTGCGCGCCATCGCCCGGGCCCAGGATTCGTCGCCGCGGCGGCGGTACAGCAGGACTTCGTTGTAGGTCATCACCGCGATGCGGCCGCCGTCCGGCGCGATGTCGGCGGCGGTGACCTGGTGGCGGATGCGGGCCATGCGCGGGTTGGCGCGGACCTCGTCGGCGGTCGCCACCGGCACGCCGGCCAGCGTGCCCAGCCGCCGCGCGACCTGCACGCCGCCGCCGCGCGGGCGCAGCGGCAGCGAGAACAGCTCCGGCGGCACGCGCTTCTTCGACACCAGCAGCACCTGTCCGCGCGCGGCGTCGACCGCGACCGCCTCGCAGTCGCGCGGGCCGTCGGGCCAGCGGAAGGCGATCGACCAGGCCGGGCGCAGCGGCGTGCGCTGCGCGGCGGCATCCAGCGACGCGGGCTCCTCGATCACGTGCAGCTGCAGGCTGCGGCGCAGCCCGCCGTTGTCGCCGGTGTCGGCGACCAGCAGGTAGTTGCGGCCGTCGAGCTCGAAGGAGGCGATGTCTTCCCAGTCGGTGTTGGGCGCGCCGGCGACCTCGAACGCCGCCCGCAGCCCGCCGCGGCTGCCGACCGCGAACAGGCGCGCCTGGTTGCCGCCGTCGTCCTGCATCCACAGCACGTCCTCGTGCACGTGCGACGCGGCCAGGCCGCTGATCTCGTCCAGGCGCGCGTCGAGCAGCATGCCCGAGAGCTGCGCGAACGGAGGCGGCTGCGCGCACGCGGCGAGCAGCGCCAGCAGCGCGGCCGGCAGCAGCGCGCGGAGAAGGCGGATCGACCGGTGAGACGCCATGGCGGCAGCATGGCATGGCGCGGCGGCGACGCGAAGCCGCCGGCCCCGCGATGGTTAGAATGCGCCGGCACGACGCCGCGCGACCACACAGGAACGAGGTCCCATGAACGAAAGCAACGGCTACGCCGTGTTCTTCTTCCCGCAGGCGCTCGAGGCGCTGGGCGAGGCGATCAAGCCCTACCTGCAGGAAGGCCCGGCCGGCGCGCACGTGCTGTGCAACGAGATCGACACCGGCGGCGCGCTGGTCGAGATGACGCTGCGCGGCCGCGACTCGGAGGGCAAGGAGCTCGCGCTGGAACTGATGGTGCCGACCTCGATGGTGCGCATGGTGGTCTCGACCCACAGCGACGGCAGCTTCGGCTTCGGCCCGCACGTGGCGGTGAAGCCGGAGCCGGCGGTGCCGCCGCCGGTGGCGGCCGCGGTCCCGGAAGCAACCGCGCCGGCCGCGGTGCAGGAAGCGCCCAAACCCTGAGCTTTTGTAGGAGCGCACCCGGGCGCGACCGGCTTTCCCGGTAAAGCAGTCGCGCCCGGGTGCGCTCCTACAGGGCGTCTTCGCGGCGTTCCAGACGCCGCCATTCGCGGCCGGTGAACAGTTCCAGGGGCCGGAAGCGCCGCTTGTAGTCCATCTTGCGGTGGCCTTCGATCCAGTAGCCCAGGTACAGGTGCTGGAGGCCTTCCTGGCGCGCCCACTCGATCTGCCGCAGCACCGCCAGCGTGCCCAGGCCGCGCGCGGATTCGTCGGGATCGAAGAAGGTGTAGACCGCCGACAGCGCGCGCTCGACGCGGTCGGTCACCGCCACGGCGAGCAGCCTGCCGTCGACGCGGAACTCGAGGAAGCGTCCCTCCGACCACGCGCCGACCAGGAACTGCTCGAACTCCGCCGCGCCGTGGTCGTCCATGCCGCCGCCGCGATGGCGCGCGCCGAGGTAGCGCTGATAGAGCGCGAGCTGCTCGTCGGTGCGCCGCGCCGCCACCACGCGCATGGCGACGTCGGCGTTGCGGCGCAGGCAGCGGCGCTGGCTGCGGTCGGGGACGAAGTCGGCCACCGGCACGCGCACCGCGATGCAGGCGTGGCAGGCGGCGCAGTGAGGGCGGTAGACCAGGTCGCCCGAGCGGCGGAAACCCCAGCCCAGCGCCTGCGGATAGAACTGCGACAGGCGCGGGTCGCGTGGGTCGAGCACCAGGTCGCGCGCGGTGCGGTCGCTGAAGTAGCCGCACGGATGCGCGCCGGTGTCGAACACGCGCAGGCCTTCGTCGTCGCGGCGAGGCGGGTTGCCCATGCGCCTCAGGCCCCCGCGCGAGGAAGCCGCCGGCCCGCCACGGGTGGCCGCGGCGCGGACGGGGCCGGGATCGGCGTGGCGCGGGCGAAGGCGTTCGGCATGCGCCAAGCATAGCGCCCGGTCTCTCGCCGGCTGCGACTGTCCGCGTGCTGAATGCGCCGGCCGGCGTGTCATCCGCCGCGGCGCCCGGGCGTTGACCGGTGCGATGGCGGCACTGTCGCTGCCCGATTGGAGACATCGATGAAGCACAAGATCCTGTTCGCCACCGTCGTCCTCGCACTGGCCGCGGCCGGCGCGGCCGTCGCGCAGCAGCCCGCCGCCACGACCGACCAGCCCGCGCGCCATGCGCGGCTGGACGCCAATAACGACGGCGCGATCGATCGCGCCGAAGCGGCCGCCGCGCCGCGCCTGGCCGAACGCTTCGACCAACTCGACGCGGACAAGGACGGCAGGCTGACCGCCGGCGAACGCCCGCACCGCCACGGCTGGCGCCGCGGCCATCGCGGCCACCGCATGATGATGCGGCTCGACGCGGACAAGGACGGCCGCATCAGCAAGGCCGAGGCCGCGGCCGATCCGAAGTTCGCCGAGCGGTTCGCGAAGATGGACCTCAACCGCGACGGCTACGCGGATCGCGCCGACTTCCGGGCGCGCATGGCGCAGCGCCACGCCGAATGCTTCGACAAGGCCGACCTCAACAAGGACGGCAGGCTCAGCCGCGTCGAGTATTCGAACACCCTGCAGGCGTGCCGCCCGCAGTGGCGCGGCCACGGCGAGGGCATGAAGGCGCCGGTGCAGCAGGCGCAGTAATCACCGCTGCAGGAAGGCAGCCAGGCCCGCGTCCCCGGACGCGGGTTTTTTTGTTGCGCGGACTTGCCACGGACCTGGCGCCTACAGCACGCCGGCCGCGTGCAGCCCCATGGCCATGCCGGCGCAGCTGCACACCAGGCCGATGGCGCCACCGATCCAGCAATGGACGCGCTCGCGCCGTCGCCGCAGCGCCGCGCCGGCCGGGTCGCGCGCGGCTTCCAGCGCATGTCGCCGCCGCATCGCCCGCGGCTGCACCACCAGCGACTGGTAGAAGATCGCGGCCATGAAGCCGAGCCAGGCCAGCACGGACGCGACCAGCAGCGTGGTGCCGCGTGCATAGCGCGCGACGAACACCAGGCAGGCGACGAATGCGATCGACACCAGCGCGTTGACCACCGAGCTGCGCACCAGCGCCCGGCGCTCCTCTTCGTCGATCGCCCCGCGCAGCTGCTTGCGCAGCCCCAGCCAGATGCCGGCGAAGGCGGCGACCATCGCGATGCCGATGCTGCCGGCCGCGCCGAGCACCAGCTTGCCCAGGGTCTTCGCCCCGCCGGCCGCCGCGACCGCGAGGATGCCCTTGGCCGCCGCCGGCGGGCTGGCGGCCGCGAGCGCGCCGGCGACGATGGTGGTGAACGCCGCGGTCGGCGCGCTGCCGCGCGCGAACTCGCCGAAGCGCGCGAGCATGTCCTCGCGCAGCGCCTGCCTAGCGCGCGACAGCCGCTTGCGCACCGCGGCGTCCGACAGCCCGAGCAGCGCCGCGACCTGCTGCGAGCGCTGGCCCTCGCGGTAGTACAGCAGCAGCGCCTCGCGGCTGTCGTCGGGCAGCGCGGCGATCAGCTCGGCCGCGGCGCGCTCGCGCTCGTCCTCGGCCAGCTGCTCGGCGGGCGTGGGCGACGGGTCGGCGGCCAGCGCGATCGCGATCTCGGCGCCTTCGCCGTCGAGCGGGCGATGGCGTCCCGCGCGCAGGTGGTCGCGCGCGAGGTTGCGGGTGATCTGGCGCAGCCAGGGCAGGAAGCTGGCCGGGTTCTGCAGGCGCTTGAGGTTCTGCCAGGCGGCGAGGAAGGCGTCCTGCGCGATGTCCTCGCTGGCCGGCACGTCGCGGGTGATCGCCAGCGCCACCGCGGTGACGGTGTTCTGGCAGGCGGCGACGATGCGGCCGTAGGCGTCGCGGTCGCCGCGCGCGGCGGCGGGCAACTGGTCGCGGATCAGCAGGTCGATGGCTTCGGCGTTCATGGTGTTTCGCGGGATGGCCTGCCTTCAGGACGTCGTGGCGGGCTGGATGTGACCGGCCGTGCCCGGACATCGTAATCCGCGCCGGGATCGAGGCAGGTCGTGGGTCCACTGGAGAAGGGCGCGAACCCGTCCGGCACCATGGCCGGGCCATTCATTCAGGCCGGTGTCGCCGGAATTGCGGCATCGGCCCTAGAGCGGCTGCACGATCCGCCAGCCCTCGCCGTCGCGGCGCACGTCGTACCACTGCGGCACGCCCTTGCCGCCGACGCGACGGCGCTGCAGGAAGATGGTGCCGGTGCCGGCGGCGTTGGCTTCGTACTTGCCGATCGCGACCAGCTGCGCCGCGGGCCGGCCTTCGATCCGGGCCGGGCACTGCGAGGCCGGCAGCACGCGTCCCGGTGACGGTGGCAGCGCGGCCAGCAGGGCCGGCGCGGGATCGCGGCCATCGACGGCGATGCAGGCGACGTCGTCCGCGCTGCGCGGCAGCTCACCGCGCAGCAGCGCGACCGCCAGCGAGTCCGGGGTCGCGGTGTTGCCGCGCGGCGGCAGGTCGCCGGGGAGCGGCGCGGTGGTCGCCACCGGCGCCGGTCGCGCGGGTCCCGCCTGCGGCGCATTCGTCGAAGGTCCCTGCATGGCCATGAAGGCGAGCGCGATGATCGCAGCGATCACCACCAGCAGCCCGAGCTTGATCCGGAACGCGCGCCGCTGCGTGTCGCCGCGGCGGTCCGACTGCTCGGAGGTGCCGCGCAGGCCCATCGACAGGTAGCTGTCGGGCGCGTTGCGCGAGGAGTCCATCAGGCCGGCATCGCGCAGCAGCGCGCGCGCCTTCGGCTGGTCCTCGGAGCGCACGATCCACACCGCGGGTTTCTGGCCGCCTTCGTCGCGGTAGGTGAAGTTGCCGCGGATGCCGCCCTTGTACGAGCGGCCGTTGGTGATGCGCACCTCGATGCCGGCGTCCTCGAGCAGACGGGCCACCTGCTCGACGTTCTCCAGCCGCGCGCTGGTGAAGACCTGCCTCACGGCCTCACGCCTTCGCCGGCACGTGCGCGGACGATGCGCCGGCGGTGACGCGGATCAGCCCTTCCTGCGCGGTGCTGGCGACCAGCTTGCCGTGGCGGTCGTAGACCAGGCCGCGCGCCAGGCCGCGCGAGCCCTGCGCGCTGGGGCTGTCGATCGAGTACAGCAGCCAGTCGTCGGCGCGGAACGGGCGGTGGAACCACAGCGCGTGGTCGAGCGAGGCCATCTGCACGTTCGGCTGGTAATAGCTGATGCCGTGCGGGAAGGTCGCCGTGCCCAGCAGCTGGAAGTCGGAGGCGTAGGCGAGCAGGGCGCGGTGCAGCTCCGGCGCGTCGCCGACCTTCTCGGCCAGGCGGAACCACACCTGCTGGAACGGCGGGCGCTTGGGCGGATTGAGCTCGTCGCGCGGGTAGACGTGGCGGAATTCGAACGGCCCCATGCGGTCGAGCCAGCGCTGCACCTTGGTCGGCAGCGTCGCCAGCACTTCGGGCGGGATCGCCGGCGCGGGCTCGATGTCCTCGGGCCTGGGGACCTCCGGCATCGACAGCTGGTGCTCGGCGCCTTCCTCGCGCTCCTGGAACGAGGCCGCGCAGAAGAACACCACCTGGCCGTGCTGGATCGCGGTGACCCGGCGCACCGAGAAGGTGCCGCCGTCGCGGGTGCGGTCGACGTCGTAGACGATCGGATGCTCGATGTCGCCGGCGCGCAGGAAGTAGGCGTGCAGCGAATGGGCGTCGCGCGGCTTGTCCATCGTCGCCTGCGCGGCCGACAGCGCCTGCCCCAGCACCTGGCCGCCGAACACGTACTTGGTGCCGATGTCGCGGCTCTGGCCGCGGAACAGGTTGTCCTCCAGCCGTTCCAGCGAGAGCAGCTCGATCAGCTCGGAGACCACGGGTTGCAGCGCGGGAGTGGGCATGGGAAGCCTGCGGGAGGGGCGCGGCGATTATACGGGCGCGTGGCGGCCAATCCCTGTAGGAGCGCCCCTTGGGCGCGATCAGGCTTTCGCAACGAAAGCCATCGCGCCCAAGGGGCGCTCCTACACGTCACATCCGCTGGAGATCGACCTGCGCCAGCACCCGCTGCCACGGGAACAGCGGCCCCGGGTCGCGCTTGCGCGGCACCAGGATCGCCGCGTCGTCGCTCGCCGGCACCATCGCGGTGTCCAGGTCCTCGTGCCCGGCGATGTAGCGCAGCGAGGGCAGCTGCGCGCGCAGCGCGTGCAGCAGCGCCACCAGCGCGCCCAACTGCGCGTCCGGATACGGTTCCTCCATCGCCTGCCGGCGCGAGTCCAGCCAGTCCGGCCAGCGCCCGCGGTTGACCAGTTCGATGCCGATCGAGCGTGGGTTGTAGCCGTGCACGTGGTGGGCGATCCGGTCCGGCGCGACGAAGCGATGGCAGCCGCCGTCGCGGTCGACGTAATAGTGGCCGCTGTTGCCGGTGCCCGATTCGGGGTACAGCACGCGCTCGCCGTACTCGCGCGCGGTGGCCAGGTCCGGCAGCTCGGTGCAGTGGATGACGACCAGGTCCACCTGCGACAGCGGGCGGCCCTCGAGCCTGCCTTCGTAGGGCAGCGGCGAGGCCTTCGGGACGCCTGGACCCGGCTCGTTCGGCATGGGGCCGATGCTAGCATTCGCGCATGAGCCTGCCTTCGCCCGATTCGGAACTGTACCGGCTGATGTCGCGTTTCCCGCGCGCCGGAAGCGTGCGCTGGATCGGGCTGCGGCCGGCGCGCGAAGTCGACATGGAGCAGGTCGACGCGGTCGAGGCCGTGGCCGGCAAGGGCCTGCGCGGCGACCGCTACCTGCTGTCCAGCGGCAGCGGCAAGCGCGGCGTCACCCTGCTGCAGGCCGAGCACCTGCCGGCGATCGCCGCGCTCAGCGGGCATGCCTGCGTGGCGCCGGCGCTGCTGCGCCGCAACCTGGTGGTCGCGGGCATCCCGCTGGTGGCGCTGAAGGGACGTCGCTTCCGCGTCGGCGAGGTGCTGCTGGAAGGCACGGACGGCTGCGATCCCTGCTCGCGGATGGAGGCCGCGCTTGGCCCCGGCGGCTACAACGCGATGCGCGGCCATGGCGGACTGTGCGCGCGCATCCTCGAGGGCGGCACGCTGCGCGTCGGCGACGCGGTCGCCTGCGAGGGCGACGCGTGAGCGCGCGCGGCCACTGCATCCTCTCGCACGGCTTCGAAAGCGGACCCGACGCGACCAAGGTCACGGCGCTGGCAGAGGCGGCGCAGCGGCTGGGCTGGACGCACGAGCGGCCCGACTACACCGACCTCGACGCGAAGCGCGAGGTGAGCGAGCTCGGCGACGTGCCGGCGCGGCTGCAGCGCCTGCTCGCGCTGGCGCGCGAGGCCGCGGCGCGCGGGCCGCTGGTGCTGGCCGGCTCCAGCCTCGGCGCATGGATCTCTGGCCGCGCGTCGCTGGAGGTGCCGCTGGCCGGGCTGTTCCTGATGGCGCCGCCGGTGCGCATGGCGCCCGCGCCGCCGCTGGAAGCCGCGGCGGTGCCAACGTCGATCATCCACGGCTGGGACGACGAGCTGATCCCGGCGCGCGAGGTCGTCGACTGGGCCCTCGCGCGTCGCGCGCGGCTGCTGCTGGTCGACGACTCGCACCGGCTGTCCGGCCACGTGGCGGCGTCGGCGGACGCGTTCGCGGCGCTGCTGGCGGGGCTGTGATGCGCGCGGAAGCGTCGGAAGCGCCCGGGGCGGCAGGAGCGCCGTGAAATTCTTCGCCTCCTGCCCCAAAGGCCTCGAATACCTGCTCGCCGACGAACTGCTCGCGCTGGGCTGCGCGCGCGCCACCGCGACGGTGGCAGGCGTCAACGCCGAGGGCGCGCTGGTCGACGCCGAGGGCGCGGTGCTGTGGTCGCGACTGGCCAGCCGGGTGCTGTGGCCGCTCGCCGAATTCCCCTGCGAGGACGAGCACGCGCTGTACCGCAACGCCGCGCTGGTGCCGTGGCGCGAGCACATCGACGACACCATGACGCTGGCCGTCGACGCCCACGTGTCCGGCGAGGCGATCACGCACGCGCGCTACGCGGCGCAGCGGGTCAAGGACGCGGTGGTCGACACCCTGCGCGCGGCCACCGGCGCGCGTCCGTCGGTGGACGTCGAGGCGCCTGACCTGCGGCTCAACCTGGTGGTGCGCAAGGGCAGGGCGGTGCTGTCGGTCGACCTCGGCGGCGGCCCCATGCATCGCCGCGGCTGGCGCCGCGCGCAGGGCGAGGCGCCGCTGAAGGAGAACCTCGCCGCCGCGGTGCTGCTGCGCGGCGGCTGGCCGCAGCTGTATGCCGAAGGCGGCGCGCTGCTCGACCCGATGTGCGGCAGCGGCACGCTGGTGATCGAGGGCGCGCTGATGGCGGCCGACGTCGCGCCGGGACTGCTGCGGCACGGCGACCGGCTGCCCTCGCGCTGGCTCGGCTTCGACGAGAAGGCCTGGGCCGCGCTGTACGCGCAGGCGCATGCACGCGAACGCGCGGGACGCGCCGCGCTGCGCGACGCGTTCGCCGGCAGCGACGCCGATCCGCATGCGATCCGCGCCGCGCGCGAGAACGCCACCGCCGCGGGCCTGCGCGACGCCATCCGCTTCGAGGCGCGCGAGGTGGCGACGCTGCCGATCCAGCCCGCGCCGCGCGGCCTGGTCGCCTGCAACCCGCCCTACGACGCGCGCCTGGCCGCGGACCCGGCGCTGTACCGCGCCCTCGGCGACGCGCTCAAGCACGCGGCACCGAACTGGCGCGCGAGCCTGCTGTGCGGCGACGCGTCGCTCGCGCACGCCACCGGGCTGCGCGCGACGAAGAAGTACCAGATGTTCAACGGCGCGCTGGAGTGCAGCCTGGTCGTGTGCGACCCGGTGCTGCCGGCGCTGCGCGGAGAGGCGCAGCCGCGCGCGCTGTCGGAGGGCGCGCAGATGCTGGCCAACCGGCTACGCAGGAACCTGCGCGGCCTCAAGGCCTGGCGCGCGCGCGAAGGCGTCGACTGCTTCCGCGCCTACGACGCCGACCTGCCCGAGTACGCTGCCGCCATCGACGTCTATCCGGAGGCCGGCGACCCGGACGCGGTCTGGCTGCACGTGCAGGAGTACGCCGCGCCCGCGGAGATCCCCGAGGCCGACGTGCGCCGCCGTTTCGGCGAGGTGCTGGCGGCAGCGCGCGACGTGTTCGGCGTGCGGCGCGAGCGCGTGGCCACCAAGACCCGCGCGCGCGGCAAGGGGGGCAGCAAGTACGCGCGCGACGGCGGCCTCGGCCCGCGCAACGAAACCTTCGCCGTGCGCGAGGGTGCCGCGCGGCTGCGGGTGAACCTGTTCGACTACCTCGACACCGGCCTGTTCCTCGACCACCGCCCGCTGCGCCGGCGCATCTTCCAGGAAGCGCGCGGGCGCCGCTTCCTCAACCTGTTCTGCTACACCGGCGCGGCGACGGTGCAGGCCGCGGTCGGCGGCGCCGCGCAGACCACCAGCGTCGACCTCTCCGCGACCTACCTGCAGTGGCTGGCGGACAACCTGCGCGAGAACGACATCGGCGGCCCGGCGCACCGGCTGGTGCAGGCCGACGCGATGGCGTGGCTGGAGGCCGACCCCGGCAAGTACGACCTGGTGTTCTGCGACCCGCCGACGTTCTCCAACTCCGCGCGCGCCGAGGACTTCGACGTGCAGCGCGAGCACGTGCGCCTGCTGCGCGCCGCGGTCGCGCGCCTGGCGCACGGCGGCACGCTGTACTTCTCGAACAACTTCCGGCGCTTCCGGCTGGACGCCGACGCGGTGGCCGAGTTCGCGCACTGCGAGGACATCTCCGCGCAGACGATTCCGCACGACTTCGCCCGCAACCCGCGCATCCACCAGGCCTGGCGCCTGACCGCGCGGTAGCAGGAGCACCGCCCGCCGCAACCGGCAGGCGGCGATGCCCGGGGGCGCGAAAGGAGTGCTAGTCCGAAGCCGCGAGGCTGCCCGTGCCGGCGGCCGATCGGGCGTGCCGCGCGCGATCGGCATCCGGCGCGGGCGCCTTGTCGTCGCGGAACATGCCTTCGTAGGCGGCTTCGTCGATGCGCCGTATGCTGCCGATGCGGCACGGGATGTCGGTGCTGCTGGCCTGCGCGCTGCGCGGCACGACCGCGTCGCCGAGGTCGCCGCAGATGCGGCCGTCATGGGTGACCGGATCGGTGCCCACGCCCGAGCGCTTGCCGGTCCTGGGATCGGGCTGCTGCTGCAGTCCCTCGCGGAAGCTCAGGTAGGGACGCTTGAGCAGGTCGGGGCAGTTGTTGTCCAGCCGGATGTCGTAGTAGCGCTTGCCCAGGCTCTTGACGACCACGCGGCGCTGGTCGACCACGCCCCAGTCCATGATCTGGTCGAGCTTCAGGCAATCGGAGACGGGCCGGATCGGCGTGGCCGGCGGCGCGGCGGGACCTGCGGCGGAAGCGCCCAGCGCGACCAGGGCCAGCATTCCGGGAAGGATCGAGATCGGATCGAGTCGCATGGCAGCCTCCTGGCATTCGCCTCGCGGCGGATGCCGCGACGGCACCGGGCAATGTCGTCCCCGGCCGCTTAATCCGTGCCGAATGCGCCCCGCGTCGTGGCGGCCGCGGCCGCCTTGCCGGCCCGGAACCGATGCGTTCCAGCGATGGCGCTGGTGCGGGCGCATGATGGCCCCGATCTGTGGGCCATCGCACTCCCGGGAGGGATTCCATGAACGCCACCACCGCCACCCATGCCCGCGTCATCCGCAGCGTTCGCGGCAGCCCGACCTCGGACGGCGCGGGCGTCAAACTCACCCGCGTCATCGGCGGCGCCGCGCTGCCCGACCTCGATCCGTTCCTGCTGCTCGACGAATTCGGCACCGACCAGGCCGAAGACTACATCGCCGGCTTCCCGAGCCATCCGCACCGCGGCTTCGAGACCGTGACCTACATGCTCGACGGCCGCATGCGCCACAAGGACAACCACGGCAACGAAGGCCTGCTGGTGCCCGGCAGCGTGCAGTGGATGACCGCCGGCCGCGGCCTGGTGCATTCGGAGATGCCCGAGCAGGAGGAAGGCCGCATGCGCGGCTTCCAGCTGTGGGTGAACCTGCCGGCGAAGGACAAGATGACCGATCCGCGCTACCAGGAATTCGACGCTTCGAAGATCCCGTCCGTGCAGCCGGCCGCCGGCGTCACGGTGAGGGCGATCGCCGGTGAAGTCGACGACGGTCGCGGCGGCAGCGTGCGCGGGCCGATCGCGCAGCCGGCGACCGATCCGCTGTACCTCGACATCGCGCTGGATGCCGGCGCGGGCTGGGAATACGCGCTGCCGGAAGGCCACAACGCCTTCGCCTACGTCTTCGAGGGCGATGCCCGGGTCGGCGACGGCGAGGATGCGCGCGCGCTGGGCACCCACGAGATGGGCGTGCTCGGCGGCGGCGACGTGGTGAAGCTCGCGGCCGGCGACGCCGGCGCGCGGCTGGTGCTGGTCGCCGGCCGTCCGCTGCGCGAGCCGGTGGCGCGCTACGGCCCGTTCGTGATGAACACGAAGCAGGAAGTGATGCAGGCCTTCGTCGACTTCCAGGAAGGCCGGTTCTGACCAACGGCCGGCGTTTCCCGCCGTCAAGACGTCGTTCACGCGTGGAAAACAGCGAAGGGGAGCCGAGGCTCCCCTTCGTTGCGTCAAATCACCGATCACCGATCACCGGTCACCGGTCACCGGTCACGAGCCGGGAATCCCCACCACGTCCGGCCGCTCGCTGCCCAGCCAGCGGTAGATGATGCCGCCCAACAGCGCGCCCAGGATCGGCGCCAGCCAGAACAGCCACAGCTGCCCGATCGCACCGGAGCCGGCGAACAGCGCGACGCCGGTCGAGCGCGCCGGGTTCACCGAAGTGTTGGTGACCGGGATGCTGATCAGGTGGATCAGCGTGAGCGCCAGGCCGATCGCGATGCCGGCGAAGCCCACCGGCGCGCGCCCATGGGTCGCGCCCATGATCACGAGCAGGAAGAACGCGGTCATCACCACCTCGCACAGGAAACCGGCGGCGGCCGAATAACCCTGCGGCGACAGCGCGCCGAAACCGTTGCTGGCGAACGCGCCCGCCGCGTTCGGATCGATGGCGAAGTCGCCCCTGCCGCTGGCGATCTGGAACAGGATCCAGCCGGCCGCGATCGCGCCGACCACCTGCGCGAGGATGTAGGGCACCACGTCCTTCACCGGGAACCGGTTGCCCGCCCACAGCCCCAGCGTCACCGCCGGGTTGAAGTGGCCGCCGGAAACATGGCCGAACGCGTACACGCCGGTCAGCACGGTCAGGCCGAACGCCAGCGCCACGCCCATGTATCCGATGCCGAACTGGTAGCCGTCGGCGCCCACCACGTGCGCCGCGAGCACCGCGCTCCCGCAACCCCCCAACACCAGCCAGAACGTGCCGAGCAACTCGGCGACGAGTCGTTTGGTCATCTTGGTCTCCCCATTGGTCGGATGGCCCCGGTCCGGGGCCAAGGAAATGCTGGAGCAAGGGCGCGGGGGAAATGTTCGCCTGGCGTTAAGCGCGGTCGGGGCCGAGGTGCCGGGCGACCTGCAGCGGGCGAACCGGAGCGACGCGGCTGGCGGAGCGGCCGCGGCGGCGACGGTTGGCTTCTCTCGTCATGCCGTGAAGGCGGTGGATCCGCGAGTTCCGGAAGGTCATCCGGGGAGGACCCGCAGTCCCGGACCCGGCGTTTCGCGCGCAGCGCATCGTCCCGCTTTCGCGGGGATGACGGGCGGCAGGGATGCGGCGTTTCGCGAAGCGGGCTGCGCCGGTGCTTCGCGAAGGCGGGCCTTGGCCTAGTTGCTGCTCAGCTGCGGCCCGCCGGCGCCGAAGTGCAGCGATTCGGCTTCCTTCAGGACGCTCGCGAGCTCGGATTCGTTCTTGGCACGCAGCGAGATGTGCGCGACCCGGCCGTCGCCGAGGTCGATCAGCGTTTCACGGACCTGGGCGTTCGGCGCCGAGGCGATCTCGCCGCGGTACCACCAGGCCTCGTGGCCGTCGATCATGGCCGGTTCGGCGCGGTCGACGCGCCTGGGCTCGAACGGCGAATCCTTGGCGATGGTCACCGCAAACGCCTCGCCGGCGTCCGCGTCGCGCAGCGCCTTGCAGAACACGAAGTCGTCGCCGGCCATGACCTTCCAGGCCAGCCCGCTGTCGGCGGGCAGCTGGGGGCATTCAAGTGCCGATTGCGCGTGGACGGCGCCCGCGGAGAGCAGGCAGGCCAGAGGAAGGAGACGAAGCAGTTTCATACGCACCCCCTTGCGCATGTGATGACACGTTTCCCGACCATAGTCGACGCCGACCGGGAAAACAAACCGTGATGCAAATCACATTTTCGATCAGCCGTCGGTCTCAGCGCTCCGGCAGGGGAATGAACTCGTCGTCCCCAGCGACCCGTCCGAACCGGCCTTCCAGCCAGTCCTGCTTGGCCTGCTCGATGCGCTCCTTGGAGGAGGACACGAAGTTCCACCACAGGTGGCGCGGGCCGTCCAGCGGCTCGCCGCCGAACAGCATGGCCTTGAGCGGGGTCTTCGCCCGCAGCTTCGGCCGGCCGCCGCGGTCGAGCACGACCAGGTGCTTCTCCGGGATGTCGGCGCCGTCGAGCTGCGCCTGGCCCTCGAGCACGTAGAGGGCGCGTTCGGCGGCGCGGTCATCGATCGCCACCTCGCCATCTGGCGCGAGGTCGACGGCGACGTTGAAGGTGTCGGCGAACACCTTCACCGGCGATTCCTCGTCCCAGGCGCGCCCGGCGACCACGCGCAGGGTGGCGCCGCCGCGGTCGATGCGCGGCAGCATCGCGGCGCCGTGGTGGTGAAATTCGGGCGCGACCTCCTCCGATGCCTTCGGCAACGCCACCCAGGTCTGCATGCCGTGCAGCGGCTGGCCGCCGCCGCGCAGCGACTGCGGGGTGCGCTCGGAGTGGGCGATGCCACGGCCGGCGGTCATCCAGTTGACGTCGCCGGGCGTGATGTCCTGGTCCGATCCCAGGGTGTCGCGGTGGCGGATCGTGCCCGCCCACAGGAAGGTCACCGTCGCCAGGCCGATATGCGGATGCGGGCGCACGTCGATGCCCAGGCCGGGCTCGAACACCGCCGGTCCCATGTGGTCGACGAACACGAACGGCCCGACGCTGCGCGCCTGCAGCGTCGGCACCGCGCGGCGTACCTGGAAGCCGCCGAGGTCGTGCACGCGCGGGGCGATGATCGTGGTCATGGCGGGCTCCGGGCCAGGCGGTCGAGACAGGATGGCACCGCCGCCGCGCCGTCGCGAGGCCGGGCGTTGCAACGGATCGTCCCGGGGTACGGGCACGCCCCGCGCAAGGCGGGTCCCGGCCCACCAACATGCATCGATCGCGTTGGGCGGGGTCCCGACCCGCCGGTAGGATGCGCGAGCGGGGGGCAGACCCGCCCCGCGATCCTTACGGCAGTGCTTCCAGCGTGAGCTGCGCCTCCGGATTGGCGCCGCGTTCCAGCGACACCAGTGTCAGGCGCCGGCCATCGAGGTCGCGGCTGCGGTCGCCGCGGCCGGTGTGCAGGCTGAAGGACTCCGGCCGTCCGTCGCTGGCCGTCCACTCGAACACCACTTCGGCATCGCCCGCCCAGACGCACTGGTGGCCCGGCGCGCAGCGCGAATCGTTGGCGACGCGGACGTAGCGCAGCGCGCCGCGGCCGGCGATCGCGACTTGCTCGCCGGTGGCCATCGTGAACGTCTCGCCGTCGACGATCGTGCGCGGGCTGCCCGCGCCGGCGGCCGCGCCGGCCGGCGTCGAGCAGGCGGCGAGCAGCAGCGGCAGCAGGCCGGCGATGGCGGTGGTGGCGTGGGGCAGCAGCGTGCGCATGCAGGACGTCCCTTGCTTGTGGAGCGGCCGATTCTAGGCGGGCGGCGGCGTGGCGCGGGTGAACGCAGGCGCGCCTGCGTGCGGTGCTGGGTTCAGCGGCCGGGCGACGCGTCGCCGCGCGCCGCCAGCCCGGCAAGCCGCGTCGGCTCCGGGAGCCTGTGCTCGCCGGTGCAGCGCATCACCAGGTCCGCTGCCGAGGCCATCGACACGCGATGCCCCGGCGACACGATCAGCGGATCGCGATCGACCTTGCTGCGCAGCACCCATCCCAGCTGCACGCCCTCGTGGCGCAGCGCGGTGTAGGCGCCGCGCATCTGGTGCGGCTCCGGGCCGCTGCCGAAAATCGCCGTCCTGGCGACGCCGATGCTGGGCAGCCCGGTCGCCACGCCGAAGTGCGATGCGGGCCCCAGCCCACACGGATGCGCGATGCCGTGGCCGTCGACGAAGGCCAGGTCCGGCGGCTCCGGCAGCCTCTCGAGCACCAGCAGCAGCGCAGGCAATTCGCGGAACGACAGCAGGCCGGGTGTGCAGGGCGCGCTGGCGGGAACGCGCGCGACTTCCGTGGCGAGCACCTGCAGGCTGCCGGCGTCGAGCAGTACCGCGCCCGCGTGCAGGGTCGCGCCCTCGTCCCCGGCCTCGACATGGAAGCCGGCGATGGTGCGCAGAGGCCTGGCGAAGCCGTCGCGCCGGCTGACCTGGCCGGCGAGCTCGAGCTGCAGCGCGCGCGCGGCGGCGGGGCCGGCTTCGCCGCCGGGGAGTGCGGGAATGGTCGCCAACTCAGTAACGCTGCCGGTCCAGCCTGGCGACGCCGTCGGCGCCGATGCGCACTTCGTAGAGGTTGCCGTAGTCGCTCTCATCGATCGGCGCGACCTCGCAGGCGCACAGCGCCGAGACGATGCCGGGCACGGTGTTGCTGTGGCCGACCACCAGCACCGTGCCGGAGGCATGCTCGCGGCGCAGGCGCGCGGCGAAGGCCTCGGCCGGTCCCGCGGCATCGTAGGGCGTGATGGTGACGGCATGCGCGACCGCGGTCGGCGCGGCGGTGTCGCGGGTCCTGCGGAAGCCGGTCGCGTACGCGGCGACCACGTCGCGGTCGCGCAGCAATCCCGCCAGCGCCTCGGCGCGGGCCTTGCCGGCCTCGCTCAGCGAGGGATCGCGCGCGTCGTCGGTCGCCTTCTCGGCGTGGCGGACGACCACGAAGGCAAGCACCGGCGCCGCGGTCGGCACCGGCGTGGATGCGCAGGCGCCCAGCGCCAGCATGAAGGTGGCGAGCAGGATCCGGAAACCTCTGGGCATCGAAAGCTCCTGTTGGACCGTCGGCTGGCGTGGTTGGTCGCGACCGCGCGTCCGGCATCTCGCCGGTCCGCGGCGTTGACCTGAAAGAATGAGCCGCGATCAGGCGGAAGGGCACGCCGTGGCGACGCTGGGCCCGCGTGCGCGCGAAGTCAAGCGCGCCTTCCACTTGCGCAGGAAAACGAAAGGGCCGCGGTTTCCCGCGGCCCTCCGGTGTCGCGTTGCGGGATGGATCAGGCCAGGCCGGCCTGCTTCATCACTTCCGCGGCGTAGTCCTCGACCACCTTCTCGATGCCCTCGCCGACGGCCAGGCGCTGGAAGCCGACGACTTCGGCGCCGGCGGCCTTGAGCACGGCCTCGACGTTCTTGTCGGTGTCGAGCACGTAGGGCTGGCCGTACAGCGTGACCTCGTTGACGATCTTGGCGATCTTGCCGCCGATGATCTTCTCCAGGATCTCGGCCGGCTTGGACTTGTCCTTCTCGGACATCTTGGCCAGCTCGATTTCCTTTTCCTTGGCGATGAAGTCGGCCGGGACGTCGGACGCCTTCACGTGCGGCGGGTTCATCGCGGCGACGTGCATCGCCAGGCCGCGCGCCAGATCGGCGTCGCCGCCCTTGACCTCGACCAGCACGCCGATGCGGCCGCCGTGCACGTAGGCGGCGACGTTGTTGGCGCTGTCGATGCGGGCCATGCGGCGCACCTGCACGTTCTCGCCGACCTTGGCGATCAGTGCGGCGCGGGTTTCCTCGACGGTCTGTCCGTCGATCGTGGCCGACTTCAGCGCATCGACGTCGGCGGCGCCGAGCGCGGTGCGGGCGACGGCCTCGGTGAAGGCGACGAAGTTGCCGTCCTTCGCGACGAAATCGGTCTCGGAGTTGACCTCGACCAGCACGGCCTTGCCGTCGTCCTGGGCGGACGCGATGCGGCCCTCGGCGGCGACGCGGCCGGCCTTCTTGTCGGCCTTGGCCAGGCCCGACTTGCGCAGCGCCTCGGCGGCGGCGTCGATGTCGCCGGCGGTTTCGCCGAGCGCCTTCTTGCACTCCATCATGCCGGCGCCGGTGCGCTCGCGCAGTTCCTTGACCAGGGTGGCGGTGATCTCTGCCATGGGGAAAACCTCGTGATTCGTGGGCGTGGGAGCGGCTTCAGCCGCGAATGCTTGCGATCGGAAATGGGGACGGCAGGCCGGCCGGGCAATGGAAGGCCCGCCTGGCCCGGCCGCGGCCGGCATTCCGCGGCATCGGCGCGGCCCCGGGCGCATGGCGCCGTGCGAGGCTCGCGGCTGAAGCCGCTCCCACAAAGGGAGGAGGGCAGCCGCGCATCGTCGCGCGGCTGCATGGCCGCCGGATTACTCGGCGGCGGGGGTGGCTTCGGCGGCCGGCGCCTCGGCGGCGCCGTCGTCCTTGGCGGAAGCGCGCTTGGCCGGGGCCTTCTTCGCCGGCGCGCGGCGGGCGGGCTTGTCGCCCTCGGACTCGGCGAACTCCTCCTCGCGGACGCTGGCGACGTTCGGCGCGGCGGCCTTGCCTTCCAGCACCGCGTCGGCGGCGGCGGCGGCGTACAGCTGCACGGCGCGGATGGCGTCGTCGTTGCCCGGGATCGGGTAGTCGACCAGCGCCGGGTCGTAGTTGGTGTCGACCACCGCGATCACCGGGATGCCGAGCTTCTTGGCTTCCTTGATCGCGATGTCCTCGTGGCCGATGTCGATCACGAACAGCGCGTCGGGCAGGCGGTTCATCTCCTTGATGCCGCCCAGCGAGGCCAGCAGCTTCTCGCGCTCGCGGCGCAGGCCCAGCACTTCGTGCTTGACCAGCTTCTCGAACGTGCCGTCGGTCTCGGCCGCTTCCAGCTCCTTCAGGCGCGACACCGACTGCTTGACGGTGCGGAAGTTGGTCAGCGTGCCGCCCAGCCAGCGCTGGGTCATGTACGGCATGCCGCAGCGCTCGGCTTCTTCCTTGATCGCGTCGCGCGCGCTGCGCTTGGTGCCGACGAACAGGATCATGCCGCGCTTCTGCGCGATGCCCGAGATGAAGTTCATCGCGTCGCCGAACAGCGGCACGGTCTTCTCCAGGTTGATGATGTGGATCTTGCCGCGGGCGCCGAAGATGTACGGGGCCATCTTCGGGTTCCAGTAGCGGGTCTGGTGGCCGAAATGCACGCCGGCCTCCAGCATCTGGCGCATGGTGATCTGGGGCATTGCTTGTTTCCTTCGATGGGGAGCAGGGGGCGGGCCGCACCAGGGTGAGGTGCTTTTCCTTGGAAAGACCGCACATGACGTGCGGGCTCTCGCGAAGGGACTCGCGAATGCTCCGGGGTTGGGCCTCCCCGCTGCGCCGTGGCCAGATCCTGGGTCCTCGCGGACCCGGGACACCCCGGCACGGGTGGTTGCAGCGGGTGTGGATTCGACGGTGACGCCCGCCGTGGGCGGTCGCCGGGTTGGCCCCGGGCGAACCGCGAAATTATAGGCGCGCGTCCGGGCACGGGCAAGTCGGGAGTCCCGGCACGGCGCGGCGATCCCCGGTCGGCTGGTCCCGGGTGGGCGGACCCTGCCTCCCCTGCCGCGGCTTCCGGCCGGCGTGCGTCGGCGCCGGTCCGGGCGGGCCGGCAAATAGGCGATAATTGCCGGATGACCATCCACCTGAAGACCCCCGCCGAGATCGAGCAGATGCGCCTGGCCGGGCGGCTGGCGGCCGAGGTCCTGCAGGTGGTCGCGCCGCACGTGAAGGCGGGCGTGACCACCGAGGAACTGGACCGCATCTGCCACGAACACATCGTCAACGTGCAGGGAGCGACCCCGGCCAACGTCGGCTACCGGGGCTATCCCAAGACCGTATGCACCTCGGTCAACAACGTCATCTGCCACGGCATCCCGAGCGAGTCCAAGGTCCTCAGGGACGGCGACATCGTCAACATCGACGTGACCGTCATCAAGGACGGCTGGCACGGCGACACCAGCCGCATGTACTACGTGGGCACGCCCTCGGTGATGGCGCGGCGGCTGGTGGAGGCCACCCACGAGGCGATGTGGCGCGGGATCCGCGCGGTGAAGCCGGGGGCGACCCTGGGCGACGTCGGCCACGCCATCCAGCAGTACGCCGAATCCGAGCGGTTCTCGGTGGTGCGCGAGTACTGCGGCCACGGCATCGGCAAGGTCTACCACGACGACCCGCAGGTGCTGCACTACGGGCGGCCGGGCGAGGGCCTGGTGCTGCAGCCGGGCATGACCTTCACCATCGAGCCGATGATCAACGAGGGCACCCGCCACGCGAAGGTGCTGCCCGACGGCTGGACCGTGGTCACCAAGGACCGCAAGCTGTCCGCGCAGTGGGAACACATGGTCGCGGTGACGCAGGACGGGGTCGACGTGCTGACCCTGCCGCCGGGCGGCGACGGCGGGCGCTGACATGGCCGGCGCCGCACAGCCAGGCGCGGCGGAAGGCAGGGACGCAGGCGACGGGGGCGGCTGGCTGCAGGCGGCGCGCGAGCGCCTCGCCGACGCCGACGCCGGGCTCGCCGCGCGGTTCGACCAGGACGCGGACGTCGACCATCTGGTGGCCCAGCGCGCGCGCGCGGCGGACGCGCTGATCGTCGAGGCCTGGAAGCGCTGCGTCCCGGAACGCTCGCGGCTGGCGCTGTTCGCGGTCGGCGGCTACGGCCGCGGCGAGCTGTTCCCGTATTCGGACATCGACCTGCTGGTGCTGGCCGAGGAAGCCGACCAGCACGCCGGCCACGACGCGCTGGCCGGCTTCTTCGCGCTGCTGTGGGACCTGGGCCTGCCGGCCAGCCATGCGGTGCGCTCGCCCGCGCAGTGCACGCTCGCGGCGGCGGACCTGACGGTGCTGACCGCGCTGATGGAGGCGCGGCCGCTGGTCGCCGACGTCGCCGACCGCGCGGCGCTCGCCGCTTCGATCGCGCCCGGGCGGGTCTGGCCCGCGCGCGACTACTTCGTGGCCAAGGCCGACGAGCAGCGGCGCCGGCACGAGCGCTTCGGCGACACCTCCGACAACCTCGAGCCCAACCTCAAGGACGGCCCCGGCGGGTTGCGCGACCTGCACACGCTGGGCTGGATGGCGCTGCGCAGCTTCGGCGTGCGCGAGCTGGAGGCGCTGGTCGGCCTCGGCCACGTCGGCGCCGACGAGGCGGCGGCGCTGGAGCGCGAGCGCCGGGTGCTCGCGCGGCTGCGCTTCGGCCTGCACCTGGTGGCCGGCCGCGGCGAGGACCGGCTGCGCTTCGACTACCAGAAGATGCTCGCCGCCAGGCTCGGCTACGCCGACGACGACCGCAACCTCGGCGTCGAGCAGATGATGCAGGGCTTCTACCGCGCCGCGGCCGTGGTGCGGCGGATCAACGACCGCCTGCTGCAGCGCTTCGAAGAGCATTTCGACGGCGCAGCCGTGCCCGAGCCGCTGGACGCGCGCTTCGAGCTGCGCCGTGGGTACCTGGCCGCGCGCGACCCGGCGTGGCCGCACGGCGACCCGGCGCAGGTGTTCGGGCTGTTCGCGACCTGGGCGGCGCGGCCCGGCGTGCGCGGCCTGCATTCGCGCACCGCGCGCGCGCTGGCCGAGTCGCTGGAGCTGGTGCCTGCGTACGATGGCGCCGACCCCGCGCTGCGCGAGGGCTTCATGGCGCTGCTGCGCGGCGCGCAGCCGGTGCCCACGCTTGAGCGGATGGCGCGGCTGGGCGTGCTGGGGCGCTGGATCCCTGCGTTCGCGCAGGTGTCCGGACGCATGCAGTTCGACCTGTTCCACGTCTACACCGTCGACCAGCACACGCTGGCGGTGCTGCGCAACATCGCCGCGTTCGCCGGCGAGGCGCCGGACGAGCGCTTCTCGATGGCGCACGAAGTGTGGCCGACGCTGCGCAAGCCCGAACTGCTGCTGCTCGCCGGCCTGTTCCACGACATCGCCAAGGGCCGCGGCGGCGACCATGCCGAGGTCGGCGCCGAGGACGCGCGCGCGTTCTGCGCCGCGCACGCGCTGCCCCCGGGCGACGCCGCGCTGGTGGAGTGGCTGGTGCGCCGGCACCTGCTGATGTCGGTGACCGCGCAGAAGCAGGACATCTCCGATCCCGAGGTCATCCACCGCTTCGCCACCGAGGTCGCCGACCGCGAGCGCCTGGACTACCTCTACCTGCTGACCTGCGCCGACATCGCCGGCACCTCGCCGCGGCTGTGGAACGCGTGGAAGGACCGCCTGCTCGCCGACCTGCGCACCTCCACCCGGCTGGCGCTGCGGCAGGGCCTGGAGCATCCGGTCGCGGCGATCGAGCACGTCGCCGAGACGCGCGCGGCGGTGCGCGGGCTGCTGTCGGCGCACGGCGTCGACGACGACGAGGCCAGCATGCTGTTCCTGCGCTTCCCCGATGACAGCTTCCTGCGCGCGCGCGCCGACCAGATCGCATGGCAGGCGCTGGCGCTGCGCAACGCGTCGCCCGGGCAGGTGGTGGTGGCGGTGCGCTCGCTGGATGCGGGCGACCATGCGCTGGAGGTGTTCGTGCATTCGCCAGACCGCGACGGCCTGTTCGCCGCGATCGTCGTCACCCTCGACCGCCTGGGCCTGGAGATCCAGCAGGCACGCGCGCTCGACGGCCCCGGCGGCACCATCCTCGACAGCTTCCAGGTGCTGCCCGGCGACCCGCGCCAGCCGCTGCCGCCGGCGCTGATCGAAGGCCGCCTGGCCGACGCGCTGTCCGGGCCGCTGGACCGGATCCGGCCGGCGCGGCGCACCCAGCCGCGGCACCTGCGGCATTTCCGGATCGCCCCGCGCATCCAGTTCGACGCCGCCGCCGCCGACGCCGGCCAGACCGTGCTGAGCCTGGTCTGCACCGACCGTCCCGGCCTGCTCGCCGACATCGCCCACGTGCTGCGCGCGCGCCACCTGCGCGTGCACGACGCGCGCGTGGCCACGTTCGGCGAGCGCGCCGAGGACGTGTTCCGCATCAGCGAACCCGACGGCACCCTGCTTGACCCCGCCAGCCGCGACGCCCTGCGCGAGGCGCTGCTGGCCCGCATCGATGGAGAAACGAGCCGATGAGCCCGCCCAAGGCCGCCAGCAAGAAGACCGCGAAGACGGCCGCCAAACAGGCCGCGAAGAAGGCCGCGCCGAAGTCCTCGCCCAGCGACGAGCTCAAGTTCATGGTCGAGAGCGCCTGGGAGCGCCGCACCATGCTCACGCCGGAGGAGATGGAAGGCTCCACGCGGCCCGCGGTGGAGAAGGTCATCGAAGGGCTGGAGAGCGGCGAGTTCCGCGTCGCCGAGCCCGACGGCAAGGGCGGCTGGACCGTCAACGAATGGCTCAAGAAGGCAGTGTTGCTGTATTTCCGCGTGCAGGACATGGAGCTGGTCGAGGCGTACCCGGCGCCGTTCTGGGACAAGATCCCGCTGCGCTTCGAGGAGTTCGACGAGGCCGCGTTCCGCAAGCTCGGCGCGCGCGTGCTGCCGGGCGTGGTCGCGCGCCGCGGCGCCTACATCGGCAAGGACGTGGTGCTGATGCCCTCGTTCGTCAACATCGGCGCGCACATCGGCGCCGGCACCATGGTCGACACCTGGGCGACGGTGGGCTCGTGCGCGCAGGTCGGCAAGCACTGCCACATCTCCGGCGGCGCCGGCATCGGCGGCGTGCTGGAGCCGCTGCAGGCCGCGCCGACGATCATCGAGGACCACTGCTTCATCGGCGCGCGCTCGGAGGTCGTGGAGGGCGTGGTGGTGGGCCACCACAGCGTGATCGGCATGGGCGTGTTCCTCGGCCAGTCGACCCGCATCTACAACCGCATGACCGGCGAGACCAGCTACGGCTTCGTGCCGCCGGGCAGCGTGGTGGTGTCGGGCCAGCTGCCGGCGAAGGACGGCTCGCACTCGCTGTACTGCGCGGTGATCGTCAAGCACGTGGATGCGAGGACGCGGGCGAAGACCTCGATCAACGAGCTGCTGCGGCAGTAGTGCAACGCTTTGTCCCCGGAGAAGTTGTCGTTGTGGGAGCGGCTTCAGCCACGGGCTTTCCCGGGATGATGGCGCGGAGAAATCGCGGCTGAAGCCGCTCCCACGAACCTCTCGACGGGCTCGAACAAGAACCGGAAGGCGATCCTGCATGACCACCACCCTCTACGGCCTAGACAACTGCGACACCTGCCGCAAGGCGCGCAAGTGGCTCGACCGCTTCGGCGTCGCGCACGCGTTCGTCGATTACCGCGCCAGCAAGCCCGCGCCGGAGACGCTGGTGGAATGGGCGCGCCAGGCCGGCGGCTTCGACGCGCTCGTCAACAAGTCCTCGACCACCTGGCGGCAGTTGCCCGACAACCGCAAGGCCGCGGCCTCGGAGGCCGAGTGGAAGCTGCTGCTGCGCGAATACCCGCAGCTGGTCCGGCGCCCGGTGGTGGCCACCGACGACGGCGTGGTGACGCAGGGATTCAGCGACAACGGCTTCAAGAAGCGCTTCGGCATCGCGTAGGACGGGTCTTGTCCGGCCAGCGCGTCCAGCAGGATCCGGTTGACGGCGGCAGGGCGGGCCGCGGTGGCCCGCGGCATTTCGTGGACGGCGGGCCGGGGCCCGCCCCACGGCTTAGGATTGGCGCATGAGCGAAGTCCTCGACCTCGCGCGCGAACTGATCGCGCGCCCCTCCGTTACTCCCGACGACAGCGGCTGCCAGGCGTTGCTGGCCGAGCGCCTGCGCCGCGCGGGCTTCGCCTGCGAGTCGCTGCGCTTCGGCGGCGTCGACAACCTGTGGGCGAGCCACGGCGACGGCGGCCCGGTGCTGCTGCTGCTCGGCCACACCGACGTGGTGCCGCCGGGGCCGCTCGACGCCTGGGCCAGCGATCCGTTCGCGCCCGAGGTGCGCGACGGCATGCTCTACGGCCGCGGCGCGGCGGACATGAAGAGCGGGGTGGCCGCGTTCGTGGTGGCGCTCGAGCGTTTCGTCGCCGCGCGCCCGGCGCACGGCGGCACGGTCGCGCTGCTGCTGACCTCGGACGAGGAAGGCGACGCCATCGACGGCGTGCGCCGCGTCGCCGACACGCTGCGCGCGCGCGGTCAGCGCATCGACTGGTGCGTCACCGGCGAGCCGTCGTCGACGCGGCGCCTGGGCGACCTGCTGCGCGTCGGCCGTCGCGGCACGCTGTCGGCGACGCTGTCGGTGCGCGGCATCCAGGGCCACGTCGCCTACCCGGAGAAGGCGCGCAATCCGATCCACCAGGCGCTGCCCGCGCTGGCGGAACTCGCGGCGCGGCGATGGGACGAGGGCTACGAGAGCTTCCCGCCGACCAGCCTGCAGATCAGCAACGTGCACGCCGGCACCGGCGCCAACAACGTCATCCCGGGCGAACTGCAGGTGCTGTTCAACCTGCGCTACAACCCGAACTGGGACGCCGCGCGGCTGGAAGGCGAATGCGAGGCGATCCTGCGCCGCCACGGCCTGGACTACGCCATCCACTGGCACCGCGGCGGCGAACCGTTCTTCACCCCCGAAGGCCCGCTGCGCGCCGCGGCGCGCGAAGTGCTGTCGGCGTTCGCCGGCGCCGCGCCGGAGGAGAGCACCGGCGGCGGCACCTCGGATGCGCGCTTCATCGCGCCGCTGGGCGCGCAGTGCATCGAGATCGGCCCGGTCAACGCCAGCATCCACAAGGTCGACGAGCACGTCGCCGTCGCCGACCTGGAGGCGCTGCCCGGTCTCTACCTGGCCCTCATCGAGCGCCTGCTGCCGTAGGTCGGGGCTACGCCCCCGACGCTTGGTTGTCGTAGGTCGGAACTACGTCCCCGACGTCTTGGGCCGCGGACACGCCGGGCGTCGGGAGCGTAGCCCCGACCTGCGATCTTCCGCTTGCCAGTGGCCTGCGAACGCGATAGCGTCGCCCCATGCCCCGCCACACCGCCACCGCCCGCGACGCCGCCAACCGCAATAATCGCGGCGCGAACAATCGCGCGCGCGAACCGCGGGCGGGCGACCGGGCAGGGCACTAGCCTTTCCAGCCACAGGTATCCCGAAACCCGCGCCCGGCGCGGGTTTTTCGTTTCCGCGCAGGGCGCTCCCACCGCCGGCCACGGCCGGCACAAGGAGTCCCGCCATGTGTTCCATCCTCGGTGCCTTCGACCTGCGGCCCGGCGCCGACCTGGCCGCGCTGCGGCCGCTCGCCGTCGCGCTTTCGGCGAGCCAGCGCCATCGCGGTCCCGACTGGAGCGGCGTGCACGCGAGCGCGCGCGCCCTGCTCGTGCACGAGCGCCTGGCCATCGTCGACCCGACCGGCGGCGCGCAGCCGTTGCGCTCGGCCGACGGCGCGCTGGTGCTGGCGGTGAACGGCGAGATTTACAACCACCGCGAGCTGGAGCAGTCGCTGCGCCGCGCGTACGACTTCCAGAGCGGATCGGACTGCGAGGTCGTCAACGCGCTGTACGCGCAGGATCCCGATCCAGGCGCCTGGCTCGGCCGGATCAACGGCATCTTCGCCTTCGCGCTGTGGGACGAGGCGCGCGGGCGCGTGGTGCTCGCGCGCGACCCGATCGGCGTCTGCCCGCTGTACTGGGGCCACGACGGCGACGGCCGCCTGTGGGTGGCCTCGGAAATGAAGGCGCTGGCACGGCTGTGCGACGACGTCGCGCAGTTCCCGCCCGGGCACTGGTACGACGGCGCCACGTGCGAGCTGCGGAAGTACTACGACCGGCCCTGGCGCGCGCACGACGCGACGCATGGCGTCGAGGTGTCGCACGCCGAGCTGCGCGAGGCCTTCGAGCAAGCCGTGCACCGCCAGCTGATGAGCGACGTGCCCTATGGCGTGCTGCTGTCGGGCGGACTGGACTCCTCGCTGGTCGCGGCCGTCGCCGCGCGATTCGCGCGCCGCCGCATCGAGGACGACGATTCCTCCGAGGCCTGGTGGCCGCGGCTGCATTCGTTCGCGATCGGACTGGACGGCTCGCCCGACCTGGCCGCCGCGCGGGTCGCGGCGGACGCCATCGGCACCGTGCACCACGGCTTCACCTACACGCTGGAGGAAGGCATCGACGCGCTGCCGGACGTGGTGCGCCACGTCGAGAGCTACGACGTCACCACCCTCCGCGCCTCCACGCCGATGTTCCTGCTCGCGCGCCGGATCAGGGCGATGGGGGTGAAGATGGTGCTCTCCGGCGAGGGCAGCGACGAGGTCTTCGGCGGCTACCTGTACTTCCACAAGGCGCCGGACGCGCGCGCCTTCCACGAGGAGACGGTGCGCAAGCTCGACGCGCTGCACCTGTACGACTGCCTGCGCGCCAACAAGTCGATGATGGCCTGGGGCGTGGAGGCGCGGGTGCCGTTCCTGGACGTCGCGTTCCTCGACGTGGCGATGCGCATGGATGCGCGGGCGAAGATGGCCGGCACCGGCCCGGACGGCAGGCGGCGGATCGAGAAGGCGGTACTGCGCGAAGCCTTCGCCGGCGTGCTGCCGGACGAGATCCTGTGGCGGCAGAAGGAGCAGTTCAGCGACGGCGTGGGCTACGGCTGGATCGACGGGCTGAAGGCGCACGCCGAACGCATCGTCGGTGACCGCGAATTCGGCGACGCGGCGCGACGGTTCCCGCTCAATCCGCCGGCGACCAAGGAAGCGTACTGGTACCGCAGCCTGTTCGACGCGGCCTTCCCTGGCGAGGCCTGCGCGCGCACGGTGCCGGGCGGGAAGTCGATCGCGTGCTCGTCGCCGGCGGCGATCGAATGGGACGCGGCGTTCGCGGCGGCGGCCGATCCGTCCGGACGCGCGGTTGCCGACGTGCACAACGCCGCACTGGGTTGAACCCGGTCCCGTGCTGTGGGAGCGGCTTCAGCCGCGAGCTTTCGCAACGATGTCGCGATGCCGATTCCTCGCACGATCCCGCCTCCTTGTAGGAGCGACGGAAGTCGCGGCAGGATTTCGTCGTGGGCGGCGGTCGCGACTTCCGTCGCTCCTACAAGAGCTGCCTTGGTGCAGGGATAGCTCGAGGCTGAAGCCGCTCCCGCGAGAGGCCGTCAGGGGTGCAGTCCCAGCGCATGCTCGGCCTGGCCCGGCAGGAACGGCGTCGCCCGCCCGTGCACCCAGTCCTCGTGCCCCGCGCCCCAGAACGGCGACAGCGGATGCCCGCTCTGTCCGCCGGGCATGTGGAGGATGCCGTCGGCTTCGTGGCCGGGCGACACCACCATGCGTTCGGAGGCGCCGAAGCCCGGCGCGGTGACGCGCGGCATGTTGCTGTCGCCGTCGAGCGGGTCCGGCGGCATGCACAGCAGGCGCTTGCCGACGAGCGGGATCGCGCCCGCCAGCGGATGGCAGATGCGCGCCGTGTTGCGCTCGCCCCACGTGCGATCGGCCAGCGGCCCCTGCTCGGACAAACCGTCGCGCACCTCGCGCGCGGCATCCTCCAGCAGCGCATCCCAGCTGTCGAACCGGCGCGGCAGCAGGTGCGCGGGCCGTTGCTGCAGCAGCGGCCACGCCACGCCCTCGAACTGCGGCAGGTTCGGCATCTCGAAGTCCTTGCCCAGCACGGCCAGCGCCGGCGCCGCCAGGCCGTCCTTGAGGCGCGCGATCACCGCCAGCCGCCACGCGCGCACGATGCGGTAGCTCGCCGAGTCGGCGCTGGCGCGACCCTGCCAGGTCTTCGAGGCGTCGGCCAGCGACGCCAGCGCGGGCGATCGCGCGCGCGCCGCTTCGCCACGCAGCAGTTCCCACCAGCGCCGCAGGAACAGCGCGCGGTCGTCGAGCTGGATCGCGAGCAGGTCGCGTTCGGAGAACGACTGCTTCGCGAACAGGTCGTCGCGGATCTGGCGCGCGCGCGCGCCAAGGTCGTAGCCGCCGTCGCCGACGCGCAGCAGCGTCGCGCCGTCGACGACGCGGGCGTTGGCGGTCCACAGCCGCCCGGAGGCGGGATCGATGTCCATTGGCGCCGCCGCCGTCGAGATGCGCCAGGGTGCGCAAGCGGCGGGGTTTGCCTGCGAAGCGGTGGCACCGGCGACAGCGGTGGCCGCGGGTGGCGGGCTTCCCGCGGCCGGCTGCTTCGTGCCCTCGACCAGCGCCTGTGCCGAGCAGCCGCCGGCGCGCTGCGGCAGCGGGCCGAGCAGGCGCCACGCGATCCGCCCCCTGCTGTCGGCGAGCAGCATGTTCTGGGTCGGGATCGCGGCGTGGTCGGCGATGCGCAGCGCCGCATCCAGGTCGCCCGCGTGCGCGAGGTCGGCGAGGCCGAAGTCGAGTGCGCCGGGCAGGTGCGCGGTCCAGCGCAGCGCGAGCGCGCTGCCGTCCGCCTCGCGCTCGATGATCGGGCCCCACGCGGTGTCATCGACCTCCAGGATCGCATCGGGCTTGCCGGCGACGCGGATCGATTCGCGATGCCGTTCGACCGGCGTGCATGGCGCGGCCGCGGCCTTGCGTGTGGCGCACGGCGACACCCGCATCCAGTCGGTGGTGTCGATATAGCTGTTGGTGAACGCCCACGCCACGTGCCCGTTGCTGCCGACCACCACGGCGGGCAGGCCGGGCAGGGTGAAGCCCTGCACGTCGACCTTGCCGCCCGGCGCGCGCGGATCCGGGTAGCGCAGCCGCGCGCGGAACCAGATGTTCGGCGCGCGCAGGCCCAGGTGCATGTCGTCGGCGACGATCGCGCGGCCGTCGTTCGTGAGCTTGCCGGAAACGGCGAGGTTGTTGCTACCTTTGAACGGCTTGTCGGCAGAAACGAATGACGCGGGATGCGCAGGCATCGGCAGCTTGCGCAAGTCGACCTGTTCCGGCCCCGGCAACTCCGCTTCTCCGCGGGCAGCGCCGGCGATCGGCGCGTCCCAGCGGGTGCCGTCGCGCGCAAGCAGCGCGTACAGCGCCGGCGGCAGGTGGGCGCGCAGCTTCCACAGCGCGAGCTCGCGGCCGCCGTCGGCGTCCTGCAGGTCGAAGTACATCGCGTCGCCGACCAGCGCCGAGTCGACCGGCGCCCACGGGCGCGGCTGCGTGCGCAGCAGCAGGTAGGGCCACGGCCGCGCGTCGAGGCCCGCGAGCCCGGCGTTGACGCCCTGCGCATAGGCGCGCAGCTGCGGCCGGCGCTCGCCGGCGATCGCGCCCAGCTGCGCGTTCGCCCGCGCGCGCATGCGATGCACGCGATGCCGCTTGTCGAGGTCGAGCGCGATCGGCCCGAACAGCTCCGACAGCTCGCCGGCGGCGGTGCGCCGCATCAGGTCCATCTCGAAGTAGCGCTCCTGCGCGTGCACGTAGCCGAGCGCGCGAAGGGCGTCCGTCTCGTTGGCCGCGTCGATGGTGACCACGCCGAGGCGGTCGCGCTGGATGGAAACGGGTGCGGACAGGCCCGGCAGCGCGAACTGTCCGTCGAGCTTCGGCAGGCTGGCGCGCAGCAGCAGCCAGGCCGCGACGAGCGCGAGCACGATCAGCGCGAGGACCAGCAGCGCGGTGCGTTTGAGCCAGCGTGCCATGCGGATTCCTTCTTGACCCCGGGAGAGCAACCGATCCTTGCGGGAGCGGGGGCAGTCGACACACGCCTGTGGGCGCCGGTCGCGATCGCCGCCGCTCCGCCCTACGCTAGACCCGCTTTTCCAGCCGCCAAGCCGCGGTATGCAGCGACGTCACCCCTTCGGCCACGAACCCCGGCTGCCCGGCGAGGATATCGCGCCGCTCCAGGCATTCGAGCGTCCACGCGTCGTCGTACAAGCGGCGCACCTCGCCCGCATCGACCGGGAACGGCGGCCCGGCCTTCTCGGCAGCCGGATATTCCAGCGTGACCAGCAGCCCGCGGCAGCCGGTCGGCAAGCGCGCGTGCAGGTCGCGCACGTAGCGTTCGCGCATCTCGCGCGGCAGCGCGATCAGCGCCGCGCGGTCGTAAACGGCTTCGCAGCCGGCGAGGGTGCTGGCGTCCAGCGCGAAAGCGTCGCCGCAGATGATCTCGATCGGCCCGGCCACGAAGTGCGTGCCCAACGGCGATTCGCGCACCTGCGGCGACAGCGCCTGCTCGTCGAAGAACTGCGCCACCGCCAGCGGCGAGAGCTCGACGCCGAGCACGCCATGCCCGCGCGCCGCAAGCCAGGGCATGTCGAGCGTCTTGCCGCACAGCGGCACGAACACGCGGCTGCCGGGCGCCAGCCCGAGCGCGGGCCAATGCCGCTCGAGCAGCGGCGTCACCTGGTCCTGGTGGAAGCCGATGCGGCCTTCCCGCCAGCGCTGGTGCCAATCGGTCGGATCCATGCGGGGCCCCTGTCCAGGTCAGATGGGCGTGAAGGAAGGCGGCTGGCGTCGCGGCACCATTCCGCTGCGCGGCAACGACGAAGCGGCGTTACTCGACCGAGAGCGCATCGACCTTCTGCCAGCCGCGCGGCAGCAGGCCGCCGCGGCTGGCGCGCGCGCCGAGGTAGCCGTCCAGGTCCTTGAACGACAGCGACATCGTGCGCGCGCCCGATTTCACCGACAGCGTCGCCCCGGGCGACACCACCGCGATCGCCACCACGTGCTCGGTGCCGCGCTTGGCCTTGGGGATTTCGATGATCTTGTTGCCCTTGCCCTTGTCGAGCTCCGGCAGCTCGGCGACCGGGAACGCCAGCAGGTGCCCGGCGCTGGTGACGGCGACGATGCGGTCGCGCGTGGCGTCCTGCACCTGCGCCGGCTGCACGACGTGCGCGCCCGGCGTCAGCGAGAGCATCGCCTTGCCCGCCTTCTGCCGCCCGGTGAGGTTTTCGAAGCGGGTGGCGAAGCCGTAGCCGTGCGAGGAGGCGAGCACGAAGCGGGTGTCGTTGTCGCCGCTCGCCAGCGCCTGGAAGGAAGCGCCGGGCGCGGGCGAGAAGCGGCCGGTCAGCGGCTCGCCGTTGCCGCGCGCCGAAGGCAGCGAATGCGCGAACGTCGAATAGCTGCGTCCCGCCGAATCCAGGAACGCCACCTGCTGCGTGCTGCGCCCCTTCACCGCCGCGAGCAGGCCGTCGCCCTCGCGGTAGGACAGCGCGCGCGCGTCGACTTCGTGGCCCTTGGCCGCGCGCACCCAGCCCTTCTCGCTGAGCACGATCGTCATCGGCTCGCTCGCGACCAGCTCGGTCTCGGCCAGCGCCTGCGCGGCGCCGCGCGCGACCAGCGGCGAGCGGCGCGCGTCGCCGAACTTCCCCGCATCCGCCAACAGCTCGTCCTTGATCAGTTTCTTGAGCTTCGCCTTCGAGCCGAGCGTGGCGATCAGGCGGTCGCGCTCGGCGTCGAGCTCGTCCTGCTCGCCGCGGATCTTCATTTCCTCCAGCCGCGCCAGCTGCCTGAGCCTGGTTTCGAGGATGTACTCGGCCTGGTCGTCGCTGAGCTCGAAGCGCGCGATCAGCGCGGCCTTGGGCTCGTCCTCGGTGCGGATGATGCGGATCACCTCGTCGAGGTTGAGGAAGGCGACCAGCAGGCCCTCGAGCAGGTGCAGCCGGCGTTCGACCTTTTCGAGCCTGTGGTTGAGGCGGCGGGTGACGGTGTCGGCGCGGAAAGCCAGCCACTCGGACAGGATCGCCTTCAGGTGCTTGACCTGCGGCCGGCCGTCCAGGCCGATGATGTTGAGGTTGACCCGGTAGCTCTTCTCGAGGTCGGTGGTCGCGAACAGGTGGCCCATCAGCTGCTCGGCGTCGACCCGGTTGCTGCGCGGGATCAGCACCACGCGCACCGCGTTGGCGTGGTCGGACTCGTCGCGGATGTCCTCCAGCCACGGCAGCTTCTTCGCCCGCATCTGGGTGGCGATCTGCTCGATCACCTTCGACGGCGAGACCTGGTAGGGCAGGGCGGTGACGACGATGTTGGTGCCTTCCTTCGCGAACGTGGCGCGCGCGCGCACGCTGCCGGTGCCGGTCTCGTACATCGCCAGCAGGTCGGCCGCGGGCGTGATGATCTCGGCGCTGGTCGGATAGTCGGGGCCGCGCACGTGCTCGCACAGGTCGCGCACGCTGGCGTCGGGGTCGTCGAGCAGGCGCACGCAGGCGCTGACGATCTCGCCCAGGTTGTGCGGCGGGATGTCGGTGGCCATGCCCACGGCGATGCCGGTGGTGCCGTTGAGCAGCAGGTGCGGCAGGCGCGCCGGCATCCAGCTTGGTTCCTCCAGGGTGCCGTCGAAGTTCGGCACCCAGTCGACCGTGCCCTGGCCCAGTTCGCCCAGCAGCACCTCGGCGATCGGGGTGAGGCGCGACTCGGTGTAGCGCATCGCCGCGAACGACTTGGGATCGTCCTGCGAGCCGAAGTTGCCCTGGCCGTCGATCAGCGGGTAGCGGTACGAGAACGGCTGCGCCATCAGCACCATCGCCTCGTAGCAGGCCGAGTCGCCGTGCGGGTGGAACTTGCCGATCACGTCGCCGACGGTGCGCGCGGACTTCTTCGGCTTGGCGGTGGCATTGAGCCCCAGCTCGCTCATCGAATAGATGATCCGCCGCTGCACCGGCTTGAGCCCGTCGCCGATGAAGGGCAGGGCGCGGTCGAGCACCACGTACATCGAGTAGTCGAGGTAGGCGCGCTCGGCGTACTCGCGCAGCGGGATCTGCTCGAAGCCGTGGAAGGTTGGGCGGACGGTGGGGTCGGTCATTGCGGGGGTGGAAGCCTGGCTCGGAAGCGATCCGGCGATTCTACCGTTCGCGCCGTAGGAACGGCTTCGGCCACGGGCTTTCGCCGCGAACCTGCACCGCTTCGCCTTGCTTGCGCGAAGCGATTCGAATTACGTGGTTGCCGAGGAAAATCGGCTGCCGGTCGCAAGTTCCGTCGTTCCCGGGATGCTCGCGAAGGCGCCCCGAAGAGATCGCGGCTGGAGCCGCTCCCGCCCGAAACAAAAACCCCCGCGCGAGGCGGGGGCCTTCGGAGAACCGGAGCGTCGCTTCAGCGATGCAGCTCGCCCGCCGCCTCCGGCTGGTACTGGATCGACAGCACGCGCAGGGTGGCGGTGCGGTTGCCGGGCAGCGGCCAGTGGATGCTCTGGCCCACGCGCAGGCCCAGCAGGGCGCTGCCGACCGGGGCGAGGATCGAGACGCGGCCGGTCTCGGCGTTGGCGTCGCGCGGGTAGACCAGGGTGAGCTCGCGCTCCTCGCCGGTGGTTTCGTCGCGGAAGCGCGCGGTGGAGTTCATGCTGATGACGTCGGCGGGCATCTGCGCCGGCTCGACGACCTCGGCGCGGGTGATCTCCGCCTCCAGCGCGGAGGTGTCGACCCCGCGCTCGCCGGCGCCCTCGAGCAGTGACTCGATGCGGTCGTAGTCCAGGCGCGACATCACGATCGGGGGACGCGCAGGATCGGCGGGTGTTGCCATTGCATGCTCCAAAGCAGAGCGGACGGCGCGCTGCGCGCGTCGTCCGCGGGTCGGTCACGATGCGTCGACGTTAGCCCCGTTGCGGGCGGGCTTCAAGCCATGCCGGCAGGCGGGGTCCCGGGCCGCGGGCGGCCTCGGGCGTGGACGTGAAAAACCCCCGCAAGCGGGGGTCTCCGGAAACCCTGGTGCCCAGGAGAGGACTCGAACCTCCACGGTTTTACCCGCTAGTACCTGAAACTAGTGCGTCTACCAATTCCGCCACCTGGGCAGGTGGGGCGCGTATGTTGCGGTGCAAGGCGGAGGTTGTCAACGCCAGCGGCCACGCGGCGTTGCAAGGCGGCCGTGTACCATCCGCGCGATGGCGAAAACCCCCAGCAAGCGCGGCAAAGGCCGCGACAAGACCGGCCCCGCGCAGGGCAAGCCGGCGGCAAAACGTGGCGGCGCGAAGGGCCGGGGAACGGCAGGGGCGGCGAAGCAGCAGCCTGGCTGGATGCCGGAATCGCTGGTGCGCGCGGCCTCGGGCGATTGGAAGGGCGCAAGGCCCGCGGCGGAGGGGCGTCCCGCGCCGGGAGCTGCGAAGCCGGCCGGCCCGGCCCGCGCAGGGAAGGGGAAAGCACCTCCCGCGCATCCGGGCGCGCAGGGCCTCCACGACCCCCACGCCGCGCGCGAGGCCAACCGCTACGAGAACCCGATCGCCAGCCGCGAGGCGATCCTGCAGCTGCTCGCCGACGCCGGCGGCCCGCAGTCGTCCGAATCGCTGGCGCAGCAGCTGCAACTGACCGAGCCCGAGCGCTTCGACGCGCTCGGCAAGCGCCTGGCGGCAATGGTGCGCGACGGGCAGCTGCTGCAGAACCGCCGCGGCGGCTACGTGCCGGCGGAGCGGCTGGACCTGGTGCCCGGCACGGTGATCGCGAACCCCGACGGCTTCGGCTTCCTGCGCCCGGACTCCGGCGTGGGCGACGACCTGTTCCTGCCGCCGTACGAGATGCGCAAGGCCATGCACGGCGACCGCGTGCTGGCCAGCGTCACCGGCGTCGACCGCCGCGGCCGCCGCGAGGGTGCGATCGTCGAGGTGCTCGAGCGGCGCCTGAACCGCCTGATCGGCCGCTTCGAGCTCGAGTCGGGCGTGAGTTACGTGGTCCCCGACGACCGCCGCATCCAGCGCAACGTGCAGGTGCCGTCGGACGCGCGCCTGGACGCCAGGCCCGGCCAGCTGGTGGTGTGCGAGATCGTGCAGCCGCCGACCGCGCAGCGCCCGCCGATCGGCCGCGTGCTGGCGGTGCTGGGCGACAGGCTGACCGCGTCGCTCGCGGTCGAGGCCGCGATCCACGGCCACGAGATCCCGCACGAATTCCCGCCCGAGGTGCTGGCGCAGGCCGCGGCGGTGCCGGTCGACGTCGCGCCGGCCGAGGCCGCGGCGCGCGTGGACCTGCGCACGCTGCCGCTGGTGACGATCGACGGCGAGGACGCCAAGGACTTCGACGACGCGGTGTATTGCGAGCCCAACCGCGGCGGCTTCCGCCTGGTGGTCGCGATCGCCGACGTCTCGCATTACGTGCGGCCCGGCACGCCGCTCGACGAGGAGGCGACCAAACGCGCGACCTCGGTCTATTTCCCGGGCTTCGTCGTGCCGATGCTGCCCGAGACCCTTTCCAACGGCATCTGCTCGCTCAAGCCGAAGGTGGACCGGCTGTGCTTCGTCTGCGACATGCAGGTCGACCGCGGCGGACACGTGGCGGAATCGAAGTTCTACGAAGCGGTGATGCATTCGGCCCAGCGCCTGACCTACACCCAGGTCTGGAACGCGGTGGGTGAGGGCGTGCCGGAGGAGGACCGCGAGCAGGCGCGCGCCTTCATCGGCAGGCAGCTGCCGCAGGTCGAGCGGCTGCACCAGCTCTACCGCGTGCTCGACAAGGCGCGCCGGCAGCGCGGCGCGATCGACTTCGAGACCTCCGAGGTGCGCTTCGTGCTCGGTCCGCAGGGCGAGGTGACGCAGGCCGGCATGATCCAGCGCAACGACGCGCACAAGTTGATCGAGGAATGCATGATCGCGGCCAACGTCGAGGCCGCGAGGTTCCTGCTCGACGCCGGCGTGCCGGCGCCGTACCGCGACCACGACCGACCGCCGGAGGCCAAGTACCTCGACCTGTTGGAATTCCTGAAAGAGTTCCACCTGCGCATGCCGCCGTGGGGCAAGGTGCGGCCGATGGACTTCCGCAAGCTGCTGGAAACCGTGCGCGAGCGCCCCGACGCGGCCCTGCTCGAATCGGTGGTGCTGCGCAGCCAGAGCCTGGCGGTGTACGCGCCGGAGAACATCGGCCACTTCGGCCTGGCGCTGGAGGCGTACGCGCACTTCACCTCGCCGATCCGGCGCTATCCCGACTTGCTGGTGCACCGCGCGATCAAGCACGCGCTGGCCGGCGGCGACCCGGAGCGCTACCGCTACTCGCACAGCGCGATGGCGGCGCTGTCGCTGCAGTGCTCGGAGCGCTCGCGCCGCGCCGACGAGGCCCAGCGCGAAGTCGACGAACGCTATCGCGCGGCGTGGATGGAGGAGCACGTCGGCAGCGAGTTCGACGGCGTGATCAGCGGCGTCACCAGCTTCGGCCTGTTCGTCGAGCTCGACGAGTCCAAGGTCAACGGCCTGGTGCACGTGACCCAGCTGCCGAACGACTACTACCACTTCGACCCGATCCGCAAGACGCTCACCGGCGAGCGCAGCGGCCGCCAGTACCGCCTCGGCGACCGCGCGCGCATCGTCGTGCTCAAGGCCAGCCTGGAGGAGCGCAAGATCGATTTCCGGCTGGTCGAGGACGACGGCCGCGGCGCCGGCGCGAAACCGCTGCCGCCGCGCGGGCAGCCGGCGAAGCGGGCCAAGAAGAAATACTAGAGGCGATCCCCGGTGAGTTCGGCATTGTCATCCCGAGCGCAGCGAGGGATCTTGTCGTCCGGGCCGGATCCCTCGCTGCGCTCGGGATGACACGAATGGTTGGACCGCACGCCGTGCATGCCCGCCATCGTGATTGCCCCCAGCCCGCACCCGTCACCAATCACCCGTTCACGAGCACCCATGAGCAAAGACAACCAATGGATCGCCGGCATCAACGCCGTGGCCGCGGCCATCGAGCACGACGCCGGCAACGTGCGCGAGGTGTTGCTGGAGGCGGGCGCGAAGAATCCGCGCATCGCCGAGATCGAGGCCAGCGCGAGGCGCAAGGACATCGACGTGCGACGCGTCGCTTCGAACGCGCTCGACGGCGTCGCCGGCGGCCTGCGGCACCAGGGCGCGGTGGCGCGCTACGCGGCGGCCAGGACCTGGGACGAGGACGCGCTGCCGGATCTGGTCGAGGCCGCCGGCGGCAAGGCGCTGCTGCTGGTGCTCGATGGCGTGCAGGATCCGCACAACCTCGGCGCCTGCCTGCGCAGTGCGGCGGCCGCGGGCGCGACCGCGGTGGTGATCCCGAAGGACAAGGCGGTGCAGGTCAACGCCACCGTGCGCAAGACCTCGGCCGGCGCCGCCGACAGCGTGCCGGTGGTGCGCGTCACCAACCTCTCGCGCACGCTGCGCGAGGTGCAGAAGCTTGGCGTGTGGATCTACGGCCTGGCGGGCGATGCGGATGCCTCTCTCTATGGACTGGACCTGCGCGGCAACGTCGCCGTCGTCCTCGGAGGCGAGGCGGACGGCCTGCGCCGCCTGACCCGCGAGCAGTGCGACCAGCTGGTGACCATCCCGATGCCGGGCGTCGCGGCGCAGGGGGTGGAAAGCCTCAACGTGTCGGTCGCCGCCGGCGTGGTGCTGTTCGAGGCGGTGCGGCAGCGGGCGGGCTGACCACCGGGTCACATCGCGAGAAACGCGCGGTTTCGCCGCCGCTGCAACTACGGGGAAGTCGCGGGCGCGCCGGGCGCCGTTGCTTGTCCGGACGCCGCCACCATCGCCCGCGGCCACGCATTCGCGATCGTGCAGAACACCTGCGCCGTGCGCTCGGCGTCGTACACGGCCGAGTGCGCGTCCTCGCTGCGCCATTCCAGCCCGGCGGCCTGCACCGCGCGCGCGAGCACGGTCTGGCCGTAGGCCACGCCGGCCAGGGTCACGGTGTCGAACACGCTGAACGGGTGGAAGGGGTTGCGCTTGTGTTGCACCCGTGCGACCGCGGCGTTGAGGAAGTTGAGGTCGAAGTGCGCGTTGTGCCCGACCAGGATCGCGCGCTGGCATTCGTGCCGGCGCATCGCCGCGCGCACCGCCGCGAACACGTGGTCCAGCGCCTCGCGCTCGGGCTTGGCGAAACGGAACGGATGGTCGATGTCGATGCCGGTGACCTCCAGCGACTTCGGGTCGATGGCGGTGCCCGGCGCCGGCACGACGTGGGCGCTGGCGACCTCGCCGGGCACCAGTTCGCCGGCGGCGCCCAGCTCGACAGGGATCGCGGCGATCTCCAGCAGCGCATGGCGGTTCCAGTCGAAGCCGCCGGTTTCCACGTCCACCACCACCGGCAGGAAGCCGCGGAAGCGTTCGGACATCCTGCGGACGGGGGGCGCGGGGTCGTTCGGGATCATCGCGCCAGCCTAGCAGAGCCATCCCGGCCTGTAGGAGCGCACCAGGGCGCGAGCCGCAGGCTTTCCCGGTAAAGCGGTCGCGCCCTGGTGCGCTCCTACAGGCGCGTTCCGAGCAGCGTGCCCTCGCGGCGCAGCTGCGCCAGCATCGCCGCGCCGTCGCGCACGAAGGCGTCGACGTCGCCTGCGCCGGCCTCTGCGGCCAGCGCGGCCAGCTGGTCGCGGCCGGTGAGCGCGGGCTCGAGTTCGAGCCGCTCGAGCAGGCGGAACGTCAGCGGGCTCAGGCCGTGGAAGCTGACCTTGCCGTCCGGCTCGCGGCGCAGCAGCAGCAGCGTCGGCCCGGCCGGCGCCTCGACGGGCCGGTAATCCGGGCCGATGCGGTGCACTGGCCACGCGTACGCCAGCGGCCAGGCCAGCGGCGACGGCGCGGGCGCGCCCGCGAGCAGGTCGCCGCCGGGGTCGTGCGCGACGTCCTCGCGCCGGGCCTCGCTGATCTGCAGCGCGAGCTCCACCCATTCGTAGTGCGCCAGCTCGCGCAGCCAGGGCATGGCGGGATCGTCGCCGCGCGCCTCGAGGTAGCGCAGGAACTCGCGCGGCAGCTCGGTGAACAGCGGCGTGCGGCAGTCGTGGTCGCGGTAGAAGTCGCGCACCAGCGCCGGCCAGCCCGCGTCGCCGAAGATCCGCCGCAGCACCGGGAAGTTGCCCGCGAGCAGGTTGGCGACGTTGTCGAAGAACAGCTCGCGGTAGACCTTCAGCCGGCGCGCCTCGATGCCGGGCGGCGGCGGATTGGCCTGCGGGTCGCGGATGTAGGCGGCGAGCGCGTCCTGCTGCACGCGCAGCGCGCCGCTGCGCGCGGCTTCGCCGGTGCCCGTCGACGCAGGATGCGCCGCGTTTTCGTCAGGCGACATGCCGCGCCTCGCCGCCGGCCGCGCGCAGGTGGCCGCGCACCGTGTCCAGTTCGCCCAGCAGCTCGGCGAACGGCGGGAAGTTGAAGTCGCGCTCGAGCAGCGTCGGCCTGCGGCCGTGCACGCGATAGGCCTCGGCGAGCAGCGACCACACCGGGTCGGCGACCGCGGCGCCGTGGGTGTCGACCTTCAGGTCGGCGGCCTCGTCGTGGTGGCCGGCGACGTGCACGTAACGGATCCGCGCCGTGGGCAGCGCGCGCAGGAAGTCGCCCGCGTCGTAGCCGTGGTTGGTCGCGTTGACGACGATGTTGTTGACGTCCAGCAGCAGCTCGCAGTCGGCCTCGGCGAGCACCGCGTTGACGAAGTCGATCTCGGCCATCGCCCGGAACGGTGCGGCGTAGTAGGAGATGTTCTCGACCGCGATGCGCTGGCAGAGGATGTCCTGGGCGCGACGGATGCGCGCGGACGCGTGCGCCACCGATTCCTCGGTGAACGGCAGCGGCAGCAGGTCGTAGAGCTGGCCGCGGCTGTCGCCGCAGGCGCTCAGGTGCTCGCTGTACACGGTGACGCCGTGCGCGTCCATGAAACGGCGCACGCGGCGCAGGAAGGTCTCGTCGAGCTCGGCAGGGCCGCCGAGCGAGAGCGACAGCCCGTGGCAGACCAGCGGGTGGCGGTCGGCGAGGGCGGCGAAGGCGTCGCCGAGCGCGCCGCCGACGCCGATCCAGTTCTCCGGCGCGGCCTCGAGGAAGTCGAAGCTGCCGGCCGGCGCGGCCTGCAGCGATCCCAGCAGGGACCGCCGCAGGCCGAGCCCGACGCTGTCCGCGCGCAGGCCGCTCATGGCAACCGGCGCGACCCGGGGCGCGCCCACGCCAGCGCGCGCCCTCGCGCGGACGACATCCTTACATCGAGCCGCCGCACTTGCCCTCGCCGCACTTGCCTTCCATGCCGGCCTTGCCTTCGGACTTCATGTCGTCTGACTTCATGTCATCGGCCTTCTTGTCGGCGCCGCACTTGCCTTCGTGGTGGGCCTTGCCTTCGTCGGCGTCCATGAAGCCGTCCTTGTTGGTATCCATCCCGTCGAACTCGGCGGCCTTGTCCGGGTGCATCGCGGTGAACTCCGCGCGCGAGACCTTGCCGTCCTTGTCCGAATCCATGCCGGCGACGCCGCACTTGCCTTCGCCCGCCTTGTCGGAGCCGCAGGAACCTTCCTTGGCCTTGTCGGCCGAGGCGGCGTCCTGGGCGCCGAGGAGATAGCCCTGGGCGAGCTGGGTGGAGGCGAAGGCGGAACCGGACAGCATCAGGCCGCCGGCGAGGGTGGCGCCGATCGCGAGGGCAACGGGTTTCCTGGTCTGGGACATGGCTTTCTCTCCTGGGATGCGGGTTGCCCCGCGTTGTGGTGGGGGGATGCTAGCGCGCCGCCGTTAAGGCGTGGATAACGCCGGTCCGGGCGACAGGTATTGTCGCGCCAGGCTGCGCGCCCGGTGTAGTCGCGCCTTGGCGGCTTCCGGGTGCAGCAGCAGGCGCGCGGCGATCTCGGCGATGGTCAGTCCCTCCAGGTCGCGCAGCAGGATGACCTCGCGGTAGTGCGCGGGCAGCGCCGCCAGCGCCGCGGTGACGTCGCGCAGCAGGCCGCTGGGCGCGGGGTAGTGGGGGCCGTCGATCTCCTCCAGCGAGGGCAGCAGGACCAGCCGCCGCCGCGCGCGCTTGAGGCGGTTGCATTCGCGCTTGACGATCCGGAACAGCCACGAGGCATACGCCTCGAGCGCGCGCAGGCTGCCCAGCCTGCGCGAGACCAGCAGCAGGCTTTCCTGCACCGCGTCCTCGACGTCGTTGATGCCGCAGTGGTACTCGGCGTGGCGGCGCAGGTCCTGGCGCGAGCGCGCGAGCACGCATTCGAGCGCGGCGCGGTCGCCGTCGCGGGCGGCTTGCAGCTGCTGCTGGAACTGGGCGTCGGCCATGGATGCTCCCGTGCCGGCGCATGATCGCGCCGCGGACGGGGAGAAGAGCAGGGCGGCGGCGCGAACGGTGTGCCGCGGGCGCGGATCGGGCGTCCGGGTTCAGGCGGCGTTTACCGGGAGGCGGCGAGACGGGGCGGCGGATGCGACGTCCGCGACCCGGCCGGCGGGATGGCCGATGGCGCTGCGCGAATGTCGGGCCGGGGCCAGCCCTATGTGGCGGTGTTGGTCTCGTCGCGCTTCTCGCGCGGGGGCAGGGCGTCGTCGCCGCGGACCTGGAACCACACGTTCTCGGCGATGTTGGTGGCGTGGTCGCCGATCCGCTCCAGGTTCTTGGCCATGAACAGCAGGTGGGTGCAGGGCGTGATCGCGCGCGCGTCCTCCATCATGTAGGTCAGCAGCTCGCGGAACAGGCCGGTGTACTCGGCGTCGAGTTCCGCGTCGCGCGCGCGGACGCGCTGCGCGGCCTCGGCATCGTTGGCCTGGTAGGCGGCCAGCACCGCGCGCACCTGCGCCACGGCGAGCGTGCCCAGCGCGTGCAGCCCGCGCGTGTGCGGCAGCGGCGGCGACAGGTTCAGCGCCATCGACCGCTTGGCGACGTTGGCGGCGTAGTCGCCGATGCGCTCGATGTCGGAGGCGATCCGAAGCGTGGCCAGTATCTCGCGCAGGTCGCGCGCGAGTGGCCCGCGCAAGGCCAGGGTCATGGCGTCGTGGCTGACCTGGCGCTCGAGCGCGTCGATGGCCTCGTCGTTGCCGATGATGCGCTCGGCGGCCCTGTCGTCGCGGCGCTCGACCACGTCGAGCGCGGCCTCCAGCTGCGCGGCGGCCATCTCGCCCATGCGCAGGATCTCGCCGGACACGCGGCTGCGCTCCGCGTCGTGGCTCTTGACGATGTGGTCGTGGGGTTGGGTGTTCATGGGGTGTCCTGGAGGAGTGCCTGGTTCGATGGTTCGCAGCTGCCATCCATGGCGAAACGACGCGGGCTTCGGATTGCCCGGCCCGGCCATCCATGACCGGGCGTTCGGGAACGCGCCCGATGCCGATCGGGCATCGGCTTGGCGCGCTCCCTCACCCAAACCGCCCCGTGATGTAGTCCTCGGTCTGCTGCTTGGTCGGATTCGAGAAGATCGTCTCGGTCGCCCCGTGCTCGACCAGGTCGCCCAGGTACATGAAGGCGGTGAAGTCGGACACGCGCGCGGCCTGCTGCATGTTGTGGGTGACGATGGCGATGGTGTAGTCGACCTTGAGCTCCTCGACGAGCTGCTCGATGCGGCTGGTGGAGATCGGGTCCAGCGCCGAGGTCGGCTCGTCGAGCAGCAGCACGTCGGGTCGCAGCGCCACCGCGCGGGCGATGCACAGCCGCTGCTGCTGGCCGCCGGACAGCCCCAGCGCGCTCTGGCCGAGCTTGTCCTTGACCTCGTCCCACAGCGCGGCCTGGCGCAGCGCCTGCTCGACCCGCACGTCCATCTCCGCCTTCGACAGCTTCTCGTGGTGGCGGATCGCGTAGGCGACGTTCTCGTGGATCGTCATCGGGAACGGCACCGGCTTCTGGAACACCATGCCGACCTTGCTGCGCAGCCGGTTCATCGGGTACTTCGGCGACAGGATGTCCTCGCCGTCGAGCAGGACCTGGCCGGTGGCCACCTGCCCCGGGTACAGCGCATAGATGCGGTTGAAGATGCGCAGCAGCGTCGACTTGCCGCAGCCCGAGGGCCCGATCAGCGCGGTCACGCGCTTCTCCGGGATCTCCAGGTCGATGCCCTTGAGCGCGTGGAACTTGCCGTAGTGGAAGTCCAGGCCGCGCGCGGCGAGCTTGGCCGGTACGGCCGCCGTGTCCGCGGCCGCGCGCGACGGCGTGGCGACGGCGATGCGCGGGCCGTCCGCGTGGATGTGGAGGTCGTTCATGGCGGGATTCCGGGAGGAAGAAGTGAACATCGCTCGTACCTTCAGTCGTGGGCCACGCGCTTGCGCAGCAGCAGCGCCCGCGCGGCCAGGCTGACCAGCAGCACGAACACGGTCAGCACCAGCGCGCCGGCCCAGGCCAGCTGCTGCCAGGTCTCGTAGGGGCTGCCGGCGTACTGGTACATCACCACCGGCACGCTCGCCATCGGCTGCATCACGTTGGCGTTCCAGTACTGGTTGCCGAACGCGGTGAACAGCAGCGGCGCGGTCTCGCCGCTGATCCGCGCCAGCGCCAGCAGGATGCCGGTGACGATGCCGGCCGAGGCGCTGCGGTACAGCACCTGCACGATCACCTTCCACTGCGGCACGCCCAGCGACAGCGCGGCCTCGCGCATCTGCACCGGCACCAGCCGCAGCATCTCGTCGGTGGTGCGCACCACCACCGGCAGCACGATGAAGGCCAGCGAGATCGCGCCGGCCAGCGCCGAGAAGTTGCCGCCGGTCTGCATCACCACCAGGGTGTAGACGAACAGGCCGAGCACGATCGACGGCGCCGACAGCAGGATGTCGTTGACGAAGCGCACCACGGTGCCGACCCTGCGCGCGCCACCGTACTCGGCCAGCCAGGTGCCCGCGGCCACGCCGAGCGGCGTGCCGATCGCGATCGCCAGCGCGCACATCACCGCGCTGCCGAAGAAGGCGTTGAGCAGGCCGCCACGTTCCATCGGCGGCGGCGTCATCTGCGTGAACAGCGCCAGGTCGATGCCGCCGGCCGCCTTGGCCACCAGCGTCCACAGGATCCAGGCCAGGAACGCCAGGCCGAACAGCGCGGCGACGCACGAGAGCGTCAGCGCCACGCCGTTGAGCACCCGGCGGCGGAGGTAGAGGCGGTCGGCGACCACGTGGGCGGCGATGGCGTTCATCAGTTGCCCTCCCGGCGCGCCAGCCGCGCCAGCATCAGCCGCGCCAGCGCGAGCACCACGAAGGTGACGATGAACAGCACGAAGCCCAGCAGCAGCAGCGCCGAGCGATAGGTCTCGGTGGCCTCGCCGAAGTCGTTGGCGATCAGCGCGGCGATGGTGGTGCCGGGCTCGAGCAGCGACGGCGACAGCCGCACGGCGTTGCCGACCACGAAGGCGACCGCCATGGTCTCGCCCAGCGCGCGGCCCAAGCCCAGGAAGATGCCGCCGATCACCGCCGAACGCGTGTAGGGCAGGACGATGTCCCAGCTCACTTCCCAGCGCGTGGAGCCGAGCGCGTAGGCCGATTCCTTCAATCGCGTCGGCACGGTGAGGAACACCTCGCGCATCACCGAGGTGACGAACGGGATCACCATGATCGCCAGCACGAAGCCGGCGGTGAGGATGCCGATGCCCAGCGGCGGTCCCTGGAACAGCGCGCCGACCAGCGGCAGCGTGCCCAGGTGGTCGTTGAGCCAGGGCGTGACGTATTCGGTCATCACCGGCACCAGCACGAATAGGCCCCACATGCCGTAGATGATCGAGGGGATGCCCGCGAGCAGCTCGATCGCGGTGCCGACCGGGCCGCGCAACCAGCGCGGCGCGACCTCGGTGAGGAACAGCGCGATGCCGAAGCTGACCGGCACGCCGATCAGCATCGCGATGACCGCGGTGACCACCGTGCCGTAGATCGGCGCCAGCGCGCCGTACCTGTCCTCGACCGGGTTCCATTCCGAGGAATAGAAGAAGCTCAGTCCTTCGTGCGCGAGCACGCCGCGGCCGCCCCACAGCATCGACAGCGCCGCGCTGGCCAGCGCGACCAGCACGAACACGACCGCAGCGGCGAGCGCATGGCGGAACAGCCGGTCGTTGCGCGCGTCGCGCAGGTCGCAGGTCGAAGCGCTGGCGGGGAGGGTGGTGGCGTTCACGTGCTGGGAATCCGTCTGGTCGGCTCGTCGTTCCCGCGGAGGCAGGGATCCACGCTTGTCGGTTGTCCGTCATTCCCGCGAAGGCGGGGATCCACGTTTGTCGGTTGTTCGTCATTCCCGCGAAGGCGGGAATCCATGGACGTTGGTCTTGCAGTTGCTTCTGCTGACGCTGGTGTGCTGGCTGCCGCCTCTGCCGTCATCCTTGTCCTGCCGTCATCCCCGCGAAGGCGGGGATCCAGCGACTTTTCGCCTTCAGGCACGAAAGGGAAAAGCAAAGGTTCCATGGATTACTCGCTCCGCTCGCCCCTGCGGGGCCGGCCTTCGGCCGTTCTGCGCGCTTCGCGCTTGTCCCGCCTTCGCGGGGATGACGCAGTGGCAAAGGCGATCGCGCGTTGCGCGATCGCGCCGCCGCGTCACTTGAACTCCGCCGCCCAGTACGCCTCGACCTGCTGCACGAGCTGCGGCGGCAGCGGCACGTAGTCGAGGGCGCTGGCCTGTTGCGCGCCGTGCTCGTAGGCCCACTTGAAGAAGTCGATCGCGTGCTGCCGGCGCTCGGCGTCCCTGGGCTGCTTGTGCATCAGGATGAAGTTGGTCGCGGCGATCGGCCAGGCGTCGGCGCCCGGCGCGTTGGTGATCACCAGGTTGAAGTCCTTCGCATTGGCCCAGTCGGCGCCGGCGGCCGCGGCCTGGAAGGATGCGGCGCTGGGCTGCACCCAGTTGCCCGCGGCGTTCTGCAGCGACAGGTAGGTCATCCTGTTCTGCAGCGCATAGGCCAGCTCGACGTAGCCGATCGAGCCCTTGATCTGCTGCACGTAGGACGCCACGCCCTCGTTGCCCTTGCCGCCGACGCCGCCCGGCCACTGCACCGAGGTACCTTCGCCGACCTTCGACTTCCACTCCGGGCTGGCCTTGGACAGGTAGTTGGTGAAGTTGAAGCTGGTGCCAGAGCCGTCGGAGCGGTGCACGAGGTTGATCTTCGTGGCGGGCAGCTGCACGCCCGGGTTGGCGGCGGCGATCGCCTTGTCGTTCCAGGTCGCGACCTTGCCCATGAAGATGTCGGCGAGCAGTGCGCCGGTCAGGCGCAGCTGGCCGGCTTCGACGCCTTCCAGGTTGACCACCGGCACCACGCCGCCGATCGCGGAGGGGAACTGGCCGAGGCCCGCGGCGGCGAGTTCTTCGCTGGACAGCGGCTTGTCGCTGGAGCCGAAGTCGACGGTGCCCGCCTTGATCTGCGCGATGCCGCCGCCGGAGCCGATCGACTGGTAGTTGACCTTGGCGCCGGTGGCCTTGTTGTAGTCGGCCGACCACTTGGAGATCAGCGGGTAGATGAAGGTGGCGCCGGCGCCGGTGATCTCGGCGGAGATCCTGTCGCCGGCCTGCGCGTCGGCTGCGGGTGCGCCAGCAGCCGTGTTCGCGGCGGGCGCCTTGTCGCCTGGAGGCTGGCAGGCGACGGCGAACAGCAGGGTGGACAGGGCGAGGGCGGCGGGGCGGAAGGCGGACGTTTTCATGTGGGCTCCGGTGGGTCGGCGCGGTGATCGCCGGCGGGATGCGCACATGAAATGATGTTTTTGTTACACGACGATGACAGGGGCTCGCCAGGCGTCGTGGCCATTCAAGCGTGGAGCCGCAGTCGGGGCTACCGCCCCGACGGCTGCGGGGCTCACGTCCCGATGATCGCGGGGGACTGCGCCCGACGGCCGCCATCCGGGGCGTCGGGCGCGTAGGCTCGACCTGCGAAACCATCGCGTGCCGGCTGCTGCGAGGAACCGCGAACATCCTCCAAAAAAAAGGCGGGCCCGAAGGCCCGCGACAAGGGGGAGAGAACCCGAAAGTGGAGGTTGCCGGCCGGTGGCCGGCTCAGTACGCCATGTTCTGCGACCAGTACGCCTCGATCTGCCGCACCAGCTCGTCGGGCAGCGGCACGTAGTCGAGCGCCTTGGCCTGGGCGTCGCCGTTGGCGTAGACCCACTTGAAGAACTCCCTGGCGTCCTTCGCGCTGGCTGCGTTCTTCGGCTGCTTGTACATCAGGATGAAATTGGTCGCGGTGATCGGCCAGGCGTCCGCGCCCGGTGCGTTGGTCATCACCAGGTGGAAGTCGGTGGCGCTGGCCCAGTCGGCGCTGGCGGCCGCGGCGGAGAAGGTCTCGTCGCGCGGCTGCACGAAGTTGCCGGCGGCGTTCTTCATGCGGGTGAAGGTGAGCTTGTTCTGCAGCGCGTAGGACAGCTCGACGTAACCGATGCCGCCGTCGATCTGCTTGACGTACGCGGCCACGCCCTCGTTGCCCTTGCCGCCGATGCCGGTGGGCCACTTCACCGAGGTGCCTTCGCCGACCTTGTCCTTCCACTCCGCGTTGACCTTGGACAGGTAGTTGACGAAGTTGAAGGTGGTGCCCGAGCCGTCGGAGCGGTGGACGACGGTGATCTTCTTGTCCGGCAGCTGCAGGCCGCCGTTGAGGGCGGCGATGGCGGGGTCGTTCCACTTCTTCACCTTGCCGAGGAAGATGTTGGCGAGCGTTTCGCCATCGAGCTTCATCGCGCCGGACTCGACGCCCTTGACGTGCACCACCGGCACCACGCCGCCGATCACCGACGGGAACTGGGCGAGGCCGAACTTCGCCAGTTCCTCGGGCTTGAGCGGGGCGTCGGAGGAGCCGAAGTCGACCGTGCCGGCCTTGATCTGGGCGATGCCGCCGCCGGAGCCGATCGACTGGTAGTTGACTTGCTTGCCGGTGGCCTTGCTGTAGTCGGCCGACCACTTGGTCATGACCGGATAGATGAACGACGCGCCCGCGCCGGTGACGTCGGCGGCCTGCGCACTGGAAGCTAAGGCGATGGCGACGGTGGCGACGGCGACGTGGAAGACGGATGGTTTGCGCACGGATGACTCCCTGGAGTGGATGCTGCACGGGCCTTGCCCGCTCGCGGCGCATTCCATAACACCCGCGTGACAGCTTCGTGTCGCATGGATGTCGGTTGGATGACGGAGCATCGGGTGGTGGCTTGACGTGACATCTCGCATCGCAGCTTCGGGAGAACAGCAGCGGCGACTTCGAACGGAAGCGAGAACGACGGCTTCTGATCAGCAAGAGCGCGGCTTCGGACAGGCGCCGGGAGAGCCGGAGCCCGCTCCTCCCTTCCGCGGTCCGTCCATGGCCCGAGGAAGGGCCGTGCGCCATCCATGGCGCACTTTCCGCGGGCCCCGGCCCTCCCGGCTCCGCGGCGACGTCGGGTTGCTTGGCTTCGGTTGAAGACCGTAGGTCGGGGGCTACGTCCCCGACGATTTTCGTCCGCATGGTGCCCAGGCTGACAGGTGCGCGGCGCAAAGCCGGGCCCTCACCCGGCGCTGTGCGCCTCCCTCTCCCGCTGCGCGGGAGAGGGTTTGTATCCGCGGCGCCCGGAGGTGCGGGCGTCGGGCGCGTAGGCCCGACCTACGGCGCGGGCACGAAGACATTTCCTGCGATCGAAGAGAGGCGCGCCCGGCAGGAAGGCGGCGGCCGGGGGATCGCGTCAAGCCGGCCATGGATGGCCGGCGCCCTCGTCAGGACAGGATGTCCTGCCGAGGGAAGAGCGATTCCCCGGACGGCGACTTCCCCCCGCGCAGCCAGCCGAAGCCGCAAAAAGAGGGATGGCAAGAAGAACGCGTCCCTCGATCCGGAAAAGGAAATGAGGAAACAAGAAGGGCGCGGCTCCCGCCGCGCCCCAGGTCGGATGGGAGAGGTATCCGGCCTTACCAGTAGAACTGCGCGCGCGCCTCGATGATGTTCGGGTCGTCGCTGACGTCCTGGCGGTCGCTGCTGACCTTCACGTAGTTGAGCGCGAACTTGAAGTTGGAGCGCCAGTACCAGTTCACGCCCGCGGTCCAGGTGTCCATCTTGCCGCCCTGCACCGCGCCGTCGTTGAGGTCGATAGTGTCGTAGCGCAGGCCCAGCTGCCACATGCCGCTGCCCGGCTGGTCGGGCAGGGGCGTGGTCGGCACGCCGCCCTTGTAGCCCCAGGTCTCGCCGGTGAGGTTCCACAGGCCCTGCAGGTAGCCCGCGGTGCTGGTGTAGTCGCTGTTGGCCAGGCGCTTGATGTCGCTGGTGTAGTACTCGCCCTGCAGCTTGAACGGGCCATGCACCCACAGGCCTTCGAGGCTGGTGGTGGACACGCGGTCGGTGTCGGTCATGTTGCCGGCGTCGACCAGGCGCACGGTGGCCAGGTCGGCGTCCGGGCGCGCACGCACGCGGAAGGTATCGGCGTCGGTGTCGTAGTTCACGTACGCCAGGCCGAAGTGCAGGATGTTGCCCTTCCCGTTGATCGGCGCCCAGGTGCCGCGCAAGCCGTAGCCGCTACCGTGGTTGAGGTTGCGGGTCAGCTCGCGGCCGAAGTAGCTGGCGGTCACGCTCCAGTCGTCGGTGCCGAAGCCGTAGGCCGCGCCGAGCCGCCGCGAGATGCCGTAGGTGTTGGTGGAGGCGGACTTGGCGATGAAGTCGTTGTTCTTGGTCGAGGACAGCTCCTCCATGCTGTTGGGCTGCTTGAACTGGCCGACCTGGACGTAATGGTTGCCGTTGCCGCCGATCTTGTACTTGACGTTGGTGTCGAGGAACTTGTCGGCCTTGGCGTCGTAGCCGATGACCCACTCGTAGTTGCCCGGGCCCTTGCCCTTGAGCACGATCTCGGCGCGGCGCAGCTCGAACTCGCTGTCCTCGCCGTTGGCGCCGATGCCGTTGAGGTCGGCCAGGTCGTTGTCGAACCAGTTCGCGTCGGCCTGGACCAGGCCTTCGAGGGAGACGTCCGAGCCGCCGATCGAATCGATCGCGATCTCGGCGTGGGCCGCGGGGGCCGCGAGCGCGGCCAGCAGGGCGAACGAGAGGGTATGGCGGGAAAGTTTCATGGCATGCCTGGGGCGTGGAGAGATGCCGCGCAGCCTAAGGCGTGAATATTTCGTTGCCATGACAGCGGCGACATCTTCCCGCGTGCGTGGCGCGGCGCCGCGTCCCGCGGAACCTGGTTGCCCGCGAGCATGCCGCGGCGGTCTTTCGTTTCCATGACCGCGCGATGACACCGGCGCTCGCTCGGCGGCTTCAACCCGGCGTCTTGTCGGGGAACCGGCACAGGTCGCGGATCACGCAGTGCGGGCAGTTGGGCTTGCGCGCCTTGCAGGTGTAGCGGCCGTGGAGGATGAGCCAGTGATGCGCATCCTGCCGGTACTCGCGCGGCACGACCTCGAGCAGGCGGTCCTCCACCGCCCGCACGTCCTTGCCGCGCACGAGCCCGGTGCGGTTGGACACCCGGAAGATGTGTGTGTCGACGGCGATGGTCGGCTCGCCGAAGGCGGTGTTGAGCACCACGTTCGCGGTCTTGCGGCCGACGCCGGGCAGCAGCTCGAGCGCCTCGCGCGTGCGCGGGACCTGGCCGCCGTGCAGGTCGAGCAGCTGTCGCGACATCGCCAACACGTTGGCGGCCTTGGCGTTGTACAGGCCGATCGTGGAGATGTACGGCTTCAACCCCTCGACGCCCAGCGCGACGATGGCGGCCGGCGTGTTCGCCACCGGGAACAGCCTGCGCGTGGCCTTGTTGACGCCCACATCGGTGGCCTGCGCCGAGAGGATCACCGCGACCAGCAGCTCGAAGGGCGTCGAGTACTCAAGCTCGGTGGTCGGCTTAGGATCGAGCTCGGCCAGCCGCGAGAACAGTTCGCGGATCTCGGCCGTGGACAGGTTGCGGCCGCGACGCGTGGCCTTCTTCACCGTGCTCACGGCTTTTTCGCCGCGCGGGCCTTCGCGCGAGCGAGCGCGGCGGCGGCGGCCGGCGGCAGCGCCGGCGCGCCCGGAACCGGCGTCGGTGGCGCGGCGCGGCGCGCGGCGCGTTCGGCCGCGCGCCGCTGCAGGCGCGCGTCGCGTGCGTGATGCCGATCGCGCGCCGCCCAGGCACTAAGCAGGCGTGCCTGCGCTGCCGCGACCAGCGCGCATGCGGCCGCGGCCTCGCCCGCGTGGGCGCATTCCGGGCAGGGAACGAATTCCATCAGCCCGGCATCGATCGCCGCATCGAGGTCGTCTTCGCGTAGCAGCCCGGCGAGCCGCCGTGCCTGCAGCGCGCGCGCGCCGCCGCACGCCGGGCACGCCGGCGGCGAGGGAGCGGTGGCTTCGTCCGCGCTGCGCATGCCGGGCCGGCTCAGGCGTTGCGGAACTGCGGCTTGCGCTTCTCGAGGAAGGCGCCGGTGCCTTCGCGCATGTCCCCGGTCGAGAACACCAGGCCGAATTGCGCCGCCTCGTACTCCAGCGCTTCCTCCAGCCCGCAGTCGGCGCCGACGTTGACGCAGTCGAGGATCCCGCGCAGCGCCAGGGGCGCCGCCGCGGCCAGCTGGCCGGCAAGCTTCATCGTCTCGGCCTCGAGCTCGGCAGCAGGCACCACCCGGTTGACCAGCCCCAGCTGGCGCGCGCGCTCGGCGTCGACCGGCGCGCCGGTCAGGCACAGCTCCAGCACCGCGGCGCGACCAGCCAGGCGCAGCAGCCGCTGGGTGCCGCCGAAGCCCGGGATCAGGCCGAGGTTGACCTCCGGCTGGCCGACCTTCGCGATGTCCGCGGCGATCCGCAGGTGGCAGCACATCGCCAGCTCCAGCCCGCCGCCGAGCGCGAAGCCGTTGACCATCGCGATCACCGGCTTGGGCATCTTCTCCACCCGCCGCATCATCCGCTGGCCGCGCAGCGAGAAGTCGCGCCCCTGCACCGGGGTGAGCCCGGCCATCTCGGCGATGTCGGCGCCGGCGACGAAGGCCTTCGCGCCGGCGCCGGTGAGCACCACGACCCGCACCGCGTCGTCCGCCGCGGCGTCGTCGAACGCCGCGTGCAGGGCGTCGAGGGTGGCGGCATTGAGCGCATTCAGCTTGTCGGGACGGTTGAGGGTGATCAGGCGCACGGCGTCGTGGTCGGCGACGAGGAGGGGGGAGTCGGTCATGGAAGCGTTCTCTCGGGTTCGGGTGCTTGCGGCAGGCGATGCCACGGCCGCGGAACTTGCCGGGCCGGCGCGGGTCGGAAGGCGGTCGTCAGTGGCGGTTAAGCCCTGCGACCGCTATCCTACCCCGTCCAAATGGGGCGGTTCGACCGCCCCAATTGCATGATGGACCCTCGAAAACGGACCAATCTGGAGATCCACCGAATGAAGTTGCGTTTGCTCGCCGCCTCCCTCGCGGCTTTGACCCTGGTCGGCGGCACCGCGTCGGCGCAGGACACCTCGTCCGAGAAGGGCAAGCTGAGCTATGCGCTCGGGTACGACCTTGGCCGCAACCTCATCGAGAGCGGCGAGGCGGTCGACGTCAACACCGTGATCAAGGCGGTGCAGGACGGTTACTCGAAGAAGGAGCCGGCCGTGCCGGTGGACCAGCTGCGCACCGCGGTGCAGAACATGCAGCAGCGCCAGGTGGCCAAGGCCAAGGCGGAGTTCGACAAGGACTCGGCCGCCAACAAGGCCAAGAGCGACGCCTACCTCGCGCAGAACAAGGCCAAGGCCGGCGTGAAGACGCTGCCCAGCGGCGTGCAGTACCGCGTGGTCACCAACGGCACCGGCGCCAAGCCGACCCAGGCCAGCGAAGTGCAGATCAACTACAAGGGCTCGCTGACCACCGGCCAGACCTTCGTCGACACCTTCAACCCGCCGCAGGGCCAGAAGGGCGGCCCGGTCAGCATGAAGCTCAGCCAGATCCCGCTGGTGGGCCTGCGCGAAGCGCTGACCCAGATGCCGTCCGGCTCGCGCTGGGAAGTGGTGCTGCCGGCCGACAAGGCCTACGGCAACACCCCGCAGTCGCCGATCGGCCCGAACCAGGCCGTCGTCTTCGACGTCCAGCTCGTCAGCGTCAAGTGACGCACTGGCGCGATCGCGCAAAGCGCGATCGCCTTTGCCAGTGCGTCATCCCCGCGAAGGCGGGGATCCAGTGACCCGGGCCGCAACTGCCGCAAGCCGGCGCGCAAACCGGGTCGCCTGAAGCAACCAGGCCGCGCCGGCCAACCACCGGCGCGGCTTTTTCATGCGCCACGCAACCGCGCGCCGCGCCGGACAGACACATCGATGAACACCGTTTTCCGCGCCGTGCTCAGTCCCTGCATCGGCGTCTGTACCATGGGCGACGACGGCTACTGCCACGGCTGCCACCGCACCTCGCTCGAGATCGCGTGCTGGATCCAGATGAACGACGACGAGCGCCTGCGGCTGATGGAATCCGTGCTGCCGGAACGCGAGATGCAACGCGCCTGACCATGGTCGAAGCGGACTCCCTCCACGCCACCCTGCCGCGGCTGCGCGAGGCCCTGCATCCGCTCGCCGCCGCGCCCGCGGGCGACGGCTGGAACCGCTTCGAGCTCGCCGACCTGCTGGTCCCGGAACAGCCCCCCGCGCAGGCCGCGGTGCTGGTGCCGCTGCTGCCGCGCGCCGCTGGCCTGCAGGTCGTGCTGACCCGGCGCACGGACGCCCTGCGCCACCATCCGGGGCAGGTGAGCTTTCCCGGCGGCCGCATCGAGCCCGACGACGCCGATGCGGTGGCCGCCGCGCTGCGCGAGGCGAACGAGGAGATCGGGCTGCCATCGGCGCAGGCGCGGCCGCTGGGCTACCTCGACCCGCTGGCGACCGTCACCGGCTTCCGCGTGCTGCCGGTGGTGGCGTGCGTGGACGCGGCGTTCGTCGCGACGCCCGACCCGGCCGAGGTGTCCGACGTGTTCGAGGTGCCGCTGGACTGGCTGCTCGCGCCCGGGAACCTGCAGCGCATCGCGATCGACTATCGTGGGCGCCGGCGCGAGGTGCTCGAATTCCTGCGCTCGCCGGCGGCGCCGGCGCAGCGCATCTGGGGCGCGACCGCCTCGATCCTGTTCAACCTGCGCGAACGCCTGGAGCGATTGCCATGAGCGGATGGACCACGCTGGTCGATGCCGAGGCGCTGGCCGCGGCACTGGGCCGCAACAACGACCTCGCGATCGTCGACTGCCGCACCTCGCTGCTCGACCCGGCCGTCGCCGAGGCCGCGTACCAGCAGGCGCACCTGCCAGGCGCGCTGTACGCGCATATGCAGGACGACCTGTCGGGACGCCACGTTCCCGGCAGCGGACGCCATCCGTGGCCGGAGGCGGCCGGATTCGCAAGCACGCTCGGCGCGTGGGGCATTACGCCGCGGCACCAGGTGGTCGCCTACGACGCCGGCGACGGCGTGTTCGCGGCGCGGCTGTGGTTCCTGCTGCGCGCGTTCGGCCACGCAAGCGTGGCGGTGCTCGATGGCGGGATCACGCGCTGGACCGCGCTCGACCTGCCGCTGGACGCCGCGGTGCGCGCGCCGGTGCCGGCGCCGCCGTATCCGGGCGAATTCGACGCCAGCCGGCTGCTCGACGCGACCCAGGTGCAGGCGCACCTGGCGCACGGCGGCATGCTGGTGGACGTGCGCGCCGCCAACCGCTTCCGCGGCGAGGCCGAACCGATCGACCCGGTGGCCGGCCACGTGCCCGGCGCGGTCAACCGTCCGTGCGCCGACAACCTCTCCGATGGCCGCTTCAAGCCGCGCGAGACGCTGGCGTCGGAATTCCGCGCGCTGCTCGGCGCGCATGCGCCCGCGGACGTCGCCGCCATGTGCGGTTCCGGCGTGACCGCCTGTCACCAGCTGCTGGCGATGGAGCATGCCGGCCTGCCCGGCGCGAAGCTGTTCACGGGCTCGTGGAGCGGCTGGATCGAGGATCCCGCGCGGCCGGTCGCCACGGGCGAGGCGTAGGCGCGCGCGCCGGCATTCCGTGGCGGGCTCGCCCGGCTATTTGCCCAGCCGCGCCACCAGCGCGCGCAGCCCGGCCTGCGTGTCCGGGTCGCTCCACGCATCGACGAAGCGATCGAGCCGGATGCATTCGGGCTGCAGCGCGGCGACCACGTCCGCGCGCGCGATCGCGCGGGTGGCGAGCACCGGCTTGCGCGGCAGCTGCAGCAACTGCTGCAGCCAGGCCAGTGCGCGCGCCGGCACTTCGTCGATGCCGGTGAGCTCGTCGACCAGGCCCAGCGCGAGCGCCTCACCGGCCTCGACCATCTCGCCCGACACCAGCAGGCGCTCGGCGCGGTGCGCGCCGATCACGCGCCGCATCAGGCGCTGGATCCCTTCCGGCGCGGCCAGCCCGACCTGGGTCTCGTTGAGGCCGATGCGGTAGGGGCCGCTGGCCATCACCCGGTAGTCGCAGCACAGCGCCAGCACGCAGCCGCCGGCGGGCGCGTGGCCGTTGACGGCCGCTGCGACCGGCACCGGGCACGCCGCCAGCTCGCGCGCGGCGATGAAGAACTGCTCCCACGCCTCGGTGAGCGCGCCGCGATCGGGCAGCGCGAGCAGGAACGGCACGTCGAGCCCGGCCGAGAACACCTTCGGCCCGCCGGAGAGCACGACGCCGCCGACGCCGTCCGCCACCGCCCCGCGCAGCGCCTCGACCAGCTGCGCGCAGAGCATCGGGTTGAGCGCGTTGACCGGCGCGCGGTCGAGTTGCAGTTCGCGGATGTCGCCGTGGTCGGTGCGTTTGATCAGCGTGGTCATTGCGTTGCCTTGTCGTTGTCGTTCATGGCCGCGGCCGCCGCGCGCGAGCGGCTATCATAGGCACATGGCCACGCTCCGATTCCTGCCGGTCCTCGCGCTGGCGCTGTGCGGCATGTCCGGCGCGGCGCCGGCGGCCGATGCCTGCCATCCGCAGGTGCGCGATGGCTGGGTGCGGCTGGGACCGGCCGGGATGCCGATGATGGCGGGCTTCGGCCGCATCGAGAACCGCTGCCCGGCGCCGGTGACCATCACCGCCGCGGCCAGCCCTGCGTTCGCCAGCGCCGAGCTGCACGAGACGCGGCTGGTCGACGGCGTCAACCGCATGCGCCACCTGCCGCAGCTGCGCATCCCGCCCGATGGCGTCGCCGTGCTCAAGCCGGGCGGCATGCACCTGATGCTGATGCGGCCGCACGCGCCGCTCAAGGCGGGCAGCCGGGTGGTGGTGTCGTTCGCGCTGTCGGGCGGCGGCGAGCTGCTCGGCGAGTTCGAGGTGCGCAAGCCCGACGCGCTGTAGCGGGACGCACGCGCGGCCAGGGCCGCCATGACCATCGATGAAACATCCCCGGCGCGCATGCGCGGGGCGCGTTCGCCTGCGAATCAATGGCTTGGGCGATTCGCGGCGGGCCAATGCAACGGCGCCATCCCGGAATGTTTCATCCCTGAAACGTTTTTTGCGTTTTTCGCCGCGAGCCACTTTCCGGCCGCACCTCGCCGCGTTGCCCTCCCGGCAGAAAACGCACTGCGATCAGTGCATTGCGCCCGGCTCCTCCTGCATGGCATCGAACCTGCGATAGCCGTCGTGCGTCGCCGTCGTAGCCCGGGCCTGGGCCGTGCGGCGCCATCTTCCTGAAGGAGAACGACAATGCGCATTAACAAGAGCCTGATCGCGATGGCCGTGCTGCTTGCCCTGGGAGTCTCGGGACAGGCGCTGGCCCAGCAGAACGAGCGTGGACCCGGCGACAACAACGCGATGTACGACGGGGGCTACAACGGCAACAACCGCGACAACACCACGACGACCTACACCAGTTCGTTCAACACCAACCAGGCCATCGCCACCACCAACCTGACCGGCGTCGTCAGCGGCAACAGCGTCTACGACATCGGCAACGTCGCCACCAACAACGGCAACGCCAATGGCGGCAGCGGCGGTGACGGCGGATACGGCGTCGGTGGCTATGCCGACGGTGGCGACGGCAACGGCGGCGGCGGTGGCGGCGGTGGCGGCGGTGGCGGTGCGTCCGCCAACAGCACCCGCGACGGCGATTCGGCGAGCGCCACGCTCACCGGCGCGCTCGGACTCGCGGGCGCCTACGACGAGAGCAGCGCCCGTGCGCGTTCGCGCGAGCGCGGTGCGGGAGCGGGCAGCGCCAGCGCGACATCGTCCGGCAACGCCAGCGCGACCTCGAGCGCCAGCGCGACCGGCGGATCGTCCAGCAGCACCAACGACGGCAGCAGTGGCGACGCCACGGCCACCGGCGGAGCGGGTGGCATGGGCGGCGCGGGCGGCAGCGGCACCGGCGGTTCGGCGGTCGCGGGCGCAGGCATGGGCGGTGCGGGCGGAGCCGGCGGAGCCGGTGGCTCGAACTCGGCCGACGCCGGCAGCTTCGACATGTCGAACGCGATGAACGGTTCGGCCAATGCCGCGGCGGGGATCATGGTGGTCGCGCAGAACAGCGGCGCGTCCTCGTTGATCCAGCAGGGCGTCACCGTGCAGGCCAACCTCACCGTCGGCCCGTAAATCGACGTACGGGGCGCCGCGGCTTTCCCCTGGGTTTCGGTGCCCCGGTGTCGTGCCCGTGCACGTGGTCGCAATGCGGCGCGTGCACGGGTTTTGCCGTTTCGGCGGACGCAATGCGTTCGGGACAGCAAGGGCGTGGGTCCAGCAGGAGAACCAGCATGCGACCGGCCATTTCCGCATTCACCGCGATCGCTGCGTGCGCGGCGCTCGCCATCTCCGCCACGGCCCGGGCGGGCGGCCAGGAGGCCCCGCCCGGGGCGAGCCAGGCCGCGCCCATCGGCGCGCCGGTAGACAGTGCCGCGCTCGACGCGCTGCGCGGCGGCGACGTGCTGGTCGAGACCAGCGTCCTGGACCAGGGCGAGGTCGACGGCAACAGCGCCGACAACGTCGTCAGCGGCCTCAATTCGATCGACGGCGGCGCGTTCTCCAACGCCACCGGCATCACCACGGTGATCCAGAACAGCGGCTCCAACGTGCTGATCCAGAGCGGCACCGCGGTGAACCTGCAATTCGTGGACCCGACGCCGTGAAAGCGCTCGTCCGCTCCGCGTTCGCCGGCGTGGCGCTGCTGTGCGCGGCGACCCTGGCGCATGCCGGTAACGCGGACGTGCGCGTGCCCTTCGGCGGCGCCTACTCGGTGCGCGTGACCAGCCTCAAGGAAGCGCGCTTCAAGACCACCGTGCCGCAGAAGTACGACTTCAGCTGCGGCTCGGCGGCGACCGCGACCCTGCTGACGTTCCAGTACGGATACCCGGTCACCGAGGCGGAGGTGTTTCGCCAGATGTACGCCAGCGGCGACCAGGCGCGCATCCGCAAGGAAGGCTTCTCGCTGCTGGACATGCGCCGCTACCTGCAGTCGCAGGGATTCCAGGCCGACGGCTTCCGGCTGCCACTGGACAAGCTGCTCGAAGAGGGCCTGCCGGCGATCGTGCTGCTCAACGACCGCGGCTATCGCCATTTCGTGGTGGTCAAGGGCGTGCGCGGCGGGCGCGTGCTGGTGGGCGATCCCTCGCGCGGCACGCGCGCGATCGCGCGCCGCGACTTCGACCACCTGTGGGACAACCACGTGCTGTTCGTGGTGCACAACCGCCGCGAGTTCGCAGCCTTCAACCAGCCGCGCGACTGGCGCATCGCGCCGCAGGCGCCGCTGGAAACCGGCATCGGCAGGCAGAGCCTGCAGACGATCGTGATGCCCAGGCGCGGGCCGGGGGACATCTGATGAGGCGCACGACGGCCCGCGTCCTGGTGGTGGCGCTGATCGCGCTGGCCGGCATCGGCTGGAACGATCGCGCGCATGCGGGCGACCCCGGTGCGGACCGGCTCGATCGGTCGTGGACCATGATGGTGGTGCCGGCGACCGACCTCGACGGCATGCGCGGCGGCTTCGTGCTGCCGTCCGGGCTGCAGCTCTCGTTCGGCATCGAGCGGGTGGCGTGGGTCAACGGGCAGATGGTCTCGTACCTGCGCGTCGACATCCCCGACATCGCGCACATGACGCCGGCGCAGGCGCAGGAGCTGTCGAAGCTCACGCGCACGCAGCTGGTGCAGGTGGGGCCGGGCAACGTCTTCCGCGGCGGCGGCAACGGCGGGCTGGTGATCCAGAACACGCTCGACGGGCAGGACATCCGGGCGCGGACCACGCTGGACGTCGGCGTCAACACGCTGGGGCTGTTCCAGGCGCTCAACATCGGCGATGCGCTGAACAACGCAGTGATCAACGCACCGGGCTCGCCCTGACGGGCGCGTCCGCAGGCAGGTGCGACAACGGCAAGGGGCGACCATGGAACGGAAGGCAGGGGAGACCTCGACGCGCGTGCTGCTCGCCAGCGCGCTTTCGCTCGCGATCGCGGGCGTGGCCCACGCGCAGTCGTCGCCTGCCGGCGAATCGGCGCGAATCGGGCAGCTGGAAGCGAAGCTGCAGGCGCAGGACCGGCAGATCGACGAACTGCGCCGCATGCTCTCGGAGCAGCAGCGCAGGATCGATGCGCTCGGCGGCGAGGTGCAGGAACGACGGCTGGACGCGCTGAGCGCCCGCGGCGCGCCTGCGGACGCGTCGCCGCTTGCGCCGGCCTTCGCGGCCACCGGCATGGCGGCGCCCGCCGTCGGCGCGCCTCAGGCCGCGATGGCGTCGATGCAGTCGGGCGGCGCCGCCGACGACATGCAGGTCGGGCGGCCGCCGGAGGAATCGCTGCGCCCGCCCGAAGTGGCGCAGATCTTCGACCAGCCCGGCGTGCTGACGCCGCGCGGGAAATTCATCCTCGAACCGTCGCTGCAGGTGGGCTATTCCGCCAACGACCGCGTCGCGCTGGTCGGCTACACCATCATCCCGGCGATCCTGATCGGCCTGATCGACGTGCGCCAGGTCAAGACCACCAGCATCACCGCGGCGCTGACCGGGCGATACGGCCTGAGCAACCGCTTCGAGCTCGAGGCGAAGCTGCCCTACAGCTATGTCAGCAGCGACACGGTCAGCCGCGAGATCTTCACCGGTACCGCGCAGGACAGCGTCTTCAACGCCGACGGCCACGGACTGGGCGACGTCGAGCTCACCGGCCGCTATCAGCTCCCCAACCACGGCCCGGACCGCCCGTTCTATGTGCTGTGGTTGCGCTACAAGAGCCGCAGCGGCAAGGACCTGTTCGAGGTGCCGACCGACTGCATCACCCGCTGCGTGGCCAACGCCACCGGCACCGGCCTGCCGCTGGAGCTGCCGACCGGGAGCGGGTTCTCCTCGATCCAGCCCGGCATGACCTGGCTGTACGCGTCCGACCCCGTGGTCTTCTTCGGCAGCTTCAGCTACCTGCACAACTTCCCGCGCGACAACGTCTCGCGCACGGTGCTCACCGGGGCGCCCGAGGGATTCCCGCAGACGACCACCGAGTTCATCGGCGACGTCGAGGCCGGCGACATCATCGGCTTCAACCTCGGCGTGGGCCTGGCGCTCAACGAGAAGGCGGCGATCAGCTTCGGCTACGACCAGAACCTGGTCGGCAAGACGCAGCAGAACGGCGACGACGCCCCCGGCGCGGTGCGGCTGATGCTCGGCACCCTGGTGCTCGGCGGCACGTATCGCTTCAACGAGCGCACCAGCCTCAACGTCGCGCTGAGCGTGGGCGTGACGCGCGACACCCCGGACGTCTCGCTCAACGTCCGCGTGCCCGTGATGTTCTGAATCCCCGTGGTTCGCGCGCCGGCGCGGCGCGGCAAGGCCGCGTGCGCCGCATTCATGAAGCGTGGGCGCGGCGCCGATCCCTGCGTGACCGCTCCATGCGCCCGCGTGCGTTCCCTGAATCGTCGTCACCAATCAGGATGCCCGGGGGGGCGGGCGTGCATGGAGCGGATGCATGCCGAGCGCGGAGGAAACCCGGGATCTGGTCTGCCTGTCGATCGCGGCGGGCGCCCCGGCTTGCGTTCCCGATGGCATGGCCGCGCGCGGCTGGCGCATCTGGCCGGTCCCTGGCGCTGACGAGATCCCCAGGCTGATCGCCCGCCATCCGGGCACCTGCTTCGCCGCCTTGCTCGACCTGCGCGCGGGCGCGCTGCAGTCGAACGCGGCCGCCGCGGAGCGCGCCTTCGAACGGTTGCTGCCGGCGCTGACCGAACCGCGCATCGGCTGGGTGGCGGTGGTCGCGCCCGGGCAGCTCGATGACGGCTGGGCGCGCCGGCTGGTGCACGGCTACTGCCACGACTACGTGACGCTGCCCTGCGACGACGCACTGCTGGCCACGGTCCTGGGCCACGCGCACGGGATGGCGGCGCTGCTGCCGGACGATCGCGGCGCGGGCCGCTCCTTCGGCCTGGACGACATGGTCGGCGAGAGCGCCGCGATGCAGGCGATGTTCCGCACCCTGCGCAAGGCCGCGCTGACCGACGTGCCGGTGTACATCGCCGGCGAAACCGGGACCGGCAAGGAGCTGGCGGCGCTCGCATTGCACCGGCATTCGGCGCGCCGCGACATGCCGTTCGTGGTGATCAACTGCGGCGCGATCCCGCAGGGGCTGGTGCAGTCGGAGCTGTTCGGCTTCGAGCGCGGCGCGTTTACCGGCGCCGCGCAGCGCAAGCTCGGCCGCCTCGAGCTGGCGCATCGCGGCACGCTGTTCCTCGACGAGATCGGCGACCTGCCGCTGGATTCGCAGGCCTCGCTGCTGCGGTTCCTGCAGCAAGGCAGCATCGAGCGCCTCGGCGGCCACGACGAGATCCGGCTCGACGTGCGCATCGTCTCGGCGACGCACGTGGACCTGGCGGCGGCCGTCGCCGAGGGGCGGTTCCGCGAGGACCTGCTGCACCGGCTGCGCGTGATCGAGCTGCAGCAGCCTCCGCTGCGCGAGCGCGGCGACGACATCGCGCTGATCGCCACCCACGCGCTGCGGCGGCACGCCGGCGACGGTCGGCGCCGGATCCGCGGCTTCTCGAGCTGCGCGCTGCGCGCGATGCAGCGCCACGCCTGGCCGGGCAACGTGCGCGAGTTGATCAACCGCGTGCGCCAGGCGGTGGTGATGGCCGACGGCCCCTGCATCACCGCGCGCGACCTGCGGCTGGAGGATGCGCTGGACGCCGGCGCGCCGCTCACCCTCGACGCCGCGCGCTGCCAGGGCGAGCGCATCGCGATCGAGCGCGCGCTGCAGCGCAACGGCCACCGGCTGGTGGCGACGGCGCGCGACCTAGGGATCTCGCGGGTGACGCTGTACCGGCTGATGGCCCGGCACGGCCTGCGCGACCGCGAGGAGGCCGCCGGCGCGACCCGGATCGACTGAGCCGCGTGGCGGCCGCGGTCAGCCCGCGGCGGCGCGGCGCACGGCCGCCGGCAGCTGCGTCGGCCGCCCGTTGGCGCGTTCGACCCAGACCATCACCACGTGCCCGTCGGCATGCAGCGTGGCGCCGTCGGCGCTGGCGATGGTGTGCCCGAGAGTGACGCTGCTGTTGCCGACGCGATCGGCGAACAGCTCCACGATCACCTCGGCGGGGTAGGGGATCGGCACCCGGTAGTTCATCTGCACCGCGGCCAGCAGCGGCGCGCTGGCGTCGGTCACCCATTCCTCGCCGAGCGACTCGAACCAGCGGATCCGCGCCTCCTCCAGGTAGGTCATGAAGTTGGAGTTGTTGACGTGGTTGAACGCGTCGAGGTCGCGCCAGCGCAGCGCGACCGGCATGCGGAACAGGCTGGTGCGGTTGTCCAGGCTCACGCGGCGCTTTTCCTGCGCCCGGCCTTCGCGCCCTTGGCGCCTGCCGGCCTGGTGGCCGCCTTGTCCAAGCCCAGCGTCCTGGCCAGGAACTGGCCGGTGTAGGACTGCGGCATCCGCGCGACCTCCTCCGGCGTGCCCTGCGCGATGATCTCGCCGCCGCGGTGGCCGCCCTCGGGGCCCAGGTCGATGACCCAGTCGGCGGTCTTGATCACGTCCAGGTTGTGCTCGATCACCACGATGGTGTTGCCGTCGTCGCGCAGCTTGTGCAGCACCGCGAGCAGGTGCTCGATGTCGTGGAAGTGCAGGCCGGTGGTGGGCTCGTCGAGAATGTAGAGCGTGCGGCCGGTGTCGCGGCGCGAGAGCTCCTTCGACAGCTTCACGCGCTGCGCCTCGCCGCCCGAGAGCGTGGTCGCGCTCTGGCCGAGCTTGATGTAGCTCAGGCCCACGTCCACCAGCGTCTCGAGCTTGCGCGCGAGCGCGGGGACGGGCTGGAACAGGTTCAGCGCGTCCTCCACCGTCATTTCCAGCACGTCGTGGATGCTGTGGCCCTTGTAGAGGATCTCCAGCGTCTCGCGGTTGTAGCGCTTGCCGTGGCAGACGTCGCAGGGCACGTACACGTCGGGCAGGAAGTGCATCTCGACCTTGATCAGGCCGTCGCCCTGGCAGGCCTCGCAGCGCCCGCCGCGCACGTTGAAGGAGAAGCGGCCGGGCGAATAGCCGCGCGCGCGCGCCTCCGGCACCTGCGCGAACAGTTCGCGCAGCGGGGTGAACAGGCCGGTGTAAGTGGCCGGGTTCGAACGCGGCGTGCGCCCGATCGGCGACTGGTCGATATCGACCACCTTGTCGAACAGGTCCAGCCCCTTGACCGCGCGGTAGGGCGCGGGCTTGTGCGAGGCGCCGTTGATCTCGTTGGCGGCCAGCGCGTACAGGGTGTCGTTGACCAGGGTCGACTTGCCCGAGCCCGACACGCCGGTGATGGCGGTGAACAGGCCGGCGGAGATCGTGAGGTCGACGTCCTTGAGGTTGTTGCCGCCCGCGCCCTGCAGGCGCAGCTGCATCTTGGCGTTGCCCTTGTGGCGCAGCGACGGCACGTCGATCTGCTTCCTGCCGCTCAGGTACTGCCCGGTCAGCGAGCGCGGCGCCTTCAGCACATCGGCATAGCTGCCCTCGGCGACGATCTCGCCGCCGTGCACGCCCGCGCCGGGGCCGATGTCGACGATGTGGTCGGCCAGGCGGATGGCGTCCTCGTCGTGCTCGACGACGATCACGGTGTTGCCCAGGTCGCGCAGGCGGGTGAGGGTGCCGAGCAGGCGTTCGTTGTCGCGCTGGTGCAGGCCGATCGAGGGCTCGTCGAGCACGTACATGACGCCGACCAGGCCGGCGCCGATCTGCGAGGCCAGGCGGATGCGCTGCGCCTCGCCGCCGGACAGGGTGTCGGCCTTGCGCTCGAGCGTGAGGTAGTCCAGGCCGACGTCGACCAGGAAGGTGAGCCGCTCGCGGATCTCCTTGACGATCTTGGCGGCGATCTCGCCGCGCCAGCCGGCCAGCTGCAGCTTGCCGAAGAAGGCCACGGCCTCGTCGATCGGCAGCACCACGATGTCCGGCAGCGGGCGATCGGCGACGAAGACGTTGCGCGCGGCGGCGTTCAGGCGCGCGCCGCCGCAGTCGGGGCAGGGGCGCTCGCTGATGTACTTGGCCAGCTCTTCGCGCACCGCGGCCGACTCGGTCTCGCGGTAGCGGCGCTCGAGGTTGGGCACGATGCCCTCGAAGCGGTGCTTGCGCTGGCTGCGGCCGCCGGCGTCGGTGAGGTAGCTGAAGGCGATCGCGTCCTTGCCGCTGCCGAACAGCACCGCCTGGCGGGATTCCTCGGTCAGCTCGTTCCAGGGCGTGTCGACGGCGAAGCCGTAGTGCCTGGCCAGCGACTGGATCAGCTGGAAGTAGTAGGCGTTGCGCCGGTCCCAGCCGCGCACGGCGCCGGCGGCGAGCGAGAGCTCGGGGTGCACGACCACGCGCGCGGGGTCGAAGAACTGCGACACGCCCAGGCCGTCGCAGGTCGGGCAGGCGCCGACCGGCGAGTTGAACGAGAACAGCCGCGGCTCGAGTTCGGGCAGCGAGTAGTCGCAGACGGGGCAGCTGTACTTGGACGAGAACAGCAGCGGGGCGGCGGAGGCGTCGTCGAGGGACTGCACGATCGCCATGCCGTCGCCGAGCTTGAGCGCGGTCTCGAAGGATTCGGACAGGCGCTGCTTGAGGTCGTCGCGGACCTTGAAGCGGTCGATGACCGCTTCGATGGTGTGCTTGACGCGCAGCGCCAGCGGCGGCACGGCATCGATCTCGTGCAGCACGCCGTCCACGCGCACGCGCACGTAGCCCTGCGCGCGCAGCTGCTCGAACACCTGGGCGTGCTCGCCCTTGCGCTCGCGGATGACCGGGGCCAGCAGCATCCAGCGCTGCTCGGCGGTCTTGTCGTCGCTGCCCAGCGCGAGCACCTGGTCGACCATCTGGCTGACGGT
>Ga0268289_100066_pt1 | contig 67672 bp, 57 predicted proteins | sample MetspNORM_FD_191340 | JGI IMG/M metagenome (GOLD analysis project Ga0268289, IMG submission 191340) | Soil microbial communities from San-Diego area, Southern California, United States - Methylocaldum sp. NOR-M | ecosystem: Environmental > Terrestrial > Soil > Desert | place: USA: California... | reverse complement strand
GCGACCGTGCTAGGGATGGATCATGAAACCGTTGCGCACATGGCGGCGATGGTGAATGACCCGGAATACCTGCAAGTGCTGATCGATCACGGGGCGCCGGTCGACATCCCCCGACGGGGTCTGAACTGGTCGCCCATCTTCCGCGCGGTCGAAAGCGGACGGGATGCTCAGGTCGACATGCTCATCGCCGCGGGCGTCGACCTTCATCGCACCGACTCGATGGGCGATTCGCTGCTGCACCTGGCTGCGGACATCAACGATGCCCACCGGGTGCTGCAGCTGCTGGAAGCCGGCGTCGATCCGCGCCAAACCAACCACAGCGGCGCGACGTTCCAGGCGAGCCTCTTCGCCGGATCCGACGCGCGCCTCAACGCCAAGGGCAAGGCGGACCGCCAGAAGGTGCGCGAATGGCTGGCGGCCCACGGAGTCCCGCAACAGTAGATCCATCCACGGAAGGTCCCGCGCCGTCCGCCTGCCAGGCGAACAGGCGGAGGGGCGCCACGCACGGAGTTGCGCATGAGCGATCTCGACGACACGCTGTTCCCGGCCGCGCCGGCCACCGACTTCGCCGCGCTGGTCCGCGGCCGGCAGCCGCGACCGATCGACCGGGAACTGCCGATGCTGCTCCAAGACAACTACGCGATCGCTGACATGCGACGAGGCACGCAGGCGGGCGCCACGGAATTGCCGGGTACCTGGGTGCGCTTGAACGACGATGACGTGCGCGCGATCGGCATCGACCCGGCGCTGCTGCACAACGCCCGCACCGGCTTCGATGCTTCGTTCTACAGGAACGCCGAAGGACGCGTCGTGCTGGCGTTCACCGGCACCGACGAAGGGCGCGACTGGAAGCACAATATCGGCCAGGGCGTCGGCCTCGACGATCGGCAATACAACCAGGCCATCGTGCTCGGTCGAAGAGCCAGGGAGCAGCTCGGCAGGAACGTGGTCTTCTCAGGCCATTCGCTGGGTGGCGGGCTGGCGGCTGCCGCTGCGATGGTCGTCGATGTGCCTGCCGTCACCTTCAACGCCGCCGGCGTGCACGACCACACGCTGGAGCGCTACGGCCTCGATGCCAGCGCGGCCAGGCAACAGGCCGAGCAGGGCCTGGTCCGCAGCTACCACGTCAGGAACGAGCTCCTCACCCACCTGCAGGAAGACAGCATCCCGCTGAAGTGGGCGATGCCCGACGCGGCCGGGCACGCGATCGAGCTGCCGGACCCGGATCCGCTGGGCTTCTTCGAGCGCCTGGTGCCGGGCAGGATGCTGATGCACCGCCTCGACCTGCATTTCATCGACTCGGTGATGCAGGCGCAGGACCTCGCGCAGCCGCAGGCATCGGCGCGTGGCGCGGGCGCCACGCCGCGGGCCGCAGGCGACGCGGGCACTTCCAACCGGCTGCTGGTCGACGCGGTCGGCGGCCTGGCCGCGCAGCGCCCGCAGCTGGGCCTCGCCGATCACGAGCGCTTCCTCAACGCCGCGGCCGGCATGGCCGCGCGCGCCCGGCTCGACGGGCTGGAGCGCATCGACCATGTGGTGCCGTCGGTCCGTGGCGACGGCGTGTTCGCGGTCCAGGGCGCCCTTGCCGACCCGGCGCACCGCCGCAGCCAGGTCGAGCTCGAGCTCGTCGCGCGGACGCCGGCGCGCGACAGCGCGGCCGTTCTGCGCGCGCAGGATGCGCTGCAGGCGAGCGTGCAGCAGCCCGAGGCGCGCCAGCATCGCGCGGTGCTGGCCTAGAAGGCCGGCAAATGCCGGAGCGCTTCGCCGCTGCGCGGCCGACCTCCTGGCTCCGGCTGTCATGCCTGCACGCGAACGGGCTGCAGGCGCGTCGGCCACACGCGCCTCGACCCTGCGCGTCTTGCCCTCATCCCGGCCTTCCCCCGCAGGCGGGGGAAGGATCGGGCCGTTGCGCGGTGCGTCAGGCGCCCGCGAGCGACCTGAGGATCAGCCCCAGCAGGTAGGCCAGCCCGGTACCGGTGGCGTAGCCGAGCGTCCCCAGCAGCGCGCCCACCGGCGCCAGCGACGGATGGAACACCGCCGCCACCACCGGCGCCGACGCCGGCCCGCCGATGTTGCTCTGCGAGCCGATGGCGAAATAGAAGAACGGCACCCGCAGCAGCTTGCCGGTGAGCCACAGCAGGCCGATGTGGATCAGGATCCACACCACGCCGAGCAGGAACAGCTCCGGCCGCTGCAGCAGCGCCAGGATGTCCATCTGCATGCCGATGCAGGCGATCAGGAAATACAGCAGCAGCGTGCCGATCTTCGACGCGCCGGCGCCGTCGAGCGTGCGCGCGCGGGTGAAGCTCAGCAGCAGGCCGGTCAGCGTCGACAGCGCCACCACCCAGACGAAGGGCTCGTGCATGCTCACCGCCCTCGCCCACGGCACGTTGGCGCCGAACCACGCCGCCAGCGGCGTCGCCAGCGCGTGCGCCAGGCCGACCGCGCCGAAGGCGATGCCGACGATCATCATCAGGTCGCCGAGGCTGGCGATGCGCGCGTGCTGGGCCTGGAAGCTGGCCATGCGCTCCTTCAGCTCGTCCAGCGCGCGGGTGTCCGCGCCGCTGCGTGCGTCGATCGCCCTGGCGCGGCCGGCGAGGAAGATCAGCACCGCCATCCACACGTAGCCCACGCCCACGTCCACCACCGCGAACTGGCCGAAGGTGGTGGCGTCGACCTCGAAGATCTCCTTCATCGCCAGCATGTTGGCGCCGCCGCCGATCCAGCTGCCGGCCAGCGCGGTCATCCCGCCCCAGGTGTCCCCGGCGACGGTGGCGGGGTGCACCGCGCGGAACAGCAGGAACGCCGCGATCGCGCCGATCATCACGCTGATCGACGAGGCCGCGTACATCGCCAGCAGCTTCCAGCCCAGGCGCAGGATGCCCTTGATGTCGATGGTCAGCGTCAGCAGCACCAGCGCCGCGGGCAGCAGCACGCGGCTGGCGACCGGGTTGTAGAGGCTGTTGTGGGCGCCGTCGATCAGCCCGACGGTGTTGTAGACGCCGGGGATGAAATAGCACAGCAGCAGCGCCGGCACGTAGGTGTAGAAGCGCTTCCAGAACCCGGCCGGCCGCGACTCGGTCCAGAAGATCGCCGCCAGGGTGGCGGCGATCACGCCGAGGATGACGATGTCGTTGGTAATCAGGGCGGCGCGCGCGCCGGCGTCTGCTGCTTGCATCATCGGATCCGCCGCCCGCCTTCCCCGTTCGCCGCCGTCACTGGCCGATGTGCTGCTTGAGCCAGCCGTTCACCGTGTCGTGCCACAGGATGCTGTTCTGCGCCTTGAGCACCCAGTGGTTCTCGTCGGGGAAGTACAGGAACTTCGACTCGATGCCCCGGCGCTGCAGCGCGGTGAACGCGGCGATGCCCTGCTCCACCGGGATGCGGAAGTCCTGCTGGCCGTGCACCACCAGCATCGGCACGCGCCAGTCCTTGACGTGGTTGACCGGGTTGAACTTCTCGTAGCCCTTCGGGTTGTCGTACGGCGTGCCGCCGTTCTCCCATTCGCTGAACCACAGCTCCTCGGTGCTGTAGCCCATCATGCGGTTGTCGAACACGCCGTCGTGGTCGACCAGGCACTTCCACGGCTGGTTCCAGTTGCCGGCCATCCAGTAGACCATGTAGCCGCCGTAGCTGGCGCCGAGCGCGCAGGCCTTGTCGCCGTCGAGGAAGTCGTACTGCTTCTGCGCCGCGGCCCAGCCCTTCTGCAGGTCCTCCAGCGGGCGGTCGCCCCAGTGTTGGCTGATCGCGTCGGTGAAGGCCTGGCCGTAGCCGGTGGAGCCGTGGAAGTCGACCATCACCACCGCGTAGCCCTGCCCCGCATAGGTCTGCGGATTCCAGCGGTAGCTCCAGCCGTCGCCGAAGCTGCCCTGCGGGCCGCCGTGGATCAGGAACGCGACCGGGTACTTTTTCCCCGGCTGGTAGTTCCACGGCTTGACCACGTAGCCGTGCACGGTGTCGTTGTTCCAGCCCTTGAAGGTGAACTGCTCGTAGTCGGCGAAGGTCGCGTCGGGCACCATCTCGCCGGCGCTGGGCGTGATCTGCCGCAGCTGCGCGCCGTCGAGGCCGGCGGTGAACAGCTGGTCGCCGGTCTTCATGCTGTTGCGCGCGATCGCCAGCGTCGGGCCGGCGATCTCGAAGGACGACACCGTGCCGTCGCCGACCACTTCCTTCACCGCACCGCTGGCGACGTCGACCGCGAACAGCGGATGCTCGCCGACGTCCTGCGCGGTGGTGTAGATGGTCTTGCCGTCTTCGGACAGGACGATGCCGTCGGCGGAACGGTCCCACTTCGGCGCGATCTCGCGGGTGGCGCCGGTCGACAGGGCCATCGCCATCAGCGCGAAGCGGTCGGCCTCGAAGCCGGGGCGCTTCATCGCGCGGTAGTACAGCGTCGCGCCGTCGTCGCCGAACACCGGGCCGGTGTCCCAGGCCTGGTTGGCGGCGGTGAGGTTCTTCGCCGCGCCGCTGCCGTCGGCGGCGACCTGGTAGAGGTCGAAGTTGGTCGACCACGGCTCGCTGCGGTCGGACTTGCGCGCGCTGAGCACCAGCGACTTGCCGTCCGGCGCCCACGCGTACTCGCCGCTGTCGCCGAAGGGCTTGGAAGGCACGTCGCCGATCACGTCGGCGCCGACCAGGGTCGCGGCGGTCGCGGCCTGCAGCGCGGGCTTCGCCTTTGCCTTGCCCTTGCCGGTCGCCGCCTTCGCCACCGGCAGGTCGGCGACGAACACGCGGTTCAGGCGCCCGTCCGCCCAGGTGTCCCAGTGGCGGATGAACATGTGGTCGAACACCTTGCCGCTGGCCTTGGACGCGCCGGCCTCGTCGACCTTCTTCTTCGTGCAGGCGAAGTCGGCCTTGCAGTCGGCGAACGCGTTGGCGCTGAAGGCCACGCGCTTGCCGTCGGGCGAGAGCTTGAAGGTGTCGACGTCGACGTCGAACGCGGTCAGCTGCACCGGCGCGCCACCGGCGGCGGGCATCGCGTAGAGCTGCGAGGAGCCGTTCTTCGCGCTGAGGAAGTACACCGTCGCCCCATCGGGCGAGAACGCCGGCGTATTGACGCTCCAGCCCTCCGGCGTGAGCCGCTTCGGCGGCGCGGCGTCGCGCGCGAACAGATCCTCGATCCACAGCGAAGTGCTGCGCTTGGCCAGCTTGTCGTCGATCACCGCCTTGGCGAACACCAGCTTGCGGCCGTCGGGCGAGAGCGTCGGCGACGAGTAGCGGTCGAGCTTGACCATGTCGCGCACATCGAAGCCCCGCGTGCCGGCGAGCGACGGCAGGGCGACCAGCAGGGCGAGCGGCAGGATGGCGAAGCGGGATTTCATGGTGGCTCCTGGCGTTGCGGGTGCGGCAGGGAATCTTTCTTTCCCTTCGCGGGAAGGCCGTGCTGTTCTCCTTCCCCTTCAGGGGAAGGCCGGGATGAGGATGGGGTTGCCGTCGGGCCGAAGGGAAACCCATCCCCACCCAACCCTCCCCTTGAAGGGGAGGGCTTCAAGCGGGATCACATCGGGCCGGGTTCGGCTTCGCCCAGCGCCTTCTTCGCGCCGCTGCGGTAGAGCAGCCAGCCGACGATCGCCAGCACGACGAGGCCGACGATCTGGCCGAACTGGAACTGCTCCGGCAGCGCCAGCACGTCCGCGCGCCCGGAGACCACGATCGGGATCGCGATGGCGATGCCCATCAGCGCCTCGCCGGTGATCAGGCCGGCCGAGAACAGCGTGCCGGGGCGATGGATGCGGTCGCGCATCTCCTCGTCGTCGGCGTGCAGCCCCTTCCTGCGCTCGACGAACCACGACAGCAGGCCGCCGAGGAAGATCGGCACCATCAGTTCCAGCGGCAGGTAGATGCCGATCGCCGCGGCCAGCACCGGTACGCGGAACTTCGAGTTGCGCGACTTGAGCCATTCGTCGAGCGCGATCACCAGCGCGCCGATGCCGGCGCCGATGGCGATCATCGTCCACGGCAGCTTGCCACCGAACATGCCGTTGGCCACCGAGGCCATCAGCGTGGCCTGCGGCGCGGCCAGCGAGTTGGGGTGCTCGGGCGTCGGCGCGCCGATGCCGTAGGCCTGCGCCAGCAGGTTGAGCACCGGCGCCATGATCAGCGCGCACGAGAACGCGCCGATCGCCAGCATCAGCTGCTGCTTCCACGGCGTGGCGCCGACGATGTAGCCGGCCTTGAGGTCCTGCAGGTTGTCGCCGCCGACCGCGGCCGCGCAGCACACCACCGCGCCGATCATGATCGCCGCGACCGCGCCGATCGGCGAGTCGCGCCCGAGCAGGAACACCAGCACCACCGAGGCGAACAGGATCGTCGCGATGGTGATGCCCGAGACCGGGTTGTTGGACGAGCCCACCAGGCCGGCCAGGTATGCCGACACCGACACGAACAGGAAGCCTGCGACGATCATGATGATCGTCATCGGCACGCTCACCATCCACTGGTCGACGATCGCCTGGTACAGCAGCCCCAGCGGGACCACGAACGCCACCAGCGCCACCAGCATCCACTTCATCGGAAGGTCGCGCTCGGTCTCGGCGACGATCTTGCCGGCGCCCTTGCGCGCCGCGGCGAACCCGCTCTTGATGCCCGAGGCCAGCGACTTGCGCAGCGAGAACAGCGTCCACACGCCGCCGATCAGCATCGTGCCCACGCCCAGGTAACGGATCTTGGCCGACCAGATCGCGCCGGCGGCGTCCACCGCGCCGGCGCCGGCGATCGAGGCGGCGAGCGCCGGGTCGCTGTCGAGGAAGAAGGCGTGGTAGATCGGGATCGCGATGTTGAACGACAGGATGCTGCCCGACACCACCACGATGCCGACGTTGAGGCCGACGATGTAGCCCACGCCCAGCAGCGCCGGCGACAGCCCCGTGCCCATGTAGCCCAGGTACTTGCCGAGGAAGCCGCCGCCGATCGCGCTGTCGGGGATCATGCGCAGGCCGCTGGCCGCAGCGAGCTTGACGATCGCGCCGATCGCGCCGGCCATACCGAGGATGCGCAACCCCGGGCCGGGGTTCTCGCCGGCCTTGAGCACTTCGGCCGCGGCCTTGCCCTCGGGGAACGGCAGCGGGTCCTCGACGATCATCGTGCGCCGCAGTGGCACCGAGAACAGCACGCCGAGCAGGCCGCCGAGGCCGGCGATCGCCAGCACCCACGAATAGCGGAAGTCCTGCCAGTAGCCGAGGATGATCAGCGCCGGGATGGTGAAGATCACGCCGGCCGCGATCGAGGAGCCGGCCGACGCGCCGGTCTGGACGATGTTGTTCTCCAGGATCGTGCCGCCGCCCAGCAGCCGCAGCACGCCCATCGACACCACCGCCGCCGGGATCGCGGTGGCGATCGTCAGGCCGGCGAACAACCCCAGGTAGGCGTTGGCGGCGGACAGGATCATCGCCAGGACCACCGCGAGCAGCACGGCCCGGACGGTCAATTGCGGCGGCGCCGGCTTGTTCATCTTCCACCCCTGTCCACGAAAGCCCCACACGCTAAAGGCTGGCCCGGGGCAAGTCCAGTGCGCGGGATGGCGGCCGCTATACTCGCGCGGTTTCCGTACGGAGCAGCACGTGGCCGCGACCGCCAGCGACGCCGTCCTCGCCGACATCCCCGCCCGCGAGGACTTCCTCGGCCACCCCAAGGGCGTCTACGTCTGCTTCTTCACCGAGATGTGGGAGCGCTTCTCGTTCTACGGGATGAAGGCGCTGCTGCTGCTGTACCTGACCAAGTACCACCTGTTCGGCGACCGCGCCGGGCTCGACCTGCTCGGCGCGTACGGCGGCCTGGTGTACTGCGTGCCGGTGATCGGCGGCGTGCTCGCCGACCGCTGGCTGGGGATGCGCAAGGCGGTGGTGTTCGGCGGCATCCTGCTGTGCCTCGGGCACTTGGGGATGGCGTTCGAAGGCCACGCGGCCACGAACGTCGGCGGCCAGGTCGTGCGCGACGAGGGCGCGCTGCGCGTCACCTACCTCTCGCTGGCGCTGATCATCATGGGCGTGGGCTTCCTCAAGCCCAACATCTCCACCATCGTCGGCCGGCTGTACGCGCCCGACGACCCGCGCCGCGACTCGGGCTTCTCGCTGTTCTACGCCGGCATCAACCTCGGCGCGCTGTTCGCCTCGCTGGTGTGCGGTTTCCTCGGCGAGGTCTACGGCTGGAAGTACGGCTTCGGCGCAGCCGGCATCGGCATGCTGGTCGGGCTGGCGATGTTCCTGTGGGGGCAGAAGTACCTGCACGGCCATGCCGAGCCGCCGGAGCCGGAGACGCTGCGCGCGCGCGTCGCCGGGTTGCCGCGCGAATGGCTGATCTACGCGCTCGCCGTCGCGGGCGTGCTGCCGGTCGCCTGGCTGATGCGCGCGGTGACGTCGATCCAGCTCGGCCCGGGCCTGATCACCGCGGTTTTCTACGTCGTGCTCGCCGCGCTGGTCGCGATCTGCTGGTCGATCTGGTACTCGCTGCGCCGGCACCGCGGCGAGCGGCTGTCGGCGCACCTGCCGTCGATGTCCGCGTTCGCCGCGATCGCGGTGGCGCTGGGCTGGCTGGCGACGCGCACCGGCGTGGTGGGGTTCTTCATCGCCGAGACCAGCCTGGCGCTGGCGCTGATGTGCGTGGTGTTCCTGGCGGTGGCGACGTGGTTCGTGTGGTTCGTGGTGCGCCGCTGCGACCCGGTGCAGGCGCAGAAGATGTCGACGCTGATCGTGCTGATCTTCATGGCGCTGGTGTACTTCACCCTTTACGAGCAGAGCTACGGCTCGTGGGTGACCTTCACCGACCGCATGATGACCAAGGACATCGTGCCGTCGCTCGTGGTGCGCGGCGGCACGCCGATCCCGTGGTCGATCGTGTCGCTGCTGCTGGCGCCGCTGTCGTTCGTGGTGGCGGCGCGAATGTCGGACCGCAACCCGGATTCGGGCGCGCCGCGCGCGCTGTTCGGCGCGGTGGTGCTGGTGATGTTGGTGTTCCTGGTGCGCGACTGCGTGGTGCTGCCGCAGACCGCCGGCTCGCTCACGTACCTCGGCGCGATCTTCCTGGTGCTGCTGGCGCCGATCTTCGCCGCACTGTGGGGCTGGCTGGACCGGCGCGGGCTGGATCCGTCCAAGCCGGTGAAGTCGGCGCTGGGGCTGGTGTTCGCGGGGCTGTCGTTCATCCCGCTGGCGTGGGCCGCGCAACGGGTCGGCGCGACCGGGCAGATGGCCAGCGTGTGGTGGCTGGTGCTGGCCTACTTCGTGCTCGAGATCGGCGAGATGTGCCTGTCGCCGGTGGGCCTGGCCGCGGTGACGCAGCTGGCGATGCCGCGCGTGGTGAGCCTAATGATGGGCACCTGGTTCCTGGCCACCGCGTTCTCCGAAACGCTCGCGGCGCTGTTCGGCAAGCTCGCCGCGATCGAGGTGCCAGAGGGCGGCGCGATGGACATCGCCGCGGCCTCCGCCAAGTACGCCGACCTGTTCTGGCTGATGACCTGGCTGGCGCTGGGCTGCGCGCTGGCCGCCTTCCTCGCCGCGCCGCTGCTGCGGCGGATGATGCACGGGGTGAAGTAGGCGCGTGCGTGTCCGGGCGACGGGCGGTCTCTTCCTGGTGTCACCGCGAGCGTGGCGAGGGATCTACCCGGCCTTCGGTGAAGCCGGATCCCTCGCCGCGCCCGGGATGACGGCAGCGCGCGAGGTATCGCCCGAAGGACTGCTCCACCAACGAAAACGGCGCCGGAAGGCGCCGTTTTCATCTGAATCGCGATCCTCGCGAGGTCAGTTGCCCGCAGCGCTGGCCGACGCCGGCGCAGGCGCGGACGCCACGCCGCCGCCCAGGCTGCGCGCGAGGAAGGCAAGCAGCCTGGTGTAGTAGTCGCGGTTGTTCTCCGGCTTGTAGAAACCGTGGCCCTCGCCCGCGTAATAGGACGCCTCGACCTGCACGCCCGCGCCCTTGAGCGCGCGCTCCATGGCCTCGGTGTGCTCGACCTTCGCGCGCTCGTCCTCGCGACCGGCCGCCAGCAACACCGGGACCTTGATGTTGGCCGCCTTGCGCGTCGGCGAGTTGGCCGCGAGCGTCGCCGCATCGTCGCCGATCCACTCGTTGGCCCAGGTTCGGATGGAACCGTGCTTGCCGGTTTCCTCGGTATGCAGTTGCGGCAGGTCGTAGACGCCCACGTAGCCGGCCGCGCACTTGTACAGCGTCGGTTCCCTGGCCGCGCCCATCAACGCGGCGAAGGCGCCGTAGCTCGCGCCGTAGATGCAGATGCGTGCCGGATCGGCGACACCCTGGGTGATCGCCCACTTCGTCGCATCGGTGACGTCGTCCTGCATGGCCAGGCCCCATTGCCGCGCGCCGGCGTGCTCGAACTGGCGCCCGCGCCCGCCCGAACCACGGAAGTTGACCTGCAGCACGGCGTAACCGGCCTGGGCCAGCATCTGCGCCTCCGGGTTGAAGCTCCATTCGTCACTGACGGTGAACGGGCCCCCGTGCGGCATCACCACCAGCGGCATGTTCTTGCCGGAAGCGCCGGCCGGGACGGTCAGGAAGCCCTTGAGTTGCAGCCCGTCGCGCGCGGCAAACTCGAACGGCGTGACCTTGGCCATCTTTGCCGGGTCGAACCACTCCGCGCGGCTGATCACGTACTCAGCCTTCTTCGCGGTGGCGTCGAACAGGTAGAAGTCGCCGGGATTGCGGCCGCTCCACGCCGCCACCAGGTTGAGTCTGCCGTCGCTGGTGCTCGAGGTGATCGTCGCGGCGTTGTCGCCGAAGGCCGCCTGCAGGCTGCGGAAGAGCCTGGCTTCGTCCGAAGCCTCGTCGAAGAACTTCATGCGCGGCTTGCCGCCGCCGTACATCGCGCCCACCGGGATGGACGTGCCCGGCTTGTACAGCACGCGCGGATCCATCTCGGCGTCGCGCAGCACCTCGCTGCGCTTGCCGGTGGCGACGTCGTAGGCGACCAGCGCGTCCGGGCCGGTGGGTTGCTCGACCCGCAGGTAGGCGATGGCGTCGTCGGCCGAGAAGCCGATCGGCCGTTCGATGCGACCGGATGCCGCCTCATCGTTGAGCAGCGTCCACTCGGACTTGTCGTCGGCGCGGTAATAGAGCTTGCTGACGAGGTCGGTCCCGGCGCCGAGCGCGAACCGCACCTGCCCCTTGTTGTCGGTGATGAAGTCGGCGTTGCGGATCGGCGCGCGCGTGACCACGTTGCGCACGCCGGTATAGACGTTCATGCGTTCCACGCGCGTGTACGGGTCCTGCCCGAACGGCATGACCGAGATCAGCACGTACTTGTCGTCGTCCGGCAGGTCGTCGACCAGAAACGCCGCCACCTGCTCGGCCTTCTTGGTCTGGATGCGCGAGCCCAGGTTGCCGCCGACGCGCTGGCCCACCAGCATCTCGGTCTTGCCGCCGCTGGCATCCATCGCGAACAGCTCGCCGGTCAGCTGCGGCTCGTCGAGCTCGCCGAACTTTTCCGCGGCGCTGATCAGCACGCGGTCCGGGCTCACCCACACGAAGCCGGCGACCGCCGAATCGCGTCCAAGCTGGAAGGTCCCCATCAGCTTCTTGTTGGCGCGGTCCATGATGACCAGCGCGGTGCGATCCTCGAACGGCACGGTCGCCGCGTAGTACTCGCCGGTGGGCGAGATCTTGATGGTCTCGAAGCGGTCCTTCTTGATGAAGGCCTCGAGGTCGACGGCGCGCGCGCCGCCGATGCCGGCGGCCAGCAGCCACAGCGTGGCCGCGGCGACGATGGATGCTTTCATGGATTCCCCTTGTCGAATGATGCCGGGAGCCCCCGCTCCCTCCGTACCGCGCGATCGCCTCGACGGCGCCGGCCGCCGCATTCTAACCATCGCAGGTGTCGTGCGCGGCCATTCCAGGGCGGGCCTGCCGTCGCCGCAGCCGGAAACGTGCGCCAGGCCGCACTGCGCCGCGGATCAGGGCCGCGGAGCGCCTGCCTGCGCCAGTTCGTCGAGCACCCGCGCCAGGCCATCCCGCCAGTCGGGCGGCGCCAGGCCGAAGTCGCGCGCGAGGCGGGCGTTGTCGAGCACCGAGTACGCCGGGCGCGCGGCGGGCGTGGGGTAATCGGACGTGGCGATCGGCACCACGCGCGGTCTCTTCGCGAGCAGGCCGCGCTCGAAAGCGCCCTGCACGATCGCCTCGGCGAAGCCGTGCCAGCTGGCCTGCCCCGCCGTGGTGAGGTGCCAGAGGCCGGAGGCCTGCACCGGCCGGTCGAGGATCGCCGCGGTGGCGTCGGCGATGTAAGCGGCGGGCGTGGGGCTGCCGACCTGGTCGGCGACCACCCGCAGTTCGTCGCGCTCGCGCGCCAGGCGCAGCATCGTCAGCAGGAAGTTGCGGCCGTGCGCCGCATAGACCCAGGCGGTGCGGAACACCAGGTGGCGCGCACCGCTTTCGCGCACGGCCTGCTCGCCGGCCAGCTTGCTGGCGCCGTAGGCGCCGAGCGGCGCGGTGGCGTCGTCCTCGCGCCACGGCCGCCGGCCGCTGCCGTGGAACACGTAGTCCGTCGAGTAATGCACCAGCAGCGCGCCGCGCGCGGCGCAGGCCTCGGCCAGCGCGCGCGGCGCCAGTGCATTGGCGCGGAACGCGGCCTCGCGCTCGGCCTCGGCTCGATCGACGGCGGTGTAGGCGGCGGCATTGACGACCACGTCGGCGCCGACGCGTTCGACCAGCGCCGCCAGCGCCCCGGGCGCGTCGAAATCCGCGACCTCGCACGCCGAGCCGTCGGGCAGCCGCCCGTCGCGCGTGGCCGCGACCACTTCACCCAGCGGCGCCAGGCTGCGGCGCAGCTCGGTGCCGAGCTGGCCGTTCGCGCCGGGCAGCAGGATCTTCAAGCCTCGAACACCGGCAGCCGCTCCGCCGGCACGTCGGCCAGCAGCGGCGCGCGCGCGTCCTTGGCCGACAGGATCGGCTCGGCCACCGGCCAGTCGATCGCCAGCGCGGGGTCGTCCCAGCGGATGCCGGCGTCCGCGTCGCGGTCGTAGGTCTGCGTGCACAGGTAGGTGAACGTCGCCCGCTCGCTGAGCACGGCGAAGCCGTGCGCGTAGCCCTCGGGGATCCAGAAATGCCGCCTGTTCGCCGCGCTCAGCAACACCGCCTCCCACTTGCCGAAAGTCGGCGAGCCGCGGCGGATGTCGACCGCGACGTCCCAGACCTCGCCCTCGAGCACCGAGACGTACTTGCCCTGCGGCCTGGGCCACTGGTAGTGCAGCCCGCGCAGCACGCCGCGCACCGAGGTCGACACGTTGCCCTGCACGAACGCGGGCGCAAGGCCGTGGGCGGCGAGCTTGTCCAGGTTGAAGGACTCGTAGAACTGCCCGCGCTCGTCGCCGAACACCTGCGGCTCGATCACCACGCAGCCCGGCAGGCCGGTCTGGACGAGCCTCACGGCACGTACCCGCGGTCGAGCAGGCTGAGCAGGTACTGGCCGTAGCCGTTCTTCACCAACGGCCTGGCCAGTTCCTCGAGCGCCGCGGCGTCGATCCAGCCGTTGTTGTGCGCGATCTCCTCCGGGCAGCACACGCGCAGGCCCTGGCGCGCCTCGATGGTCTCGATGTAGTTCGATGCCTCGAGCAGCGACTGGTGGGTGCCGGTGTCGAGCCAGGCATAGCCGCGGCCGAGCTGCTCCAGGTGCAGGTTGCCTTCCTCGAGGTAGCAGCGGTTGAGGTCGGTGATCTCCAGCTCCCCGCGCGGGGACGGCTTGAGCCCGGCCGCGAAGTCGCTGGCGCGGCCGTCGTAGAAGTACAGCCCGGTCACCGCGTAGTGGGAGCGCGGCTTCGCGGGCTTTTCCTCGAGCCCGACGACCTTGCCTTCGCCGTCGAACTCGGCCACGCCGTAGCGCTCGGGATCGTTGACCCAGTAGCCGAACACCGTCGCGCCGTGCTCGCGCTCGTCGGCGCGCCTGAGCATCGCCGTCAGCCCCGGACCGTGGAAGATGTTGTCGCCCAGCACCAGGCAGCTGGGCTTGCCGTCGACGAACTCGCGGCCGATCAGGTAGGCCTGGGCGAGGCCGTCGGGGCTGGGCTGCACCGCGTAGTCGATGCGCATGCCCCAGCGCGAGCCGTCGCCGAGCAACGACTTGAACAGAGACTGCTCGTGCGGGGTGTTGATGATCAGCACCTCGCGGATCCCGGCGAGCATCAGCACGCTCAGCGGGTAGTAGATCATCGGCTTGTCGTAGACCGGCAGCAGCTGCTTGCTGATCGCCTGGGTGATCGGGTACAGCCGGGTGCCGGAGCCGCCGGCGAGGATGATGCCGCGCCTGGTTGTCATCTGGTTTCCTTGAAGAATCTTTTTGCCACGGATCCACATGGATCGACACGGATCATCGGTGCACGGGCGCGTCCTGGCCGGGGCGCTGCGCTGGTCCGTGCAGGTACGTGCCGGATCAGGCCGTCACGCCGATGCGCTCGAGGCGGTAGCTGCCGTCGAGCACGCGTTGCACCCAGGGCTGGTTGGCCAGGTACCAATCAACGGTGTCGGCGATGCCCTGCTCGAAGGTGTGCGCCGGCGCCCAGCCCAGTTCCGACTTGAGCCTGGAGGCGTCGATGGCGTAGCGGCGGTCGTGGCCGGGGCGGTCCTCGACGTAGGTGACCTGCGACCTGCGCGGCTTGCCGTCCTCGCGCGGGCGGCGCGCGTCTAGCAGCGCGCAGATCGTCTCCACCACCGCGATGTTGGGGCGCTCGGCGTCGCCGCCGACGTTGTAGGTCTCGCCGACGCGGCCGCGCTCGAGCACGGCGCGGATCGCCGCGCAGTGGTCGCCGACGTAGAGCCAGTCGCGCACGTTCATGCCGTCGCCGTAGACCGGCAGCGGCTCGCCGGCGAGCGCCCTGGCGATCACCAGCGGGATGAGTTTCTCGGGGAACTGGTACGGGCCGTAGTTGTTCGAGCAGTTGGTGGTGAGCACCGGCAGCCCGTAGGTGTGGTGGAAGGCGCGCACCAGGTGATCGGACGCGGCCTTGGACGCCGAGTACGGCGAGTTCGGCGCGTACGGCGTGGTCTCGGTGAACTTGCCCGTTTCCCCGAGCGAGCCGTAGACCTCGTCGGTGGACACGTGCAGGAAGCGGAAGCGCTCGCGCGCCGGGCCCTCGAGCGCCTTCCAATGGTCGCGGGCGGCCTCCAGCAGCGCCAGCGTGCCGACGACGTTGGTCTGCACGAACGCACCCGGGCCGTCGATCGAGCGGTCGACGTGGCTCTCGGCGGCGAAGTTCACCACCGCGTCGGGGCGGTGCTCGGCCAGCAGGCGTGCGACCAGGGCGCGGTCGCCGATGTCGCCGTGGACGAAGACGTGATCCGGATGGCCGTCGAGCGAGGCCAGCGTGTCGCGGTTGCCGGCGTAGGTCAGGGCGTCGAGGTTGACGATCCGCACGCCCTTGGCGACGGCCTCCAGGACGAAGTTTCCACCGATGAAACCGGCTCCGCCGGTAACCAGCCAGGTCGACACGCAGGCAACTCCTAGGTCGGGAACGGGGGCGGGATCTTGCCCGCGGCCCCGGCGGCGGACCGCGTCGGGCGGTCCGGCCGGGGGCGACATTGTAGGCGACCCGCATGCCGACCCGGCTGCGGCCGCGGCGTCGCGGGATCCCGCGCCCGCTCGCACGGGGTGTCGATCGGGTGCCGGACCCCATCGCATGGGGTCGCCGAGGCCATCGATGGGGTCGCCCACCCCATGCACGGGGTCCCGGAGGGCAACGACGGGTTGCGGCCCCATCGCATGGCGCCGCGCAGGCCGTCGATGGGGTTCCGGACCCCGTCGCATGGGGTAGCGGAGGCCATCGCTGGGGTCGCGAGCACCACCGCATGGGGCTGCGGAGGCCGTCGATGGGATCGCGAACCCCATCCCATGGCGTCGCGGAGGCCATCGATGAGTTCGCGGACCCCATCGCATGGGATTCCGGATGTCATCGACGGCCCGCCGGGTCCCATCGCCGGGCCGGCGGAGACGGTCACGCCCGCTCCGGCGGCAGGGCGTTGTGGATCGCCGTGGCCGCCACCGCCGCGTGGCCCAGCGCCACCGCGATCTGGTTCACCGCGCTGACCACGTCGCCGATCGCGTACAGGCCGTCGACGCTGGTCATCTGCTGCGCCGAGGCCACCAGCGCACCCTCGTCGTCGACGCGCGCGCCGAGCGCGACCGCCAGCGCCGATTGCGCGTCCGCGCCCATCACCGGGTACAGCGCGTCCAAGCGCCGGCGCACGCCGTCGGCCCCGGTGGCCGCGCAGCCGTCGCCGTCGTAGTGCAGGCGGGTCGGCCCGGCCACGACCTCGATCCCGGCCTCGCGCGCCTTGCGGGCCGCCGCCGCGGTAGGCGCCGCCGCGTCCAGCGCCAACGCCGCGACCCGCGGGGAGTAGGTCCGCAGGAAGCAGGCATGGTCGATGGCCTCGCCGATCGGCCCCCAGGTCGCCAGCGCGCCGCCGCGGGCCTCGTAGGCGTCGCAGATCGGGCACAGCCGCAGCGCGGCGGCCGCGATCGCCTCCTCCACCCACGGCGCGTCGGGGAGCACGTCCACCACGCCGGTCGCCAGCACCACGCAGGCTGCGCGCCACGGCCCGCCTTCGCCCTGCAGCGCGAAGCCATCGGCGTCGCGCTCGATCCGCTCCACCCGCGCGCGCTCCACGCGGGCGCCGTAGTCGGCGGCCTGCGCCGACAGCCGCCGCAGGAATTCGCGCCCGGAGACGCCGCCCGGAAAGCCCGGGCAATTGTGGCTTTCCGGGATCCAGCGCGCGCGGCTGGCGCCGGCGTCCAGCAGCACGATCCGGCGCCGGAACCGCAACAGGTACAGCGCCGCCGTCAGCCCCGCGGGGCCGCCACCGACGATGGCGCAGTCGTAGGCGTCGGCACGCGGGGCCGGTTCCGCGATGGGGCGCGCCACGGCTAGCGCCTCCCGCCCCGCGCGCGCGCCGCGCGCGGCGGCGCCAGATCGGCCAGCAGCCGGCCGACCTGCTCCAGGTCCTGCCGTACCTTCCCGATCCCCTCCCAGGGGTGCGACTTGCGCCGCTTCATCCGCGCCGGCGCCGATTCGATGTCGAACGCCCCGCCGCCCTTGATGCGCCCCAGTTCCTCCCAGCGCAGCGGCATGGCCACCGGCGCGCCCTCGCGCGCGCGCAGCGAGAACGAGGCCACGCTGGTGGCGCCGCGCCCGTTGCGCAGGTAGTCGATGAAGATCTTGCCGCCGCGGAATTTCTTGGTCGCGGTGGCGACGAACTTCAGCGGGTCCGCCTGCGCCAGCGCCTCGGCGAAGCCGTGCGCGAACGGCTTGACCAGGTCCCAGTCGCAGCCGGGTTCCAGCGGCACCACCACGTGCAGGCCCTTGCCGCCGGAGGTGCGCACGTACGAGACGAGGTCGACCTCCTCGAGCAGCTTGCGGATCCTGCGCGCGGCGGCCACGACTTCGCTCCACGCCACGTCCGGGCCGGGATCGAGGTCGAAGACGATGCGGTCGCAGCGGTCGGGCGTTTCGGCGTGCGAGCCCCAGGGATGGAACTCCAGCGCGTTGAACTGCACCAGCTCCATCAGCGAGCGCGCGTCGCGCACCACCAGGTAGTCGGCCTGGTTGCCGGCCTCTTCCTTCAGCCTGACCGCGTCGACGTGCTCGAGCCCGGCGGTGTGGTGCTTCTGGAAGAAGCACGGCCGCCCCACCCCTTGCGTGCAGCGGATGATCGACAGCGGGCGGTCGACGATCTCCGGCAGCAGCCAGTCCATCATCGCCGCGTAGTAGTCGGCGACCTGCCGCTTGGTGGTGCCGCGGTCGGGATAGACCACGCGGGTCGGGCTGCTGAGGTGGAACCCGCCGTTGCCGGCGTCCGCGCCCGCGTCCGTCCCGGCAGCCGCGGCGCGCGGCGCGGACTTGCGCGCCGGCTTGCGCGTCGCGGCCTTCGACGCCTTTGCCTTGCCCCTGGCGGCGCGCGCCGGCGCGCGGTCGCTGTCGGCGAGGTCGGACGGCGACTTGTCCGGCCGCAGTCCCTTCAGCGAGGCCTGCCGCAGCAGCCCGTGCCCGCCCACGCCGCGGTAGAACACCTCCACCACCGCCGCGGGCGCGAACCACCTGGCTGTGCGCAGGTCGGTGTCGTGTGGCGGCACGTGCACCGTCGGCTGCTTCTGGCCCTTGGCCAGCGAGCGGCTCACCTTGCGGATCAGCTCGTCGGAGAAGCCGCTGCCCACGCGGCCGACGTAGACCCAGCTGTGTCCGGGGTCCGGCCGCGCCAGCAGCAGCGAGCCGAAGCCGGTGCGGCTGCCCTTGGGCGCGGTGAAGCCCACCACCGCGAACTCGTCGCTGGCCAGGCTCTTGGTCTTGCGCCAGTCGTCGCTGCGGCCGTGGACGTAGCCGCGGTCGGCGCGCTTGGAGATGATGCCTTCGAAGTGCTGCTCGCCGGCCAGCCGGAACGCCTCGGCGCCATCGCCGGGGATGTGCGAGCTGTACGACAGGTGCGGCGGCGGATCGCGCAGCACGCCTTCGAGCAGCGCCTTGCGCTCGGCCAGCGGCGCGTCGCTGATGTCGACGCCGTCCACGTGCAGCAGGTCGAAGAGCACGTAGGCCAGCACGCCCTGCTTCTCGCCCGACAGCGTGCCCTGCAGCAGGTTGAAGTCGGGCTTGGTGCCCTTGCCGGCGATCAGCTCGCCGTCGAGCGCGGCGGCGTCGAAGCCCAGCGCCTCGATCGCGCCGGTGATTTCCGGCACCTTGCCGGTCCACTCGAGCGCGTTGCGCGACCACAGCCGCACCTTGCCGTCGACCACCGTGGCCAGGATCCGGTAGCCGTCCCACTTGATCTCGTGCAGCCACTGTTCGCCTTCCGGCGGCGACTGCCCCAGCCGCGCGAGCTGCGGCTTGAAGGGCTGATCGTGCAGCTTGCGCTTGCGCGCGCCCGGCAGTTTCGCGGCTGCGGCCGCACGGTTGCCGCGGCGCGCAGCGCGCCGGACCGGCACTGCGCTGAGCTTCTTTTTCACCCGCTTGCCGGTGCCGGCGCGCCTGGCGTCCGCGCGCGGCGGCGCGGTGACGTCGCCGAGCAGGTCGTCGGCCTCCAGCGTGCCGGCATAGGCGTCGTCGTCCTTGAACAGCAGCCACTGCGGCTGCCTCGCCGGCTTGGCCGTGCGCACCAGGTGCCAGCCGCCCTTGAGCTTGTCGCCGAACAGCTCGAAGCGCAGGTGGCCCTTGGCCAGCTGCGCCTCCGGGTCGCCCTCGCTCGACCACACGCCGTGGTCGAAGCGGGCGACGTGGCCGCCGCCGTAATGACCCTTCGGGATATCGCCTTCGAAGGTGGCGTAGTCGACCGGATGGTCCTCCACTTCCACCGCCATGCGCTTGACGCCCGGGTCGTACGAAGGCCCCTTCGGCACCGCCCAGCTCTTGAGCGCGTCGCCCACCTGCAGGCGGAAGTCGTAATGGCGGCGGCTGGCGTGGTGCAGCTGCACGACGAAGATCGCGCGCCTGCCGCGGGGCAGGCGCTTGCCGGGTTCAGGTTCGCGGGTCCCGGAGAACTCTCGCTTGCGGCGGTACTCGGCCAGGCTCATCTCACGCTCCGTCACGCCGGCCTACTTATCCTTGCCGCTCCGTAAAAGAGGCGTCACGACATGACCACGCCGCTCGACAAGCCGCTCAAACGCGAACTGCGGATCGGCGACCAGGACTACACCCTCACCATCGATCCGGACGGACTGAAGCTGGTGGAAAAGGGTCGCCGCAAGGGCGTCGAGCTGCGCTGGGCCGAGCTGGTGAACGGCGACGCCGCGCTCGCCGCCGCGCTGCAGGCCTCGATGCCGGCGCGGCGGTGAACGCCGGCTTTCCGGCGCACGCGCGAATGCGCCCAATCCCACCGCGCCTTCACGCCGCGGCTCCGATGATGCGCGCCGGAGCCGGTCCGACCGAGGTGAACGCGATGAGCCGCCAATCGCTGGACGAACAACTCAGCGCGCTGGAAGCCGCGTTGCCCTTCCTCCGCCAGTCGCTGGCCGACGCCGACCTGGACGCCCGCATCGCGCAGTACTCGCGCGACATCCTCGGCGGCGCGCAGACGCCCGACGAGCGCGACTACGTGCACGGGCGGCTGGACGCGATGTTCCCGCAGGACCACGCCGCGCACTGACGCGGGGCCAGCCCGCCTAGAACCAGCGCTTGCGCCTGCCGATCCAGGCCGCGATCGCGGTGACCAGCGCCATCCCGGCCACCGCCAGCCAGAAGCCCAGGCCTGCGGTGTCGAAGAAACCGGCCTTGAAGTTCATCCCCAGTGCGCCCGCGATCACAGTCTGCAGGCCGATCACCACGGTGGCGAAGGTCAGTAGGCGCATCGAGGCATTGGTGCGCACCGCGATCTGGTTGCTGAACAGCTCGAAGCTGCCCACCACCAGCTCACGCGCGTCCTCGACGATGTCCATCGCGCGCTCGAAGTGCTCGTCCAGGCGCTGGAAATGCCGCAGCGTCTCCTCGTCGTCGTCTGGCCGGAAATCCGGGCGCGCCAAGCCGGAGAACAGCGCGCGGTGCGGCGCCAGCATCCGCCGCAGCCGCGACGCGCCGCGGCGCAGCAGGCGCAGCTCGGCGGTGTCGCTCTCGTCGCGGCGGTCGGCCAGGATCGATTCCTCCAGCCGCTCGGCCGCGCGCTCGAAGGCCGACACCGCCTCGAAGTAGGTGCCCAGCTGCCAGTCGAGCAGCGAGGCGACGAAGCTGGGCGCGCTGAGCATGCCCAGCCGGGTCTCGCCATGCTCGCGCTTGCGGATCGACGGGATGAAGTCGATCGGCTTGTGGTGCACCGTGAGCACGAAATTGGGCCCCGCGGCGATCGCCAGCACGGTGCCCTCGAACTTCAGCCCGCCCGCGTGCTCCACCGCCGCCACCTGGACCACGAGGCGGTCGCCGTACAGGCGCAACAGCGGCGCGGCGCTCAGCTCGACCAGGTGCGAGCACGCCGATCGGGGCAGTTCCAGCCTGCCGCAGACGTCGGTGACCAGTTCCGGCGCGTCGCAGTCGATGTCGATCCACAGCAGCGCGTCGTTGCTCGACGGCAGCGCGATCTCGTCGATCGCGAGATCGCGGTCGGATCCGTCGGCCGCGTACAGCACGATGTGCGCGCACGCCGCCGGCGTGGCCTGGCGGGAAGGCGTGGGGGCGTTCATGCGGGGCTCCGGGCGTGCCGCGCCGGGAGGGCGGCTCCCGGTCCCTATACCGCAGGCGAAGCGTGGGCCGCGCGAACGCCGCCCGGTGCAGGCAGCGCTACGGCGCGCGGTGCGGCCGGGCTGCCAGTGGACGGCCGGCGGATCCGATTCAGGCGTGCCGTGTGCCGGCCGGGCTCATCGCTCCGTCGACTGCCGGGACGCGCTGCGCCTCGCGCGTCCCCGAAACCGATGCCGGCTTAGAACGGAATGTCGTCGTCCGAGAAGTCGTCCTGCGGCGGCGGCGCGGACTGGCGCTGCGGCTGCTGGCGCTGCGGTGCGGATTCCTGGCGCTGCGGGCGCGACATGCGCTCACCGCCACCACCACTGCCGCCACCTTCGCCGCGGCCGCCGAGCATCTGCATCTCGTTGGCGATGATGTCGGTGTAGTAGCGCTTCTGGCCGTCGTCGCCGGTGTGCTCGCTGTAGCGGATCTCGCCTTCGATGTATACCTGCGAGCCCTTGCGCAGGTACTCGCCGGCGATCTCGCCGAGCTTGCCGAAGAAGGTCACCCGGTGCCACTGGGTGCTTTCCTGCTGGTTGCCGTCGCGATCCTTGCGGACGCTGGTGGTCGCCAGGCTGACCTTGGTGATGGCCATGCCACCTTGCGTGTACTTGGTTTCCGGGTCGTTGCCGAGATTGCCGACCAGGATGGCCTTGTTGATGCCGCGTGCCATGGATGACCTCTTTCGTGTTCGGTGGCGTGGGTGCGTGGCGCCCGGTGCCGGATCCGCGCGGACGCGGATGACGGTGGGAGTCCCGCATGATACCGGGCCGGCTCCGGTCCCGTTGCGCCAAGGTAGGCGCCGGTCCGCGGGCGGGCAACCTGAAATCGCTGTCGGGAAACCCCGATCGCCGCGGCCTCGCTCCGCGGCAGCCGACCACCTGCGCGAGGACGCGCGCGCCCGCAGGCGGCGCGCCCGACTCCTTATAATCGCGCCTCCCCCCGGCCGGACCCGGCATGTCTTCCCTCGCGACCCCGAAAATCCCCGCGCTGCCCGCCATCCAGGCCTTCGCCGCCGACGACATGGCCGCGGTCGATGCGCTGATCCGGCGCCGCCTGGCCTCGGACGTGGTGCTGGTCAACCAGGTCGCCGAGCACATCGTCGCCGCCGGCGGCAAGCGCCTGCGGCCGATGCTGCTGCTGCTCGCGGCACGCGCGCTCGACCACCAGGGCGCGGACGCGCACCAGCTCGCCGCGGTGATCGAGTTCATCCACACCTCCACCCTGCTGCACGACGACGTGGTCGACGAATCCGATCTGCGCCGCGGCCGCAGCACCGCCAATGCGCTGTGGGGCAACGCCGCCAGCGTGCTGGTCGGCGACTTCCTGTACTCGCGCAGCTTCCAGCTGATGGTCGAGCTCGCTTCGATGGAGGTGCAGCGCGTGCTGGCCGACACCACCAACCGCATCGCCGAGGGCGAGGTGCTGCAGTTGCTGCATGTGCGCAACCCGGACGTGGACGAGGCCGCCTACCTGCTCGTGATCGAGCGCAAGACCGCGGTGCTGTTCGCCGCCGCCACCCGGCTGGGCGCGCTGCTCGCCGGCGCCGACGTGGCCACGCAGCAGCGCCTGCACGACTACGGCCTGGCGCTGGGCCATGCCTTCCAGATCGCCGACGACGTGCTCGACTACAGCGCCGACGAGTCCGCGCTGGGCAAGCACCTGGGCGACGACCTGGCCGAGGGCAAGGCGACGCTGCCGCTGATCCACGCGATGGCGCATTCGGACGCCGCCACGCGCGATCGCCTGCGCGGGATCGTCGAGCGCGGCGACATCGACGCGCTGCCGGAAGTGCTGGCCGCGATCCACGCCCAGGGCAGCCTCGCCTACAGCCACGCGCGCGCCGCCGACTACGCGACGGCCGCCGAGCGCGAACTCGACGCGCTGGACGACAACGAAGCCGTCGCCGCCCTGCGCGGCCTGGCGCGCTACGCGGTCGATCGCGACCACTGAGGGCAGCCGAAAAGCAGACAGATGTCATCCCGAGCGCAGCGAGGGATCTGCTTGTGCCGCCATCAAAGCCGGAAGGCGGATCCCTCGCTGCGCTCGGGATGACAGGGCTTTTCCGCCTGTCGCCCGAGGCAGACTCGCCTTATCAATCCTCGCCGAATCGCTCGTCCCAGAAGCCGCGCATCATCCGGTAGGCGCGCCTGGCCGCGCGCGGGTCGTAGACGCAGCCGGGCGGCTTGTTGGCGGCCTTGAGCGCGAAGCAGTGCACCGCGCCGCTGAAGTTGACCAGCGTCCAGTCCGCGCCCGCGGCGTCCATTTCCTTCTCGAAGCCGGGGACGTTCGGCATCTGGCCGCGGTCGTCGCCGCCGTTGAGCACGAGCAGCGGGGTCTTCACCGCGCCGGGCCTGGCCGGCGTCTTCGTCTGCAGCCCGCCGTGGAAAGTGACGATGCCCGCCAGGCGCGCGCCGCTGCGCGCGAGCTCGAGCACCGACGAGCCGCCGAAGCAGTAGCCGAAGGCGCCGATCTTCGCCACGTCCAGCGGCGCCTTGCCGGCCTGCGCCTCCAGCACCGCCACCGCCTTCGCGGTGCGCGCGCGCAGCGTGCCGGTGTCGGCGGACAGCTTCGTCACCAGCGCCTCCGCCTCGCCGTCGTTCTTCGGCCGCACGCCCTTGCCGTAGATGTCGGCCACGAGGATGACGTAGTCGTCGCCGGCGACCTCCTTGGCCTGCGCGACCGCGTCCGGCGTGACGCCCAGCCAGTCCGGCACCATCACCAGGCCCGGGCGCTTGTCCGCCGAGGCGTCGTCGTAGACCAGCACGCCGCTGAAGGCCTGGTCGCCGACCTTCCATTCGACCGGTTTGGCCTGCATCGCCGCGCAGGCGGCGGCCGGCAGCGACGACAACGCCAGCAGCAGCGCGGCGCGGCGGAGGATTGCGTTGCGGGATGTCGCCATGGGTGCTCTCCTGGGTTTCGCGGCGCGGGCAGCGTACGCCGCGTGCGTTCAGCGATGGTGAAGCGCTTGGTCTCGTGGGAGCGGCTTCAGCCGCGAGCTTTTCCGTCTCGCCTTGCAGGGGCGGGAGCTGCGACGTCCATCGATTCCCTGCCGGATTCCCGCCGCTCCTTCAAAAGCTCGCGGCTGAAGCCGCTCCCACGCGCGAGGGCTCAGGCGATGCCGAGTCCGGGAATCCTGCCGATCGCAGCCGGATCGAAGCCCGCCAGCTCCGCGAAATGGCGCCCGCGCTCGGTGTAATCGCGATACGGACCGAAGCTCGGCGCGCCCGGCGAGAGCAGCACCACGCCGTCGCCGGCGAGCGCGTCGCGCGCCTTCGCCATCGCGTCGGCGAGGTCGTCCGCCTGCCGCAGCGCGAAGCCGGCCTCGCGCGCCAGCGGCGCGAGCAGCGCGTGGATGCGCGGCCCGTTCTGGCCCATGGTCACGATCGCGGCCGGCGCGCGGGTCTTCATCGCCTCGGCGAAGCCCGACCAGTCGAGCCCGCGGTCGTGGCCGCCGGCGAGCAATGCGATGCGGCGGCCGCGGAACACGTCCAGCGCCGCGAGGCTGGCGTGCGGCGTGGTGCTGATCGAGTCGTTGACGTATTCCACGCCGTCGCGCGCGCCCAGCCGCTGCAGCCGGTGCGGCAGCGGCCGGAACGAGGCCGCGTGCGGCGCCAGCGCCGCGCCGTCGAGGCCGAGCGCGTCGATCGCCGCGAGCACGGCGCACAGGTTGCCGCGGTTGTGGCGTCCCGGCAGCGGCAGCGCGGCGGTGTCGAGCACGAAGTCGTCGCCGCGGTGCAGCGCGTCGCCGCGCAGGTGCCAGCCGTCGCCGCGGCCGAACCAGCGCACCTCGCTGTCGGGCAGCGCCAGCGCGGCCAGCCGCGGATCGCCGGCGTTGAGCACGGCGATGCGCGGCTTCGCATCGGTCAGCAGCGCGAGCTTGTCCTCGACGTAGCGCTGCTCGCTGCCGTGCCAGTCCAGGTGCTCGGGGAAGACGTTGGTGACCACCGCGAGTTCCGGCCGCGTGCCGCTGGCGGCGACGTCGCGGGTCTGGTAGCTCGACAGCTCGATCGCCCACAGCGCCGCCTCGCCGTCCAGCAGCTCCAGCAGGGGCATGCCGATGTTGCCGGCCAGCGCCGTGCGGTGCCCGCCGGCGCGCAGCAGGTGCGCGAGCAGCGCGGTGGTCGTGCTCTTGCCCTTGGTGCCGGTGATGCAGATCGTGCGCGCATCCCCGCGCTCGGCGAACCACAGCGCGGTGCCGCCGACGAACGCCGTGCCGCGCCCGCGCGCGATGTCGGCTTCCGTGCGATAGGGGCTGATGCCGGGCGACTTGACCACCACCTCGAACGCCGCGAGGCGCTCGCCGCTGATCGCGGTCTCCGGCAGCAGCAGCGGATCGCCGCTGGCGCGCGCGTCGCCGGCCTCCGCCTCGTTGCAGAACAGCGTCAGTGGCAGGCCCGGCAGGCGCGCGCGGATCGCGCGCCAGGCCGCGCGGCCCTCGCGGCCCCAGCCCCACAGCGCGACGCGCCTGCCCTCAAGCTGCGAAATGCGCACGCAACCGTTCCCACAAGGCCGGCGGCACGCGGTGCTCGTCATCGATCACCAGCAGCGGCGCGATGTCCAGCTGCGAGGCGTCGAGCTGCGGCAGGATCTCGCGCGCGAAGCGCTTCACGATCGCGTCCTCGCGCCACTCCGGCCGCCGCGCCAGCGCCGCCATCGCCGCGCGCGACTCGCGGCCCTCGCCGACGCACTCGAACGGCTTGTGGTCGCGGTACTCGAGCAGCGCGTCGAAGCCGGGCACCTGCTCCGGGTCGTCGAGCAGGTTGCGGCCGAAGATCGCCACCAGCCGCGGCTTGGGCATGAACGGCGCCAGCGCCAGGAACACGAAGTGGCACTTGGGGCAGACGCCGCACCAGCGGTTGGCCGGCCGCTCGCCGAGCAGGTGGAAGTTGCGGTTGCAGCTGGAGAAGTGCGCATCGTAGTGGTCGATCCTGGCGAACTGCCGCGCCACCGCGAGCTCGCTCAACGGCCGCAGCAGCGAGTAGTAGTGCAGGTCGGCGGCGACGGCGCGCTGCACGTGGGCGCCGAAGTCGCGCTCGAACGCCCAGCCCTTCGACCACTGGTGGTTCACCTCGCCGGTGCCCTCGATCACGCTGCCGTAGCTGGCCGAGCGCTCGTTGGAGAACACCACCTGGTCCGCGTCGAGCAGCACCGCGGCGAACACCATGATCGCCGAGTTGATCGCGGTGACCGGGATGTGGCCGTTCCACGCGCCCTGGCGGTTGTACTCGAACAGTTCCGGCGCGAGCTGGCGGCCGAGGTTGAGCGTGGGCAACCCGGTGCGCTCCGCGCAGGCGCGGATCAGCTGCGAGCCGCCGACCCAGGTGACGGTCTGCGCGACGCCAGCGGCGCGCAGCGCCTCGATCGAGACCAGGGAGTCCTTGCCGCCGCCGATGGCGACGAGTGCGTGCTTGCGCAGGCCGAGCTTGGCTCCCTCCCCCTCAGGGGGAGGGCTGGGGCGGGGGTGGGGTTCGGTTCGGCTGGCTGGAAACCCATCCCCACCCAACCCTCCCCTTGAAAGGGAGGGCTCGAGCACGTCCCCTGAAGGAGATGGCTCAAGCGCGGGGAAACGGATGCGGCCGTGCAGGTCCAGCCCGTTGCGGTAGGCGAACTCGCCCAGCCCGTTGAGGTAGAGCTCGTCCAGCAGCGCCGCGGTATCGGCATCGATCGCGTACGCATCGATGCGGATCTCCCGCGGCACCGCCGCCTTGTAGTAGCTCACCCCGGCGACCAGGTGCAGCAGCCGCAACGCCTGTTCGGCCGCGCGCGCGTGCGCGCCCTCGAGCGCGAACGGCGCGCCCGGCACGGTGATCGTCTCCACCAGCTCCGGGCCGTCGTCGAATGCATACACCAGCCGCGCCACACCGGTCGCAGCGTCGAAATCGCAGCGCACGAAGCGGAACACGCGCACCGCCTCCCTGTCGAACGGCGTCATCGCGCCCCCTCCAATGCAAGGCCGCGTGCCTGCCGCAGGAAGCGGCGGCACAGGAAGAATTCCACGCACAGCGCCGGCAGGCCGCCCAGCAGCAGGCCGAACAGCACCGCGTAGACCGCGATCGCCGGCACCCAGGCCAGCGCCGCGCGCAGCTCGCCCGCCTGGCCGGAGAACAGGTGGCCGAGCGCCTCCATCGTCCCCATCCACAGGGTGGCCAGCGGCGCGAACAGCAGGAACGCGCACGCCACCGTGCGCAGCGCCAGCCCGAACGCGCTCCATCGGCGCGCGTCGCGGTCGACGTTCTCCCACCACGCGGTGATCCACCACGAGGCCAGCCCCGCGGCCATCGCGGCGGCGGGCGCGATGCTCAGCGAGGCGCCGGCGTTGCGGTGCCAGGCGGCCAGGCCCGCGCCGCTGAGCAGGCCGACGGCGATGTAGCCCAGCACCGCCAGCAGCGCCGCCAGCGCCGCGTTGGTCCAGGCCAGGCGCGCGCGCGCTGTCATGCCCGCCGCGCTCATTCCAGCACCGCCTCGCGCGGCAGCGCGCGCAGGTTGTATCGGTTGGCCATGACGAAGCCGTAGGCGCCGGCGTCGGCCACCAGCGCGACGTCGCCCTCGCGCGTCGCGCGCGGCAGCGGGCGCTGCGCGCCGAGCACGTCGCCGGACTCGCAGATCGGCCCGACCACGTCGCAGGCGGCATCCTCGGCCTCGTCGAGGCGGCTGAGGTTGTGGATGCCGTGGTAGGCCTCGTACAGCGTCGGGCGCATCAGCGCGTTCATGCCGGCGTCCAGGCCGACGCGGCGGATGCCCTGCTTGTCCACCAACTGGGTGACGTGCGCCAGCAGCACGCCGCATTCGGCGACGAGGTAGCGGCCCGGCTCCACCGCCAGCGCGTAGCGCGGGTACGCGGCCTTGATTTCCGCCAGCCCCGCGGCCCAGGCGTCGAGGTCGAACGGCTGCGCCTCGGGCTTGTACGGGATCGGCAGGCCGCCGCCGATGTCGATGGTCTCGACCGTGCCGACTCCGTCGGCGAACCCTGCGAGCTCGGCGTAGACCTCGCGCCAGTGCGCCGGGGTCGCGATGCCGCTGCCCAGGTGCGCGTGGATACCGGCGATGCGCGCGTCGAGCGCGCGCGCCTGCGCCACGAAGGCGTCGAATGCGGCCAGCGGCAAGCCGAACTTGGACGCCGCGCCGCCGGTGACGACCTTGGCGTGGTGACCGTCGCCGCGGCCCAGGTCCACGCGCAGCCACAGCGTGCGGCCGTGGAACAGCTCCGGCCAGTTGCGCAGCGCCTCGACGTTGTCCAGCGTCACCGTCACCCCGCGCGCGAACGCGGCGGCGTACTCGGCGCGCGGCGCGAAGCTGGGGGTGAACAGCACGCGCGACGGATCCAGATCCGGCAGCGTGGCGAACACGTGCTCGATCTCGCCCAGCGACACGCATTCGAGCCCGAAGCCCTCGTCCGCAAGCGCGCGCAGCAGTGCCGGGTGCGGGTTGGCCTTGATCGCGAAGTAGCGGCGGTCGATGGCGGCGACGTCGAGCAGCGCGCGGGCGCGCTCGCGCAGCGTCGGCAGGTGGTAGGCGTAGACCGGCGTGCCCTCGGCGGCGCATGCGAGCAGGCGCTCGCGCTCGCCGCGCCACCACGGCGTCGCGCGCAGCGGGCGGCCGTGCTCGATCTCCTGCCAGCTCGGCCCGAACACGCCGGCGTCGCGCACCGGCATCGCGCCGCTGTCGATCAGCTCGGCGTGCAGCACCGGCAGCAGGCCGTCGGCGTCGGCCTCGTCGATCACGAAGGTCAGGTTGAGGTCGTTGGACGACTGCGAGATCAGGTGCACGCGCTCGCGCCCGAACGTGGCCCAAACGTCGGACAGCTTGTGCAGCAGCGAGCGCATGCCGCGCCCGACCAGGGTGATCGCCGCGCACGGCGCGATCACCTTGACCCGGCATACCTGCGCCAGGTCCTCCGACAGCCGCGCGATCACGTCGGTGCTGACCAGGTTCTCGCCCGGGTCGAGCGAGACGGTGACGTTGGTCTCCGACGAGCCGATCAGGTCCACCGACAGGCCGTGGCGCCTGAAGCGCTCGAAGATGTCGGCGAGGAAGCCGACCTGCTGCCACATGCCGACGCTTTCCATCGACACCAGCACGATGCCGTTGCGGCGGCTGACCGCCTTCACGCCGGGCACCGTCTCGCCCTCGCCGTCGATGCGCGTGCCGGGCAGCTCGGGCCGCTCGGTGTCGAGGATCGCCATCGGGACGGAGGCGTCGCGGCAGGGCTTGATCGAGCGCGGGTGCAGCACCTTGGCGCCGGTGGTGGCGATTTCCTGCGCCTCGGCGTAGTCGAGCCGGGTGAGCAGGCGCGCGTCCGGCACCACCCGCGGGTTGGCGCTGAACATGCCGGGCACGTCGGTCCAGATCTCGACGCGGCGCGCGCCGAGCAGCGCGCCGAAGCACGCGGCCGAGGTGTCGGAGCCGCCGCGGCCGAGGATCGCGGTGCCGCCGTCGGCGTGGCGGGCGATGAAGCCCTGGGTCAGCAGCATCCGCGCCTGCTGGGCGTGGAAGCGGCCGTGGAAGCCCTCCGCCGGCTCGCGCCGGCACGACACCGAGAGCCGGGTCGACCAGGCGTTCTGGTTGGGCAGCGCGATCGCTTCCAGCCAGTCGCGCGCGTCGCACCAGCCGAAGTCCAGTCCCTGCGCGCGCAGGTAGGCGGCGCCGAGGGTCGACGAGAGCAGTTCGCCCTGCCCCAGCACGTCGGCCTGCCAGTCGAGCGGGCGCACGGGCGCGCGCGGATCCGCGTCGAGCGCCTGCAGCGCGGCGAGCCGCTCGCCGAGCACGGCGACGGGATCGAGGTCGAGCTCGCGCGCGAAGGCATGATGGCGCTCGACGAGGGCCGCGATCCGCGCCGCGCGGTCGTCCGCGCCCTCGGCGATCGCCTGCAGCTCGTTGGTGACGCCCGACAGCGCCGACACCACCACCAGCACGCGCGCGCCTTCCTCGTCGGCGCGGCGTTTCGCCAACTGGCCGATGGTGTCCCAGCGGTGGCGGCGCGACACCGAGGTGCCGCCGAACTTGAGCACGATCCAGGGATCGGAATGGGGAATGGCGGACATGGAGGCCGTGGCGCGCCCGGGCCGGGCATGAGCGCGCAATTCTAGGGCCTGCGGTCGCGGGCCGACAGCGCCGCGTCGCCCGCGCGAACCTCACTCGGGATGCCTGCCCTCGCGGGAGCGGCGGCGGCATACCGCCGGCTGGAAGTCGCGACTGGGGTCTGCTCGGCGAGCCGGTCGCGACTTCCGTCCCCGAATGTCATCCCGAGCGCAGCGAGGGATCCTGCCCGCGACGCGCAGTCCTCCCGGATGACGCGTCCCCGCGCCCGCGGCGGCCGATACACTTGCGCACCCCCGCCCGCGCCGCCTCCATGTCCCCTCGCCCCTACCTGCAACTCGACGTCTTCGCCGACCGCCCCGGCGCCGGCAACCCGCTCGCCGTGGTGCTCGATGCGCAGGGCCTCGACGACGAGGCGATGCAGGCGATCGCGCGCTGGACGCGGCTGCCCGAGACGACCTTCGTCTTTCCCGCTACATCGCGATCAGCGGACTACGGCATCCGCATCTTCAGCCCGCGCCGCGAGGTGCCGTTCGCCGGCCACCCCAGCGTCGGCACCGCACACGCGGTGCTGGAGGCCGGGCTGGCGACGCCGCGCGACGGCCTGCTGGTGCAGCAGGGCGTGGCCGGCGAGCTGCCGCTGCGCGTGCAGGGCAGCGGACCCGCGCGCACCATCGCCGTGCGCACGCCGCGGGCAAGGGTGATGGAAACCGCCGGCCCCGACGATCCGCGCCTGCGCGCGGCGCTGGCGTCGCTGCCGCTGGGCGCGCTGCCGCCCGCGCTGATGGACGGTGGCCGCCGCTGGTGGCTGGCGGAAATCCGCGACGAGGCGACGCTGCGTGCGATCGAGCCCGACTGGACGGCGATCGGCGCGCTCGCGCAGTCGACCGACAGCATGGGCCTGTGCGTGTTCGCGCGCAGCGACGACCCGGTGTACTACCTGGCCGTGCGCGCCTTCGTCGGCGCGCCGGCGCAGTTCGAGGACGCCGCTTCCGGCGCCGCCAACGCGACGCTGGCCGCCTGGCTGGCCTCGCGCGGCGCGCTGCCCAGCGCGGATGGCCACTACCGCGTCAGCCAGGGCCGCGAGGTCGGGCACGATGCGATCATCGAGCTGTTCGTCGACGGCGACGGCGAGGTGTGGTCGGGCGGGCGCGTGCGGACCGTGGTGAGCGGCCGGATCGACTGGTAGTGGGAGCGGCTTCAGCCGCGAGCTTTTTCCACGACGCGACGCATGTTTTGTAGGAGCGGCGGAAGCCGCGACCGGTGCTCCGGCAACACGGTCGCGGCTTCCGCCGCTCCTGCAAGATGCATAGGATTCCAAAAGAGCTCGCGGCTGAAGCCGCTCCCACAGGGGCTGCTGCGCTAGGGCTTCGCGGAATCCTCCGCGCGCCACGCCGGCTTGCCGTCGACCCAGGTCGACTCGACCTGCAGGTCGTCGAGCTGCGCGGCCGGCACCGCCAGCGGGTCGCTCGCCAGCACCACGAAATCCGCGCGCAGGCCGGGCTTGAGCTGGCCGACTTCGTCCTCGTCGAAGCCGGCGTACGCCGCGTCCGCGGTGAAGCCGCGCAGCGCCTCGGCCGCCGACAGGCGCTGGTCCGGCAGCCATCCGCCGGGCGGCTGGCCGTCGCGATCCTGGCGCGTCACCGCCGCGTACAGGCCCAGCCGCGGATCCGGCGATTCGACCGGAAAATCCGAGCCCAGCGCCAGGCGCGCGCCGCTGTGCAGGAAGCGCTGCCAGGCGTAGGCGCCGAACAGGCGCTGCCTGCCGAGGCGGTCCTGCGCCCAAGGCATGTCGGAGGTGGCGTGGGTGGGTTGCATCGAGGCGATCACGCCGAGCTTCGCGAAGCGCGGGATGTCCTCCGGCGCGACGATCTGGGCATGCTCGATGCGCCAGCGGTGGTCGGACTTCGCGTCGTCGCCCAGCACGCGCTCGTAGGTGTCGAGGACGATGCGGTTGCCGCGGTCGCCGATGGCGTGGGTGGCGACCTGCAGGTGGCAGCCGTGGGCCTTGCGTACGATCGCTTCGTACTGCGCGGGATCGGTGACCAGCAGGCCGCGGTTGCCGTGGTCGTCGCTGTAGTCGTCCAGCAGCGCGGCGCCGCGGCTGCCGAGCGCGCCGTCGATGTAGAGCTTCACGCCGCCCATCTTCAGGTGGCCGCCGGGATGGCGGTAGGGGCCGTGCGCGCACAGGTCGGCGAGCGCGCCGCCGTCGCCGTCGGCGTAGGCGTCGATGCGCAGCGGCAGCTTTCCCGCATCCGCAAGCTTGCGGTACAGCGCCAGCGTCTCGCGCGAGACGCCCATCTCGTGCACGCCGGTCATGCCGTCGGCGAGCACGCGGCGCGAGGCCTCGGCCAGCGCGCGCGCCATGTCGTCGGGATCCGGTTTCGGCAGCACTGAAGACACGGCGTCCTTGGCGTTGTCGACGAGGATGCCGGTCGGCTTGCCGGCGGCGTCGCGCAGCACGCGGCCACCCTCGACTTCGCCACCGGCGAGCATCGGGCCCACATCGGGGTTATCCGCCAGCGCGCGCAGCGCGGCCGAGTTCACCCACGCGGCGTGGCCGTCGACGCGCTCCAGGTACACCGGCCGTTCGGGGAACGCGGCGTCGAGGTCGGCCACGGTCGGGAAGGCCTTGTCCGGCCAGTCGTTCTGGTCCCAGCCGCTGCCGCGCAGCCAGTCGCCCTCGCCCAGCGTCTTCTCGAACGCGCGCAGCCGCGCGACCACCCCGGCCTTGTCGCGGGTGCCGACCAGGTCGGCCATCAGCAGCGTCGTGGCGAATTCGCGGAAATGGCCGTGCGCGTCGATCAGGCCGGGGATGACGGTGGCCTCGCCGGCGTCGATGCGCTCGGCGTCGGGCCAGCGCGCGAGCAGCGCCTTCGCCTCGCCGACCGCGAGCAGGCGGCCGTCGTCGCCCCAGGCCATGGCCCCGGCCAGCGGATGCGCGGGATCGGAGGTGTGGATGCGCGCTGCGGTCAGCACGTGGACGTCGGCGGCCTGCGCGCTGGCGGCGAGGCAGCACAGCGCGGCGATCGAGGCGAGGCGATGCATGCGGCGGCTCCGTTCGGGACGCCGGGCACTATGCAGCCCTGCGCATGCAGCGGCAACACGCGAGCAGGCAGCGGCCTGCGGATGGAAGCGCAGCGCGCGCAGCTTTCGCAGGGAAATCCCGGGGCGGCAGCAGACCTTGGGAACAGTCCTGTGGGAGCGGCTTCAGCCGCGAGCTTCTGCGCGCGAGTGTCAGGGCGCCCGCGAAAAAGCTCGCGGTTGAAGCCGCTCCCACGAACATGTTGCCGTGTCGGGGCGCGCTACTCGGCCGGGCTCACGTCCACGCGCACGCGCAGGCTGTCGCCGGGGTGATGGTCCATGCGCGTGGTGTACTGCCGGCCCGCGTACTCGTAGGTGACGTCGTAGGCGCCGACGCGCTCGTCGTCGACCGCGTAATAGTCGCCGGCCGGCGGATAGACGGCGGAAACGGGCTCGCACACCGTGACCACGCCGGCACGCGGCGGCGCGTGGCTGTTGTCGTAGACCTTGCGGCCGGCCATGCCGCCGACCATCGAACCCACCGCCGCGGTCGCGTAGCGCGCCGAGCCGCCACCGACCTTGCTGCCGAGCACGGCGCCGACGACGCCGCCGACGACCGTGGCGACGTTGCGGCCGGCCTCGCTGCCGCTGCGGTAGCCGGGCTCGTAGCGGCCGTCGCGGTAGCCGTCATCGCGATAGCCATCGTCCTGGTAGCCGCCGTCGCCGTAGCGTCCGTCGCCGGCGTAGTAGCCGTCCTGGCGCGAATGGCAGCGCTGGCCGGTCGTGGTGCTGCCGCCGCGGTAGCCGGAGACGATCACCGGATCCACGCGGACCACGCGCGCCACGTCGTACTGCGCGTCGCGCTCGTAGCGTCCGGCATCCGGCGGCGGGTACGACTGCGACGGGTAATAGCCGGACTGCGCGGATGCGGTGCCCGCGGCGAGCAGGCCGACAGCGAGCAGCGAGGTGGCGAGACGGTTCATGGCGGGGCTCCCGGGCGCCGGATGCGGCGCGGATGCACACGCTAGGGCCGCGCCGGTAACGCAAGCCTGAATCGAAAACGCTTGCAGCCCGGGGCGGCCGTCGCGTTTAGCGCGCCGACAGCCAGGCCAGCGCCTGCGCGGCGACCCTGGGCGCGTCGCGGCCGAGCAGCGGGCCGGCGTGGCTGAGCGCCTCCACGCGCAGCAGGTCGGCCTCCCAGGCCAGCGCCAGCGCCGCGGTCAGCGCCGGCGGCACGTCGTCGTCGAGCTGCGAGGCGATGCACAGCACGGGGCAGGCCGGGCGGTCGACCGCGACCCCGCCGTGCGCGGCACGCATCGCCGTCCCGCTCTCGTCGCGCCAATGCCGGAACGCGTAGAGCGCGGTGGCCTCGTCCGCGTCGGGCACCGCGCGGCGCGTCGAGGCCAGTCGCGCGTCGCGCCGCCACGGCACCACGTCGGGCCACTGCCGCAGCGGCAGCTGCGCGTGCCAGGGCGTGGGCGGCAGCGGGTTGACCAGCACCAGCGCATCGGCGTCGCCGGCGCACATCGCGGCAAGCAGCCCGCCGAGGCTGGCGCCGACCACGGCGCGCGGCCGCGGGAGCGCGAGCAGCGCATCGCGCACCTGCGCGCGGTAGTCGTCCAGGCCGGTGCGGGCCAGCCCCGCGGGCGACGGCGCCAGGTCCGGCGCCACGCAATGGATGCCCGCCGCGGCGAAAACGCCGCGCCAGGCGTTCCATTCCCAGCCGCCAGCGCCCGCTCCGTGGACGAACAGAGCAGACGCGACGGCTTCAGCCAAGCAGTTCCGCCTCCAGCGTGATCGGTACCGCGGAGAGCGCCTTGGACACCGGGCAGTTCTGCTTGGCGTCGTCGGCGATGGCGCGGAACTTCGCCGCGTCGATGCCCGGCACCTTGGCCTTGGTCGCCAGCCGGATGGCGCTGATGGTGGGGCCGCCGTCCATCGACAGGTCGACCTCGGCGCGGGTGTCCACCGCGTCCGGCGCGTGCCCGGCCTGCGCCAGCGCGTTCGACAGCGCCATCGTGAAGCACGAGGCGTGCGCGGCGGCGATCAGCTCCTCGGGGTTGGTGCCCTTCTTGTCGCCGAAGCGGGTGTTGAAGCCGTACGCGGTGTCGGCCATCAGCCCGCTCTGCGGGGTGCTGATGGTGCCGCCACCGCTCTTGAGGTCGCCGGACCAGTGGGCGGTGGCGTGGCGGGTCATGGCCATGGAACGTGCTCCGTTGCAGTCGATGATCGGGCGGCAAGCGTAGCGGCGGCGGCGTTATGCGCGCGTTCGCTTTGCTGCGCTGCAACGGGACGCTGCGTTCGATCGCGCGTTATCGTCCCTCCCCCGCCATGACCGCCCGCCGAGCGCAACGCTCGGTCGCTGCGCCGCCCCCGCGGACTGCCATGACGCCTCGTGCGGATCCCTGCGCGGGAGCCCGGTCGCCCATGGCCCGCTTCCCCTGTGGATCCTTCCGCGGGAGCCTGCCGTCGAAGGCCGGACTCCCGACCAGCCCGACGGGAGGAACTGGCCCATGCCGTACTCGACTCCGGACATCCGCAACGTGGCCCTCGCGGGCCATCCTGGCGCCGGCAAGACCACGCTGTTCGAAGCCCTGCTGCATGCCGGCGGCGCCATCCAGGCGGCAGGCACGATCGAACGCGGCAGCACCGTCTCCGACTTCGATCCCATGGAAAAGGAGCGCGGCCACTCCATCGACGCCGCCATCGCCAGCACGGACCACGCCACGACTTCAAACCAGCTTGTCCACGTCAACCTGATCGACACGCCCGGGTACCCGGACTTCCGCGGCCCCACGCTCTCGGCGCTGGCGGCGGTGGAGACGGTCGCGATCGTGGTCGACGCCGACAAGGGCGTCGAGTACGGCACCCGCCGGATGATGGAGCGCGCGCGCCAGCGCGGCCTGTGCCGGGTCGTCGTCGTCAACAAGATCGACCACGAGGCCGCCGACTGCGCGCGCGTGCTCGACGAGCTGCGCGACGAGTTCGGCCCCGAGCTGCTGCCGCTCAACCTGCCGGCCGACGGCGGCAAGGCGGTGGTCGACTGCTTCGGCCAGCCGTCCGGCGACAGCGACCTCGGGCCGGTCGTCGACTGGCACCAGAAGATCATCGACCAGGTGGTCGAGGTCAACGAGACGGTCATGGACCACTACCTCGACCTCGGCGAGGGCGGCCTGTCCGGCGCGGAGCTGCACGACGCCTTCGAGCAGTGCCTGCGCGAGGGCCACCTGGTGCCGGTGTGCTTCGTTTCGGCCAAGACCGGCGCCGGGGTGAAGGAACTGCTCGACGTCGCCGAGCGGCTGTTCCCGCACCCGGGCGAGGCCAACCCGCCGCCGTTCGCGAAGGGCACAGGCGCGGACGCCGTGGCGGTCGAGGCCCGCCCAGACCCGGACGCGCACGTCATCGCCGACGTGTTCCGCATCGTCAACGATCCCTTCGTCGGCAAGCTCGGGGTGTTCCGGGTCTACCAGGGCACGGTGAAGAAGGATTCGCAGCTGTTCGTCGACGACGGCAAGAAGCCGTTCAAGGTCGCCCACCTGTTCAAGCTCAAGGGCAAGGACCACGTCGAGATCGCGCAGGCCGTGCCCGGCGACATCGCCGCGGTGGCCAAGGTCGACGAGCTGCACTTCGACGCCGTGTTGCACGACTCGCACGCCGAGGACCACATCCACCTGGCGCCGCTGGAGTTCCCGAAGCCGATGTTCGGCCTGGCCGTGCAGGCCGGCAGCAAGGGCCAGGAGCAGAAGCTCGCGACCGCGCTGCACAAGCTGGCCGAGGAGGATCCCTGCTTCCAGGTCGAGCACATGCCCGACACCAACGAGACCGTGATCCGCGGCCTGTCCGACCTGCACCTGCGGGTGAACCTGGAGCGGCTGAAGGAGCGCCACGGCGTCGACGTCGCCACCCGGCCGCCGCGCATCGCCTACCGCGAGACCATCGCCGGCAAGGCCGAGGGCCACCACCGGCACAAGAAGCAGACCGGCGGCGCGGGCCAGTTCGGCGAGGTGTTCCTGCGGATCGAGCCGCTGCCGCGCGGCACCGGCTTCGAGTTCGTCGACGAGGTCAAGGGCGGCACCATCCCCGGCCAGTTCCTGCCCGCGGTCGAGAAGGGCGTGCGCCAGGTGCTGTCCGGCGGCGCGATCGCCGGCTACCCGATGCAGGACGTGCGCGTGGTCGTCTACGACGGCAAGCACCACCCGGTCGACAGCAAGGAGGTCGCCTTCGTCGCCGCCGGCAAGAAGGCCTTCCTCGACGCCATCGGCAAGGCCAACCCGCAGGTGCTCGAGCCGATCGTCGACCTCGACGTGAATGCGCCCGAGCAGCACATGGGCGACATCAGCGGCGGGCTGGCGTCCAAGCGCGCGCGCATCAGCGGCACCGACTCGGCGCGCGGCGGCGAGATCGTGGTCAAGGCGCAGGTGCCACTGTCCGAGCTCGAGGGCTACGCCGCCGAGCTCAAGTCGGTCACCGCCGGCCGCGGGCGCTACTCGCTCGACTTCAGCCACTACGAGCCGGTGCCGGCGCAGGTGCAGCAGAAGCTGGTCGAGGCCTACAAGCCGCGGCACGAGGAGGACTGAGCGGCGTGGCGCCGCCGAAGGGCTCGCGCACTCAGGTCTCGCGCGCCTGCACCGGGGGTTCCGGGGTTTGCGCCCCGGAGGGCTGCAGCACGCCCCCTTCGACAAGCAGGCGCGTCATCGTCTCAGCCGGCAGGGGGCGCGCGTAGACGAAGCCCTGGATGACGTGGCACCCCAGGGCTTCGAGCGCCCGCACCTGGGCCATCGATTCGACGCCTTCGGCGACCACCGCCTTGCCCAGGTCGCGGGCGATGCCGATGATCGAGCGCACGACCGCTTCGGCGGCGCGATCGCCGCGTTCGAGTTCCACCACGAAGGCGCGGTCGACCTTGAGCGTGTCGCTGGGCAGCCGCGTGAGGTAGGCGAGCGACGAGTAGCCGGTGCCGAAATCGTCGATCGCGACCTGCACGCCGAGCTCGCGGGCGGCCTGCAGCTGCCGACCACCGGATTCGCTGTCGCGCACCAGCGCGGTCTCGGTGACTTCGATCTCCAGGCACCCGGGTTCCAGGCGCCAGCGCGCCAGGGCGGCCGACAGCGAGGGCACCAGCGCGCCCGAACCGAGCTGGTGGCCGGAAACGTTCACGCCCACGCGCGGCGGACGCAGGCCGCGGGCGCGCCATGCGGCCAACTGCCGGCAGGCTTCGTCGGCGACGAGCCAGCCCAGTTCGTCGATCAACCCGCATTCCTCGGCCAGCCCGATGAACTGGTCGGGGGCGATGCGGCCTCGCTCCGGGTGCTCCCAGCGCGCCAGCGCCTCCAGCCCGACGATGCGGCCGCTGCGGCTGTCTACGCGCGGCTGGTAATGGAGCGCGATATGGCGATCGTGGATGGCGGCGCGCAGGTCGTTCTCCATCCGCAGCCGAGCCTGCGCGGCGCGGTCCATCTCGGCGTCGAAGAAACCGCTGTCGTCGCCGCCGGCCTTCTTCACCCGGTACATCGCCATGTCGGCGGCGCGGATCAGCGCCGCGGCATCGGCGCCGTCGGCCGGATGGAAGGCGACGCCGGCGCTGAAGCGCTGGTCGAACTCGCGCTGGCCCAGGACCACCGGACGGGCGAAGGCGCCCGACAGCCGGCGCATCGCGCGCGCGGCCTCCACCTCGCCGGTGACGCCGGGCAGGATGAGGAAGAACTCGTCGCCGCCGAGCCGCGCCACGAAGTCGCCCGGGGCCACGGCTGCGCGGATGCGGCGCGCGATCTCGACCAGGATCTCGTCGCCGAAGGCATGACCGAGGCCGTCGTTGATGGACTTGAAGCGGTCCAGGTCGAGGAAGGCCGTGGCGAAGCCCGCCCCACCCGCCGCCGTCGAAGCGATGTGCGTGTCGAGCGCTTCGAAGGCGGCGAGCCGGTTCGGAAGCCCGGTGAGCGGGTCCCGTCGCGCCTGCTGCACGAGACGCCTCTCGTGCCGTTCGAAGGCGACCGCGACCGCGATCCGCTCGGCCAGGTCGCGCGCGCGCGCCAGCACGGGCGCAGGCACGTCGGAACCCACGTCCGCGCCGATGGCCACGCACAGTGGCACGGCGGTTGGATCGGCGTGGTCGATCGGCAGCATCCGCACGCACTCGTCGTCGCAGCGTTCGAACCAGTCGCGCAGCGGACCGGGCGCCAACGCCCGCAGCGGCAGGCAGGCGCCATCGGGATCGTCGCCGATCCGGGAAATCGCCGGCATGCCCGGCAGGTCGAACACGACGGTCTCGCGCCCGCCGCGCGGCCGGGCATGGCATTCGCACGCGCGCGTGCCATCGCCACGGGCGATGGCGATGCCGACGGTGGCGTCGCCGGCGAGGTGCTGGATGCGCGCCAGCACCGCCTCGACGACGCTCTCCAATGGCTCACGCGCGAGGATCAGGCGGTCGAGCCTGGCAAGCACGTGCAGCGTCTGCATCTGCTGCCCGATCCGCGCACCCATGCCATCGAAGGTCCGCGACAACATCTCGAATTCGTCGCCACGGACGACTTCCGGAGCCGCTTCGGAATTTCCGCCGAACGCGCGGATCTTGCGCATCAGCTCGTCCAGCGGGACCAGCACCCGGCGGATCTGCAGCGAACTGAGCAGCAGGGCGAGCAGCAGCACGCCGATCGCCACGGGCAGCAGCAGCCCGGTAAACGCCTGGGCGCGCCTGGGCGCCGGCCCTTCCGCGACGAATCTCCAATCCGCCACGCCGAAGGACGGCTTCAGGAACAGCGGCCATTCGACGACGCGGGTGTGGTCGTCATCCGCCGCCAGCGCCGTCGCACCGCCGCAGAACAGGCGCCGCGGCCCGTCGTAGGCGCACAGCCGCGTGCGGTTCGCCATGTCCTCCGGGTCGCCCCAGAGGAACGATGGCTTGATGGTGGCCAGCAGGGCGCCGCCTGCCTGCGTGCGGCGGACCAGGGCCACGCGCTGCCCGCCACCGGTCGCGGGCAGCACGGCCAGGCGCGCCGCGGCCGGCAGCGCACGCAGCGCTGGCAGCCACCGCGCGTCGATGCCGGGCGGCGCGGCGCCCGCGGCGTCTGCCTCGCCTAGGCGACCCACCGCATCGAAGTAGATCCGCAGGTCGGGACCGGCCTCGCCGTCGGCCGGCACCGTCTCCAGCGCCGCAGCCGCGAGCTGCAGGCGCGAATAGACGCCGATCGCGAAGTCCTTCGCATCCGATCTCAGCGACTGCGCGGTGGCCTGTTCCGCCTCGCGGGCCGAGACCCGGTCGGCGATTGCCAGCACCGTCGCCGCCGGCAGCAGCGCCGCGACGCAGAACATCGCGAAGATCCGGCGCCCGAAGCGGCTGGCGAGGATCGCGCCACGCGGCCTCAGGCTCGTGCGCATGGCATGCCTAGAAATTCCCGGCCAGGTCGACGAACGAGCCGTCGCGCGCGCGGATGACGTCGTCCAGGCTGTCCTTCTGGTCGACCTGGGTCTTGAACACCCCGTCCTTGCCCGCGCTGAACAGGTCGAAATCGGAGTTGAGCGGGTTCAGCTTGTGGTCCTTGCGCGCCTTCCCCTTGGCGCCTTTTCCGCTCAGGTTGGTGTAGTGGTATGGCCGCTGCCAGGGATCGAGCTTTGCGTCGAGGCCGATTTCGGCGAGGCTCGCGGGATATTTGAAGTTCTGGGTATGGAAACGTTGGATAGCCAGTTCCATCGCGAGGATGTCCGCCTTCGCATTGCCGACCTTGGCCCGCTCGACGTAGGCCGCGTACTGGCTCGTCGCCAGCACGGCAAGCACCGCGACGATCGCGATCGCGATCAGCAGCTCGAGCAGCGTGAAGCCACGCCGGGCGCGGCCGCCGAGCGCGAAAGCGCCGCAGCCCTGCCTGCCCCGCGCGGCCGGTACCGGCACAGCGGTCAGGGGCTGGCACGTCATCGTCTTTTCCTTCTGGGTCTGCGACCGGATCATATGGGCAGCAGGTGGGTTGTCGGCCGCTGCGCCGTTTCCTGAAACGCCGCTGCGTTCACCGGTGCAGGCCGTGTCGGCGACAGCATGCCGGCGCCGGGTCACGGGGGCGTGAGGGCCTGCGCCCAACCCTCGATGCGCGCACCCGACGCCCGGCTTTCCGCCGCGTATCGCCTCGGGCCGGCAATGCCTCCCGTCGCCGCTTCCGGCGACGGCGATGGCGCCCGGCGCTCGACACCCGGCGACCGGCGGTCGTTCCGTCGGGACTCGGCCAGCCAGACCCCTGAAAAAAAGCATGTTTTCAGCCCGCGGGTACTTGGCGGCGCCAAAAACTTGCCCTACATTGCGCTTGCCGACGGGTTCGGCCCACAACCAACCAACGAATACGGAACAGGACACTCATGGCGAAGAAAGCGAAAAAGGCAGTCAAGAAGGCTGCACCGAAGAAGGCCGCCGCTGCCAAGCCGGCCGCGCCGAAGCCGATCAAGGAAGCCCTCAGCAAGTCGGGCCTGGTCGCCCACATCGCCAACGCCACCGGCGTCGCGGCGAAGGACGTGCGCGCGGTGATGGGCGCGCTCGAAGGCGCCGTCCACGGCTCGGTCAGCAAGAAGGGCGCGGGTTCCTTCACCCTGCCCGGCCTGCTGAAGATCACCGCCGTGAACGTCCCCGCCAAGCCCAAGCGCAAGGGCATCAACCCCTTCACCAAGGAAGAGCAGTGGTTCGCCGCCAAGCCCGCCTCGGTCAAGGTCAAGGTGCGCCCGCTGAAGAAGCTCAAGGACGCCGCCGCCTGATCCTGGCGCATGCGTGACGCGTCGGGGCGGCATCGCTGCCCCGATGCTGAAACAGGCCGGATGCATTTCCCCAGGGAAGCGCTCCGGCCTTTTTCGTGGGCGTCTCTCCCGATCCGGGAATACGGTCTCTTCCGTTCGATCGCGCGCGCCGGGCCGATTGCGACCAAGTCGCAACGCTGCTTTCCCGGCGCGGCGAACGCGACGGCAATGCAGCCCGCTAGACTCTTCCCCGGCGCCATCGCGGCGCGAAGCCGGCGATCCCCATGATGCAGCTGTTCGACCTCCCCACCCTGCTCGCCTACCTCGCCGCGGCGACCGTGCTGGTGCTGATCCCCGGCCCCGGCACCGCGTGGATCGTGGCGCAGACGGTGGCCGGCGGCACCCGCCGCGGCCTGCAGGCCGGGCTCGGGCTGGAAACGGCGACGTTGATCCATGCGCTCGCCGCGGGCTTCGGGCTGTCGGCGCTGCTGGCGGCTTCGGCGCTGGCGTTCGAAGCGCTCAAGTACGCCGGCGCCGCCTACCTGGTCTGGCTCGGCATCAAGGCCTGGCGCGAGCGCCCCGTCGCGCAGGCGACCACGCAAGCTCCGACGCAGGCCGGCGGCCACGTCTACCGCCGCTCGGTGGTCACCGGCGTGCTCAATCCGAAGGTCGCGCTGTTCTTCCTCGCCTTCCTGCCGCAGTTCGTGCATCCCGAGCGCGGCCTGGCGTGGCTGCAGTTCCTCGTGCTCGGCGCGCTGCTGTCGACGATCGGCTTCGCCAACAGCGCCACGCTCGCCTTCGTGGTCGGCCGCTTCGGCCGCGGCGTGTCGCGCAGCCCGCGACTCGCGCGCTGGCGGCAGCGGGCGATCGGCACGGTGTTCGTCGGCATCGGCTTGCGCCTGGCGCTGCAGCAGCGGGGCTGAGCATGGCGAAGGCACGACAGGCCGGCGAAGCGGCGCGCCTGGAGCAGATCCCCAACATCGGGCCGGCGATGGCCAGGGACTTCGTCGACCTCGGCATCGAGCATCCCGGCCAGCTCCGGGGCAAGGATCCCTACGCGATGTACGAGCGCCTGTGCGCGCTGACCGGCGTGCGCCACGACCCCTGCGTGATCGATACCTTCATCAGCGCGGTGCGTTTCATGGAAGGCGCGCCGGCGCGGCCGTGGTGGCACTACACGGACGAGCGCAAGCGGCACCTGGCAGGCGCGGGGCGCTGATCGCGCGCGGCAGGCGTCCGTCGACGCCATGGCGCGCGCGGAGTAGCATCGCCGCGACTCGGCGCCGCCGGCGCCTTGCGTTTCCTGCGGGGGGACCACGCCATGGACAAGCGATTCTGGGTCTGCGGGCTGGTGATGTCGATCGCCGCGCTGCTGCTCGGCTTCGTGGTGCACGGGCTGCTGCTGGCGCCCGACTACGCCGCGCTCGGCGCCATGTACCGCAGCGAACAGGACAGCGGCCGCTACATACCGTGGATGGTGCTGGCGCACGTGCTGGTCGGGTTCGCGATGACTTGGATCTACGCGCAGGGCTTTTCCGGCGGGCGCTCGACTTCCGCGCAGGGCCTGCGCTTCGGCCTGGCGATGGCGTTGTTCTCCACCGTTCCCGGCTTCCTGGTCTACTACGCCGTGCAACCGCTGCCGGTGGCGCTGGTGTGCAAGCAGGTCGTGCTGGGCGCGATCGCGATGCTGCTGCTCGGGCTGCTGGTGGCCTGGCTGCAGCCGGTGCGCAGGGTGCTGGGCGAGCCGCCGGTGGCCTGAGCGGTCGCGCGGCGATTGCCGCGGTTGCGCTGCGCCGATAATGCGGCGTTCACCGCGTTCGCGTAGGGTGCGCAGCATCGTGCCTTTCCCATCCCACAGGACTTCCATGCGCCACGCCCTGCGTCCGCTGCTCGCCGCCCTCGCGATCGTGTTGCTCGCCGCCTGCTCGACCATCGGCGCCGTCTCGGCCTGGCTCAACGACCAGGTCGCGTTCACGCCGTCGCAGCTGCAGCACTCGCTCGACAAGCGCTTCCCGCGCACCTTCGACAAGCTCGGCGGGCTGGTCGCGGTGACGCTGGCCAACCCGCGGCTGTCGATCCCGCCGGGCGACACCCGCCTGCGGCTCGAGTTCGACGTCGGCATGGGCGCGCTCGGCGGCGAGGGCGCGCCGACCGGCCACCTCGCGCTGGCCAGCGGGCTGCGCTACGACCCGTCGACGCAGGGCCTGCACCTGGTCGATCCCGACCTGCAGCAGTTCGACCTGCCCGGTTCCGGCACCCTGCTCAAGGGCGGCGCGCGCGGCGTGGTCAACAGCCTGCTGGCCGAGTACGCGCGCGAGGAGCCGGTCTACCGCCTGGATCCCGACCTGCTGTCCAAGCTGCCGTCGGGCAAGCACATCGGCGCCGTCGCCATCGAGAAGGGCGTCGTCGTCGTCCATCTGGATCGCTGAGCATGGCCATGTCGATCCTGTCCCGTCCGCTGCGCGCGCTGCTGTGCGCGATGGCCTGCGCCGCCCTGCTCGCGGCCTGCGGCGACAAGGCCTCGACCGATGCGGGGCAGGCGCAGGACCAGGCCGAGGCGCTGCCGAAGCCGGACGCGCCGGCCGCGTCGGTCACCGGCATGTCATCGAAGCCCGGGCCCGGCGAGGTGCCGCTGACCGGCGCGCCACCGCCGCCGGTGGCCGTGGAGCCCGCCGACCAGGTCGACCTGCTCAATCCCGAGACCGGCCTGCTGCCCGGCGGCGCGACGCCGCCTGCGGACGGCGCGCAGGCGACCGCGGGCGCGGCCGAGCCCACCGCGCAGGACGCGGCGGCCGTGATCGGCGAGTACTACGCAGCGATCGACGCCGGCAGCTACGCCCGCGCGTATGCGCTGTGGTCCGACGGCGGTCGCGCCAGCCGGCAGACGCCCGAGCAGTTCGCCGGCGGCTTCGCCGACACCGCGCGCGTGGTCGCCACGCTCGGCGCGCCGGTCAATGCCGACGCGGGCGCCGGCCAGCGCTACATCCAGGTGCCGGTCGCGATCACCGCCACCCGCAAGGACGGCAGCGTGCATCGCTACGACGGCACCTACACCCTGCACCGCACCGTGGTCGACGGCGCCAGCCAGGAGCAGCGCGCCTGGCGGATCGCTTCGGCGGACCTGCGCGAGTTGAAGCCGTAGCGACGCATCCTTTGTCATTCCGAGCGCAGCGAGGAATCCAGCTTAGCGGGACGGCAGATTCCTCGCTGCGCTCGGAATGACAGGTGGGTCGGGATAGCGTCCGTCGCCCTCAGATCTCGAAGCGGTAGCTCAGCTTCACCAGCAGCTGCTCGTCGTCGCGCAGGTCGAAGCTGTCGCGCAGCCCGTCCAGCGGCTCCTCGGAGAACGGCGTTTCGCGGTAGCCGCCGCGGCCGTAGACCACGTACAGGTAGGACAGCGGCGCCAGCTCGTAGCGGTAGCGCACCTGGAAGCCGAGGTTGCGCACGCTGAAGTCGTCGATCGGCTCGTCGCTGGGCACCGCGTTGCCGGACGGGTCGATCCGCCAGCCCTGGCGCAGGTCCGCGTCGATCGCCAGCGTCTGCAGCTTCACCCGCAGCTCCTGGCGGCTGCCGATGTTCCACTCGACGCCGGCGTTGAGGTGCCACTCGCGGCCGACGAAGCTGCCGATGAGGTTGTCGTGCTGCCACACCAGCCAGTCCGGCGTGCGGTCGAGGTAGACGCCGCCGGTGATCCGGAACGCGTCGCTGACGAAGTAGGTCGGGTCGAACCGGACCGCGTAGCCCACCTTGTCGTTGCCGGCCAGGCCGCCGCTGAGCGCCTGCGCCTCGAACTCGTAGGCCCAGTTGCCCTTGCGCGGGCGGTCGTACTCGAAGTCGGAGTTGAAGTTGGCAGGCAGCTTGACGACGCCGTTGCCGCGCGTGAGCAGGTTGTCCATGCCGGCGCTGTTGACGTTGACCTGGGCGTACTCGCTGCTGCCGTTGCGCAGCTCGCTGCGGCGGCTCACGCGGAACTGGTCGTTGAGCAGCTGGCCGTGGTCGTCGGTCACGCGGCTGACGCGCCAGCGCCAGTCCTTCGAGGCGTAGCGCGATTCGGCCGGCAGGCCGGTGAAGCGGCGCGAGACTTCCCAATGCCCGTAGTTGAGGTCGTTCTCCGACAGGTAGCCCATGTCGTTGACCTGCAGCTCGTCGCCGAAGTGCATCAGGATCCACTGCTGGCGCCAGCCGTGGTCCATTTCGTAGTCGGCCCAGACGGTGGCGCCGAGGTCGTCCGCATCCTGCCCCGGCTGCCGCACCTGGCTGCCGAACAGGCGGCTGCGGATGTTCCAGCGCGGCGTCGGCCGCCAGTTGTGGTCGATGCCGAACACGCTGGCCTCGCGGTCCAGGAACGGACGGTCGACGTGGGTCGCCATGAAGCCGAGGTTCTGCGTGCTGAAGTCGCGCACCACCCGCAGCGCGGTGAACGTGCGGCCGGCCTCGCCCGACTCGTCGGCGGCGAACACGCCGTACTTGGTCGCGCCGACGCTGCCGTTGAGCTTGACCGCCGCGGTGATGTCGCCTGAGCCGACGCCGTCGTCGGCCGGGCCGCCGATCCTGCGCGTGTAGAGCAACTGGCTGTAGTCGGAAGGCGTGGTGTATTCGAAGATGCCCTGGTTCTCGGTGAAGAACGGGCGCTTGTCGCTGATGAAGGTCTCGGTGGCGCCGAAGTTCACCACCAGGTCGTCGCTCTCCACCTGGCCGAAGTCCGGGTTGAGCGTCGCGGTGAGCTGGAACTGGCCGTTGGGCTTCCAGAAGATGTCGGCGCCGCCGTCGAAGTCGCTGCGCCCGCCGACGTTGTCGTACAGGCCCGAGACGTAGGGGGTGATCGCCAGCAGCGACTGGCTGTACACCGGCACCTCGAGCGGCTCGAACCCGGACAGGAAGCGCGACTGCAGGAAGCTCACCGCGGGCCACGCCGCGCGCTCGCCGGTCGAGCCGACCACGCGGTCGAGGTAGACCTTGAGCGTGCGCTTGCCATCGCTGCCCTTGCGCATCGGCGCGATGTACCAGGGGATCAGCATCTCCGCGCTCCAGCCCTGCGCGTCCTCGGACACCGCGTGCTGCCAGTTGCCGTCCCAGTCCTTGTTGAACTGGGTCTCGTTGGTGACCACGGCGTCGAACACGCCGTCGGTGGAGCTGAGGGTGAAGTTGTAGCCGGTGCGGCCGTCGCCGTCGAAGTCGACCATCAGGTTGACGCGGTCGACCTGCTCCTCGAAGTCGCGCTGCACGCGCTGGTGGGTGCGCGGCACCGACGCTGGCTGCACGTTGCGGAACGCGACCGCGAGCCCTTCGGGCGTGGCGAGGACCCAGGCCTCGGTCGGCAGCGAGGCCGGCTGGCCGGAGAGCGGCTGCACCTTGCGGAAGTCGGTGACGTGGCGCGCGCCCTGCCATTCGGCCGGGTCGACGTGGCCGTCGATCTCGACGGCATGCGCGGGCGCCGACAGCACGGCCAGCAGGGCGAGGGACAAGCGGGTGCAGCGCATCCTGGATTCCATTCGGCGGGAACGCGTCGCTCCCGGACAGGTGCGCACGTTAGCCGCGCCGCCGCCCGCGACCGACTGGCACAAGTCATGCAAACCTTTGGGCGGATTCCGGCATCGGAGGTGCCAGAACCCGCAAATGCGGGCTCCAGCGCCGGCAACCGTGACGGGATTCGCGCTTCGCGCGGCGCTCAGCGCTTGGGCTGCAGCATCGTCCCGGTGCAGTTCTTCGCGCCGCACTTGCAGGCCCACAGCTTCTTGAGCTTCGCCGTGTGCGGCTCGTCGAGGGTGATGCCGTAGTTGTAGGTCAGCTCCTCGCCGGGCTTGATCGCGCGGATCGCCTCGATGAAGACCTTGTCCTTGTGGCGCTTGCCCTTCTGGTTCTCCTCGATCACCGCCTCGCAGTTGGGCTTGCAGCTGTGGTTGATCCAGCGCGCGATGTTGCCGTCGACGTTGGCGTCGACCACGTAGTCGTCGTTGAGGGTGAACAGGAAGGTGTGGCCGTCCTCGTCGACGTCGCCGTACTCCTCGTCCACCTCGTCGTGGCTGCGCAGCTTGCCCTTGTAGCGGACGATGCGCTCGCCCTTGTCGATGGTCTCGGTGGCGAACACGCCGTTGCCGTGGATGGGCGACAGGCGCGCGGCGATCTTCTTCTTGGCCATGGGTCCGTAGGGTGGTGTGCGGCCGGCCATTGTGTCGCGAATCGCCCGGCGGGGGTATCGGCATGGCCGCCTACGCGCCCTGCCCGCGTTCAAACCCCATCCCCCTCCCGCACGAGTCCGCCCATGCGCCTGTGCCTGACCGCCCTCGCCCTTGCCGTCGCCGCCGCCGGCTGCACGAAATCCCCCGTGAACGCAGCCGAAGCCGCTGAATCCCCGGCGCCGGCGGCGACGGCATCCCCCGTCACCGGATCCGACCTGCTCGCGCGCGGCGAGTACATCGTCCGCATCGGCGGCTGCAACGACTGCCACACCGCCGGCTACGCCGAGCGCCAGGGTGAAGTGGACAAGGCGCAGTGGCTGACCGGCTCGCCGCTGGGCTATCGCGGCCCCTGGGGCACGACCTACGCCGCCAACCTGCGCCTGCTGCTGGCCGACATGGACGAGGCGCAGTGGCTGGACTACAGCGGCAAGCTGCGCACGCGCCCGATCATGCCGGACTTCACCGTGCGCATGATGAGCGAGCAGGACCGGCGCGCCCTGTTCCGCTTCGTGAAGTCGCTCGGACCCGCAGGCACGCCCGCGCCGGCCTACCTGCCGCCCGGACAGCAGCCGGTGCCGCCCTACTTCGACCTGGTCCTGCCGCCGGCACCGGCCGCGGCGCCGCCCAAGGCAGGCTGAACCCGGCCCACGGCTTGGCGGCCGCGGCTCAAATCAGTACAATTTCAGTCCTGATTGATTCCACAGCCAGGAGCGGCCGCCCCCCGGCGCGCTCCGAGCCACCGCCATGCTCCGGGTCACCAAGCTCACCGATTACGCCACCGTCGTCCTCACCGTCCTGGCCAGCGAGCCGGACGCCGTCGCCAGCGCCGCCGGCCTGGCCGAGCGCGCGGGGCTGGAAGCGCCCACCGTCGCCAAGCTGCTCAAGCCGCTGGCCCAGGCCGGCCTGGTCGAGGCCTTCCGCGGGGCCAACGGCGGCTACCGGCTGGCGCGCCCGGCCGCGGACATCTCGTTGTTCGAGATCGTCGAGGCGATGGAAGGCCCGCTCGGCATGACCGAGTGCAGCGTCCACGCCGGCAGCTGCGGCATCGAAGGCTCCTGCGGCGTGCGCGCCAACTGGCGGCGCATCAACGACGTCGTCGCCGAGGCCCTGCGCGGCGTGTCGCTGGCGCAGATGCTCGCCCCGCCCCCCGCCCTTCCCGCCAGGCCGGCCGGCGCCCGCGCGATCCCCGCGCGCCTGACCGCGAGCTGATTCCGAGCAGATTCCCCATGTCCGTCGAAAACGCAGAAATCATCGAACAGCTCGGCCGCCGCTACTCGGCCGGCTTCGTCACCGACATCGAGTCCGACTCGCTGCCGCCGGGCCTGGACGAAGGCGTCATCCGCGCGCTCTCGGCCCGCAAGGACGAGCCGGAGTGGATGACGCAGTGGCGCCTGGACGCCTATCGCCACTGGCTGACGATGCCGGTGCCGCGCTGGGCGAAGCTCAGGATCGCGCCGATCGACTTCCAGGCGATCAGCTACTACTCCGCGCCCAAGGGCCCGAAGTACAAGTCGCTCGACGAGGTGCCGCAGGAGCTGCTCGACACCTACGACAAGCTCGGCGTGCCGCTGCACGAGCGCGCCAAGCTGGCCGGCGTGGCGGTGGACGCGGTGTTCGACTCGGTCTCGGTCGGCACCACCTTCCGCAAGGAGCTGGCCGAGAAGGGGATCATCTTCTGCTCGATGTCGGAGGCCATCCGCGAGCATCCGGAGCTGGTCAGGCAGTACCTGGGCACCGTGGTGCCCACCGGCGACAACTACTTCGCCGCGCTCAACTCGGCGGTGTTCTCGGACGGCTCGTTCGTGTTCATCCCCGCCGGCGTGCGCTGCCCGATGGAGCTGAGCACCTACTTCCGCATCAACGCCGGCCACACCGGCCAGTTCGAGCGCACCCTGATCATCGCCGAAGACCGCGCCGAGGTCTCGTACCTGGAAGGCTGCACCGCGCCGATGCGCGACGAGAACCAGCTGCACGCGGCCGTCGTCGAGCTGGTCGCGCTCGAGGACGCAAAGATCAAGTACTCGACCGTGCAGAACTGGTACCCGGGCGACGAGAACGGGGTCGGCGGCATCTACAACTTCGTCACCAAGCGCGCCGAGTGCCGCGGCGCGCGCAGCAAGGTCACCTGGACCCAGGTCGAGACCGGCTCGGCGATCACCTGGAAATACCCCAGCTGCGTGCTGCTGGGCGACGACTCGGTGGGCGAGTTCCACTCGGTCGCGCTCACCCACCATCGCCAGCAGGCCGACACCGGCACCAAGATGATCCACATCGGCAAGCGCACCAAGAGCAAGATCGTCAGCAAGGGCATCAGCGCCGGCCGCGGGCAGAACTCCTACCGCGGCCTGGTGAAGGTCGACCGCAATGCCGAGGGCGCGCGCAACTACACCCAGTGCGACTCGCTGCTGATCGGCAAGCAGTGCGGCGCGCACACCTTCCCCTACATCGAGGTGAAGAACCCGACCGCGACGGTAGAGCACGAGGCCACCACCTCGAAGATCTCCGACGACCAGATGTTCTATTGCCGCAGCCGCGGCATCTCGCAGGAGGACGCGGTGAGCCTGATCGTCGACGGGTTCTGCAAGCAGGTCTTCCGCGAGCTGCCGATGGAGTTCGCGGTGGAGGCGAAGAAATTGCTGGAGGTCAGCCTCGAAGGCTCGGTCGGCTGATCGCCCCGGGCCGTCATCACCCGGCCGATGTCATCCCGAGCGAAGCGAGGGATCTCCTACTCCCCGGAAGCAGATTCCTCACTGCGTTCGGAATGACAAAGCATCGAAGAGAAGAACATGCTGAAGATCGAAAACCTCCACGCCACCGTCGCCGACCGCGAGATCCTCAAGGGCCTTTCGCTGGAACTGCAGCCCGGCCAGGTGCACGCCATCATGGGGCCCAACGGCGCCGGCAAGTCGACGCTGGGCAACATCCTCGCCGGGCGCGAGGGCTACGGGATCACCGAAGGGCGCGTGGAGTACGACGGCCGCGACCTGCTGGCGCTCACGCCCGAGGAGCGCGCCGCCGCCGGCGTGTTCCTGGCCTTCCAGTACCCGGTCGAGATCCCGGGCGTGAACAACACCTACTTCCTGCGCAGCGCGCTCAACGCCCAGCGCAGGACCCGCGGCGAGCCCGAGCTCGACTCCATGCAGTTCCTGAAGATCGTGCGCGAGAAGCTCGCCGTGCTGCACCTGGACGACCAGCTGCTGCAGCGCGGCGTCAACGAAGGCTTCTCGGGCGGCGAGAAGAAGCGCAACGAGATCTTCCAGCTGGCGGTGCTGCAGCCGCGGCTCGCCATCCTCGACGAGACCGACAGCGGGCTGGACATCGATGCGCTGAAGAACGTGGCCGAAGGCGTCAACGCGCTGCGCTCGCCCGAGCGCGCGTTCCTGGTGATCACCCACTACCAGCGCCTGCTCGACTACATCCGGCCGGACGTGGTGCACGTGCTGGCCGACGGTCGCATCGTCGAGAGCGGCGGGCCGGAGCTGGCGCTCGAACTCGAGAAGCAGGGCTATGCGTGGCTGAAGGACCGCGTGGCGCCGGAGGCGGCGGCGTGATGGCGCTCCTCTGCCCCCTCCCATGCCGTCATTCCCGCGAAGGCGGGACAGGCGCGAAGCGCGCAGGACATCCGGAGGATGGCCCCAACGGGGCGAGCGCGGCGAGTAATCCATGGACGTTGTCCTTGCTTTGGCTCTTGCGCCGGCATCGCCTCCAGGGTCCATGGATCCCCGCCTTCGCGGGGATGGCGGCGGGAACAGCCCCGACCTTCGGGATCCGTCCATGAGCGCCCTCCTCGACTCCCTCGCCGTCGGCTTCAGCGGCGACGCGACCCGCAGGGCCGCGCTCGACGCCGTCCTTCGGGACGGGCTGCCAGGCCCGCGCAGCGAAGCCTGGAAATACACGCCGCTGCGGGCGCTGGAGCGGCGCACGTTCGCGCCGGCCGCCGACGCGGCCGTTACCGTCGATGCCGCGCTGCTCGCCGGCATCCCGTCGCCGCGCCTGGTCTTCGTCAACGGCTTGCACGACGCGGCGCGCTCCGACCTTGGCGCGCTGCCGGCGGGCGTGCACATCGCGACCGGCCCGGCCACGGCGCCCGCCGACGGCGAACGCGCGCCGCGCAACCCCGCCGACGACGTGTTCGCCAACCTCAACGCCGCGCTCGCCGCCGATGGCGCCAGCGTGCGCGTGGAGGCCGGCGTCGCGATCGAGGCGCCGATCCACCTCGTCTTCATCGGCGCCGCAGCCGAGGGCGACCGCGCCTGGCACCTGCGCCATGCGATCGAGCTGGGCGAAGGCGCCTCGCTGGCGCTGGCCGAGCACCACCTGTGCGCCGGCGAGCATCGCCACCTCGACACCGCCACGCTGTCGCTGCGCCTGGCCGCGCGCGCGACCCTGCGCCACGCGCGCGTGCACGACGCCGCCGAGGGCGGCACGAGCTTCCTGCGCACCGACGCGGTGCTCGACGACGCCGCCGAGTACCGGCGCCTGGACCTCGAACTCGGCGCCGCGCTCTCGCGCCACGAGCTCAACGTGCGCCTGCAGGGCGACGGCGCGCGCGTGGTCGCCAACGGCGTGCTGCTGGCCGGCGCGAAGCGCCACCTCGACACCCGCCTGGGCATCGAGCACGTCGGCCGCGACACCGCCAGCGAGCTCACCTGGCGCGGCATCGGCGCCGGCCGCGGGCGCGCCGTGTTCCACGGCGGCATCACCATCCACGCCGGCGCCGACGGCAGCGACGCCAACCTGTCGAACAAGAACCTGCTGCTCTCCGACACCGCAGAGGTCGACACCCAGCCGGTGCTGGTGATCCACGCCGACGAGGTCAAGGCCGCGCACGGCGCGACCGTCGGCCAGCTCGACCAGACCGCGCTGTTCTACCTGCGCTCGCGCGGCCTGCCGGAGGCGGATGCGCGCCGGCTGCTGACCACCGCGTTCGTGCGCGTGCCGCTGGAGGTGATCGCCTCCGATGCGCTGCGCGCCGCGCTGGAGGCGCGCCTGGACGCGGCGCTGGCGCCGCTGGTGGGCGAGGCATGAACCTGCCGCACGCGACGCAGCCGCATGCCGGCCCCCTCCCGCAGGCCGATGGCGGCCCCGGCATCGACTGGGCGCGCGTGCGCGCCGACTTCCCGCTGCTCGAGCGCACGGTCAACGGCAAGCCGCTGGTCTACTTCGACTCGGCCAACACCGGGCAGAAGCCGGCGGCGGTGATCGAGGCGGTCGACGGCTTCTACCGCCGCCACAACGCCAACGTCAGCCGCGCCGTGCACACGCTCGGCAGCGAGGCGACCGAGCTGTACGAGGACGCGCGCCGCAAGCTGGCGCGCTTCACCAACGTGCGCGCCGACGAGCTGGTCCTGTGCAGCGGCACCACGTTCGCGATCAACCTGGTCGCCTATTCCTGGGCGCTGCCGCGCCTGCGTACCGGCGATGCGATCCTGCTCACGCGCATGGAGCACCACGCCAACATCGTCCCCTGGCAGCTGGCCGCGCAGCGCACCGGCGCGCGCATCGAGGTGGTCGAGCTGCTGCCAGACGGATCGCTCGACCTCGACATGCTGCGCGCGAAGATGACCGCGGACGTGAAGCTGCTGGCCGTCGCCCACGTGAGCAACGTCCTCGGCACGGTCAACCCGGTGCGCGAGATCTGCCGCGAGGCGCGCCGGCGCGGCATCGTCACCGTGGTCGACGGCTCGCAGGCGCTGCCGCACCGCCCGGTCGACATCGCCGCGATCGGCTGCGACTTCTACGCCTTCACCGGCCACAAGATGTGCGGCCCGACCGGCACTGGCGCGCTGTGGGGCCGGCGCGAGCACCTGGAGGCGATGCCTCCGTTCATCGGCGGCGGCGAGATGATCCGCGAGGTGCGCTTCGACGGCACCGTGTTCAACGACGCGCCGCGCAAGTTCGAGGCCGGCACGCCCAACATCGCCGGCTTCGCCGGCCTCGGCGCGGCGGTGGACTACCTCGACGCGCTGGGCATGGCCAACGTCGAGGCGCGCGAGCAGGCGCTGCTGGCGCACTTCAACGAGGAACTGGCGAAGGTCGACGGCGTGCACGTCCATGGCACCGCGCCCGGCAAGGCCGCGGTGGTGTCGTTCACGATCGACGGCGCGCACGCGCACGACCTGGCGACCCTGCTCGACGTGGAAGGCGTGGCGGTGCGCTCCGGGCAGCACTGCGCGCATCCGCTGCTGCAGTGGTTCGGGGTCTCGGCGACCTGCCGCGCGTCGCTGGCCTTCTACAATTCCCACGAAGAGATCGAGGCCTTCATGGCGGCGCTGCGCAAGGTGCGCGGGCTGCTGGCCTGACATCGGCTCGCCTCCAGCCACACCTTCTCGTGGGAGCGGCTTCAGTCGCGAGCCCTTTGGCTTCGGTGGCGAAGAGCTCGCGGCTGAAGCCGCTCCCACAAGAATGCGAACTTCGGACATCGGCACCATGACGATTCGAACGCCAGCGACCGACCTCGAGTTCCGCGACGCCACCGCTTCCGACGTCGACGCCATCGTCGCGCTCGTCACCTCTGCCTACCGCGGCGAGGCCAGCCGCGTGGGCTGGACCACCGAAGCCGACTTCCTCGATGGCAACCGCATCGACGCGGACGTGCTGCGCCACGACATCGCGCGCCCGCGCAGCCGCGTGGTGCTCGCCGGGCGCGACGGCGCGCTGCTGGCCTGCGCGCACGTCGCCGACGAGAACGGCCACGGCTACTTCGGCATGTTCTCGGTGGTGCCGGGCCTGCAGGGCGGCGGCATCGGCAAGCGCCTGCTGGCCGAGTGCGAGCGCATCGCGCGCGATGACTGGGGCCTGCCGGACATGCGGATGACCGTGATCGACATCCGCGACGAGTTGATCGCCTTCTACGAGCGCCGCGGCTATCGCCGCACCGGCATCCACAAGCCGTTCCCGCACGGCGACGAGCGCTTCGGCATCCCCAGGCGCGCCGACCTGCGCTTCGAGGTGCTGGAAAAGCCGCTGTAGCAGCCCCCCTTGGGCGCGATGGATCGCATGCCCGCCACCGACCTGACGGGCCCCGGCGCGGCCGGGAGGCCTTCGGGGCGAATGTCCTCCGGCATCCGCCTGCGGCGAATGCCTCCCCCTTTATTTCGCCCCGAAGGCCTCCCGGCCGCACCGGGGCTCTGATCGCAGGCTTGCACGTTGCCGGGCAAAGCCTGATCGCGCCCAAGGGGCGCTCCTACAATGTCCCATCCGATACGAGCCGCCGCCATGCCCGACTGGATCCGCGTCTGCGCCACCTCCGAGCTGCTTCCCGGCGAGACCGCCGTCGCCTGGGACGGCGACACGCCGATCATCGTGTTCAACGTCGACGGCGACTACTACGCGCTCGAGGACCGCTGCAGCCACGAGGACTTCGAGCTGTCGGCCGGCACGTTCGACGGCGCCGACGCCACCGTCGAATGCACCCTGCACGGCGCGAAGTTCGACGTCCGCGACGGACGCGCGCTGTGCGCGCCCGCCTATTCACCGGTGGCGAAGTTCCCGGTGAAGGTCGAGGACGGCGCGGTGTGGACGCGCGACGACCGTTGACCGCCCCGCCGGTCCGAGCGGCAAGACGATTGCGAATCATTCTCGTTTAAGCTTAAATACGCGGGTTCCGCCGCGGCGGGCGCGCCGACCGGCGCCGCCAGCCCGCCGGCGCCGACCATCCCCGCCCTTTCGCCACGCCCCCAAGGCCAGCCACGAGGCTCCGGACGACCGCCGCCTCCGCGCCCGCGCGCGGACGCCGCACGTCCTCCATCGCAACCAAGACGCCCATGGCCCACATCAAGAGTCGCAAGCACGCAATCCCGCGCGCCAAGTCGCCGCAGCCGCTCACCGCCGCCACCCTGTTGACCACGCTCGCGCTCGGCGTGCCCGCCACCGCGGCGGCGCAGGTCGCCTCCGGCCCCAGTCCCGACGCCCAGGCCACCACGCTCGACAAGGTCGACGTCCAGGGGCATCGCATCAAGCGCTACTCGGCCGAGCGGTCGTCCTCGCCCAAGTTCACCCAGCCGCTGGTCGATACCCCGCAGACGCTCAACATCATCGGCAGCGACCTGTTCAACGAGCAGGGCGCGACCACGCTCACCGAGGCGCTGCGCAACAGCCCGGGCGTGGGCACCTTCTACGTCGGCGAGAACGGCAACACCTCCACCGGCGACGCGGTGTACATGCGGGGCTTCGACAGCTCCAGCAGCATCTTCGTCGACGGCGTGCGCGACCTCGGCTCGGTCTCGCGCGACGTCTTCAACATCGAGCAGGTCGAGGTGGCCAAGGGCCCGGCCGGCAGCGACAACGGTCGCAGCGCGCCGACCGGCGCGATCAACCTGGTGACCAAGCAGCCGTTCCTGCAGGACCGCAACGCGGCCTCGCTGTCGATCGGCAGCGACGACCAGCGTCGCGCCACCGCCGACTTCAACCAGGCGCTCGGCGGCGGCAGCGCATTGCGCGTCAACCTGATGGCGCAGGACAGCGGCGTGCCGGGCCGCGACGAGGTGACGCGCAAGCGCTGGGGCATCGCGCCGTCGGTGGCGTTCGGCCTGGAAACCGCAACACGCGTCTACGTCGACCTGCTGCACGTCGACCAGGACAACGTGCCCGACGGCGGCGTGCCGACCATCGGCTTGCCCGGCTACGCCACGCCGGACCCGGCGCGCCCGCAGATCGGCGTCGCGCCCCGGGTCGACAGCTCCAACTTCTACGGCACCACGTCGGATCACGACGACGTCGTCTCCGACATGTTCACCATCCGGGTCGAGCACGACTTCGGCGACGACCTGCGCCTGCAGAACACCAGCCGCTGGGGCCGCAACCGCCAGGACTACCTGCTGACCTCGTTCATGGCCTCGCAGGACCCGGCGCGGTTCTCGACGCCGGACCTCGACGATCCGTCGACCTGGGAAGTCGCGCGCAGCCTGCCGACCTTCAAGGACCAGGAGAACGCGATCGCCACCAATCAGACCAACCTGGGCGCGCACTTCGGCACGGGCGCCGTGCAGCACGACCTCAGCACCGGGATCGAGCTGACCCGCGAATGGCTCCAGAGCACCGGCATCGCGGCGCTCAACGGCACTGCGTGGCCGGCCGCCAATCTCTACGATCCGGATCCGCACGTGACCGGCCTGCAGTGGGGGCCCACCGGCGCCTCCGCCAAGGGCCGCACCGACACCGCGGCGGTATATGCGTTCGACACCATGAAGTTCGGCGAGCGCTGGCAGGCCACCGGCGGCGTGCGCCTCGACCATTACAAAGCGAGCTTCAGCAGTTTGGTCGCCTGCGGCGGCCGCGGCGGCCCGGCCTGCGGCGACCTCCCGCCGGGCACCATCCTGCCCGGCGTGGACGACAGCAGCTCCGACACCCTGTTCAACTGGAAGCTCGGAGTAGTGTTCAAGCCCGCCGACAACGGCAGCGTGTACGCCAACTACGCGATCTCGCAGCAGCCGCCCGGCGGCGCCAGCCTGGAGTTGAGCGCCAGTCCCAACAACGCCAACAACCCGATCTTCGACCCGCAGAAGGCCGAGACCGCGGAAGTCGGCACCAAGTGGGAGCTGTTCGACGACGACCTGCTGCTCACCGCCGCGCTGTACGACACCCGGGTCGAGAACGAGATCGTGCAGGACCCGGTCGACCAGCAGTACTACCAGAACGGCGAGAAGCGCGTGCGCGGCGTCGAGCTCGGCGCCGTCGGCCGGATCACCGAGGCCTGGTCGGTGTCGGCCGGCTTCACCACCATGGACACCGACGTGGTCAGCGGCCCGGCGGTCACCAACGATGGCAGCAGCGTGCTCGCCTACACGCCGGACAAGGCCGGCACGGTGTGGACCACCTACGCGTTCCCGTTCGGTCTGACCCTCGGCGGCGGCGTGCGCTACAGCGGCCGCATGAAGCGCGGTACCGACGGCGCGCCGGGCACGCCGGAGTTCACCAAGTCGTACACGGTCTGGGACCTGGTCGCCAGCTATGCGGTCACCGAGCGCTTCGACCTGCAGTTGAACGCCAACAACCTGTTCGACAAGGACTACGTCGCCGCGATCAACAAGAGCGGCTACCGTTACACGCCGGGCGCGCCGCGCTCGCTGCTGCTGACGGCGAACTTCCGCTTCTGACCGCCGCGCGCCCCCGCCGCGGCGGGGCGCACGCACCGGAGCCAAGACATGCTGCTGCACGTCCCCGCCATCCTCGACTCCGCGCGGCTCGCGCGCTTCCGCAAGGCGCTCGACGGCGCGCAGTGGGTGGATGGCCGGGCGACGGTCGGCGCGCAGGGCGCGCAGGTCAAGCGCAACCTGCAGCTCGCGGACGGCTCGCCGCTGGCGCTCGAATTGGGCGCGGAGGTGCTGGCCGCGCTCGCCCGCAGCCCGCTCTACCACGCCGCGGCGCTGCCGCTGCGCACGCTGCCGCCGCGCTTCAACCGCTACGAGGGCGGCGGGCAGTACGGCCTGCACGTCGACGGCGCGGTGATGTCGGTGGCCGGCGCGCCCGGCCAGCCGGCGGGCACGCTGCGCACCGACGTGTCGTGCACGCTGTTCCTGTGCGAGCCCGACGAATACGACGGCGGCGAGCTGGTCGTGCACGACACCTACGGCGAGCACGAGGTCAAGCTGCCGGCAGGCGACCTGATCCTGTATCCGTCCAGCAGCCTGCACCGGGTCGAGCCGGTGACGCGCGGCGCGCGCCTGGCGGCGTTCTTCTGGGTGCAGAGCCTGGTGCGCGACGACGCCCGGCGCCGGATACTGTTCGAGCTCGACGCGTCGATCCAGAGCCTCACCCAGGCCGGCGCCGACCGCGCCGTGCTGCTGCAGCTCACCGGCGTCTACCACAACCTGCTGCGCCAGTGGGCGGAGGCCTGAAGCACGATGCCGCCCTCGCCCGCCATCGCCGAGCAGCAGCAGCGCCGCGGATTCTGGCTGCGCACGCTGCACCAGTGGCACTGGATCAGCTCGGCGGTGTGCCTGGTCGGCATGCTGCTGTTCGCGCTCACCGGCATCACCCTCAACCACGCCGCGAAGATCGAGGGCGACCCGCGGGTCGACAACCGCAAGCTGGAACTGCCGGCGCCGCTGCTGCGCGCGCTCGACGGCCATGCCGACGGCAGGGCGCCGCTGCCCGCGCCGGTCGCCGACTGGCTGGGCGGGCGGCTCGACGCCGCGATCGGCGCGCGCGAGGCCGAATGGTCGGCCGACGAGGTCTACCTCTCGATGCCCGGCCCCGGCAGCGACGCCTGGCTGAGCATCCAGCGCGCGGACGGCGCGGTGGAGTACGAGCGCACCGACCGCGGCTGGATCTCCTACCTCAACGACCTGCACAAGGGCCGCAACGCCGGGCCGGCCTGGGGCTGGTTCATCGACGTGTTCGCGATCGCCTGCGTGGTGTTCACCGTCACCGGGCTGTTCCTGCTGCAGATGCACGCGCGCCAGCGGCGCATGACCTGGCCGTATGTCGGCCTCGGGCTGCTGGTGCCACTGCTGCTGGCGCTGGTCTTCATCCATTGACTCCGGATCCAACGAAGAGGTTTGCCATGCGCGTCCAGATCACCATCGCCCTGAGCGGCCTGCTGGCGATGCCGGCGTACGCCGGCACGTTCGACGTCGCCGTCACCATCCCGCAGCTCAAGGTCGCCGAATACCACCGGCCCTACGTCGCGGTGTGGATCGAAGGCGCCGACGGCAAGGCCGCGGCCGACCTCGCGGCCTGGTACATGACCAAGGACAGCAAGGAAGGCCACGGCACCAAGTGGCTGCCCGACCTGCGCCAGTGGTGGCGCAAGTCCGGCCGCACGCTCGACCTGCCGGTCGACGGCGTCACCGGGCCGACGCGCCCGGCCGGCACGCACGCGCTGGACATCGACGGCAACGATCCGCGCCTCGCGAAGCTGGCGCCCGGCAGCTACACGCTGGTGGTCGAGGCGGTGCGCGAGGTCGGCGGCCGCGAGCTGCTGAAGATCCCCTTCGCCTGGCCGGCGACCGCGCCGCAGTCGGGCAAGGCGCAGGGCAAGACCGAGCTCGGCGCGGTGGCGCTGTCGATCAAGCCGTGACCGTCGATCCCGTTTCCCGTTCCGGAGCATCCCGATGAAGCGTTCCCTCGCCCTCGCCCTCTTCCTGGCCGCCGCGCTGCCGCTCGCCGCTTTCGCGCACAAGGCCTGGCTGCTGCCGTCGCAGACCGTGCTCGCCGGCGACCATCCGTGGATCACGGTCGACGCCGCGGTGTCCAACGACCTGTTCTACTTCAACCACGTGCCGCTGCGGCTGGACAACGTCGCCGTCGTCGCGCCGGACGGCAGCAAGGTCGAGGCGCGCAACCAGGCGACCGGCAAGTACCGCAGCGTGTTCGACCTGGAGCTCGCGCAGGAGGGCACCTACCGCATCGGCGTGGTCAACGACTACGCCACCGCGCGCTGGCAGGAGAATGGACAGCCCAAGCGCTGGCGCGGCAGCGCCGCAGCGTTCGCGACCGAGGTGCCGAAGGACGCCCAGGGCCTGGAAGTCGGCGAATCGGTCAGCCGCGTCGAGACCTTCGTCACCAACGGCTCGCCGAGCGAGGGCGCGCTCGAGCCCAGCGGCGTCGGCCTGGAGCTGGTGCCGGTCACCCATCCCAACGACCTGTTCGCGGGCGAGCAGGCGACCTTCCGCCTGCAGGTCGACGGCAAGCCGGCGGCCGGGCTGGACGTGGAGATCGTGCGCGGCGGCACCCGCTACCGCGACGCGCAGGAGGAGATCAAGGCGACCACCGGCGCCGACGGCACGTTCACCGTGACCTGGCCGGAACCGGGGATGTACTGGCTGGAGGCCTCCACTGAGGACGGCAAGGTTTCGCTCCCGCAGGCGAAGCAGCGCCGGCTCGGCTACGTCGCCACGCTCGAAGTGCTGCCGCAGTAGCGCGGACCACGCAACGGGCACCACCGACCGGCGCGGAGCAGCCGTGCACTTGCAACACGCCACCACGATCGACGACCGCGCCGTGCACACCCTGTACGGCGAAACCATGGGCACGCGCTGGCGCGTGCGCCTGGTCGCGGGCGCGCGCGCCGCGCTGGCGCCGCTGCACGAGGCGATCCAGTCGAGCCTGGACGCCGTGGTCGCGCAGATGAGTACCTGGCAAGCGGATTCCGACATCAGCCGCTACAACCGCGCCGCGGCCGGCAGCACGCACGCGCTGCCGCGCGCCTTCGCCGACGTGCTGCGCTGCGCGCTGGACGTCGCCGAGGCCAGCGGCGGCGCGTTCGACCCGACGGTCGGGCCGCTGGTGGCGCTGTGGGGATTCGGCGCGCACGGCGACGGCCATCGCGTCCCGGCCACCGGCAAAATCGCCGATGTCCTGTCGCGCGTGGGCTGGCGGCGCATCGACCTGCGCGCGGACGGCTCGCTCGCGCAACCGGGCGGCGTGCAGCTCGACCTGTCGGCGATCGCCAAGGGACACGGCGTGGACGCGGTCGCGGCCTGCCTGCGCGCGCACGGCATCGCGGCGGCGCTGGTCGACGTCGGCGGCGAGCTGCATGCCCACGGCCGCAAGCCCGACGGAAGCGCGTGGCAGGTGCTGGTGGAAGCCGGGGACGAGGCCACGGACGAGGCGCCCTGCGTGCTGACGCTCGACGACGCGGCGGTGGCCTCGTCGGGCACGCGATGGCATCGCTTCGAGCACGACGGCCGCGGCTACGCGCACACGATAGACCCGCGCAGCGGCGCGCCGGTCGCGCACGCGCCCGTCGCGGTCACGGTGGTCGCCGACGACGCCATGCATGCCGACGCGTGGGCGACGGCGCTGACGGTGATGGGCGTCGAGCAGGGCCTGGCCTTCGCGCGCGCGCGCGGGCTGGCGGCGCGGTTCGTCCCGGCTGCCGGCGAGGCGTGCATGACCCCGACCTTCGCCGCGCGGCTGGCGCGATGAACGCGAACGCCGCCGCGCGCCGCATGCCGATGGCCGCGCTGGGCCACGCCGCCGCGCTGTGTGGACTGCTCGCGATCGCGCTCGCGCTGCTGCCGCTGCACGACGACGCCTGGTGGCCGGCGTCGCCGCTGCCCGCGCGCTGGGCCTGGGCGGGTCTCGCGGTCGCGTTCTACGCGGCGGCGAGCGGCTGGATGCTGTGGCGTTCGCGGCCGCGGCGCGCGTCGGCGGCGACGGCGGGCGATGCACCGGCGCGGCTGCTGGTCGCCCACGCCAGCCAGACCGGCTTCGCGGCCCAGCTGGCCGAGCGCACCGCGGCGATGCTCGCCGGCGCGGGCGTCGACGTCGAGCTGCGCGAGCTCGGCGACGTCGACGTCGCGCTGCTGGCAGGCCGCGAGCGCGCGCTGTTCGTCGCCAGCACCACCGGCGAAGGCGACGCGCCCGATCCTGCGCTGGCATTCGTGCGCGACGTGCTGTCCACGACGCCCGCGCTGCCCGGGCTGCGGTTCGCCGTGCTCGCGCTGGGCGACCGCGAGTACGACCGCTTCTGCGCCTTCGGCCATCGCCTCGACCAGTGGCTGCGCGCGGCCGGGGCGACGCCGCTGTTCGACCTCGTCGAGGTCGACAACGGCGATGCCGGTGCGCTGCGCCATTGGCAACACCACCTCGGCGTGCTGGCGCAGGCACCGGAACTGCCCGACTGGTCGCCGGCCGCGTACGAGGCCTGGCGATTGCGCGAGCGCGTCGAACTCAATCCGGGCAGCGCGGGCGAGGCGGCATTCCACCTCGCGCTCGCGCCGCCTGCGGGCGCGACGCCGGCGTGGCAGGCCGGCGACATCGCCGAGGTCGGCCCGCGCAATCCCGCCGGGGCCGTCCACCGCGTGCTCGCCGCGGCGCGGCTGCCCGGCGATGCCCACGTTCGCTTCGCGGGCGCGCCGTGCACGCTCGCCGAGGCGCTGGCGCGCGCGCACCTGCCGGCGCCGGAGGCGGTCGCCGGGCTGGATGCGCAGGCGCTTGCCGATGCCCTGCGCCCGCTGCCGCACCGCGAATACTCGATCGCCTCGCTGCCCGGCGACGGCACGCTCCAATTGCTGGTGCGGCGCATGCGCCGCCCCGACGGCCGCGCCGGGCTGGGCAGCGGCTGGCTGTGCGACCACGCCGCGATCGGCGAGCCCATCGACCTGCGCATCCGGCCCAACGCCAACTTCCGTCCGCCGGCGCCGGAGCGGCCGCTGCTGCTGGTCGGCAACGGCACCGGCATCGCCGGCCTGCGCGCGCTGCTCAAGGCGCGCGTCGCCGCCGGCGCGCGCCGCAACTGGCTGCTGTTCGGCGAGCGCAACCGCGCGCGGGATTTCCACTACGGCGACGAGATCGAACGCTGGCAAGCCGACGGCTGGATCGAGCGCCTCGACCTTGCATTCTCGCGCGACGGCCAGCCGCGCCGCTACGTGCAGGATGCGCTGCGCGAGGCGGCGGCGCCGCTGCGCGCCTGGATCGACGACGGCGCGGCGGTGCACGTCTGCGGCAGCCTGCAGGGCATGGCGCCGGGCGTGGACGCGGTGCTGCGCGAGGCGCTCGGCGATACCCGGATGGAGCAGCTGCTGGCCGAAGGGCGCTATCGCCGCGACGTGTACTGATCGTCGCGCTGTCGCGCGAACCAGCGCGCCGCGCAGGCGCGTCCTCGTCTTCGCATCGACGCGCGAGCGCCGGCGGCTAGCCCTTTTCGTCGAGCCGCATCGCCAGCAGCTCGCCGCCGCCGTCGAGCAGGAAGCGGGTGTGTTCCGGCGCGGCCAGCAGCGCGGTGTCGCCGGCCTGCAGCAGCGGCAGGCCCGAGGTGGCATCGAAGCGGGCCTGGCCGGCGAGCAGGTGCAGCGCCCAGGTCGTGCCCGGCGCCGCGAAGAACACCATCGGCCCCACCAGCGGGCGATGCAGCAGCTCGGCGGCGATCGCCCCGCGCCGCCACATCAGGTTGAAGTCGTGGGTCGGTCCGTCGACGAGCTCGCCGGTGACGGCGCGCTCGCCGGCGAAGCGCAGGCGACCGTGCGGCGGCTCGAGCACGCACGCCTCGCCGTCGTCGAAGCGCAGCCGCAGGCCGTTGCCGCGCAGCAGCACGAGCTCGCGGTCGACGCCCGGGAACGCGGAGAACGGCGCGTCCTGCTCGATTTCCGCGATCGACAGCCGCCAGTCCCAGTCCTCGCGCCCCGGGCGCCGGGCGGCATGGATCTCGCGCGTCCAGCCGAGATCGTTGCGCCAGCGCTCGCGACGGTATTCGTTGGCGTGGATGACGCGCGCGGCCTGCATGCGGACAGTCTAGCGGCGATGCAGCGAAAAAAGCCTCGAGCGCGATGGCCCGGACGCCGTTTGTGGTGCCTTGCAGCCGACGCGGTCGCATCTCCGGCAGGAGGCCGGCTTCCCCCACGCAACCATCCGAAGTCCAATTCAAAGAAAGAGTTCTGCTCCGAACGACACCGGCGAAAAGCCGGGCCCTCACCCGGCGCTTCGCGCCTCCCTCTCCCGCTTCGCAGGAGAGGGGCTCAAAAACAGGAGAAGGGCTCAAGAAAAAGCCACCCGACCGCGCAATTCCTCGCGGCCGGGTGGCAAACGTCCGTGTCGGGCTTCCGGCCCATTCCCCTGGAGCCTCCGGCTCCCGACCGCCGGTCCCGCCGTCCGTGGCGGCCCGGTGGCGATCGTTTCCTCAGCGCTTGGCGGCGCCCTTGACGGCGCTGCCCGCCGGCTTCCTGGCCGGCGCGGCGCTGGCCGCACCACCGAAGCTGATGCGGTCGCGGTTCTTCTCGACCGTCTTCAGGCCGATGCCCTTGACCATCGCCAGTTGCTCGGGGCTCTTGAACGCGCCGTTGGCCTTGCGGTAGGCGACGATCGCCTCGGCCTTGGACGGGCCGACGTTGAGCAGCACGCGGTCGATGGTGGCCGCGTCGGCGGTGTTGATGTTGATGCGTTCGGCGGCCAGCGCGCCGCCGGCGAGCATGAGCGACAGCACCAGCGAGGCGAGGACGGTCTTGATGGATGTCATGGCTGATCTCCTTGGTCTTGGTGGATTCCATTCCCCGGCGGTCCCTCCGCCGGTACCGACAGTCTCCATGGCGTCGCGGGGACAGCCTATCGCCGCACGCAGCAGCGCGAAGCCGGGATTTGCCGCGGCGTGGGGTAGGAAAAGTCCTACACGCCGGGGGCGGTAGAATGTCGCTTCCCCGCCGGAGACCCCAGTCCATGGATGCCAGCAAATTCGACCCCGCCGTCATCGAGCGCTACGTCGCCGGGAAGTGGGACGACGAGATCGTTCCCCAGCTCGTCGAATACATCCGCATCCCCAACAAGTCGCCGATGTTCGACGCCGACTGGGTGAAGAACGGCTACATGGACGACGCGGTGAAGCTGATGGAGGCCTGGGCGCGCGCGCAGTCGATCCCCGGCATGCAGCTGGAGGTGGTGCGGCTGGAGGGGCGCACGCCGCTGATCTACATCGAAGTCCCCGCCTCGGGCCCCGAGACCGGCGAGGACTGCGTGCTGCTCTACGGCCACCTGGACAAGCAGCCGGAGATGACCGGCTGGGACGACGACCTGGGCCCATGGAAGCCGGTGCTGCGCGGCGACAAGCTGTTCGGCCGCGGCGGCGCCGACGACGGCTACGCGATCTTCGGCTCGCTGGCGGCGATCCAGGCGCTGCAGGACCAGGGCGCGCCGCACGCGCGCTGCGTGGTGCTGATCGAGGCCTGCGAAGAGTCGGGCAGCTACGACCTGCCGGCCTACGTCGACCACCTCGCCGACCGCATCGGCAAGCCGTCGCTGGTGGTGTGCCTGGATTCAGGCTGCGGCAACTACGACCAGCTGTGGTGCACGACCTCGCTGCGCGGCCTGGCCGGCGGCAACTTCACGGTCAAGGTGCTGTCCGAGGGCGTGCATTCGGGCGACGCGTCCGGCGTGGTGCCGTCGAGCTTCCGCCTGCTGCGGCAGCTGCTGGCGCGGGTGGAGGACGCCGAAACCGGCCGCATCCTGCTCGAAGGCCTGCACGTCGAGGTGCCCGCCGACCGGCTGGCTCAGGCGAAGAAGTGCGCCGAGGTGCTCGGCACCGCGGTCTACGACAAGTTCCCGTTCCTGCCCGGCATGGCGCCGATGGCCCAGGACCTCACCGAACTGGTGCTCAACCGCACCTGGCGCCCGGCGCTGTCGGTGACCGGCGTCGACGGCATGCCGCCGCTGGCGTCGGCCGGCAACGTGCTGCGTCCGCTCACCTCGGTGAAGCTGTCGCTGCGGCTGCCGCCGACGCTGGACGGCAAGCGCGCCGGCGACCTGCTCAAGGAGACGCTGCTGCGCGACCCACCCAACGGCGCGCACGTCAGCCTCGAACTCGAGAAGGCGTCCACGGGCTGGAACGCGCCGGCGATGTCGCCGTGGCTGGAGCAGGCCATCGACGCGGCCAGCCAGGAGTTCTTCGGCAAGCCGGCGATGTACATGGGCGAAGGCGGCTCGATCCCGTTCATGGGCATGCTCGGGGAGAAGTTCCCGGGCGCGCAGTTCATGATCACCGGCGTGCTGGGGCCGCATTCCAACGCGCACGGGCCGAACGAATTCCTGCACATCCCGATGGGCAAGAAGGTCACCGCCTCGGTGGCGCGGGTGATCGCCGAGCACCATGCGGCCAGCCTGCGCGGCGAGACCTCCGGCAGCGCCGTGGCCGCGGACAGCGGCGACCGCCATGGCGACCACGGCTGCTGCTGAGACTGTCGACGCCGGGCCGGGCTGTTAAGCTTCGTCCCGGTCTTCCACCAGAGGGGCAATGGCATGGATGGTCTGTTCGGCAGCAGCAACTGGCTCTACATCATCCTGATCGGCCTGATCGTCGGGGTGCTGGCGCGCCTGCTCAAACCCGGCAAGGACAGCATGGGCATCATCCTGACGATCCTGCTGGGCATTGCCGGCGCGCTGCTGGCAGGCTGGGTCGGACAGGCGACCGGCTACTACGAGGCGGGCGAGCCGGCCGGCTTCATCGGCGCGCTGGTCGGGGCGATCGTGATCCTGGTGATCGTGAGCCTGTTCCGGCGCAAGCGCACCACCCTGCCGCCGCGCTGAGCGCGGCCCGCAGGCAAAGACGAAGGAGCCGGGCGATGCCCGGCTTTTTCGTGCGCGGGGACCACGTAGGTCGGGGCTACGCCCCCGACCTACGGGGCCAGGAGGCGGGCGATGACCTGTTCGGCCAGCTGTTCGGGGGTGTGGGTGGTGGTGTCGAGCACCAGCTCGGGCGCCTCGGGCGCTTCGTACGGCGAGTCGATGCCGGTGAAGTGGGGCAGCTCGCCGCGCCGGGCCTTGGCGTACAGGCCCTTGACGTCGCGCCGCTCGGCCTCGGCCAGCGGCGTGGCCACGTACGCCTCCACGAACTCGCCTGCCCCGAACAGCGCCCGCGCCGCCGCCCGCTCGGCCCGGAACGGCGAGATGAAGCTCACCAGCACCACCAGCCCCGCATCGGTCATCAGCCGCGCCACCTCCGCCACCCGCCGCAGGTTCTCCACCCGGTCGGCGTCGGTGAACCCCAGGTCGCGGTTGAGCCCGTGGCGCACGTTGTCGCCGTCGAGCAGGTAGGTGTGGCAGCCACGCGCCAGCAGCCCGCGCTCGACCAGGTTGGCGATCGTCGACTTGCCCGCCCCCGACAGCCCGGTGAACCACACGCAGCGCGGCGCCTGCCCCTTGAGCGCGGCGCGCGCCGCCCGGTCCACGTCC
>Ga0268289_100065_pt1 | contig 67700 bp, 56 predicted proteins | sample MetspNORM_FD_191340 | JGI IMG/M metagenome (GOLD analysis project Ga0268289, IMG submission 191340) | Soil microbial communities from San-Diego area, Southern California, United States - Methylocaldum sp. NOR-M | ecosystem: Environmental > Terrestrial > Soil > Desert | place: USA: California... | reverse complement strand
TAAATCGGCATCATCCATCCCCGTTCGCCCTGAGCTTGTCGAAGGGCTGTTCTTTCTTTGCGATGCAGAAAACAAAGAACGGTGCTTCGACAAGCTCAGCACGAACGGAAGAAGGGGTGATGCCGATTTAACGCATGCCGCTCTAAATGGTGACGGCCACGCCGACGAAGCGCAGCGACTCGGCGACATGGGTGCGCCAGTAATCCCAATCGTGAGCGCCGGGATGTTCCGCATAATCGTGCGCGATTCCGGCATCGTCCAACGCTTCGTGCAGCCGCCGGTTCTGCGCGAGATACGGGTCGTCGACACCGCAATCGACGTGGATCGGCGGCAGCGCATCGGCCGGCGCTGTCCGCAACGCCGCGAGCGCCGAGCGGTCGATCGCGGCATCGCTCCAATCCGTCTGGCTCTCCTCGATCAGCGGTGCGAGATCGGCCGCCTCGACCGCGGCCGAATGCGCCGCGACCGCCGCAAAGCGCGACGGATATTTGCCCGCCAGCCGCAGCGCCGCGAACCCGCCCATGCTGAGCCCGATGATCGCGATCGGCGAGGCTGGCCCGCATGCGGGGCAGGCGAAGCGCATCGCCGCCGGCACCTCCTCGACGATCCAGCGCTCGAAATCACAGGCACGGTGCGGGACATAGCCCGAGCCGTCGCCCCATAATCCGTCGGAGGGCATCGCCAGCACCAGCGGCGGGATCGCGCCGTCGTCGATCAGCCGCTGCGCCGTCAGATGCGCGCCGCCCTTGAGCGCCCAGGCCCAGTGCGATCCGTAGACGCCGTGGAGCAGCATCACGACCGGCACGTCCGCGAGGCCGGCAACCGCGTCGGGCACGAACAGGGTGATGTCCGCGCGCGCGCCGAGCGCCGGGCTCTTCACCGTCATGAAGCGCAGCTCGGCGGGGTCGATACCGGGATCGGAAAGCTCGACGGTGCGAAAATCGGTCATGGAATAATGAACACGCCTTTGCCGCTGCGGCCATTCAGCATGTTGTCGAACGCCTCCGCGGCGCGGTCCAGCGGGTATTGGTGGGTGATCAGCGCGTCGATCTCGATCGCGCCGTTCTCGACCCAGTCGAACAGGCGGGGAAAGTCGCGCTCGGGCACGCAGCCGCCGTAAAGCGGGGTCAGGTAGCGCTTGTTCCAGAAGAAGTCGGTCATCGGCACCGCGACGTCGCCGTGCGCGCCGCTGACCTGCACCGCGTTGCCGCCGTTGCGCGCGAGCAGCAGCGGCAGGAAGGCGAGGGCGGCGATGCCGGTGGCCTCGAAGGCGTGATCGACGCCGCGCCCGCCCGTCATCGCGCGAACCTGCTCGACCAGCGCCGCGTGGCGCGGATCGTCGGTCGCCGCCTGCACCACGTCGGTCGCCCCGAACGCGCGGGCGCGCTCGAGCGGGCCGTCGCGCGTGTCGATCGCGATGATCCGCCCGGCCCGCGCCAGCCGCGCGCCCTGGATGACGTTGAGCCCGACGCCGCCGCAGCCGACCACCGCGACGCTCTCGCCGGGCTGCACGTCGGCGATGTTGAGCACCGAGCCCACGCCCGTCATCACCGCGCAGCCCAGGATGCACGCGCGCTCGGCCGCCAGCGCGGCGGGACGCGGCGTCACCGCCTCGGCGCGGACGAGGGCGTAGCGGGAGAAGGTGCCGAGATGGAACGAGCGCTCGATCGGTTGCCCGCGCCACCGCGTGCCGCCGGGATGCGCGCGGCTGGTGCCGAGCGCGGCGGGGTCGTTTTCGTGCGTGCGCTCGCACAAGGTGGGCCGGTCGCGGCCGCACTGGAAGCAATGCCCGCAGGGAATCGCCCAATTGAGCACGACCGGCTGGCCCGACGCGACATGATCCACGCCGTCGCCGACCGATTCGACCACGCCCGCGCCCTCGTGCCCCATCACCAGCGGCCCCGGCCAGTGCAGCGAGGCATGGTCGGTGTGGCACAACCCCGCGGCGGTCACGCGCACGCGCACCTCGCCGGGGGCGGGCGGCTCGACCGCGATCTCCTCGAGCGAGAATCCGCCCTTGCCGTCGGCGATCAGCGCCGGGCCGGTCAGCGTCTCCATCAACGCGGGCCGAGCACGGCGGAGCGATAGGGCGCGAGCACGATCTCGCCATCGGTGGTCGGCGACGTGCCCAGCAGATCGCGCGCGGCGACGCCCTCGGGACGATAGCGCGCCTCGGCATCAGTCAGGTTGCTGACGATCAGATAGCGCCGGTCGCCCTGCGCGCGCTCGACCACCAAGATCCCCGGCGCGCTTTCCAGCACGCGCTGGCTGCCTTCCTCGAACGCCGGCGTGCCATGCCGCAGCGCCAGCACCTTGCGATAGAGCGACAGCAGCGAGCCGGGATCGCGATCCTCCTCCTCGACCGAAATGCCGTCATCCTTGCGGTTGAACCGCTCGGTCCAGTAGCTTTTCGCGCTGTGATACCAATTGGCGTGCGGCGCCCCCACGGGATCGGCCTTCCACTCGAACGCCTCGCGCGTGCCGATGTCCTTCTCGTCGGTCTGGTATTCGGGTCGCTGGGCGCCCCGCATCCCCAGTTCCTCGCCGTAATAGATCAGCGGCGTGCCTTTCAGCAGCATCGTCAACACGGCGGCGGTGCGCAGCTTTTCGGGGGTGATCCCGGGCTCGGACGCGAGCCGGTTGGTGTCGTGATTGGCCGCGAAGACGAGCTGGTGCTTGCCCGCCGGCGTCGCCGTTGCGGTGCCCGCGATCGCTTCGGCGATCTTGTCGCGATCGAACGCGCGGATCGCGCCCATCAGCGGAAAGGCGAAGACGTAATCGACGTCGCCTTTGGTCAGATAGTCGGTGCCGTAGCCCCAGTCCGACTGCTCGGCGATGAAGGTCGCCTTGGGGTTGGTCGCGCGTACCTTGGCGAAGATCGGCTTCCAGAAATCGTCGAACAACCCCGTCAGGATGTGCTTGTCGTCGAGATCGTCCATCATGTGGTCGAGCCGGAAGCCGTCGACCCCATCGCTGAAATCGCCGTCGCCATTGGGATCGACCCAGCTCAGGAAGAACTTCTCGAAATAGGTCTTGAGCGCGGGCGACTTCATGTTGACGGTGGTGATCCCGGTCTCGCCGTCGGGAAAGCGCGGCGCGATGGTGATGCCGAACGGCCCTTCCTCGGGCTTGGTGTTGCCCGGGCCGTGCCAGATCAGGAAGTCGCTATAGGGCGAGGCGGGGTTGCCCAGCGCCGATTTGTACCAAGGGTGGCCGTAGGCGACGTACTGGATCTCCTGATCGAGATAGATCTTCATGCCCCGCTTGTGGATTTCGGAAACCAGCCGGTGATAATCGGCCATCGTCCCGAATTCGGGATCGACGCTCTCGAAATCGTCCGCGAAATAATTGTGATAGAATTCGGATGGATAGAGCGGCGTCAGCAGGATCGAAGTGACACCCAACTGGTTCAGATAATCGAGGCTGTCGGTGATGCCCCGAAGGTCGCCCTCGCCGTCGCCGTTGCTGTCGCGCATCGACCGCGTGAAGATCTGGTAGAAGACCTCCTGCTCCGGATCGGCGGGCGTCGCCGCGACCGTGGTGTTCGCTTGCGACGTGGCGGTGCCGTCGCACCCGCCGAGCACGATCGCCAGCGCGGCGCCGAGCGCCCCGAACGCGCGCCTCACGCCGCGAACCGCGTGACGTCGGGGGTCCGCACCCACGCGATCGGCGCGGGATTGCCTTCCATCGTGGGCAGCACCTGCGCGACGCGCGCGCGCAGTTCGGGCGTCCAGTCGAGCGGCGTCAGCGGGCGCTCCGGCGTCACGATATCGTCGTTGCGCATATAGCCCATCATGGCGCGCGCCTGCATGCCGGGCGACATCGTGTTCCAGTGCGGCATGTACCAGAGCGTCAGTAGCGGCCGTTCCTTGGCGGTTGAATTACCGTAAGCGCTGTGGATCAGCCGCGCGTCACCGACCAGCACGTCGCCCGCTTTGACCGGCACCGCCACCTCGTCGGGGTGTGCCGCAAAGGCGGGATTGTCGGGGTTGAGGAAGCCCTGCAACTCGGCCGAATGCGCGGCCTCCAGATGATGGAGCGGGTGATCGTGGCGGTGCGAGCCGGGGATCACGCGCAGGCAGCCGTTCTCGGGCGTGGTATCGGTCAGGTAGATCATCGCGAACCATTGCTGCGGCCGCGCCTCGTAGCTCTCGGCCTCGGTCCAGCCCCACCAATCCTGGTGCCAGAACAGCGGCGGGCCGCCCGCGGGCTTGGAGATCAGGAAGCCACCCGTCCAGCGCGGATCGCTCGCGCCTAGGCCGCGCAGCGTGTCGATCAGGCCTTTGTGTCCGATGATGTCGGCGAATTCGGGGCTGTCGCTCAGATGACACAGCGAGCCGTTGGATTTGACCTTCTCGCGCGCCTCGGCGCTCTCGCGGAACAGCCGGGCGTGCGCGCGCAACAGCAGCGTGTCGACGAATTGCGGATCGAGCAGGCCGGGGATGCGGACGAAGCCGTCGCGGTCCAGCGCATCGGCGGGCGAAAGCGCGGGCTCAGCCGCGCGGGCGATGGTCGTCGTCATAACCCACTCCTAAAATGTGTCCGGGCCGCGCCTGTTCTCGCAGGGATGCAGCGCACCGGATCGAAAACGAGTCTATGCTAGCGAGGCGGGCGGCGCAGCTATTCTTGCTGTTCCACACGGCATCATAAACTATCGTGTATTTGCTCTCTCCGGCCGATTGCTCCGACGAAGAGCCAAAGCATTGCCGACAAAGCGAGGCAGCAGGCGCCGACGAGGAATATCGCTCCCTTGTCGTTCGTTCCGTTCGCCCACGCGCCCAATGCGAAGCTGGCGACGAGCTGCGGCAGCACCACCGCGAGGTTGAACAGGCCCATGAACAGCCCGATCCGCGCGGGCTCGACGCGCTCGCTCATGATCGCGAAGGGCAGGCTGACGATTGCGCCCCAGCCGATCCCCGCGACCGCCATCAGCGCGAACAGCACTGCCGGGCTGTGCCCGACGCTCCAGATGGCCGCGAACGCGATCGCCATCAGGCCGAGCGATGCCGCGTGAACGTGGACGCGGCGGAACCGCGTCGCGAGCGGCGCCAGCAGCAGCGCCGGCGCGAGCGCCGCGACGCCGTTGAGCACCAGATAGGCGAGCGCGGTGACGCGGCCCAATTCCGTATCGTCGAGCCACGGCATCCGGTGCTGGATGAATGAGACGAGGTAGATGAACAGCGATTGCACCCCGATCCAGCTCATCGCGTGCGCCGCGATGATGCGCCGGAAAGGCTGGCGGGTAACGAGCGCGTGGGCGATCAGGAGCGCGGTGGCGCCCGCGCAAAGCAATTCGGGCAGGCCGCGCACGGGCGTTGCGCCTGTCAGCCGCGCGCCCATCGCGTAGATGTCATAGACGAGCACCGCGGCCAGCGGCGACAGCAGCCCGATCGTGCGCAGGTTTGCGCCCGGTTCGGCCTCGCGCGGCGGCGGCAGGTCGCGCGGCTCCTCGATCAGCAGGATCGGCACCACCGACAGCAAAAGGATGACCGCGACCGCCGCATAGATCAGCGCGTCGTTCCCGAACAGCGCGCCGATCGCATAAGCGAGCACGCCGAAACTGCCCGAGATCGTCTGCATCCAGCCATAGCCGCGCGAGCGCTCCGGCCCCTCGGGCGTCACGTCGGCGATCAGCGCGCGCGTGGGGTTGAAGCTGAGGTTGATCGCCAGATCGAGCGCGAGCGACACCGTCACCGCCACGCCGATCACGCTGTCGAAGCCGAGCGCGTGGGAGATGCCGCCGATCGCGGGCAGCGCCAGGATCATCAGCGCGGCGACGATCCCGCCGACCAGGATGAAGACGCGCCGCCGCCCGTTCCATATCCACACCCGATCGCTGACGATCCCCACCGCGACCTGCCCGACGATCCCCGCCAGCGGCCCCGCCGCCCACACCAGGCCGATCTCCTCGATGTCGAGGTGATAGCGCGTCGCCAGGATCCAGCTCAGCACCGAGATCTGGACGGAGAGCGCGAATCCCATCGCGGTCGCGGGCAGCGTGATCAGCGCGAAGAAGCCGCGCGTCCGCCGGCGCTGGATGTCGAGCATGCCTCTCCCCTCGTCCGCCGCCGACGAAAGCCCAGGTACGGGCTTGCGCGCAACGGGAAAAACTATCATGGATTTGTCCTATGGCGCTGCGCCCGATCTGCGAGCCGGTCGACCTGCCGCTCGGCGCCTCGGTGCTGGCGGAGCGGGTCGAGCATCGGCACGATTCACCCGAACTGGGGCGACTGCTGCATTTCCACGACGTCAGCGAGGTGGTGATCTTCGACGCCGTTCGGGGCGCGTTCCTCGCCGATGGCCATCGCCATCCGGTCAGCGGCGGCACTGTCGTATTCGCGCCGTCGATGCGGCATCACGATTACGAGCTGGCGTCGGGCGCCAAATCGTGGACCTTGGTGCAGGTCGACCCGTACATCGTCGAGCATCTGGCGCTCCAGCCCGATCACGCGCGGCTGGCACGGCCCTTCTGCGCGCGGCCCGACGCGGACCAGTGGCGACGGATCGGGATGCTCGCCGATTGGCTGCGTGAGGTCACCGTGACCGATCCGCGCGATCCGCTGGTGATCCGAATTGTCGAGCTTTTGCTGCTCGCGATCGCCGTGGCGCCGGAGGTGGAGGCGACCGATGCCGGCGAGGACGTGGCGCATGTCGAGCGGCTGCTGCCGGCGGTCGAGCAGTTGCGGCGCGATCCGAAAGCGCCGGTCGCACTCGAGGATGCGGCGGCGATGTGCAATCTCTCGCCCGCCTATTTCTCGCGCCGCTTCAAGCGCGTGTTCGGGATGAACTTCACCGATTACACGCGCACCTATCGGCTGCACCTCGCGGCACGACGGATCCTGACGACGGGCGCTCCGGTATCGGATATCGCTTATGGGCTGGGATTCGCGAGCCCGTCGCATTTTACGGCGCGGTTCCACGAACGCTTCGGCATGACGCCGCGCGAATATCGCCGCAGCGGACGCCGCCATGGGAATGGATAGGGTATGCGTCGCCGCGCACGAGGCGGCATTTTTTCACCGCTTCCCCGGCGAAGGCCGGGGCCCAGTTACGGAACAGAAGTTGATATGCGCTGCGGCTCGTTACATCGGCCATCCCAACTGGACCCCGGCCTTCGCCGGGGAGACGAAGTAAGTGGACTGTAGTAGTGAATATGCGATTCCGCCGCTGGTGGCCCGCAGTTCGCTATAGCAAGATTGGGCGGGCGCACGCCGGCGCTCAGGGGAGGATCAATGACCAAGACTAAGCCGCTGCTCGGCTTCTGGGGGCTGTGGAACATCTCGTTCGGATTTTTCGGAATCCAGGTCGGCTTCGCGCTGCAGGGCGCCAATGTCAGCCGGATCTTCCAGACGCTGGGTGCGCCGGTGGACGATCTCGCCATCCTGTGGATCGCGGGGCCGGTGACGGGGTTGCTCGTCCAGCCGTTGATCGGCCATTTCAGCGATCGCACCTGGGGGCGGCTCGGGCGGCGGCGGCCCTATTTCCTGGTGGGCGCGATCCTCTCCACGCTGGCGCTGGTGGCGATGCCCAATGCCGGCGTACTGTGGATGGCGGCGGGGCTGCTGTGGGTGCTCGACGCGTCGATCAACGTCTCGATGGAGCCGTTCCGCGCCTTCGTCGGCGATATGCTCGGCGAGCGCCAGCGCACGCGCGGTTACGCCTTCCAGACGATCTTCATCGGCGCGGGTGCCGTGGTGGCGTCGCTGGCGCCGTGGTTCCTGACCCGCGTCGTCGGGCTCTCGAATGTCGCGGGCCCCGGCGAGATACCCGTCACGGTGCGCTATGCCTTCTATCTCGGCGCGGCGATGCTGCTCGCGACGGTGCTGTGGACCGTGTTCACCAGCCGCGAATATTCGCCCGAGCAAATGGCCGAATTCGGCGAGAACGTCACGCCGCAACCGCCGCACGCCGATGCTGCGCCGGGTCTGGGACAGGGGGCGGCATGGGCGTTCGCGGGCGCGGTCGTCGTCGCGGCGGTCGCGCTGCTGGGGCTCGATAAACCGCTCTACATCCTCGGCTTCGGCATGGCGGCGTTCGGCCTCGCGCAGATGTTCAACCGCTGGCGGTTGCGCTCGGGCGGCGATCGGCCGCTCAACCACATCCTGTCCGATCTCAACGCCATGCCGCGGACGATGCGGCGGCTCGCGGTGATCCAGTTCCTCTCCTGGTTCGCGATGTTCATCCTGTTCATCTACGCGACGCCGGTGGTCGCGGCGTATCAGTTCGGCGCGACCGATCCTGCCACCAGGGCCTATAATGACGGCGCCGACTGGGTGGGCGTGCTGTTCGGCGTCTATAACGGCGTCGCTGCGCTCTGGGCGTTCGCCATTCCCGCGATCGCCGCGCGGATCGGGGCACCGCGACTCCACGCGATCAATCTCGTCGCCGGCGGGCTGGGTTTCGCCTCGGTCGCGTTGGTCCGCGATCCGCACCTGCTGCTGGTGTCGATGATCGGCGTCGGCATGGCCTGGGCCTCGATCCTGACGGTGCCTTATGCGATCCTGTGCGGCAGTCTGCCGCCCGCCAAGCTCGGCGTCTACATGGGGCTGTTCAACATCTTCATCGTGCTGCCGCAGCTCGTCGTCTCGACGGTCATGGGCAGCCTCGCGCACCACCTCTATCCGCACGCGCAGGGCACCGCGTTCGTGATCGCGGGCGGCTTCATGGCCGCCGCCGCGGCCGCCTCGCTCCGCCTCGATCGGGCGCCGACCAAAAAGGAGCGCACGCCCGTTCCGGTTTAGAGCTGATTGCTCGTCCGGCGCACCAACCTCCGTTCGCTTCGAGCGACGTCGAGAAGCGTCGAGGTGAAGGGTGCGACACGTTTCTCGACTTCGCTCGAAACGAGCGGGTCGTTTTGATCACAACCGCTCTAGCGCGCAGTCAGCAGGAAGCCGAGCGGCTGATCGAGCCGGGCGCGCCACGATTGCTCGTTGTGCGCGGCGCCCGGAAACACCTTGCTCATCCAGTCGCGCCCGCGCACCCAGCCGCGCGCGACGACGGCGCGGTCGACCTGTTCCTGCAACGGCGCATAGAGCCGGTCGAGCGTCTGGTCGCCATGGTCGAACCAGATCCGGTGCGTGCCCGCGGGCGGTAGAGTCTCGCGAATATAGCCCGTGAACGCGGCCCCGATCGCCTCGACGTCAGTTTCGGGCAGCATCTCCCCGTCGGGCGGCAGGAACAGCGCCCAGTGCGAGGACAGGCATCCGGCCGCGCCGAACACGGCCGGATATTCGGCGAGTGCGTAGAGCGAGATCAGTCCGCCCATGCTCGATCCCATGATCGTGGTGTGCTCGGGCCCGCGCGCCGTGGCGTAGCGGGCGTCGATATAGGGTTTGAGCTCGGTGACGATGAATTTGAGGTAAGCGTCGGAGAGCGGCGTTCCCCCGTAGAGCTTCTCGACGCGTTGCCGCTGGTCGTCGGGAAGCCGCGCGAACACCTTGGCGGGCATATATTCGCGCAGCCGCTTCGGCGTGTTCCAGATGCCGACCACGATCGTGTGCCGGATTCGCCCCTCGCGGCCGAGCCGCGTCACCGCTTCGTCGACGCCCCATTCCTTGCCGCCATAGGCGCCGCGGTCGCGGAACAGGTTCTGCCCGTCGTGCATGTAGAGCACGTCATAGGGCCCCTTGTGCGGGTCGTAATCGGCGGGCAGCCAGATCGTGACCGGCCGTGCAGCGACCTCGTGCGAGGGGAAGGAGGCGATCTGCACCAGCGTGCCGGGGTCGGCGGGCGTCTGCGCCGTCGCCTGGCCGCAACACATTGAGATTGCGGCAACCAAAAACAGCATGATCGTGCGCAGCATGGCCGTGACTCCCGAAAGGAATGCGGTAAACAGGCGTATGAAATTTCTTGCAAGCATCGCATGATGACCGGCCGAACGATCACCCGGCTCGAGGATCTCGCGCGACTGGCGGGGGTCTCCACCGCGACCGTCAGCCGGGCGCTCAACGACAGCGCCGCCGTCAACGCCGCCACCAAGCGCCGTATCTGGAAGCTCGCGCGCGAGCATAATTATCCCTTCCGCCGCTCGATGCCCTCGGGCCCGATCGGCGCCGAGGCCACGATCGCGGTCGTCATCACCCGGCCGCAGGGGAGGGCGGATCGCCTGTCCGATCCCTTCATCCTCGAGCTCGTCGGTGGCATCGGCGACGCGGCGCGCGAGCGCGGGTGCGACTTTCTCGTCAGCCACGTCGCGCCCGCGACCTATGACGATTTGTCGGCGCTGATGACCACAAACCGTGCGGACGGCGTCATCTTCCTGGGGCAGAGCTCGCTTTTCCCCGAATTCAACCGGCTGGCGCAGGAGGAGAGCCGCTTCGTCGTCTGGGGCGCGCAATTGCCCGAGCAGCGCTATTGCTCGGTGGGCAGCGACAACCTGCGCGGCGGCCGGCGCGCGACGGCGCATCTGGCGCGGCTGGGCCGGCGGCGGATCGCTTTCCTCGGCGACATCGAGGCGCCCGAGGTCGTCCAGCGTTATCAGGGCTATCTGCGCGCGCTCGAGGAAGCGGGGCTGCCGATCGATCCGGCGCTCGTCGTGCCCGCGCATTTCGAGGTCGAGTTCGCCGAGGCCGCGGTCGACACGCTGATCGCGCGCCAGATCGATTTCGACGGCATCGTCGCGGCGTCGGACATGATCGCGCTCGGCGCAATCCGCTCGCTGCTCCACACCGGCCGCAGCGTGCCGGGCGACGTCTCGGTCGTCGGCTATGACGACGTCCAGTTCGCCCGCTACAATCATCCCGCGCTGACCACGATCGCGCAGGACACCGCCAAGGCGGGTCGCCTGCTGGTGTCGAAGCTCCTCAATTCGGGACTCGACGAGGAGATGCGTTCCGAACGCGTGCCGACCGACCTGATCGTGCGCGAATCGTGCGGCGGCTGAGCCGTCACCGCCGGGCGATATAGCCGCCGAGCGCGGGAATCGCGGCAAGTGGCGGCGCACCCTCCGGCCAATCGGACTCGGTCGCGGCGATCATCCGCCACTCCTTGTTCTCCGGCGTCCAGTCGCAAGCGGCATCCCCCAGGTTGAACACGCATAGCAGGTGCTCGCCCGCCGCCTCGCGCTCGAACGCAAGCAGCGGCTCGGGCGCGTCGAGGAAGCGCAGCGTGCCCGTCCGCAGTGCCTCGTGCGCGCGGCGCAGCGCGATCATCCGCCGCGTGAACGCCAGCGTCGATTCCGGGTCGCGCTCCTGGATATCGACCGCAAGCGCTTCATGTCCTGGATCGAGCGGCAGCCACAGGCAGTCGGGCGACGGTGCGGCGGAGAACCCCGCATTGATCGCGCCACTGACCCAAGGCATCGGGGTGCGCGCGCCGTCGCGGCCGAGGATCGCCGGCCAGTTGAGGATGGCGTCGGGATCCTGGAGCCGCTCGAACGGCACCGCCGCGGTCGGCAACCCCAGCTCCTCGCCGTAATAGAGGAAGGCGTTGCCGCGCAGTGCGAGCAGCAGCATCAGCGTCATCCGCGCCAGCCGCCGCGGATCGCGCCCGCGCGCCCAGCGCGAGAGGTGGCGCGGCGCGTCATGGTTCGAAAACGCCCAGCTCGGCCAGCCCTCGTCCTCGCCGCCCGACCAAGTCGAGAGCGCGCGGCGCACGGTCGCAGGCTCGAGCGCGTCCGCGTAGAGGAAGATGAAGCCGTATGCGGTGTGGAGCAGCGCATCGCCGTGCGTGAACGCCTTCATCTCGCGTTCGGCCTCGGGTCCGCCGATCTCGGCGACCGTGAAACGCGCGTCGTAACGATCGAGCAGCGCGCGCAACCGCGCCAGGAATCGCGGGATGTCGGTGTGCGACTGGTTGTAGACGTGCCGTTGATAATCGAATGAGCGCGTGCGCGGGCCGCTGTCGGTCGCAGGCGGATTGTCGCGCAATTCGGGATCGTGCATCGCGAAGTTGATCGCATCGAGCCGGAAGCCGTCGACGCCGCGGTCGAGCCAGAAGCGCGCGACATCGAGCAGCGCATCCTGCACCGCGGGATTATGGACGTTGAGATCGGGCTGGCTGCCGAGGAAATTGTGCAGATAATATTGGCTGCGGCGGCTGTCATAGGTCCAGGCTGAGCCGCCGAATACCGATTGCCAGTTGTTGGGCGGGGTACCGTCGGGCTTCGGATCGGCCCAGACGTACCAATCGGCTTTGGCATTGGTGCGATCGGCGCGGCCTTCGGCGAACCAGGCGTGCTGGTCCGACGTGTGCGAGTAGACCTGGTCGACGATCACCTTGAGGCCGAGATCGTGGGCGCGCGCGACGAGCGCGTCGAAATCGGCGAGCGTGCCGAAGATCGGATCGACATCGCGATAATCGGCGACGTCGTAGCCGAAATCCTTCATCGGCGAGGTGAAGAAGGGCGACAGCCAGATGGCATCCACCCCAAGGCTCGCGACATGATCGAGATGTGCGGTGATTCCGGGTAGATCACCGATGCCGTCGCCGTTCGAATCGGCGAAGCTGCGCGGATAGATCTGGTAGATCACCGCGCCGCGCCACCAGGGGGATGCCTCCTCGGATGCGACTCGCCCGTGTTCGATGTCGTCGATCGTCGTCACACCCCCTCCATTATTTGCGCACCCGCTGCGATTCAGTCGGCATCGCTGTGCCGCCCGAGGCGCTTGCTGTAACGGTTCGTGCATGGATTGCAAACATTTACATCGGTGATCGACAACACAGACCGATCCGGCTCTTTGTGTGATGCCATAGTTATATACGTTAAAACAACAAGATAATGAATTAGTTCTAGACCTTTGGCGAGGAGGTTTGCCGGCCTTCAACGCCGAGGGCATATTCTAGCTTGCAAAGTTGGACATATTTTTGCAGTCTTTTTCAATCGCGCCGAGCGGCAAATCAGACGTCGGCCGATCGGGGCTTCCACGCCCCGCAAGAATGCCGTGCGAAGGGCGCGGCGGGACAAGGGAGGGGGAATGTGATGAGGATGATCCGTCCGGCGAAACTGTCGCTGATGGCCAGCTGCGCGAGCGCTGCATTGCTGCTGGGCCTCGCATCGCCCGCACAAGCGCAGGCGACCGACGATGCCGCCGGCACGCCCGCGAACGATCAAACGGCGGCCGACGATGCGCAGCCGGGCGACGAGATCATCGTCCAGGGCTTTCGCGCCAGCGTGCTCAACTCGATCCAGGTCAAGCGCGACGCGCCGATCATCGTCGACGTCGTCTCGGCCGAAGACATCGCCGGGCTGCCCGACGTTTCGATCGCGGAGGCGATCGCCCGATTGCCGGGCGTCACCTCACAGCGCGGCGGCGGGCAGGCGAGCGCGATCAACATCCGCGGGCTCAACCAGGACCTCGTGTCGGCGTCGCTCAACGGGCGCGAGCAGGTCGCGACCAGCGGCCTGCGCACGATCGAGTTCGATCAATATCCGTCCGAGCTGCTCTATCAGGCCGCCGTCTACAAATCGCCGATGGCCTCGCTGATCGAAGGCGGCATCGCGGGCAAGGTCGAGCTCAAGACTGCGCGACCGCTCGACATGACCGAGAATTTTCAGGGCTCGCTCAACATCCGCGGCAGCTACAACGATCGCGCGAGCCAGCAGCCCGACGCGCACGAATTCGGCTATCGCGTCTCGGGCTCGATCAAGGCCAAGCTGCTCGACGACAAGCTGGGCATTGCGCTCGGCTATGCGCGGCTCGTCCAGCCCAACGTGGCGACGCGGCTCAGCGCCTATGATTACGTGCTGACCGGCACCAACGGCGGCAGCAACGCGATGGATCTCGACGGCAACGGGGTTCAGGACGCGATCAGCTACGGGCTCGAGCTCAACCAGTTCGGCGGCACCGAGACGCGCGATGGCGCGCTGGGCGTCATCCAGTTCGAGCCGAATCCCGGCACGCGCTTCCTGATCGACGGCTATTGGTCGCGCTTCAATTCGGATGTGCGTCGCCGCGGCGTGCGCTTTGCCGGCGCACAGAACGGCAACACCGATCTCGGCACGCTCACCGATCCGATCGTGGTCAACGACGCGATCGTCGGCGGCCATTGGGAAAGCGGTAACGGCGTCGATTTCGAGTCGGTCAACCAGGACGAGAGCGACCGCGACAAGCTCTATACGATCGGCGGCAACTTCCAGCAGGATTTCGGCGATGCGGTGACGCTCAGCCTCGACGCCAGCTATTCGACCGCGAACAGCTATTTCGAGAATTCGGGTATCAACGTGAACGCCTATGTCCCGGACGGGGCCGGCGGTTACGTCCGCGCGAACACGATCCCCGGCGCGCTCCAGTTCGATTACGAGCTGCACGGGCTCGATGTGCCCGATCTGAACTTCGGCTGGGATTTCACCGATCCCGAGCTGAACCGCTTCCAGGGCTTCTACATCGTTCCCCAGGAAGACAACGACCGGATGTGGGCCTATGCGGGCGACCTCACCTGGCGCGTCGACGGCAGCTTCGTGAAGTCGATCCAGGTCGGCGCACGCTATTCGACACGGCGTGCGGACCGCACCGTCACGACGTTCAACCTGTTCGGAATCGCCGCGCCCGTGACGCTGCCCGATGGCACGTACGAGCTGGCGGGCTTCAAGGGCGACTATGCCGATCGCGGCTGGCCCGATTTCCTCTCGGTCGACATCAACGGGATTCTCGATCAGTTCGTCGGCCCTGACCGCGAGCCGCGGCAGGATTATCCTTTCCTGGATTTCACTTACGATCAAAGCTTCACGATCCGCGAAAAGGTGTGGGCGGGCTATGGCCAGCTCAATTTCGACACCATCGCGGGCGGGCTCAATTTTTCGGGCAATCTCGGCCTTCGCGTCGTTCATACCGACCAGAGTTCGACCTCATCATTGATGATTCCCAACTCGCCGACGCGTGAACGCTATATTTCGACCTTCGGTGACAAATACTGGACAATCCTGCCCTCGGCGAACTTCATCCTCGATCTGTCACAGCACGATCGGTTGCGGATGAGCTTCTCACGGCAGATGTCGCGTGCGCGCTTTTTCGATTTACGCAACTCGATCGCCTTCGGGCTCACCGATATCGGCGGCGGGCAATATCAGCCGCGCGGCAGCGGCGGCAATCCGATGCTGCGCCCGTATCTCGCGAAGCAGTTCGATTTCGGCTACGAGCATTATTTCGGCACGACCGGACTGTTTCAGGCGGGCGTGTTCTACAAATGGCTCGAAAGCTTCATCAGCGGCGGCACGATCTACGACTTCGATTACCGTGCCGCCGGGCTCACCTATCCGCCGCTGCCGACCGACGCGCCGCCGGGGGCGACCGAGCTTGATACCGGTTGGCTCGCCGCGCCGATCAACGGCAAGGGCGGCGACGTTTACGGCCTCGAGGTGCAGTTCACCAAGACCTTCCCGTCGCTTCCGGCGCCGTTCGACGGCCTCGGCGTCATCCTCAACTACGCCTATACCGAGAGCAGCCTCCAGGTGGAGAGCCCGGATTCGGGCCGCATCTTCAAGCTGCCGTTGATCGGGCTGTCGAAGCATGTCTTCAACCCGACGCTCTTCTACGAAAAGGGCGGCTTCGCCGGTCGCGTGGGTGTGCGGTATCGCTCGGGCTATGTCGCGTCGCATTTCGGCTTCGGCGAGAAGGTGACGGGCAACGCGCCCGAAACCGTGGTGGATGCGCAGCTTTCCTATGCCTTCCCCAAGAGCAGCGCGCTTGATGGGCTGACGCTCTATCTCCAGGGCAACAACCTCACCGACGCGCCGACGCGCGCCTATTGGGGGCAGGAAGCGCAGACCAACCTGCTCCAGCAGTTCGGGCGGGTCTTCTACGCGGGCGCGACGATCAAGTTCTAGCCAACCCCACTGGCCGCCGTGCTGCCCCAGCACGGCGGCCGCTTTGTTCGTGGCGCGATGCAGGCGAACGGGTGCAAAGAAGGATAGCGACGGGAGAGGGCGGTTGAATCGTCTCGGTCAACACGAAGGCATGGATCGCCGGGCGCTGATGCGCCGGGCGATGATACTCGTCGCCGGGGCGGCGATGCCGATGCCGGTGCTGGCGATGCCTGTGGGCGACGGGAATTTCTTCTCCCCAGCGCAGCTCGATGTGCTGGCGGCCTATGCCGATACGTTGATTCCCGAAACCGATACGCCCGGCGCGATGGGCGCGGGCGTGCCGCTTGCGGTGGATGCGATGATGCGCGACTGGGCCTCGGCGGAGACGCGCAAGGCGTTCGTGTCCGCGCTCGACGGCCTCGAGGCGGCGGCCCGCGGAGCCGGAGGACGATCGCTCGCGGCACTGCCGCCGTCGCAGCGGTTCGCGGTGGTGAAAGCGTTCGATGCCGCGCGGATCGGCGAATTGAAGACTGCCGCCGATGCCTCGGACGCGCCGCTCGCCCGGCCTTATGGCCGGCTCAAGGAACTCGTGATGATCACTTATTATCTCTCCGAGCCCGGCGCGACGCAGGAACTGCGCTACGAACTCATCCCCGGCGAATGGAATGCCGAGATGCCGCTCGGCAAGGATCAGCGGGCCTGGGCGGTATGAGCTTCGACGCGATCGTCGTCGGCTCGGGCATGAGCGGGGGCTGGGCCGCCAAGGAGCTCGCCGAGCGGGGCCTGAAGGTGCTCGTGATCGAGCGCGGCCGCCATGTCGAGCACGGCGCCGACTATACCGACATGCAGAACCCCTGGGAGGACAAGAACTGGGGCCGCGTCAACGAGGACGAGGTCAAGCGCGACTATTTCGTCCAGAGCCGCTGCTACGCCTTCAACACCACCACCCAGCATTGGTGGGTCAACGATCGCGACAACCCCTACACCACGCCCGAGGATCGCCCGTTCGGCTGGATTCGCGGCTATCATCTGGGCGGCCGCTCGCTGATGTGGGGGCGCCAGACCTATCGCATGGGCGAGATGGATTTCGCCGCCAACGCGACCGACGGCCACGGCGTGGATTGGCCGATCCGCTACGCCGATCTCGCGCCATGGTACGATCATGTCGAAATCTTCGCGGGCATTTCGGGCAAGGCCGAAGGGTTCGCACAGGTGCCCGACGGGAAGTTCCTGCCGCCGATGCCGCTCACCGCGGTCGAGAAGGACTTCAAGGCCAGGCTCGAAGCGGCCTATCCGACGCGCCGCGTCACCAACGGGCGTTGTGCGCACCTGACGCAACCGACCGAGGCGCAGCAGGCACTCGGCCGCACGCAATGCCAGTACCGTTCGATGTGCGAGCGCGGCTGCTCGTTCGGCGCCTATTTCTCCAGCCTCAGCGCGACGCTGCCGGCGGCGCAGGCGACCGGCAACGTCACTATCCTGACCGATGCGATCGTCGAAAGCGTGCTCTATGATCCCAAGACCGGCCGCGCGACCGGCGTGCGGGTGATCGATCAGAACACCAAGGCGGGCAGCACCCACGAGGCACGGATCGTCTTCCTCAACGCCTCGACGATCGGCACCGCGCAGATCCTGCTCAATTCGACCTCGGAAAGCTTTCCCAACGGGCTCGCCAACCGTTCGGACGCGGTCGGCCGCTATCTGGTCGATCATATGAGCGGGCTTGGCGCGATGGGCACCTATCCCGGCTTCGAGGACAGCTATTATCACGGCCGTCGGCCCAACGGCTTCTACATCCCGCGCTACCGCAACTTCGCCGAGCCGGGCGATGGCTATGTCCGCGGCTTCGCTTATCAGGGCGGCAGCTATCGCAATTCATGGCGGCGCGGCGTGGGCGAGGCGGGAGTCGGCGCCGATCTGAAGGCGGAGTTGCGGCGGCCGGGAAGCTGGACGATGTGGCTCGCGGGCTTCGGCGAGATGCTGCCTCGGCCGGACAACCGCGTGACACTCGGCAAGGACAGGGACAAATGGGGTATCCCTATCGTCCATATCGATTGCACGCTGGGCGACAACGACCACAAGATGATGAAGCAGGTCAACGCAGACGCGCGCGCGATGCTCGAAATGGCGGGCTGCACCGACATCCTCACCTTCCCGGGCGACCGCAATATCGGGCTCGGCATCCACGAAATGGGCACCGCGCGCATGGGCCGCGACCCCGCGACCTCGGTGCTGAATGGCTTTAATCAGGCGCATGACGTGCCAAATTTATTCATTACTGACGGGGCGTGCATGGCGTCGTCGGGCTGCCAGAACCCGTCGATCACCTACATGGCGCTCACCGCGCGCGCCGCACACCACGCGGTTGAGTTCCTGCGCGACGGCACGATCTGAAGACGCGTCAGGCGTCGACTGTCGAGAAATAGGCGTAGTTCGCGCGCACCGCATTGAGTCGAGTGAGCTTCCTCCGCGGATGATAGCGGCACCTGCTTAAAGCGCGAAATTTGAGCATTGCCTCTAGCTTGCAGCCTGGTTGCGACCCGGCCTGTCCCGATCGCTTGACACGTTTCCACAAAGCCGAAAGACTGCGTTTCAGTGCTTGGGGGTCCGACATTAGTGCCCGAAAAAAGTAATTATTCTCAGGACATGTGGTCGGCAACTTGCCGTGACCATGAAGGCGCCCCTGCTGCATCCAGGCTGGCCCGGCCAACACGCATCGGGCCTTGGGGAGATGAGACATGCGACTCAATGATATGAGCGGTTTCCGGCAGAATGCGGCCGGCGACGCACAAGACGGCGTGACGCTTGCCGACAACAGCGAGTTTCGGTTCCACGTGGTGGACGGCATCGACAGGCATTTGCGGCTGGATGCTTCGGCCGACCCTTATGCCGGCGAAACCGCGGGAAACGGCAAGGAGATCTGGACCCCGGAGCATGCTGCCGAAAACCTCAATCGCACCGGCGCGAACTGGCACGTCGACAATGGCGGCGTGGCCGAGGATGGGGTGCTCACCTACGGCTTCTGGCAAGATCTCGATCAGCTCCAGAGCAGCTATTACGTCACGCCGGACGGATCGGTCGCGTTCAACGAGGCGTATTACGGTGAGGACTTCTCGGCGTTCAACGCCGATCAGATCGCTGCCACCGAAAAGGCGCTCCAATCCTGGGATGATCTGATCGACGTCCGTTTCGAGCGCGTCGACGATGCGGCCGAGGCGGATCTCGCCTATGGCAACACCGATACGGGGCCGGCGTCGCAGGCCTATGCCTATCTGCCGTACGGCGACGCCACTTATGGCGTGTACGACGACGCCTACGGGTTCGAGGACGCCTACAAGCTGGGCGGCGACGTGTGGGTGAACAACACGCTGCCGAGCAATTTCGCGCCGCTCGATTACGGCTCGTACGGCGAATTCACGCTGATTCACGAATCGGGCCACGCGCTGGGGCTCAGCCATGCCGGCGACTATAACGCCAGCGACGATGACGACGGCGACGGCGTGCCTGACCCGATCACCTATGAGAGCGACGCCTATTTCTTCCAGGATTCGCATCAATATACGGTGATGAGCTACTTCACCGAAGACGTCACCGGCGCGAGCTGGGTCGATTGGCAGAAGGTCGTCTTCGCCAATGCGATGACGCCGATGGTGCACGACATCCTGGCCGTGCAGGACATGTACGGCGCGGACATGACCACCCGCACCGGCAACACCACCTACGGCTTCAATTCCAATGCCGGTCGGGACTATTTCGATTTCGACCTGACCCCGTCGCCGATCGTCACGATCTGGGATGCGGGCGGCCATGACACGCTCGATTTTTCGGGCTTCGGCACCGACGAGATCATCAATCTCAACCAGGGCGGGTTCAGCAGTGCGAGCGAAGGAGCGACGCTCGACTATCTGAAATCGGTCGGGTTCCTGCCGGATAGCTACACCCAGGCGCAGCTCGACGCGCTGTTCGCGTCGTACGGCAGCGGCCCGCAAGGGCAGATGCACGACAATATCGCCATCGCCTATGGCGCGATCATCGAGGATGCGGTGGCGGGTTCGGGCAACGACCTGCTGATCGCCAACGAGGTTGCGAACGATCTCACCGGCGGCGCAGGCATCGACACGGTGAGCTATCGCGATTCGCATTCGGGAGTTGTCGCATCGCTGTCGAACGATCGCGGTACGGGCGGCGACGCCGCGGGCGATCGCTATCATGGCATCGAACAGCTCGAAGGCAGCAACTTCGCCGACAAGCTGACGGGCGGCAATGGCAGCGACACGCTGATCGGCCTCGACGGCAACGATATGCTGAACGGCGGCAACGGCAACGATGCGCTCTACGGCGGCGGCGGTGACGACAGGCTCGACGGAAGCAACGGCAAGGACATGCTCGACGGCGGCGCCGGGAACGACACGCTCATCGGCGGGAACGACAAGGACACGCTTCTTGGAGGCGACGGGAACGACGTTCTCGACGGCGGCAATCAGGAAGACACGCTGTCGGGCGGCGCGGGCAACGACACGCTTCGCGGCGGCAACCAGGACGACACGCTGCTGGGCGGTGACGGGAACGACATGCTCGACGGCGGCAACGGCAACGACGTCCTGAACGGGGGCGCCGGCGCCGACACGCTCGACGGCGGGAACGGTCGCGACGTGTTCGCCTTTTCCGATCTGGGCAACACCGACGTGATCGCCGATTTCCGGCACGGGCAGGATCACATCGATCTCACCGGCATCGATGCGGTGGCCGGCAACGAGGGCCACGATGCGTTCAGCTGGATCGGCGATGCGGCGTTCGGCGGTACTGCCGGCGAGCTCCGCACCTACACCGAGGGCCGTGAGGTCTTCCTCGCCGGCGATGTGGACGGCGACGCAACGGCCGACTTCGTGATCGACGTCGGCCGGCACGTGGACCTGGCGCAGGCTGATCTCGTCCTCGGCTGAGCGGGAAGAGGGGCGCCCTCCGGCTTTGCCGGGTGGCGCCCTTGCCTCGATCGGTCGTCCGTGTCGGCGGCCTGGCCATGAAAAGAACCAGTTGCAGGCGCGTCCGCAAATTCTACCTTGGGAGAAGGCGGCCCCAGGCGTAGAGGGCGCGCATCGAAGGTTTGCAGGAACAATACATGGCCACCGCCGTCCATCAGGTGACGCCCGAAGAGGCGAACGCGCATCCCCCAGCCGAATCCGTCGTCGTGCGGTTCGCGGGCGATTCCGGGGACGGGATGCAGCTGACGGGCGGCCAGTTCACGCTTTCGACCGCGCTCGCGGGCAACGATCTCGCGACCTTCCCCGATTTTCCCGCCGAAATCCGCGCGCCGCAGGGCACCTTGTTCGGCGTTTCGGCCTTCCAGATCAATTTCGGTTCGGCCTCGATCGACACCGCAGGCGATGCGCCCGACGTGCTCGTCGCGATGAACCCCGCAGCGCTCAAGACCAATGTCGAGGCGCTGAAGCCCGGCGGCCTGATCATCGCCGACGAAGGCGAGTTCTCCGATCGCAATCTCGCCAAGGCGAAATACGAGGCGAACCCACTCGAGGATGACAGCCTCGCGAAATGGACGCTGATGAAGCTCAACATTTCGCAGCTCACGCTCGACGCGGTGAAGCCGTTCGGGCTGGGCAACAAGGAAGCGCTGCGCTGCAAGAACATGTGGACGCTGGGGCTCGCGCTCTGGATGTTCGATCGCGAGCGGCAGCCCATCGTCGACTGGCTCAAGACCAAGTTCGCCAAGGCGCCCGAGCTGGCGGAGGCGAACATCGCCGCATTGAACGCGGGCCATGCCTATGGCGAGACCGCGGAGCTGGGCGGGCAGGTGGGGCAGATGAACGTGCCCGCCGCCCCGGTTGCGCCGGGCCTGTATCGTACCGTCACCGGCGCGGAATCGATCGCGTTCGGGCTGGTCGCGGGCGCGCAGCTCGCGAGCGTGCCGATGTTCTTCGGCGGCTATCCGATCACGCCGGCTTCGGCGATCCTGCATCACCTGTCGCGGCTCAAGGAGTTCGGGGTCACCACCTTCCAGGCGGAGGATGAGATCGCCGCGGTCGCCGCCTCGATCGGCGCCTCCTATGCGGGGCAGTTGGGCGTCACCTCGTCGTCGGGGCCTGGCATCGCGCTCAAGATGGAGGCGATCGGGCTCGCGATCATGACCGAGCTGCCGCTCGTCATCGTCAATTCGCAGCGCGGCGGCCCCTCGACCGGCCTTCCCACCAAGACCGAGCAATCGGACCTATACCAGGCAGTTTACGGTAGAAACGGCGATGCGCCGATGCCGGTGATTGCCGCGCGTTCGCCCGCCGACGCGTTCGATTGTGCGATCGAGGCATGCCGGATCGCGACCGAGTATATGACGCCGGTGATGCTGCTGACCGACGGCTATATCGCCAATGCAGCCGAGCCGTGGAAGGTGCCCGACATGAGCACCTACGCGCCGTTCCCGGTCGCGTTTCTCGAGCAGGCGCCGGAGGGCGGGTTCCTGCCCTATGGCCGCGACGAGAAGCTGGCGCGGCCGTGGGTCAAGCCCGGCACGCCCGGCCTCCTTCACCGGATCGGCGGGATCGAGAAGAAGACCGGCACCGGCAATATCGACTATGCGCCGGCGAACCACCAGCAGATGACCGACCTGCGCCGCGACAAGGTCGCGGGCGTCCGGGTGCCGGACCAGCAGGTCGATCTCGGCGATCCCACGGGCGACCTCGCGGTGGTCGGCTGGGGATCGACCTTCGGGCCGATCCATCAGGCGGTGCGCCGGGCACGCAAGAACGGGCTTTCGGTCAGCCATATCCATTTGCGCCATATCTGGCCGCTGCCGAAGAATCTTGGCGCGTTGCTCAAGGGTTACAAGAACATCCTCGTGCCCGAGATGAACACCGGCCAGCTCAAGACGGTGCTGCGCGATCAGTTCCTCGTCGACGCCAAGCCGCTCAACAAGGTGTCGGGCCAGCCCTTCCGCATCGTCGAGATCGAGGCGGCGATCACGGCCTTTTTCGACGACATTCCCGGCAATGAGGGCGGCGAACTGCCGGCCGACGCCACTCAGTTGCCCGGCCCCACCTCGGGATATGACGACGGCCGTCTGCGCGACGCGACCGCGTCCCGGTCCGAATGAACGCCAGGACACGATCATGAACGAACTGACCCCCATCAAGACCACGATCAAGGACTGGGAATCGGACCAGGAGGTCCGCTGGTGCCCGGGCTGCGGCGATTATGCGATCCTCAAGGCGGTGCAGCGCACGCTGCCCGAGATCGGCGCCGATCCGGCCAAGACCGTGTTCGTCAGCGGCATCGGCTGCTCGTCGCGTTTCCCTTATTACATGGAGACGTACGGCTTCCACACGATCCACGGCCGCGCGCCGGCGGTGGCGACGGGAGTGAAGCTCGCCAATCCCGAGCTCGACGTGTGGATCATCACCGGCGACGGCGACGCGCTGTCGATCGGCGGCAACCACACGATGCACCTGCTGCGGCGCAACCTCGATTGCCAGGTGCTGCTGTTCAACAACGAGATCTACGGGCTGACCAAGGGTCAATATTCGCCCACCAGCCGCGTCGGCACGCGCAGCCCCTCGACGCCGTTCGGCTCGCTCGACCGGCCGGCGCGGCCGTGCGCTTTTGCACTGGGATCGGGCGCGCGGTTCGTGGCGCGCGGGATCGACGTTCACAAGAACCTGCCCAAGGTGCTGAAGGCGGCGCACGCGCACAAGGGCACGGGGTTCATCGAGATTTTCCAGAACTGCATCGTTTACAATGACGACGTGTTCGCGCCTTTCACCGCCAAGCCCAACGCGGCGGCGAATCAGCTCTGGGTCGAGCACGGCGAGCCGTTGCTGTTCGACGGCGGCACCAAGGGCCTGGCGATGGACCCCGACAAGCTGGTGCTCAAGGTGATCGAGGTCGCCGACGGCGATTGGGAAGGCGCGGGCGTGATCGTCCACGACCAGACCAACCGCGGGCTGGCGCACATGCTGGTCGAGATGCCGGCGGAAGGTTTCCCGGTCGCGCTCGGGGTGATTTTCGACAATCCCGCGCCGACCTTCGACAGCGCCGTCGTCGAGCAGAACCGCGCGGCGAGCGAAGGCAAGGTCGGCGATCTGCAGAAGCTGCTCGCCAAGAGCCAGACCTGGCAGGTGGACAAGGCGCCGCACGCGCTCTGAGCGCTGGCGCGAGGGTAACTGCGATCGGACCGAGGCTACCCGTTTCCCGTGAGAGCGCGGGTCCAGAGTCGAGAGAACATTGCCTGTGGCTCCTGGGCTCCCAGGACGGCAGTTGACGTAGCGCCGGCACGGGTGTGGGGTTGTAGGACAGCGAAGAACAAAGGGGGGTCACGTGAGGCGTGGCGGCGCGAAGTAAGACGTTCGTGCGGAGACGTCGACAGAATAACTTTTCGTCACCCCAGCGCAGGCTGGGGTCTATCTCTGGCTGTGGTGCCGATCGCGAGAGACATGGACTCCAGCCTGCGCTGGGGTGACGATTTTCTTTACGCCTTCGCGTGTGACGATCAGCCGTCGATCCGTTCGATATGGCCGGTATCGAAGCCGGTCGTCACGAGGTCGGCGATGCGTTCGCCCACGATGTCGGGGGATTTGAGCGTCGCGGGGTCTTCGCCCGGGAAGGCGCGCTCGCGCATTTTCGTGCGGGTGGCGCCGGGATCGACGATCGCGGTGCGGACCTTGCTGATGTTCTCGACCTCGTCGCCATAAGCGGCGACCAGATTCTCGAACGCGGCCTTGGATGCGCCGTACATGCCCCAAAAGGCGCGGGGAGTGCGCGCGACCGAGGAGGTGAGGGCGATCACGCTGGCGCGATCGGCCTTGCGCAGCATCGGATCGAACGCGCCGAGCAGCGCCGCCTGCGCGCTGACGTTGAGGGTGAGCACCTGCGCCAGCTCGCGCATGTCGAAGGCGGGGACCGCCGCCAGCGAGCCGAGCGTCGCGGCGTTGAGCACCAGCACGTCGAGCGCCTGCCAGCGATCAGCGAGCGCAGTTGCGAGGCGGGCGATGCTGTCGTTCTCGGTGAGGTCGAGCGGGGCGATCGTCGCGCTGCCGCCGGCGGTGAAGATATCCTCTTCGATCGCTTCGAGATCGGCGGCGGTGCGCGCGGTGATGACGACGTGCGCGCCCTTCGCCGCAAGCGCTTTGGCGGTGGCGGCGCCGATCCCGCGGCTGGCGCCGGTGACGAGCGCGAGGCGCCCGGAAAGAGGCTTGTCGGTCATAAGGTTGAACGCCTCAGTTCACGCGTTCTGCGAGCAACGCGAACTGATCGACCTCGACCGCGTCGTCCTGATCGGTGAGCGTCGTCGGATAGTCGCCGGTGAAGCAGGCATCGCAATGCGAGGGGCGGATGTCGGCGCGATGCGTTTCGCCCAGCGCCTTGTAGAGCCCGTCGATCGAGACGAAGGCGAGGCTGTCCGCCTGGATGTATCTGGTCATCTCGCCCAGATCCATCTTGGCGGCGAGCAGCTTGGCGCGCTCGGGCGTGTCGACGCCGTAGAAGCACGAATGCCGCGTCGGCGGGCTGGCGATGCGCATGTGGACCTCGGCCGCGCCCGCCTCGCGCATCATCTGCACGATCTTCAAGGAGGTGGTGCCGCGCACGATCGAATCGTCGATGAGGACGACGCGTTTGCCCTGGATCAGCGCGCGGTTGGCGTTGTGCTTCAGCTTGACGCCGAGGTGGCGGACCTTGTCGCCCGGCTGGATGAAGGTGCGGCCGACATAATGCGAGCGGATGATGCCGAGCTCGAACGGGATGCCCGATTCCTGCGCATAGCCGATCGCGGCGGGAACGCCCGAATCGGGGACGGGAATGACGAGATCGGCCTCGACCGGCGCCTCGATCGCGAGCTGCGCGCCGATCGCCTTGCGCACCGAATAGACCGAGCGATCGTCGGCGATCGAATCGGGCCGCGAGAAATAGACATATTCGAAGATGCACGGCCGCGCGGGCTGCGTGCCGAACGGGTGCAGCGAGCGGAGGTTGCCGCCCTGGACGACGATCAGCTCGCCGGGCTCGACCGCGCGCTCGAAGGTGGCGCCGACCACGTCGAGCGCGACGGTTTCGGAGGCGAAGATCACCGCATCGCCCAATTTCCCCATCACCAGCGGGCGAATGCCGAGCGGATCGCGGCAAGCGATCATGCCCTCGGGCGTCATGCAGATCAGCGAATAGGCGCCCTCGACGCGCTTCAGCGCATCGATGAACTTGTCGAGCAGCGTCCGGTAGCTCGAGGTCGCGACGAGATGGATGATCGTCTCGGTGTCGCTGGTCGACTGGAAGATCGAGCCGGTGCGCACCAGATCGCGCCGCAGCCGCATCGCGTTCGAGATGTTGCCGTTGTGTGCGATCGCGAAGCCGCCGGTGGCGAGATCGGCATAGAGCGGCTGGACGTTCCTGAGCGCGGTCTCGCCCGTAGTCGAATAGCGGACATGGCCGACCGCGACGTTGCCCGGAAGCGCGCGGATCACTTCGTCCTTGTCGAAATTGCCCGCGACATGGCCCATCGCGCGATGCGTGTGGAAATGCGCGCCGTCGAAGCTGGTGATGCCCGCGGCTTCCTGCCCGCGGTGCTGCAGCGCGTGCAGCCCCAGCGCGACGAGCGCGGCCGCCGAATCGGCAGCGCCCGAAACCCCGAAAACGCCGCATTCTTCACGCAGCTTGTCGTCGTCGAACGGATTGGTGGTCAGCATCGCGGCCCTGGGGGTTGCTCGATGTGCCGGCATATAGGGGCTGGTCGCGCGTTTGTCGCCCTTTGTCTCGACAATGTCATCATTCGGCGAACCATCGGGCCGCTCGACCGTTGAATCCGCGACGCCAGAGGAGGTAATCATGGCCAAGGAGCACGGCTCGCAGATCAAGGACGACGACACCTACGAAGCGCTGCGCGACGAAGGTGCGTCCAAGGAGAAAGCGGCGCGAATCGCCAACGCCAAAGCGGGCGGCTCGCTCGATCATCGCGGCACCGACCTCGAGGACCGCACCAGGGAACAGCTTTACGACGAGGCCAAGGAGATCGGCATCGAATGCCGGTCGGAGATGACCAAGAAAGAGCTGATCGACGCGATTCGGGATCATTGATCGCGTAAAAACGTCCGTGGACGCCCCGGGGCTCTAACCGATGATGCAGCCCCGTGGACGCGAATGCGGCTGGATTGAACGGCCCGACCCTTTAGATGGCCGAACTGGCTGGATCCCCTTTGCGAAACCCCTTCATCCATGTGGTGGCGGTCGTGCTCCTTTGTGATGCTCGCGACTCCGGTTAGAGTGACCTCCTGGGAAAGGATGGGACGCACAAGGCCGGGAGCGAGGATTGCCGACGTCCCGGCTCAAAGGAGGTTCAGATGGCTGAAGACTGGGCTGCGAACGTCAAGAAATATGTGCCTGATGCCGACGACGCTCTTATCGCGGGTATCGTGCGCTATTGCGGGATCGCGTTGCAGAGGCGCGATTCCTCCCTCGTATCCTTCACCGACCCGGCTGAGACGGGAAGAGTGCGGGAGAACTTCCTCAAGAAAAAGCTCGGGCTGACCCAGCCGGACGCCGAACTCGATACCGCGATAGCCGGCGTTGGAGAGCGAATGAAGGGCGAGAATTTCAAGAATCGCGTCACGGTCTATTATCTGCTCGCCGACCATTTTGGCCTTCTCCATCTTTTCGACAAGAGCGGGAAAGCTGGCACCGCGACGAAGGCGAGCGCGTCGACACCGGAGACGCGCGAAGGGGCGGTCGGGGCTGCCGGTGCGGCGGCGCTCGGCGTGGCCGGTGCGGGCGCCGCAGGTGCCGCCTCGCTGTTCGAAACGGGTGGAGGTGCCACTTCCTCGGCGGCAACTCCCTCGACACCGGCTCGCGAGCCGGCAACGCCGCCTGCCGGTGATCGGACCGCCGCGATCGGATCGCCATCGCTTGCCGACGACGATGACGAAAGCAGGGGCTCGATGCGTTGGTTGCTGTGGTTGCTGCTGGCTCTGATCGTCCTGGCGCTGCTCTGGTGGTTGTTCCACCGTGCAGACGAGGCAACACCGGCAGCGCCGACGACGCAGACCGAGGTTGCCGCGCCTGCCGCGACGACCCCGCTTGCCGACGGCACGGTCGATCTCGCCGCCGCTCCGCCGGAAGGCAGCGCAACGATCCCGACCGGCGCAGGCGTCACGACGGAAATGCGCGACGGCAAGCCGGTGGTGAAGGTCTATTTCGATACCGGCAAGACCGATGTCGTCGATACGTTCGGTGCGACCGCCGGTGGGCTCAAGACATGGCTCGCAAGCCATGCGGGCAGCTCGCTGGGGGTCTCGGGGTTCAACGACAAGACCGGCGATGCGGCCGCCAATGCCGTGCTCTCGAAACAGCGCGCCGAGGCGGTGAAAGCGGCGCTGGTCACAGCCGGCATCGCCGATTCGTCGATCGAACTGGTCAAGCCGACCGATACGACCGACACGACGACCAACGATGCCGGCGCGCGCCGCGTGGAGGTCTTCGTTCGTTGATCATTGCCGTGAAAGGCGCGGACGAATCGATCTGATTTGCCCGCGCCTCGCAAATTGCGACCCGTAGGCGCGGCTCGCGACCTTCACGTCGCTGTCGCTTTTCGGCGAAGAGCGTTAAGCAGACGTCATGGCTGACCACCGCGACACCGGGCTGACGCTCGATCCCAAATTCGACGACAATGGCTTGATCACCGCGGTCTGCACCGATCGCGCGTCGGGCGAGGTGCTGATGCTGGCGCACATGGACGCCGAGGCGCTCGCGGCGACAGTCGCGACGGGGGAGGCGCATTTCTGGTCGCGCAGCCGCAAGCGGCTGTGGAAGAAGGGCGAAAGCTCCGGGAACGTGCTGCGCGTCCGCGACATCCGCATCGATTGCGACCAGGATGCGGTGTGGCTGATCTGCGAGCCCGCCGGGCCGGCGTGCCATACCGGGCGGCGGAGCTGTTTCTACCGGCGGGTGACGGGCGAGCAACTCGCGCCGGTGGAATGAGGGCCGCGGCGCTTCTGGCGCTCGCGCTGCTGGCGGGCTGTTCGGATCGTACGGACGAAGCGAGCGTGACGAATGCCGGGGCGGGAAGCGACCTCGAGGCGGCGGCGATCGCGGCAGGTGTGATTCCCGATCCGGCGAGCACCGATCCGACCGGGCTCTACGCGCGCGATGCAGGGCGGGTCTGCGTGTCGCCGGCGCCGCAGGATTTCGCCATCGGTGTGGATCTCGATTACGGCGACGGCCAGCGGTGCAGCGCATCGGGCGTCGCGCGGCGGGAAGGGGAGTTGCTGCGCGTCACATTGGCGGGGCAGGGCGACTGCGCCTTCGCCGCGCGGTTCGAGGGCGACCGGATCGTGCTGCCGGGGACGCTGCCCGACGGCTGCCGCAGCTATTGCACCGGCCGCGCCTCGCTGGCGGGGATGGAGGCCGAGCGGTTGAGCGATTCCGCCGCCGAGGCGCGTGCGATGCGCGATGCGCGCGGGCGGTTGTTGTGCGGGAGATAGGGCGGCGGATGCTTGATTGACGTTTACGTAAACGCCCGTTAGCCTCGCGCCATGTCCAGCATCGCCGCCTATGCGCCGATCGCGCCGCGATCCGATCGGGCGCATTTCTCGATCTCGGACCTTTCGGCCGAGTTCGACGTCACGCCGCGCGCGCTGCGGTTCTACGAGGACGAGGGGCTGATTGCGCCCGAGCGGCGGGGCACGCAGCGTATTTACTCGCATCGTGATCGCGCGCGGCTCGCCTGGATATTGCGCGGCAAGCGCGTCGGCTTCAGCCTCGCGGAGATTCGCGAGATGATCGATCTCTACGATGTGGGCGACGGCCGGCGGGTGCAGCGCGACGTGACGGTCGCCAAATGCCGCGCGCGGATCGCGACGCTCGCGGCGCAGAAGCACGATATCGACGCGGCGATCGAGGAATTGAGCGACTTCATCGGATTGATCGAGGCGACGCGCGCCCAGCAGGAGGATTGACGACAATGCCCCAATATACCCCGCCGGTGCGCGACACGCGGTTCATCCTCGAGCAGGTCGTGGGGCTGGCCGGCCACGCCAATTTGCCGGGCTTCGCCAACGCGACGCCCGATGTGGTCGACGCGGTGCTCGACGAGGGCGGCAAGTTCGTCGCCGAAGTGCTTTTCCCGCTCAATCAGCCGGGCGATGCGCAAGGCTGCACGCGCCACGACGACGGCAGCGTGACGACGCCCGACGGCTTCAAGGCCGCCTACGACCAGTTCGTGACATCGGGCTGGGGCACGCTCTCGGCGCCCGAACAGTTCGGCGGGCAGGCGATGCCGCACGTCGTTTCGACCGCGTTCCAGGAATATATGATCTCCGCCAACATGGCCTTCGCCATGTATCCGGGGCTGACCCACGGCGCGATCGCGGCGCTGATCGCCAAGGGCTCGCCCGAGCAGCAGGCCAAATATCTCCCCAATCTCGTGTCGGGCAAGTGGAGCGGCACGATGAACCTGACCGAGCCGCAATGCGGGACCGATCTGGGCCTGATCCGCACCAAGGCGGAGCCGCAGGCGGACGGCAGCTACGCGATCACGGGAACCAAGATTTTCATCTCGGCGGGCGAGCATGACCTGACCGAGAACATCATCCACCTCGTGCTGGCGAAGACGCCCGGCGCGCCGGACAGCTCGAAGGGCATCTCGCTGTTCGTGGTGCCCAAGGTGCTGGTCGGGGACGATGGCGCGCTGGGCGAGCGCAACGCTGTCACCTGCGGCTCGATCGAGCACAAGATGGGCATCCACGCCAATTCGACCTGCGTGATGAACTATGACGGCGCCAGGGGATGGCTGGTCGGCGAGGAGATGAAGGGGCTCGCCGCGATGTTCATCATGATGAACGCGGCGCGACTCGGCGTGGGATTGCAGGGGCTGGGCGTGGCCGAGGTCGCCTACCAGAACGCCGTCCAATATGCCCAGGACCGGCGGCAGGGCCGCGCGCTCACCGGGCCCGCCGAGCCGGACGAGAAGGCCGATCCGCTGTTCGTCCATCCGGACGTGCGGCGGATGCTGATGGACGCCAAGGCGGTGATCGAGGGGCTGCGCGCCTTGTGCCTGTGGACCGCGCTGCTGGTCGATCTGGAGCACGGCGCCGCAAGCGAGGAGGAGCGGCAGGCGGCCGCCGATCTGGTCGGGCTGTTGACGCCGGTGATCAAGGGCTACGGCACCGACAAGGGCTATGAGATCGCGACCGATGCGCAGCAGGTGTTCGGCGGGCACGGTTACATCGTCGAATCGGGGATGGAGCAATTTGTCCGCGATGCGCGGATCGCGATGATCTACGAAGGCACCAACGGCGTGCAGGCGATGGATCTGGTCGGCCGCAAGCTGGCGCAGAACGGCGGTCGCGCGATCCAGGCGTTCTTCAAGCTGGTGGGTGACGAAGCCGCCGCGGCGAAGGGCGACGAGACGCTCGCCGGCATCGCCGAGAAGCTGGAAAAGGCGCTGGGGCAGCTCCAGGCGGCGACGATGTGGTTCATGCAGAACGGGATGCAGAACCCCAACCAGGTCGGCGCGGGCGCGCATCCGTACATGCACCTGACGGGGATCGTGGCGCTGGGGCTGATGTGGCTGCGCATGGCCAAGGCGGCGACCGAGGCGCTGGCGGCCGACGCCGAGGACAAGGCGTTCCTCGAGGCCAAGCTCGTCACCGCGCGCTATTTCGCCGATCGCCTGATGCCCGAGGCCGGCGCGCTGCGCCGCGAGATCGAGGGCGGCAGCGAGGCGATGATGGCGCTGGCGCCGGAGATGTTCGCGCGGGGGTGATCACCTGATCCGTTCGCATCGAGCGTCGTCGAGAAGCGCTGGGTCGCTCGATACTGTTTCTCGACTGCGCTCGAAACGAACGGAAATAAAGGTCGACGAGCGCTATCGCCCCTGCGGCAGCGCGACCGGGGGCACCACGATCTTGGGTGGTTCGTCCTTGCGACGCACGCCCGCGAGCGGGGTGGGGGTCGGCTTGGCCGGCGCGCCCGCCATCGGGATCGGCGCGGTGTCCGGCCCCAGGTCGCGCAGGAAGATGTCTTCCACCTTCTTCGGGGTGGTGGGGACGAGCACCTGCACCTTCATGCACTGGTTGGGCTGGGGGCGCTCGAACTCGCCGCAATTCCATAGCGGCTTGTCATAGCCGTTGGCCGTGTCGCGCAAATAGCTGAACGACATCGCGGCGACCTGCTGCGGAGTGAGCGGCAGCTTCTTCGCCGCGGCGGCGGGATCGGTCCACGCCATGAACTTGCAATAGGGCCGCGCCCCGCATGTGCGGGCTGCAAGCGCGGGGTAGGTGGCCGGGGCGATGCTCTTGTCGAGCGTGACGAGGAAGCTGTCCGGATCGGCCGCGGTCGCGCTGGGCAGCACGGCATTGTCGAGCAGCGCCGCGTCGACCGTGCCGGGGGCGCCCATTGCCAGCCCCACGGCAGTGCGGTGCGCGTCGGACAAGGCGGCGAGCTGGGCGATCGCCGGTTCATCGCTCTGCACATTGCGGTTGAAGGCGGGCGGGGTGCCCCACCAGCCCGTCCAGCGGAAGAACAGGTGGCTGCCCACCGCTGCGATCTTGTCGAGGCTCGAGCTCCAATAGGGCACGACCCAGTCGGTGTGATAGTGCGTGGCATAGCCCACCGTCGCGTCGACATGGCCGTCGAGCGCCATCCTCGCCACGTCGCGCGCGCGATCCCACGCGGCGTCGGAGAAGCGCCGCGCGAGCGCGCCGTCGCAGGTGAAGGTGAACTGGCAGCCGGTCGATCGCTCCGATCCCTGGAACACGACCCCGCATACCGTCTTGGGAAAGGCGGGATGGCGGACGCGGTTGAGCACGACCTGCGCCACCGCCTGCTCGCCTTTGGCGTCATCTCCGGCTTCGTAGAGCACCGCCGCCGCGAGGCAATCGAGTGCGCGCGCCCGCTCGGCGTCGGTATCGGCCTTCGGCAGATGGAAGGGCCTCGCGGCAGGGATCGGATCGGTCGAGAAGGGAATCGCGGCATTGACCAGCCGGGCGTCGTCGGGGGTAAGGCTGACATAGGCGACCGGCTCGACCGGCGGCACCTCGGCGGGGGGCACGACGCGCTGGTGCTTGTGGAGCTTCTTGGCGATCCGGGTCGGCGTCGGCGCGGTCAGCACGATCGTGGTGGGCAGCGCGACCGCGAGCAGCGCGACCAGCGCGAGCAACGCGGCGAGCGCGGGATGCGCGCGCACGAACCCGGGCGCAGTGCCCGCTGATGGCAATTCGCTCGTCATCGGCGTGCGGCTTTAACCGCTCAGCGTTCGGGCAGGAAGTCCGGCACCGACAGATAGCGCTCGCCGGTATCGTAGTTGAAGCCGAGGATGCGGCTGCCCGCAGGTAGATCGGGGAGCTTCTGCTTGATCGCGGCGAGCGTCGCGCCCGAGGAGATGCCGATCAGCATGCCTTCCTCGCGCGCGGCGCGCAGCGCCATCGCCTTGGCGTCGTCGCCTTCGACCTGGATGGTGCCGTCGAGCACCTGGGTGTGGAGGTTCGCCGGAATGAAGCCCGCCGCGAGGCCCTGGATCGGATGCGGGCCGGGCTTGCCGCCGGAAATCACCGCCGACTGGGTCGGCTCGACCGCATAGACCTTGAGATCGGGCCAGTGCCGCTTGAGCGTCTCGGCGACGCCGGTGATGTGGCCGCCGGTGCCGACGCCGGTGATGATTACGTCGATCGGCGTATCGCGAAAATCCTCCAGAATCTCGCGCGCGGTGTTCTGTGCGTGGACCTCGACATTGGCCGGGTTCTCGAATTGCTGCGGCATCCAGCCGCCTTCGGTCGTCTCGACCAACTCGATCGCGCGCTCGATCGCGCCCTTCATGCCCATTTCCCGGGGCGTCAGATCGAAGGTCGCGCCGTAAGCGAGCATCAGCCGGCGGCGCTCGAGCGACATGCTCTCGGGCATGACGAGGATGAGCTTGTAGCCCTTGACCGCCGCGACCATCGCGAGGCCGACGCCGGTGTTGCCGCTGGTGGGCTCGATGATCGTGCCGCCGGGCTTGAGGCTGCCGTCCTTTTCCGCGGCCTCGACCATCGACAGCGCGATCCGGTCCTTGATCGAGCCGCCGGGGTTCGCGCGTTCGGACTTGATCCATACTTCCGCGCCGGGGAACAGCTTCTGCACACGGATATGCGGCGTGTTGCCGATCGTCTCCAGGATCGTGTCGGCTTTCATGGCTGGGTCACTCCCTTTTCCGGTCCGAGATCGACGATGTCGGGCGGATCGAAGGTCTTTGCAAGCTTGAGCTCAGGAAAGAGTCGCGACCAGACCAGCGTGATCGCGATCGCCCCAACGGCGCCGAGCGCGACCGCGCCGACGGGGCCGAGTAGCGACGCCATCAGCCCGGTCTCCGCCTCGCCGAGCTCGTTGGAGGCGGAAATGGTGAGCTGCGACACCGCGCCGACGCGGCCGCGCATCTCGTCCGGCGTGTGGAGCTGGATCAGCGACTGGCGGACATAGACCGAGACCATGTCCGCGCCGCCCGCGACGATCAGCGCGGCGAGGCTGAGTGGGAACCAGGTCGACAGGCCGAAGGTGAGGATCGCGCCCGCGAAGATCAGCACCGCCACGAGCATCTTGACGCCGACATTGGATTTCATGGGCCGGATCGAGAACCAGACCGAGCCGATCGCGGCGCCGATCCCCATGCCGGCGGCGAGCACGCCGAGCCCGGTCGCGCCGACATGGAGGATGTCGCGGGCATAGACCGGGAGCAGCGCGGTCGCGCCGGCGAGCAGCACCACGAACAGGTCGAGCGTGATCGCGGCGAGCACCAACCGGTTGTTGCGGACATAGGTGAAGCCGTCGGCGATGCGCTGGAGCGGGTGGCGATGCTTCTGCACCGGCGGCTGCGGCACCTTGCCGATCAGGAAGATCATGCCGAGCGCGAAGGCGAGCATCGCGGAAATCGCGCCATAGGCGATGTCGGGATGGATGGCGTAGAGCACGCCGCCGACGCTGGGGCCGGCGATCGTGCCGGTCTGCCAGGCGATCGAACTGACCGCGATCGCGGTCGGCAGGCTCTCGCGCGGGACCAGGTTGGGTGCGAGCGCCGAATAGGCCGGCCCCGAAAAGGCGCGCGCGACGCCGACGAAGCCGGCAGCGAGGAACAGGAAGGGCAAGCTCAGGTCGCCCGCGGCCGTGAGCAGTCCCAGCATCGCGGCGTTGAGCGTGAGCAGCGCCGTCGTGCCGCGCACGATCCAGCGGCGATCGAAGGTGTCGGCGACGAGGCCGACGACCGGCGTCAGCAGGAACAAGGGCACGAACTGGACGAGGCCGATCATGCCCAGCAGGAAAGCCGATTCCTTGATACTGTGCGTTTCGCGGGCGAGTTCGTAGACCTGCCAGCCGATGACGATGCTCTGTGCGCTGATCGCGATCGTGCCCGAAAAGCGCGACAGCCAGTAGGCACGGAAGTTGGCGATACGTAAGGGATGGACGGGCGCGGACATGCGCGAGCGCTTTAGATGCCTCCTCGCGACCGCTGCAAGTAAACGATCGCATGGGGGCGGCGTGGCTCAGCTTTTCAGCGGCGGGTGGCGCGGATCGGCGCAAGATGCCAAAAAGCGTCGCAACGAATCGGGGAGCTGGTGAATGCGCAAAGGGTTGCTCGCGGGAATCGCGCTGGCGGTGGTGGCGGTGACGGGGGCGTGCTCGCCGAGCGGCGGCGACGGCAATCTGACGATCGTCGACAAGCAGGCGGGCGATCCCAAATGGTCGCCCTTCGTCGATGATTTCATCGCCGGCTGGTTCCGGCTCGATCCCGCGTTCGCGGTCTATCAGGGCAAGCACGAGTTCGACGGGCAGCTTCCCGACTGGAGCGAGGAGGGCCTCTCGAAGCAGAAGAGCTTTCTCCACAAGGCTATTGAAAACGCCCAGCATTTCACCCCGGAGACGCTGAGCCCGCAGCAGCAGTTCGAGCGCGACTATCTGATCCAGGTCGCCAAGGGGAAATTGTTCTGGCTGGAGGACGCCGACAGCCCGCACACCAACCCGGCTTATTATGTCGGCGGCGGGCTCGACCCCAACGTCTATATCGCGCGCAATTACGCCGACAAACCGACGCGGATGAAGGCGATGATCGCCTTTTTCGGCCGCGTGCCGGCGGCGGCCGAGGCGATTCGGGCGAACCTGAAGACGCCGCTGCCCGAAAGCTTCATCGATTACGGCGTCGCGGGCTTCAACGGCTTCGGCGATTTCTACGCCAGCGACGCCAAGCAGGCGTTCGCCGATGTCGACGACGCCGGGCTGCAACAGCAATTCGCCGATGCCGCGGCCAAGGCGGCCAAGGCGATGCACGATCTGGGCGCGTGGCTCGAAAGCCAGAAGGCGAGCGCGACGACCGATTTCGCGCTGGGGCCCGAGCGCTTCTCGAAGATGCTGAGCGCGACCGAGGGGGTGACCATCCCGCTCGATCAGCTCGAGGCGATCGGCCGCGCCGATCTGGCGAAGAACCAGGCCGCGCTGAAGGCGGCGTGCGCGCAATATGCGCCGGGCGCGACGATCGTCGCGTGCACCGAGAAGATGCAGGCCGACAAGCCGCCCGAAGGGCCGGTCGCCGCCGCGCGCAAGCAGATTCCAGAACTGCGGGCGTTCGTCGTCGCGCACGACCTCGTCAGCATTCCGGGCACCGAGGAAGCCAAGGTCGAGGAGAGCCCGCCCTACAATCGGCAGAACTCCGCCTATATCGATCCGCCGGGGCCGTTCGATAAGGGCATTCCGTCGGTCTATTACATCTCGCCGCCCGATCCGTCGTGGCCCAAGGACGTGCAGCAGGGCTTCATCCCCGCCAAGGACGACCTGTTGTTCACCACGATCCACGAAGTGATGCCGGGGCATTTCGTGCAGTTCCTGCACGCCAACCGCTCGCCGTCGATCTTCGGGCAGTTGTTCGTGGGCTATGCCTATGCCGAGGGCTGGGCGCATTATACCGAGCAGATGATGTGGGATGCCGGCTATTCGAACGGCGACCCCGAAGTGCATATCGGCCAGCTTTCCAACGCGCTGCTGCGCGATTGCCGCTTCCTGTCGGCGATCGGGCTCCACACCAAGGGGATGACGCAGGAACAGTCGCGCAAGATGTTCGTCGACGAATGCTATCAGGACGAGGGCAATGCCCGCCAGCAGGCGGCGCGCGGCACCTATGATCCCGCCTATCTCAACTACACGCTGGGCAAGTTGATGATCATGCGGCTGCGCGACGACTGGACCGCGAGCCGAGGCGGCAGGAAGGCGTGGAAGGCGTTCCACGACCAGTTCCTGAGCTATGGCGGTCCGCCGATCCCGCTGGTGCGCGAGGCGATGATGGACGAGCCCGAGCCGCGCGCGCTGTTTCCGGGTCAATAGAGCATCGCTGCTACCCCGGCGAAAGCGGGCGGAATTCCGCGGCCCGACCGGCTGAGCCGATATCTGCCGATGCGCTGAATTGGCTCGTTGAAGAAGCGCTTGACTCTTGATTGAACGTTCAATCAAATAGTTGCCATGCAGGCGCGCCGACTCACCCGCGACAGGATCGTCGAGGCAGCGATGGAGCTGTTCTGGCTCAAGGGCTATGGGTCGACGTCGATCGCCGACATCCTCAGCCGTACCCAGATCAACAGCGGCAGCCTGTACCATTTCTTTCCCGGCAAGCAGGATGTGCTGCTGGCGGTGTTGGACCGGTATCACCAGGATATCGGGCCGATGCTGCTGGAGCCGGCCTGGAGCGGCGTGGATGATCCGATAGAGCGCGTGTTCGCGCTCCTCGCGCGCTACCGGGGTCTCATCGTCGAAACGCGCTGCAGCTATGGCTGCCCGATCGGTAGCATCGCGCTCGAACTGCACGAGCCGGACGAAGCGGTGCGCCGCCTTCTCGCCGGGAACTTCACTGGCTGGATCGATGCGGTCGAAGCCTGTCTAGTCACGCCGGGCAGCCGCCTCCCCGCAGGCACCGATGTACGCGCGCTCGCCGAATTCGTGCTGGTGGTGATGGAGGGCGCGGTGATGCTGGCGCGCACCTATCGCGACATCGCGCATTTCGACCGCGCGGTGGCGCAGTTGCGGGCGCATTTCGACGCGCTGGAGGACGTGGCATGCGCGACCTGAGCGTTGCGCTCCTGCTGCTTGCGGCATCGCCGGCTGCCGCGCAGCAGGTCGACGTGATCCTGACCGCCGAAACCGATGGCACGCGCACGCTTGCGCACGAGGTCATCATCCCGGCCCCATTGGAGGAGGTCTGGGATGCCGTCGCCACCATCGAGGGCTGGCGGACATGGGCCGTCCCGCTGGCGCGGGAGGTGCCGGGCTCCCCGGACCGCTTCGAGACCAGCTACGACTCCGCAGCCGCGCCCGGTGCGGCCTCTACGATCGAACAAAAATGGATCGAACGGGCGCCACCGTATCGCGTCACGTTCAAAACGGCGCGCACGCCCGACGGCTTTCCCCATGCCGATGCCTATCTCCGCGTTATGAGCAGTTTCCTCCTCACGCCGGCAGGCGCCACGGCAACCCGGGTGCGCCTTACCGGAAGCGGCTATCCCGCGGGGCCGGAAGGGGACGCGTTGATCGCCTTCTTCCGCGAGGGAAACCGGACGTCGCTTGAGCAACTCCACCGGCGCTTCACGGCGGGGCCGATCGACTGGACCGATCGGCGCTCGCAGGCGGGCGCAAAATGACAGTACGGCAGCAAGTCGGGCGGTCGGTCACCGAAGGGTGATCTTGGGTATCGGCTATACCGGTCGGCGCTAGGCGTCGAGGCGGCGGAGGGCGGCGTTCCAGCGGGCGAGGTTGGCGCGTGCGTCCTGAACGAAAGGCGAGCGGCGGACCGCGCCCAGGAACAGGTCGGCGATCAGTCGCCCCGGCTGGCGCAGCGGGCGGCGGAACTGGATCGAGAGCAGCACCCGCGTGCCCCGGGTGTCGTTCCACACCTCGTGCCGGCAGGTGTCGTCGAACACCAGGGTCTCGCCCTCGGCCCAGCGGACGACGCGGTCGCCGAGGCGCATGCGGACGTCGCCGTCGCGCGGCACGATCAGGCCAAGATGGCAGGTGATCAGCCCCTTGGTGACACCGCGATGCGCAGGGATGTGCGCGCCCGGAGTGAGGATCGAGAAGAAGGCGCTGTTGAGGCCGGGAACGCGCGCGACGAGCGCCGCCGTCCGGGGGCAGCGCGCGAGATTCTCCTCGATCGGGTAGCCATAGCCATGGAGGAAGAACGACCGCCATCCGGCCGGATCGGCGATCGCGCGATGATCGGGCGAGATCGCGGCGAGCGGCGGCGACGCCTCGCCCGCAAGCGCCACCGCGCGCGCCTCGTCGCGGATGGCGCGCCAATCGGTGCGCAGCGCCGCGGTCCAGGGAAAGTCGCGGACGTCGAGCACGGGATCGTTCGGCACCAGCGACGAGATGGCGATGATCCGGTCGAACAAGCGGCGCAGGCGCTTGCCGACGCGGACGAGCAGTGGTCGGCGCGGCATCGCCATGCGGCCGTCGGGCGCGCGGGCGGGGGTGTGGATGACCCCGAAATCGGGCAGCCCGTGGCGAGCGTTTTCAGATGCGTCGCCCGATTTGCGCCACAGTGTCGCGTTGGCGGCCTTGGTCTCGACGTGCACGCTCACTCTCTCGTCAACACCCCGGGGATGCACCCTGTTCGGGCCGCGTCGGCGCGGCTTCTGCTGAGCGTCCTACGTGTGCTGTTGGTCCAAATGATGGCGGATACCCGGCGCGCATTCGTCCGTGACCGCTTGGCGTCGACGGCCGGTTCGGGGTAGATGGGGCCGATGTTCGCTTTCCCCCGCGCGTTGCGCCTCCCGTTTCTCCTCGCCCTGCTGGTCGCCGCGCCGAGCGCGCTCGACGCGCAAACCAAGACGCTCGCGCCGCGCGAGACGGCGGCCACCTCCGACATTTTCCAGCAGCCGGGATGGCTCTACGAAGGCAGCGACATCAAACCCGATCCCGACTGGTATTTCGGGACGCTGCCCAACGGTCTTCGTTATGCCGTGCGTCGTAATTCGGTGCCGCCGGGGCAGGTCGCGATCCGGGTGCGGATCGATGCCGGATCGCTCGCCGAGCGCGAGACCGAGCGCGGATTCGCGCATTTCATCGAGCATCTGTCGTTCCGCGGATCGAAAGGCGTGCCCGACGGCGAGGCGCGGCGCATCTGGCAGCGGCTGGGCGCGACCTTCGGATCGGACACCAACGCCCAGACCACGCCGACGCAGACGGTCTATCAGCTCGATCTGCCGTCCGCGACCGAGGCGTCGGTGGGCGAGAGCCTGCGCCTGCTCGCAGGCATGATGGAGGCGCCCAATCTCGACAAGACCGCACTCGATTCCGAACGGCCGGTGGTGCTTGCCGAGCAGCGCGAGCAGCCGGGGCCGCAGGTCAAGTTCAGCGACCTGATCCGCGAGACCTTCTTCGCCGGCCAGCCGCTCGCCGACCGTTCGCCGATCGGCAACATCAAGACGCTGGAGGCGGCGACGCCCGAGAGCGTGCAGGCGTTCCACGACCGCTGGTATCGGCCGACCCGCACCGTCGTGGTGCTGGTCGGCGACATCGATCCGGTGCTCGCAGGAAAGCTGATCGCGCAGCATTTCGGCGGGTGGAAGGGCGTCGGCCCCGATCCCGCCGATCCCGATTTCGGCACGCCCGACAAGACGCAGCCGGCGGGCGGCGCGCTTGCCGAGCCCGGCCTGCCGCCGCTGGTGGCGATGGCGACGATCCGGCCGTGGCATTTCAACCAGGACACGGTGATCTTCAACCAGAAGCGCATGATCGACATGCTCGCGGCGCGGATCATCAACCGGCGGCTGGAGACGCGCGCGCGCGCCGGGGGCAGCTACATCCAGGCGCAGGTCGATCTGGAGGACGTGTCGCGATCGGTGAACGCGACCTTCGTCAACATCATGCCGATCGGCGATGACTGGGAAGCGGCGGTGCGCGACGTGCGCGCGGTGATCGCCGACGCGATGGCCAACCCGCCCGACCAGGCGGAGATCGACCGCGCGGTCTCCGAATTCGACGCGGTGATGAAGAGCGGCGTCGACACCGCCGCGGCCGAGCAGGGGACCGACCTTGCGGACACGATGGTCGGCGCGCTCGACATTCGCGAGACCACGACCTCGGCCGCGACGAGCTATGCGATCCTGACGGGCGCCGAGGACAAGAAGATGTTCACGCCCGCCTCGGTGCTCGCTTCGACGCGTAAGATCTTCGACGGCATCCAGCGCGCGGTCGTCACCACGCGCACCGCCGATCCCAACGCCGCCGCCAAGCTCGCCGCGGTGATGAAGGAGGACGTGTCGGGCCTGGCGGGCAAGCGCAAGGCGCTCGCTGCGACCGCGTTTTCGCAGCTGCCGCCGCTGGGCGCGCCGGGCAAGGTCGTCAGCCGCGCGGCGATCGCCGGGCTCGACATGGAGCAGGTGGTGTTCGCCAACGGCGCGCGGCTGATGCTCTTCCCCAACAATGCCGAGGCCAATCGCGTCTATGTCAACGTCCGCTTCGGCCGTGGCTACAATGCGCTGCCCGCTGACAAGCAGACGCCGGCCTGGGCGGCCGACCTGGCGCTGGTTTCCAGCGGGATCGGCAAGCTGGGGCAGGACGATCTCGACGCGCTGACCGCGGGGCGGCGGATCGGCATGGATTTCAGCATCGACGACGATGCGTTCCTGCTTTCGGCGATGACCTCGCCGCAGGATCTCGCGGACCAGCTCAAGCTGATCGCCGACAAGCTGGCGGCGCCGGGCTGGGATCCCAACCCGGTGACGCGCGCGCGCGCGGTGATGCTCGCGGGCTACCCGAGCCTCGGCGGATCGCCCGCCGGCGTGCTCGCGCGCGACCTCGAAGGGCTCCTCCACGACGGCGATCCGCGCTGGGACACGCCCGATCCGAAGACGATCTCGGCGCTGACGCCCGAGACATTCCGCGCCTTGTGGGAGCCGCTGCTGCGGCAGGGCCCGATCGAGGTGCAGGTGTTCGGCGACATTCCCGCCGACGACGCGATCAAGGCGGTCGCGGCGACGATCGGCGCGCTGAAGCCGCGCACGACATCGACGGCGACGGCCGCGCCGATCGGCTTCCCCGATCATGTCGCGAGCCCGGTGGTGCGCGCGCATAGCGGGCCGGAGAACCAGGCGGCGGCGGTGATCGCCTGGCCGACGGGCGGCGGGCTCGACCGGATCGGCGATTCGCGCGCGCTCGAGGTGCTCGCCGCCGTGATGAGCGACCGCATGATCGACCAGCTCCGGTCGCAGGCGGGCATCAGCTACAGCCCGCAGGTGGTGAGCGACTGGCCCAAGGGGCTGGCGTCGGGCGGACGGCTGATCGCAGTGGGGCAGGTGCCGCCCGACAAGACCGGCTTCTTCTTCACGCTCGCGCGCAAGATCGCCGCCGATCTGGTCGCGCACCCGATCACCGACGACGAGTTGCAGCGCGTCGTGACGCCGCTGACGCAATATGTGCTGCGCGCCTCGACCGGCAACCAGTTCTGGATGCAGCAACTGGGCGGCGCCACGACCGATCCGCGCCGCATCGCCGCCGCGCGCGCGATCGTCGGCGACCTCAAGGCCGTGACGCCGGCGACGCTGCAGACGATCGCGGCCCGGTATCTGCGCCCCGACAAGGACTGGACGATGGAAGTGGTGCCCGAGAAGGTGGCGGCGCGACTGAACGGCACCGGGACGGCCGCCGCCGGGCAGGATTGATCCATCATATAAAGAAATCTTTATATCCCACTTGACGGCGAGGGCGCGGCGCGCGATGAGGGCGGCGTCGAGGTTCTCCGGCCGGGTTCGCCCGCGCCGGGGCTAAGACGGGAAGCCGGTGCGCCCCGTTCAGGGCAAGGCCGGCGCTGCCCCCGCAACTGTAAGCGGCGAGCGGCGGTCCATCCGTGTCACTGGGGCAAGCCCCGGGAAGACGGGCCGTCCGCATTGACCCGCGAGCCAGGAGACCTGCCTCCGACGCGATAACGTCCACCGGCGGGGTGCCCGGTCTGGTCGCTTGCGCGGTCCACGGCCGGGGTTTCCCGCGTTGATGCGCGCTCGTGTCCTGGCCTCGCGCGCCGCCCCATCTTCGGGGTTGAAGACCATGACCGTCACTGTCGCCACGCTCGGCTTTCCACGCATCGGCCCGCGCCGCGAACTGAAAGTCGCGCTCGAGAAATTCTGGTCGGGGAAGATCGACCGGGACGCGCTCCTCACCGCTGCCGCGGGCTTGCGCACCGCCGCCTGGGCGCGGCAGCACGCGCTGGGCGCCGATTGGCTGCCGTGCGGCGATTTCTCGCTCTACGATCACATGCTCGACATGAGCGCGATGCTGGGTGCGATCCCGGCGCGCTACGGCGCCGCGCCCGGCGAGGCCGATCTCGCCACCTATTTCGCGATGGCGCGGGGCACGACCGGCGCGGAGCACGGCTGCGGCCACGCGCATGCCAGCCTGACGGCGTGCGAAATGACCAAATGGTTCGACACCAATTATCATTACATCGTGCCCGAGCTGGCGGCGGGGCAGAAGCTGGCGCTCGGCCGCCTGTCGGTGCTCGACGCCTATCGCGAGGCGAAGGCGCAGGGGTTCGAGACGCGCCCGGTGATCGTGGGGCCCGTCACCTGGCTCAGCCTCGCCAAGGGGCATGATGTCGATCCGTTCGATTTCCTCGATGAGGTGCTGGGGCTCTATGCGGTGATCCTGCGCCATCTCGGCGAGGCGGGGGCCGAATGGGTGCAGATCGACGAGCCAATCCTCGTCACCGATCTCGACGACCGCCGGCGCAAGGCGCTGACGCGCGCTTATGCGAAGCTTGCGCGATCGGGGCCGAAGCTGATGCTGACGACCTATTTCGGCGCGCTCGACGACAATCTGTCGCTCGCCGCGGCGCTGCCGGTCGCGGGGCTGCACGTCGATCTGGTGCGCGGGGTCGGTCAGCTCGATGCCGTGCTGGAGTCGGCGCCCAAATCGCTGCTGCTGTCGCTCGGCGTGGTCGATGGCCGCAATGTCTGGCGTACCGATCTCGACGCGATTCTCGATCGGATCGCGCCGGTCGCTGCGACGCGCGACCTGATCCTCGCGCCGTCCTGCTCGCTGCTCCACGTGCCGGTCGATCTCGCGCTCGAGACGAAGCTCGACGAGGAGGTGACGCAATGGCTCGCCTTCGCGGTGCAGAAGATCGAGGAGCTGGCGCTACTCAAACGCGCGCTCAACGAGGGGCGCGACAGCGTGGCGGGCGCGCTGGCGGAGGTGGCGAAAGCGGCTGCCGCGCGCAAGACCTCGCCGCGCATCCACGATCCGGCCGTCGCCGCGCGGATCGCTGCCGTGACGCCGGCGATGCGCGAGCGGGGCAGCCGGGCGACGCGCGACCGCGCCCAGGCCGAGGCGCTCGGCCTGCCGGCCTTCCCGACGACGACGATCGGCTCGTTTCCGCAGACCGGCGAGGTGCGCCAGGCGCGCGCCGCCCACAATCGCGGCGCGCTGGATGCGGGCGCTTATGAGGCCTTCCTGCGCGAGGAGACCGAACGCGCGATCCGCTGGCAGGAGGCGGTGGGGCTCGACATGCTGGTGCATGGTGAGTTCGAGCGCAACGACATGGTGCAATATTTCGGCGAGCGGCTGGCGGGCTTCGCGTTCACGATCAACGGCTGGGTGCAGAGCTACGGCTCGCGCTGCGTGCGGCCGCCGATCCTCTACGGCGACGTCTCCCGGCCCCAGTCGATGACGGTCGATTGGTGGCGATACGCGCAGGGCCTCACCGACAAGCCGGTCAAGGGGATGCTGACCGGCCCCGTCACCATCCTCAACTGGAGCTTCGTACGCGACGATCAGCCGTGCGAGGCGAGCTGCCGCCAGATCGCGCTCGCGATTCGCGACGAGGTGGCCGATCTGGAGAAGGCCGGCGCGAAGGCGATCCAGATCGACGAAGCGGCGCTGCGCGAGGGGCTGCCGCTCCGGCGACGCGACTGGCAGCAGTATCTCGACTGGGCGGTCGACTGCTTCCGGCTCTGCGCGGCAGGCGTGGGGGACGCGACGCAGATCCACACGCACATGTGCTATTCGGAGTTCAACCAGATCCTGCCCGCGATCGGGGCGATGGACGCCGATGTCATCTCCATCGAGACCGCGCGGTCGCAGATGGAATTGCTCGAAGGCTTCGCGCGCTATCGCTATCCGGCGGCGATCGGGCCGGGGGTGTACGACATCCACGCGCCGCGCGTGCCCAGCGAGGCGGAAATGGTCACGTTGATGCGGCTCGCGCAGCGGCACCTGCGGCCGGATCAGCTGTGGGTGAACCCCGATTGCGGGCTCAAGACGCGCAACTGGCAGGAAGTGCGGCCGGCGATCGAGGCGATGGTCTCGGCCGCGCGAACGCTGCGCGCTGGCGGCTGACGCCTGCGTCAGCCGCGATAGAGCGCGTCCAGCCGCTCGCCATAGACTTGCTTCAGGATATGGCGCCGGATCTTCATCGAGGGCGTGAGCTGCTCGTTCTCGATCGAAAAGGGTTCGTCGGCGACGATGAAGCGGCGGACGCGCTCGATTTGCGACAAGTCCCTGTTGACGCGCTCGACCGCGGCGCCGAGCGCGGCGCGATACTCATGGTCGTGCGCGAGCTTCGCGAAATTGCAGGGGTCGCCGCTTCGGGCGCACCATTCGGCGGTCCATTCGGGATCGGGCACCAGCACCGCGACCATATAGGGCTTGCGGTCGCCCGCGATCATCGCCTGCATGATCTCGGGCTGGAGGGTGAGCATGCCCTCGACCTTCTGGGGCGCGACATTGTCGCCCTTGTCGTTGATGATCAGGTCTTTCTTGCGATCGGTGATCCTGATCCGGCCCTTCGCATCGATCTCGCCGATGTCGCCGGTGTGGAGCCAGCCGTCCTTCAGCACGCGCGCGGTCTCGGCCTCGTTGCGCCAATAGCCGTGCATGACGAGCTCGCCGCGGACGAGGATTTCGCCGTCCTCGGCGATCCTGACCTCGGTATCGGCGAGCGGCGGGCCGACCGTATCCATGCGCAGCCCCGCCGAGGGGCGGTTGCACGAGATGACGGGCGCCGCCTCGGTCTGGCCGTAGCCCTGGAGGAAGGTGAGGCCGAGCGACTGGAAGAAGATGCCGATTTCCGGGTTGAGCGGCGCGCCGCCCGACACCATCGCCTTCATCCTGCCGCCGAAGCGTTTGGAAATCTTGGGTTTGAGCGTGCGCGACAGCAGCAGCTTGGTCGGCAGATCGGTGAGGCGCGATCGGCCTTCGTAATCGCGCGCGCCGACCGCCTGCGCGCGGTCGAGCAGCCAGGCGGGCATCCTGCCCTGCTTCTCGATCGCTTTCGCGATGCGCGTGCGCAGCACCTCGAACAGCCGCGGCACCACGACCATGATTGTCGGGCGCACTTCCTCGATGTTCGAGGCGAGCTTTTCCAGCCCCTCGGCATAGTAGATCTGCGCGCCGAGCCCGATCGGGAAATGCTGGCCGCCGGTGTGCTCATAGGCGTGGGAGAGCGGCAGGAACGAGAGGAACACCTCGTTGTCCCAGCCGAAATCCTCGGCGATCACGCGCGCGCAGCCGTTGACATTGTGCAGGATCGCGCCGTGATGCTGCATCACGCCGCGCGGGGCGCCGCCGGTGCCGCTGGTGTAGATGATGCAGGCGAGATCCTCGCGCGCGAAATCGGCCTGGACGGCGGCGGTGTCGGGATCGGTCGGATGCGCGGTGATCAGATCGTGCCACAAATGCGCGCTATAGGCGCCCGATTGCGCGGCGCGCAGATCCTCCAGCCCGATCACGATCCGCGCGTGCGACGAGCGGATGACCGCGGGCAGCAGCGTCTTCGCGAGCTTGGCGTTGGAGACGATCACCGCCGCAGCACCCGAATTCTCGATGATATGGGTGTGATCGCGCTCGGTATTGGTGGTGTAGGTCGGCACCGTGACGCAGCCCGCGGCCATGATCGCGATGTCGCTGATGCACCATTCGGGGCGGTTTTCGGAGACGAGCATCACGCGGTCGCCGCGTTGGAGCCCCAGCGCCTTCAACGCGGTTGCGAGGCTCGCCGCCTGGCGCGCGGCCTCGGCCCAGCTCGTCGCCACCCAGCGCCCGCTTTCCTTGCGCCACAGGAAGGGCTTGTCGCCAAGTTCGCGAGCGCGCGTGAAGAACATCGTGACGAGGTTCGGAAAATGCTCGAGCGTGCGCATCGTCTCTCCCGAGGCCGGCCGATACCGCCTTTGCCGGAGAGCCTAGCGCGCTTCGCTATACTGGCAAGACGCTATGTCGCGCCGGTTCCCACCGCATCCACAACGCACGCGAAGCCGTCGCGTTGCAGCCGCTCGGCAAGGCCGCGCGCGATGCGGGCGGGCAGGCCGGGGCCTTCGTAGACGAGCGCCGAATAGAGCTGGACGAGGCACGCGCCCGCGCGAATCCGGGCATAGGCCTCGTCCGCATCGCCGATCCCGCCCGCCGAGATCAGCGGCAGCGCGCCGCCGGTCGCCGTGCGGAAATCGGCGAGGCGCGCGCGCGCCAGCGGTGCCAGCGGCGCTCCCGAAAGGCCGCCTGTCTCATTTCGGTCCGACGCGCGGAGATCGGGGCGCGAGATCGTGGTGTTCGCGACGATCAGCGCGTCGATGCGGTGGGTGATTGCGGCTCGCGCGATCGAGTCGATCGTGGCGGGATCGAGATCGGGGGCGACCTTGAGAAACAGCGGCGTTTCCCCGCGCGCCTCGTGCGCCGCCGCGAGCAACTCGTCGAGCGCCGCGCCATGCTGAAGGTCACGAAGCCCCGGCGTATTGGGCGAAGAGATGTTGATCGTCACGTAATCGGCGACGGGTGCCGCGCGCGACACGGCCGTACGGTAATCGCCGATGCGATCGGTCGAGTCCTTGTTGGCGCCGACGTTGATCCCCAGCACGCCGCGGCGCTTCGCCCGGGCGACGCGGGCGAGCGCGGCGTCGATCCCGCCGTTGTTGAACCCCATGCGGTTGATCACCGCGCGGTCTTCGGTGAGGCGGAACAGGCGGGGACGGGGATTGCCCGGCTGCGCCAGTGGGGTGAGCGTGCCGATCTCCACCGCGCCGAAGCCGAGCGCGAACAGCCCGTCGATCGCGCGCCCGTCCTTGTCGAGCCCGGCGGCGAGGCCGATTGGAGTCGCGAATCGCAGCCCCGCCACCTCGGTCGCCAGCGCCGGGATGGCGGCGCGCGTACCGAACGGCGCGCCGATCGCGCCCCAACCCGCGAGCGCATCGATCGCCAACCCGTGAGCACGTTCGGGATCGAGCGCAAACAGCGCGTGCGAAAGCTTGGTGGTCATGGCGTGCCCATGGCACCGGCCTTGATATGCGTCAAAGCGGGCGCGTCGGATTTTTCCAATACAATGATATTCATATCGGCCATGAACGGCCTGCGACCCGAAGAATTCTCGTTTCGGGAATTCTCACCTGACCGGCCCGGCGGTTTGCACCGACCGGGCCGCTTTTCTTTGCGGCCGATTCGGCCTAAACTCGGGCACTTGGCCGGGTGAGAATGGGTCGTGCCTGACATCGAACTGGAATATGCCGTCCCGTCGGCCGAAGCCGCCGACATTGTGACGTTGTTCTATCGCTTCCGTGCGGACGTTCCGCGATTCGAGGATACCGAGCGCGCCGACCACGCGCAGCTGCGCTTTCGCTTGTCCGCGGGCGGGACGACCTATCGGATGCCCGACGGCAGCATCCAGCACGCGGCGCCGATCCACATCATCGGGCCGACCACGGGCGCGATGAAGGTGTCGGTCGACGGTCCCGTCCACGCCTTCGGCTGCGGCATCACGCCGGCGGGCTGGGGGGCGCTGCTCGGAGTGGACGCGTCGGGGATGATCAACCGCGTCGTCGATGCGCACGAGGTATTCGGGCATAGCTTGCTGCGCCAGGCCGAAAATGCGCTCGCGACGGCGCCGGATATCGCCGCGATGGCCGCGATCGGCGAGGCGCTGCTGTGCGATCTGGCGCGCCGCCGCGACAGCGAGGTGCTCGCCTTCGTGCGTCATGTCGATGCCTGGCTCGCCGACAGCGTGTCGCCGCGGATCGAGGATCTGGTGGCGGTGACCGGGCTGTCGCGCCGGCAGGTCGAGCGCAAGTGCAATGCGCTCTACGGCGCGCCGCCCAAGCTGCTGGCGCGCAAATATCGCGCGCTGCGCGCGGCGGTGGCGCTGGTTTCCGACGACGCGTCGCTCGACGACGTGCTCGAACGCGGATTCTACGACCAGTCGCACCTGATCCGTGAGATCAAGCAGTTCACCGGCCTCACGCCGCGCCAGATCAAGGCCGAGCCCTCGGTGCTCGCGCGGCTGACCTTCGCGCAGCGGCACGCGCTGGGCGGACGCGTCAACCCGCTGATCAGCGACACCTGAGCTGCGAGTGATTCGCAAGGAAATCCGCGGTTGACGTAGCGGCTCTGCGCTCCCATCTGCCAATCGGAACGAATCAGTCCGATTAGACCGCGTGCTTCCAGGAAAAGTGGGAAGCGGTTTCCCGCCCGGGAAGCACGCCAACAAGGATGTCATGCGCCTCTCGAGCCTCGCCGATTACGCGATCGTGATCCTCAGCGCCGCCGCACGTCATTGTGGCGCACGCGGGCGGCTGAACGCGACCCGGCTCGCCGAGGAAACGGGCGTGCCGCTGCCCACGGTGCAGAAGCTGGTGAGCCGGCTGTCAGCCGCGGGCCTGATCGAGACGCTGCGCGGCACCGGCGGCGGCCTGCGGCTCGCGCGTCCGCCAGCGGCGATCAACCTCGCCGACATCATCGAGGCGGTGGAGGGGCCGATCGCGATGACGACGTGTCTCGAACCGGGCGGCCACGATTGCTGCCTCGAAGACAATTGCCGCGTGAAGCCGCATTGGGGCGTCGTCAACGGCGCGGTGCGGGGCGCGTTGGCGGGGGTGTCGCTCGCGAGTCTTTCCACCGACCTCCCATTTTTGGGCGGCCATGCGTCGCCCGCTTCCGACATTCCCTCCCCTAGTCCTTCCCGCAGGCGGGAGGGGAACAGGATGCACGCATAATGGCTACCCGTAACGCCGAGGCGCTCGCCGCCGCCAACAAGAAGTACGAATGGGGCTTTGCGACCGAGCTCGAACAAGAGTTCGCGCCCAAGGGGCTGAGCGAGGACACGATCCGTTTCATCTCGGCGAAGAAGGGCGAGCCCGAATGGATGCTCGACTGGCGGCTGAAGGCGTATCGCGCGTGGCTCGAGATGGAGGAGGTGACCTGGGCCAAGCTCACCATCCCGCCGATCGATTTCCAGGACGCTTATTATTACGCCGAGCCCAAGAAGAAGCCGACGCTCAAGTCGCTCGACGAGCTCGATCCCGAGATCCTGCGCACCTACGAGAAGCTCGGCATCCCGATCGAGGAGCAGAAGGTGCTCGCGGGCGTCGAGGGCGCGCGCAAGGTTGCGGTCGATGCGGTGTTCGACAGCGTGTCGGTGGCGACCACGTTCCGCAAGGAGCTGGCGGCGGCGGGCGTGATTTTCCTCTCGATCTCCGAGGCGATCCGCGAGCATCCCGAGCTGGTGAAGAAATGGCTCGGCAAGGTCGTGCCGCAGCGCGACAATTATTTCGCCTGCCTCAACAGCGCGGTCTTTTCCGACGGCACCTTCGTCTACGTGCCCGAGGGCGTGCGCTGCCCGATGGAGCTCAGCACCTATTTCCGCATCAACGCCGAGAATACCGGGCAGTTCGAGCGCACGTTGATCGTCGCCGACAAGGGCGCGTACGTCAGCTATCTCGAAGGCTGCACCGCCCCGATGCGCGACGAGAACCAGCTCCACGCCGCGGTGGTGGAACTGGTCGCGCTCGATGATGCCGAAATAAAGTATTCCACCGTCCAGAACTGGTATCCCGGCGACGAGCAGGGGAAGGGCGGCATCTACAATTTCGTCACCAAGCGCGCGCTCTGCCAGGGCAGGAACTCCAAGGTGAGCTGGACGCAGGTCGAGACCGGCAGCGCGATCACCTGGAAATATCCGAGCTGCGTGCTCTCGGGCGACGGATCGGTGGGCGAATTCTATTCGGTCGCGGTCACCAACAATTTCCAGCAGGCCGATACCGGGACTAAGATGATCCATATCGGCAAGAACACGCGCTCGACGATCGTGTCGAAGGGGATCAGCGCGGGGCGAAGCGACAATACGTACCGCGGGCTGGTGCGGGTGAATGCTGGTGCGGAGAATGTGCGCAACTTCACGCAATGCGACAGCCTGCTGCTCGGCGACCAGTGCGGCGCGCATACGGTGCCCTATATCGAGGTGCGCAATCCCAGCGCGCAGATCGAGCATGAGGCGACCACCTCCAAGATCAGCGACGACCAGATGTTCTACGCGATGAGCCGCGGACTGGATCAGGAGGCCGCGGTGGCGCTGATCGTCAACGGGTTCGCGAAAGAGGTGCTCCAGCAACTCCCGATGGAGTTTGCGGTAGAGGCACAGAAGCTGCTGGGGATCAGCCTCGAAGGGTCCGTCGGATGACCCTGACGCCGACCGATGACGCAAGGCGCCTGAACACCCCTCCCCTTCAGGGGAGGGGCAGGGGGTGGGGCCTTAGCGCCGAGCGCCTCGCCGAATTGCACAAACGCGCCGCCGAAATGCGCCGCAACCCGACCGAGCCGGAAAGACGCCTTTGGCGCATGCTCTCGAACGGCCAACTCGACGGCTACAAGTTCCGCCGCCAATCGGTCATCGGCTGGTTCATCGCTGACTTCCTCTGCCCGCAACGGGCGCTGATCGTCGAAGTCGACGGTGACACGCACGATGCGGCCAAGGATCGCTTGCACGACGATGTGCTGGCCGAACGCGGTTTCCGCGTGCGGCGCGTCACCAACACGGACGTTATGGGCAACATCGAAGGCGTTCACGAGACGATCCGGCGCGCGCTGCAAGAAACGTCGCCGCGTTGGCCGAAGCCCCACCCCAACCCCTCCCCTGAAGGGGAGGGGCTTGAGAAGGATGAGGCACGGAGGCTGCTGGGGATCAGCCTTGAGGGGAGCGTGGGGTGATTACATTTTGGGGAGCTGTTGGCATTGCCGTTGGCCTTTGGTTCGCAACGGGATGGTATCTAAATGAGCGGCTGAAACGAGTTCACGAGAAACTTGACCTAGTACTCGATAACTTCAACGGTCTTCGAGAATATCTCTACGAGATCGATCCTCAATTTGATGAAGAGCGCGATCTGATGACGGAGCTTTGGGCATCTGTCGAGAACGACAATATGTCTTTCGCAGGTATGCATCACATGGACCTAACGAAAGAAAAAGAAAAGCAAGGTTTTAGAACGCTCCACACAACATTTTTGGATGGAGGGCACCGTGCTCCGAATCGATAACCTCCACGCCGAAATCGACGGCAAGGAAATCCTCAAAGGCCTCAACCTCGAGGTGAACGCGGGCGAGGTGCACGCGATCATGGGGCCGAACGGCGCGGGCAAGTCGACGCTCGGCTATGTGCTCGGCGGGCGGCCCGGCTATGAGGTGACGGGGGGCAGCGTGCGCTTCATGCCCACCGTCACCCCGGCCTTGAGCCGGGGTCAGGCTTCTTCTTCGTCTGATGCGGGGCAAGGCAGCCCAACCCCGGGTCAAGCCCGGGGTGACGAAGAGTGGGTAGATTTGTTGAAGCTCGACCCCCACGAGCGCGCCGCCGCCGGTCTGTTTCTCGGTTTTCAATATCCGGTCGAGATCCCCGGCGTCTCCAACGTCCAGTTCCTGCGCGAAGCACTCAACGCGCAGCGCAAGGCGCGGGGCGAAGACCCACTCTCCGGCGGCGAGTTCCTCAAGCTCGCCCGCGCGCAGGCGGACTTGCTCGGGATGGATCAGGAGATGCTCAAGCGTCCGGTCAACGTCGGCTTCTCGGGCGGCGAGAAGAAGCGCAACGAGATGGTGCAGATGGGCATCATCGCGCCCCGCTTCGCAATCCTCGACGAGACCGACAGCGGCCTCGACATCGACGCGCTGCGCACCGTCGGCGAGGGGATCAACCGCATCATGCGCGCGCCCGACAAGGCGGTGCTGCTGATCACGCATTACGAGCGGCTGCTGGAGATCGTCGCGCCTGATTTTGTCCATGTGCTCGCCGACGGGCGGATCGTCCGCTCGGGCGGGATCGAGCTGGCGCGGCAGCTCGAGGCCGAAGGCTATGCGCAGGTGGCGGCGTGAGGAGCGCAACGCAAATCCTCCCCCGGCGGGGGAGGGGGGCCACGCGCAGCGTGGTGGAGGGGTATCCACCCCTCGATAGCGCGATACCCCTCCGTCGCGCTGGCGCGCGCCACCTCCCCTTGCAGGGGAGGATTGGATGACGCTCCTCGAACTCCCCTCGCGCCACGACGAGGCGTGGCGCTGGTCGCGGCTCGATGCGTTGCCGGAGCTGGCGCGTGGGCCGCGCGGGCACGGGGGCGATGCTGCACCGCATTTCATCGGGCTGGATGGGCTGCGACTGGTGTTCGTCGACGGCGTCCTCGACGAGGGTACGAGCGACCTCGGCCGCGTGGCGATCGAAGCACTCGATCTCGCGACCGATCATCCGCTCGGGCGGCAGGCGACAGGAACTGGCTGGGCGCTGACGCTCGGCGCCGATCAGGCTAGCGACCCGATCGAGATCGTCCATGTCGCGACCGGCGGCGCCAATCATGTCCCTGCGCGCATCACGCTCGGCGAGGATGCGGTGGCGTCGGTGGTCGAAACCTATGTCGGCGAGGGCTGGTCGAACCGGCTGACGCAGATCGAGCTGGCGCGCTCGGCGCGGCTGATGCGGTCGGTGCGGATGCTGCAGGGCTCGGGCTTCGTCTCGCTGCGCGACGAGGCGCTGGTGGGCGAGGGCGCGAGCCTCGTTTCGGTGTTCCTCGGCGCCGGCGGCATGGATTGCCGCATCGACGGTGCGATCACCTGCCACGGCGCCGCGGCCTATGCCGAAATGGGCGGCGCGCTGCTGACGCAGGACCGGCAGCATCAGGAATGCGCGGTGTCGCTGCGCCACGACGCGCTCGACGGGCAGAGCCGGCAGGTGTGGCGCGCGGTCGCCAAGGACAGATCGACGGCGAGCCTCGCCGCGCGGGTCGAGGTGGCGCGCGGCGCGCAGAAGACCGACGGAGAGCAGAGCCTGCGCGGGCTGCTGCTCGATCGCGCGGCGACGGTGAATCTGAAGCCCGAACTTGAGATTTTCGCGGACGATGTGAAGTGCGCGCACGGGGCGACGGTGGGCGAACTCGATCAACGCGCGCTCTTCTATCTGGCGAGCCGGGGCATCACGCCGGCACGGGCCAAGGCGCTGCTGACGCGGGCGTTCGTGGCCGATGCGCTCGATCGGATCGGGGATGAAACGGTGCGCGAGGCGTTCTCGGCGGATGCGAATTGGTGGTTGGAGTCGGCGTTGTGAGTGAGGATAATCCAATCCTCCCCGAGCTTGCTCGGGGAGGGGGACCATCGCGCAGCGATGGTGGAGGGGCCGGCGTAGCCGGTGCTGCGCACCGCCCCTCCACCACCGGCTTCGCCGGCGGTCCCCCTCCCCGTTCCGGGGAGGATTTGCCGTTGGACGTGCTTGCCGATTTTCCGGCGATTCCCGAGGGCTGGGCATATCTCGACAGCGCCGCGACCGCGCAGAAGCCGCGCGCCGTGGTCGATGCGATCACGCGGGCTTATGGCGAGACCTACGCCACCGTGCATCGCGGCGTGTATCAGCGGTCGGCGGACATGACATTGGCCTATGAGGCCGCCCGCAGGCGGGTCGCGGCCTTCACCGGGGCGCCGTCCGCCGACGAGGTGGTGTTCGTGCGCGGGGCGACCGAGGGGATCAACCTCGTCGCGCAATGCTGGGCGGGGACGCAGCTCGAGGCGGGCGACCGTATCCTGCTTTCGACGCTCGAGCATCATTCGAACATCGTGCCGTGGCAGATGACGGCCGAGCGCGTCGGCGCGGCGATCGACGTGGTGCCGCTCACCGCCGACGGGCGGATCGATCTCGACGCGATGGAGCGGATGCTGACGCCGGCGCACAAGCTCGTCGCGCTGGCGCACGTCTCGAACGTGCTCGGGTCGGTGCTCGATGCGAAGCGCGCGGCGGAACTGGCGCACGGCGTCGGCGCGAAGCTGCTGCTCGACGGCTGTCAGGCGGTGCCGCGGATGCCGGTGAACGTCGCCGAGCTGGGGTGCGACTTCTACGTGTTTTCGGGGCACAAGCTCTATGGGCCGACCGGAATCGGTGTGCTGTGGGGCAGGGCAGAGCTGCTTGACGCGATGCCGCCATATCAGGGTGGCGGATCGATGATCGATCGCGTGACCTTCGCCAGGACGACCTACGCGCCGCCGCCGGGGCGGTTCGAGGCGGGAACGCCGCATATCGTCGGCGTGGTCGGGCTGCACGCGGCGATCGATTACGTCGAGAGCATCGGGCTGGAGCGCATCCATGCGCACGAGACGGCGCTGGTGCGCGAGACGCGGGAAGCGCTGGCGGGGCTCAACAGCGTGCGCGTGTTCGGGCCGGACGATTCGGCGGGGATCGTCAGCTTCGCGGTCGAGGGGGTGCATCCGCACGACGTCGCCACCATATTGGACGAAGGACAGGTCGCGATCCGCGCGGGGCATCATTGCGCGCAGCCGTTGATGGACGCGCTCGGCGTGCCGGCGACGGCGCGGGCGAGCTTCGGCGTGTATAACGGGCCCGCGGACGTGGCGGCGCTGGTCAAGGGAATCGAGCGAGTGACGAGGATCTTCGGGTGAGCATTGAAAGCATCGGGGAACGGAAAATCACGGTCGAGGAAGTCGATGCGGTCGAGGCACCGCCCAGGGCGCGCGTCGAGGATGTCCGCGAGACCTTCGAGCGCAAGCGCGACTATCTCGAAGGCTTCCTGGCGCAGAAGCCCGAGCCGGTGTCGGGCGGCGAGCCGGGCGGGGCGCTGTACGAAGCGGTGATCGAGGCGCTGAAGGACATCTACGATCCCGAGATTCCGGTGAACATCTACGATCTCGGCCTGATCTACGGCGTCGAGGTGACCGGGGACGGGCAAGCTGCGATCACGATGACGCTGACGACGCCGCATTGTCCCGTCGCGGAATCGATGCCCGGCGAGGTGGAACTCCGCGTCGGATCGGTGCCGGGGATTTCGATCGCCGACGTCAACCTGGTCTGGGATCCGCCGTGGGATCCGTCCAAGATGAGCGACGACGCGAAGCTCGAACTGGGAATGCTGTGAGCCCGCCGGGCCGCAAGAGGAGCTGGAACGATTGCCGCCGAGGGGTTTGGGGAAAGCAATGTCGCCCCAGCTCCTCCGCCTTGGGGGCATGGAGAAGACGATGACGGATGTGAAAACCCGTAAGCGCCCCGCCGCACTGTTTCTGACGCCCGGTGCCGAGGCGCGGATCGCGGCGCTGATGGCCAATGCGCCCGAGGGCGCGATTGGCGTCAAGCTCTCGACGCCGCGGCGCGGCTGCTCGGGGCTCGCCTATTCGGTCGATTACGTGACCGAGGCGAACCCGATGGACGAGCGGATCGATACCGAGGGCGGAACCTTGTTCGTCGATGGCGGATCGATCCTCTATCTGATCGGCTCGACCATGGATTGGGTCGAGGACGATTTCGTCTCGGGCTTCGTGTTCACCAATCCCAATGCCAAGGGCACCTGCGGGTGCGGCGAGAGCTTCATGGTGTAATCTCAACGTTATGCCAGCGCAGGCTGGCATCCATGTCTGTTCCGATTGAGCGCTGCGTTGCGTCTTCTTGTGGATAGACATGGACCCCAGCCTTCGCTGGGGTGACGATCAGGCGCGTTTCCTCAGTAACGCCGTGCGCAGGCATTCGCAGACCACCTCGTCGCGCTGGTTGAGCATTCGATGCTTCCAGGTAACGAGGCCCGCGGTCGGGCGCGATTTGCTCTCGCGCATCTCGACGACCTCGCTGGTGGCACGGAGCGTGTCCCCCAAAAAGACAGGTTTGGGCATCACCAGCTTGTCGTAGCCGAGGTTCGCCACCAGCGTGCCCATCGTCGTTTCGGCGACGGTGATCCCCACCATCAGGCTGAAGGTGAAGGTGCCGTTGACGAGAATCTGCCCGAACTCGCTCGCCTTCGCCGCTTCCGCGTCGAGGTGGAGCGGCTGCGGGTTGTGGGTGAGGGCGGAGAAGAGCAGGTTGTCGGTCTCCGTCACCGTGCGGCGCAGCGGGTGCTCGATCGTCTCGCCGACCTGCCATTCGTCGTAATATTTGCCGGGCATCAATCCTCCAGCAGCAGCTTGAAGCCGAGATGGCTCTGCGCGAAGCCGAGCCGGTCGTAGAAACGGTGCGCGGCCGTGCGCGCGTTGTTCGAGGTGAGTTGGACGACGTGGCAGCCGCGCCCGCGGGCCGCATCGACCGCCCAGCGCATCATCGCCTCGCCGGTGCGCTGGCCGCGTGCGCTTTCGTCGACGCGCACCGCCTCGATCGTCGCGCGCCAGCCGCCGTGGAAGAGCAGGCCGGGCGTGTAGCTCAACTGGAAGGTGCCCACGACGCGGCCGTCCTGCTCGGCGACGAGGAGGCGCTGATGGGGATCGACATGGATCGCCTCGAACGCGCTCGTGTAGCGCGGATCGAGCGGCGGGCCGGGATGGTCGTCCTCGCCGCCCATCTGGTCCTGTGCGAGCAGGCGGACGATCTCGGGGAGATCGGCGGCGGTGGCATCGCGGATGGCGAGGGCGGTCATGCGGACCTCCGTTCGCTTCGAGCGTCGTCGAGAAGCGTTGCGCTTCCCAACCGTGTCTCGACTTCGCTCGACACGAACGGTTTTAGAGTGCGCGTCATTCGGCGGCCTCGACGCGGACCAGCATCGCGCCTTCGCTCACCTGCGCGCCTTCGGCGGCGGCGAGCTCGGCGATGGTGCCGTCGAAGGGGGCGGTGAGCGTGTGCTCCATCTTCATCGCCTCGAGCGTGACGAGCTTCTGGCCCTTGGCGACGGTATCGCCGGCTGCGATCGAAACCGCGATGATGCGCCCCGGCATGGGGGAGAGGATCGTACCGTCGGCGGCGGTGCTAGCTGCCGCTGTCCCGGTTCGCGCTTCGTTGAGCATGAAGGTGTTCCCGGCTTCGCTGACGAGATAACCTTCGGGTTCCACAGTGACAAACAGCGCGTCGCCCACGCCGATTTCCTCGAAAGGCACGTCGTAGGTGCCCCGCCCGTCAGTAAGTCGGATCGTTGTCGGCGCAGTGTCGGCGTTCAGGCGAAAGCCTCGCAACCAACTCCAGGCGCCGGGAGGGCGGCTGAGATATGTATCGCGGAGATGTTCGGGCTTTCCTCCCATAGCGCGGTCGATTGCAACTATCGCTACAGATTGGAGCGCAAGCTCAGTGGGCTCTGCGTCCGGAAGCAGATTGTCGAGCTCCCGAGCGATCAGCCCGGTATCCACTTGGCCGCTCTCGAAGGCTGGCTCACTTAGGAGATTGCCCAGAAACTGGGCGTTGCACTTCACCGGCCAACATCTGACATCTTCGCAAATTCGCGTCAGCCCTTGGATTGCCTCGGTTCTTGTCGAGCCATGAACCACCAGCTTTGCGATCATCGGATCGTAGAACGGAGAAACCGTATCGCCCTGCTGAACGCCGGTTTCGATCCGTGAATTATAGTGTCTCGACCACGCCGAAATCTGGAAGTGCGTGAGGGGCCCGGTTGAAGGAAGAAAGCCTCCGGCGACATCCTCCGCATAAAGCCGTGCCTCGACCGCCCAGCCGTTGATCTCCAATTCGTCCTGCCGCTTGGGCAGCGGCTCACCACTCGCCACCCTCAGCTGCCATTCGACCAGATCCTGCCCGGTGATCTCCTCGGTGACCGGGTGCTCGACCTGGAGGCGCGTGTTCATTTCCATGAACCAGATGCGATCGGCGCGTAGCCCAGCGCTTGCGTCGGCGATGAATTCGATCGTGCCGGCGCCCTCGTAATCGACCGCCTTTGCGGCGCGGACGGCGGCGGCGCAGACGGCTTCGCGGGTGGCCTCGTCCATGCCGGGGGCAGGGGCTTCTTCGATCACCTTCTGGTGGCGGCGCTGAAGCGAGCAATCGCGCTCGAACAGGTGGACGACGTTGCCGTGGCTGTCGCCGAACACCTGCACCTCGATATGGCGCGGGGAGAGGATGTATTTCTCGATCAGCACGCGGTCGTCGCCGAACGAGGAGGCGGCCTCGCGCTTGCACGATTGGAGCGCGTCGGCGAACTCCGCGGTCGCATCGACGCGGCGCATGCCCTTGCCGCCGCCGCCCGCGACCGCCTTGATGAGCACGGGATAGCCGATCGCGTCGGCCTCGGCCTTGAGGTGCTCGGGTGCCTGGTCGTCGCCGAGATAGCCCGGCGTGGTGGGCACGCCCGCCTCCTGCATCAGCTTCTTAGCGGCATCCTTGAGGCCCATCGCGCGGATGCTCTGCGGCTTGGGCCCGACCCAGATCAGGCCGGCGTCGATCACGGCCTGGGCGAAATCGGCGTTCTCCGAGAGGAAGCCGTAGCCGGGGTGGATCGCCTCGGCGCCAGTTTGCTTCGCGGCGGCGATGATCTTGTCGCCGACGAGGTAGCTTTCGCGCGCAGGCGAGGGGCCGATGTGGACCGCCTCGTCGGCCTGGCGGACGTGGAGCGCGGCGGCGTCGGCATCGGAATAGACCGCGATCGTGCGGATTCCCATGCGCCGCGCGGTGCGGATGACGCGGCAGGCGATCTCGCCGCGATTGGCGATGAGGAGCGATTTCAGCATGGGTCCGCCGGGGTGAAGTGGAGAAAGTGGAGAGCGTCGCGCGGTTTTGTCCGCTTCGCCGCAATCGCCCGGAAAGAGTGGCGATGGCGAGGGCGCGCGATGCTCATGGGGCGACCATAATACAGATCGGGGCTTGTAGGACAGCGCGCGTCATGCGACCTCGCAACCGGTGGTGCGCTGCGACCAGGTGACGTTGAGCACCTTCCACTGGTTGTTCTCGCGGATCAGGTCGAAATGATCGACGCCGCAATGGTGCGGCTTGCCGTCGAGGAAGAAGGTGTAGCGGCCCCAGACCATCGCGATGTTGCCGTCGATCTCGACCGCGGGGGCGCCGATGAAGCGCTCCTCGAACTTTTCCGGGCCCGGCTTGATGCCGGCGGTGAAGTCGTCCCAGCTCAGGTGGCGAACGGCGCTGGTGCCATCGGGCTTTTCGATCGCGACGGTAGCGCCGCCCTCAGGCCGCAGCTCGGCGCGGATGGCGGCGGCATCGTGCGCTGCGAGGCCGGCGAACATGCGCTCGATCGGCGCGAGCACGGCGGCGGTATCCGCGTCGGGCGGGGGCAGCGCGGTGCCCTTCACGATCGGCGCGACCGGGGTGATTTGCAGGAGGATGGGGAGAAGGAAGGGGAGCATGGTGGCGTTTCCTACAATTCCTCCCCGGAACGGGGAGGGGGACCGCCGGCCGCAGGCCGGTGGTGGAGGGGGCCCCGCTCACGGCAGGCGTGAACGACGGCGGTGAGGACGGAGTCGAGATCGTCTAAGATTGCGGATGCGGGAATGCGGAGCGTGACGAAGCCGCATCGGCTCAGTCGTCGGTCCCGAGCCGCGTCGCGCTGCGGGCGATCGCCTCGGTTGTGTGCTTCCCCATCCACCTCGATCGCAAGTCGGGCCTCCAGACAGGTGAAGTCGAGCTTGTAGCCGGCCTGCGGGGTCTGGCGGCGGAATTTGAAGCCGCCCGGGCGCTTTCTCAATTGCTGCCAGAGGAGGACTTCGGGGAGCGACATCTGGCGGCGTAGGGCTCGGGCTTGCTTTACATCCTTGATGGGTGCGCGGAGGATTGGGGGTGGGCCCCCTCCACCACGACGCTGCGCGTCGCGGTCCCCCTCCCCGTTCCGGGGAGGAATTTGACCGCCTTTCCCGATCACATCCGGAACACGCCGAATCTCGGCGTTTCGGGGATGGGGGCGTTGAGGGTGGCGGCGAGGGACAGCCCCAGGACATCGCGGGTTTGCGCCGGATCGATGATGCCGTCGTCCCACAGGCGGGCGGTGGCGTGCCAGGGGTTGCCCTGCGCTTCGTAATCGTCGCGGATCGGTTGCTTGAAGGCCTCGGCTTGTTCGGGCGTCCAGCTCTCGGCGTCGCGGTGGACGGTGGCGAGCACGCTCGCGGCCTGTTCGCCGCCCATGACCGAGATGCGGCTGTTGGGCCAGGTGAAGAGGAAACACGGGGAATAGGCGCGGCCGCACATGCCGTAATTACCCGCGCCGAAGCTGCCGCCGATCAGCACGGTGATCTTGGGGACGCTCGCGGTGGCGACCGCCGTCACCAGCTTTGCGCCATGTTTCGCAATGCCTTCCGCCTCATACTTGCCACCAACCATGAAACCGGAGATGTTCTGGAGGAACAGCAATGGAATGCGGCGCTGGCAGGCGAGCTCGATGAAATGCGCGCCCTTGAGCGCCGATTCCGAGAACAGTACGCCGTTGTTGGCGAGAATCGCGACGGGCATGCCCCAGATGTGCGCGAAGCCGCATACCAAAGACGTGCCGTAAAGCGCTTTGAATTCGGCGAATTCGCTGGCGTCGACGAGGCGGGCGATCACTTCGTGGACGTCGTAGGGCGCGCGGACGTCGTCAGGGATGATCCCGTACAGGTCTTCGGCGGGGTATTTGGGCAGGCGGGGATCGCGTAGGTCGAGCTGGGCGCCTGCGTTCGTGGGCGCGCAGGTGCTGAGGATGTCGCGGACGATCGTCAGCGCGTGCTCGTCATTCTCGGCGACGTGATCGACCACGCCCGACTTGCGGCCGTGGGTTTCGGCACCGCCCAGTTCCTCGGCGGAGATGATTTCGCCGGTGGCGGCCTTAACCAGCGGCGGCCCGGCGAGGAAGATCGTGCCCTGGTTGCGGACGATGACGCTCTCGTCGCTCATGGCGGGCACATAGGCGCCGCCCGCGGTGCAGCTTCCCATGACGCAGGCGATCTGCGGGATGCCGAGCGCCGACATGTTGGCCTGGTTGAAGAAGATGCGGCCGAAATGGTCGCGGTCGGGGAAGACTTCTGCCTGATGCGGCAGGTTGGCGCCGCCGCTGTCGACCAGATAGATGCAGGGCAGGCGGTTCTGCTCGGCGATCTCCTGCGCGCGCAGATGCTTCTTGACCGTCATTGGGTAATAGGTGCCGCCCTTCACGGTGGCGTCGTTGCATACGATCATGCATTGGCGCCCCGAAACGCGGCCGATGCCCGCGATCATGCCGGCGCCGGGCACCTCGCCTTCGTACATGTCGCACGCGGCGAGCTGGCCGATCTCGAGAAAGGGCGAGCCGGGATCGAGCAGGCGCTCGACGCGGTCGCGCGGCAGGAGCTTGCCGCGGGCGAGGTGGCGCTCGCGGGCCTTGTCGCTACCGCCCCGCGCCGCCTTGGCGACGTCGGCGCGCAGGCGCTCGACGAGCGCGCGGTTGTGGGCGGTATTGGCACGGAAAGCCTCGCTCTCGGGCGAGAGCTTGGTGTCGAGCACGGGCGCGCTCATCGATGATCCTCTCTCATTACAGCCCTGCTAGACAAGCCGAGGGACGAAGGGAAGCCGCTGGCGTTCGGGCGGCGCGCGGTGTAGTCCCTTGGCCATACACCATTCCCGGGAAAGAGATGCCATGACGCGACGCCTGTTGCTTGCCGCCCTCCTCGTCACCACCGCCGCGGCGTGCAGCCAGGGCGACCAGCAAAACGACATCGCCGCGGTCGCCGCCGCCGGCACCAAGATCGGGATCGACACCACGGGGATGGACACCTCGGTCAAGCCCGGCGACGATTTCGACGAATATGCCAACGGCGGCTGGCGCGCCAAGACCGAGATTCCGGCCGATCGATCGAGCACCGGCGTGTTCCTGGAGGTGTTCAACAAGGCCGAGGCAAACAATCGCGCGATCATCGATGCCGCGGTGAAGGCCGAGGCCGCGCCGGGGACCGACCAGCGCCGGATCGCCGATTTCTACAATGCTTATGCGAACACCCGGGCGATCGAGCAGCGCGGGCTGGCGCCGATCCAGGGCGAATTGCAGGCGATCGCGGCGCTCAAGGACAAGACGCAGCTCGCGACGATGCTGGGCGCGAACCTGCTCGCCGACGAAGACCCGATCAACGCGACGAGCCTGGGCACCGAGAATCTGTTCGGGCTGTTCGTGACGCAGGCGCTGACGCAGCCCGACAAGACGGTGCCGTACCTGCTTCAGGGCGGCCTGGGGCTGCCCGATCGCGATTATTACCTGTCCTCGACGCCCGAGATGCAGCAGATTCGCGTGGCGTATAAGAGCTATGTCGCGCAGCTCCTCCAGCTCGCCGGCGTCAGCGACGCGCAGGCGCGTGCGGCGCGGGTGTTCGACCTCGAGACCAAGCTCGCCAAGGCGCATGCGGACCTCGAGACCACGAGCCAGATGTCCAAGGGACACGATCCCTGGACCAGAGCGGATTTCGCGAAGAAGGCGCCGGGGCTCGACTGGGAGGCGTTCTGGACGGCGGCGGAGCTGCCGAACCAGCAGGACTTCATCGTCTGGCAGCCCAAGGCGGTGACGGGCGAGGCGGCGCTGGTGGCGAGCGAGCCGTTGCAGGCGTGGCAGGATTGGTTGACCTTCCACCGCATCAACACGGTGGCGAGCGTGCTGCCCAAGCAGATCGACGACGCGCATTTCGGCTTCTACGGCACCACGCTGTCGGGCACCCCGCAGCAGCGCAGCCGCGACAAGCGCGCGATCGCCGCGGTCAACAACGCGCTGGGCGACGCGGTGGGCAAGCTCTATGCCGAGCAATATTTCCCGGCCTCGTCCAAGGCCGACATCCAGCACATGGTGCAGGGCATTCTGAAGGCGTTCGACACGCGCGTCGCCAGCCTCGACTGGATGGCGCCCGCGACCAAGGCCGAGGCGCGCAAGAAGATCGAGACGCTCAAGGTCGGCGTCGGCTATCCCGAGACGTGGCGCGACTATTCGGGGTTGCAGATCCGCGCCGACGATCCCGTCGGCAATGCGCGGCGCGCGGCCAAGGCCGAATATCACCACCAGATCGCCAAGATCGGCAAGCCCGTCGATCGCGGCGAATGGTGGATGACGCCGCAGACGGTGAACGCGGTCAACCTGCCGCTGCAGAACGCGCTCAACTTCCCGGCCGCGATCCTGCAGGCGCCCTTCTACGATCCCAAGGCCGATCCGGCGGCGAATTACGGATCGATCGGCGCGGTGATCGGGCATGAGATCAGCCACAGCTTCGACAATAACGGCGCCGAGTTCGATTCGACCGGCAAGCTGCGCAACTGGTGGACGCCCGAGGATCTGGCGCACTTCAAGCAGGCCGGGCAGGCGCTGGCGGACCAGTATAGCGCGTACGAGCCGCTGCCGGGGCTGCATTTGAACGGCGAACTGGTGCTGGGCGAGAACATCGCCGACGTCGCGGGGCTGACGGCGGCGCTGGAGGCGTATCACGCGTCGCTGGGCGGCAAGCCCGCGCCGGTGATCGCCGGGATGACGGGCGACCAGCGCTTCTTCCTCGCGTTCGCGCAGAGCTGGCGCACCAAGACGCGCGACAAGGCGCTGCGCCAGCAGATTGCCACCGACGGCCACGCGCCGGGCCGCTATCGCGCGCTGACGGTGCGCAACCTCGACGACTGGTACAAGGCGTTCGACGTGCAGGCGGGGCAGAAGCTGTACCTGGCGCCCGACAAGCGCGTGCATGTGTGGTGAGGTAGGGGCACTTCCATTTCCGTCATGCCGGACTTGTTCCGGCATCCACCGCGCGGCAGAATCGACAGGTTGCGGTTAAGTGGCTCCGTGGACCCCGGAACAAGTCCGGGGTGACGCGTTGCTTTGTGGGAATGAACCTGACGCTAGATCGAGGATGCGATCCACGCCGATCGCCTGAAGGAAGGCCGTGTCGTGGCTGACGACGAGGAGCGCGCCGTCATAGGCGCGGAGCGCGTCCTCCAGGATTTCGATCGATTCCATGTCGAGATGGTTGGTCGGTTCGTCGAGGATCAGGAGCCACGGCGCGCGCTCGCCGGCGAAGGCGGCGGCGAGTGCGGCGCGCAGGCGTTCGCCGCCCGAAAGCGTGCCGACGAGGCGCAGCGCGTCGCGGTTGCGGAAGGCGAATCGGGCCGCGGCGGCGTGCGCGGCATTGTCGTCGAGCGTGGGATCGAGGCGGCGCAGGTTGGCGAGGATGCTCGCCTGCGGGTCGAGGCGGTCGGCATGCTGGTCGAGCATCGCGATCCGGCCCTCGGCGCGTGACACGCTGCCGTCGGCGGGCGCGATCAGCCCCGCCGCGAGCCGCAGCAGCGTGGTCTTGCCTGCGCCGTTGGGGCCGGCGATCGCGACGCGTTCGGGGCCGGTGATCTCAAGCGACCACGGGCCGAGCGTGCGATCGCCGAGCGTGATCGATGCGGCCGCCATCGACAGCAAGGTGGTGTTGGCAGGGAGGCCAGTAGGCGGCAGCGTCATCGTCAGCGGGGTCAGCACCTCGACCTTCGCGCGCGCGACCGCCGCCTGCGCTGCGGCCTCGTCGATCAACCGTTCGGAAACGCGGCGCGACCGGGCGCCGGTATTCTCCGCGCGCTCGGCGCGGGCACCGAGAAGGATTTTGGGTTCCGAGCCCCTGGCCGCAACAGCGCGGCCGGCCTTGTCGCGGCGGTCCTTCGCCTCGCGCTGATGCTGCGCCGCGCGCCGGGCCTGGTCGAGCGCGTTGGCGGTGCGGTCCAGCTCGGCGGCGGCCTGCGTACGTTCGGCATCGCGCGCAGCGGCGAAGGCCGACCAGCCGCCGCCGACGATGCGGATGCCGATCGGCGACAATTCGACGATGCGGTCCATGCTGTCGAGCAGTGCGCGGTCATGGCTCGCGACGAGCACGCCGCCGCGCCAATTGCGCACCAGATCGCCGATTGCGCTGCGGCCGGCGGCGTCGAGATTGTTGGTCGGCTCGTCGAGCAGGAGCAGGTCGGGCGCTGCGATCAACAGCCGCGCGATGCCGACGCGCGTGCGCTCGCCGCCCGACAGCGTGCCGATGCGGCGGTCGAGCGGCAGGCCGGGCAGGCCAACCTGTGCGAGCGCGACCTCGATGCGGGATTGCAGTTCCCAATCGGCGCGATCGAAATCCTCGGCGCTGCCGTTCCCGGCTAGGACGCGATCGAGGATCGCGAGCGCATCGGCGACGCCGAGCGCCTGCGCGACGACGAGATCGGGCGCCCAATCCTGCGCAAGCATCCCGATCGTGCCGCTCCGCTGGACGGTGCCGGCATGCGGCGCGGCCTCGCCCGCGGCGATGCGCAACAGTGTCGATTTGCCCGATCCGTTGCGGCCGACCAGCCCGACGCGCTCGGCGCCGATCGACAGCGAAAGACCGGAGAAAAGCGGCGAGCCGTCAGGCGTTGCGGCGGCGAGGGAATCGAAGGTGAGAAAGGCGGACATGGGGCACCGTGACGTCGAGGGAAACCGAAAGGATTGCGGTCTTCGACTGCTGGTTCACGGTGATGATCCTTCTCTTGGTGCGGAGTAAGGTAGGAAAGACTGACCGCGGCAGCAACTACCTCGTCAACCCGGCCTCCGAGCCGGGATCCCGCCGTCTTTCCCACCAAAGAAGAGAAGCGGGGCCCCGGATCAAATCCGGGGTGACGGAGGTGTGATCTACGCCCCGATCAGCTCCCGCCCGATCAGGTAGCGCCTGATTTCGTTGGTGCCCGCGCCGATGTCGTAGAGCTTGGCGTCGCGCAGGAAGCGTTCGACGGGCCATTCTTTCGTGTAGCCCGCGCCGCCGAGGGCCTGGATCGCTTCGAGGGCGGTCTTCACGGCGTTTTCGCTCGCCAGCAGGATCGCGCCGGCCGCGTCGAAGCGGGTGGTCTTGCCGGCATCGCAGGCTCGGGCGACGGCGTAGACGTAGGCGCGCGCCGAATTGAGCGCGACGTACATGTCGGCGACCTTGGCCTGGATGAGCTGGAAGCTGCCGATCGGCGTGCCGAACTGCTTGCGGTCGCGGACATAGGGCAGCACCACGTCGAGGCACGCCTGCATGATGCCGAGCGGCCCGGCGGCGAGCACCGCGCGCTCGTAATCGAGACCGCTCATCAACACCTTCACGCCGCCGTTAAGCGGGCCCATCACGTTTTCGGCCGGAACCTCGCAATCCTCGAACACCAGCTCGGCGGTGTCGGAGCCGCGCATGCCCATCTTGTCGAGCTTCTTCGAGACGCTGAAGCCCTTGAAATCCTTCTCGATCAGGAAGGCGGTGATGCCCTTCGGCCCGGCATCGGGCTCGGTCTTGGCGTAGACGACGAGCGTATCCGCCTCGGGCGCGTTGGTGATCCAGAATTTGGTGCCGTTGAGCACGTAGCGGTCGTTGCCGCGCGCCTCGGCCTTGAGCTTCATCGAGACCACGTCCGAGCCCGCGCCCGCCTCCGACATGGCGAGGCTGCCGACATGCTCACCCGAGATCAACTTGGGCAGATATCTGGCCTTCTGCTCATCGTTGCCCCAGCGGCGGATCTGGTTGACGCAGAGGTTGGAGTGCGCGCCGTAGGAGAGGCCGATCGAGGCCGAGGCGCGGCTCACTTCCTCCATCGCGACGACATGCTCGAGATAGCCGAGGCCGAGGCCGCCATATTCTTCCTCGACCGTGATGCCGTGCAGCCCGAGCGCGCCCATTTCGGGCCAGAGCGAGCGATCGAACTTGTTGTGCTCGTCGATTCCCGCGGCTTTGGGGGCGATTCGGTCGGCGGCGAAACGGCGGGTCGTCTCGCGGATCATGTCGGCGGTTTCGCCCAGCCCGAAATCGAGCGCGGTATCCATGAAAACTCTCCCAAACTTCTGTAATCGTTGAAAAACCCCACAAAGGTTGCGGAGTCGCCTCATATCCCTACGCTATGGGGCAACCGCCCGGCGTTCATCAAGCGCCGGGCTCGATTTGTTTTTGACCGGGGGCATGATGGCCGATTTATTCCGCAAGAAGGTGATCGCGGTGGGTGGGGAGCAGCCGGGGGAGCATCGGCTGGCGCGGACGTTGTCGTGGCCGCATCTGGTGGCGCTGGGGGTGGGTGCGATCGTGGGGACGGGCATCCTGACGCTGATCGGGG
>Ga0268289_100064_pt1 | contig 68934 bp, 60 predicted proteins | sample MetspNORM_FD_191340 | JGI IMG/M metagenome (GOLD analysis project Ga0268289, IMG submission 191340) | Soil microbial communities from San-Diego area, Southern California, United States - Methylocaldum sp. NOR-M | ecosystem: Environmental > Terrestrial > Soil > Desert | place: USA: California... | reverse complement strand
TACGGCGCGGGCTTCAGGCCCAAGGTCGGCAACGTCTTGCCCAGCGTCTGGGTCCGATGATCAGTCGGAGATTCTGCCTCTTGTGGAATCCAGAATCGAGATATAAGGTCGGCAATCCCTTGCCGACAAAGACGCTCGGCCGGGACGTGGCGTCGGGAAAGGATTCCCGACCTACAGGGTGCTACAGTCGTAGGTCGGTAACCCTTTGCCGACGGGCTTTGTGTCGGAAATCGTCGCCTTGGTGTTCCCGGAGACACCGTTTGCGATTGGAAGGGTCGCGACTAAAGCGACCGTTTGCGATTGGAAGGGTCGCGACTAAAGCGACCGTTTGCGATTGGGAAGGGATTCCAGCCTGACCGGGCAGCTGTGCTCTCCCCAGTGGAGGAGGCGCTTTCGCGACGCCATCCAGAGGGGAGAGGGCTTTCTCAGGAAATTCCTAAAGGGTTAGGCGAGCCGGATGCATTCAGCGATGACCCCGCGCGCGTTCCCAAGCATAGTGGATCGCGTTTTTCATCTGGTCCCATTTGCTGCTCGGCTGTTTTTTCTCCCACACACGCCGGACATCCGGTTCCAGCGCTGCCCAGTCCTTGCCGGAGTAGGCGGGATCGCTACCCAGCGCGTGGCCGAAGCGGTAGGCGGGCAGGTACCGATCATAAGGCTGTCCCTGATTGCCGAAATGGGTCGAATAGTGCTGGCGAAAATCGGCATCGAAACGCTCGAAGCCGGACGGTGTTTCGGCTGCGCCTCTGCCGAATTCTTCCACGTCGACTTCGGTCCGGCGCAGCGTATCGTGGATGGTCTCGATATGTTCCGTCACGCCTTTGCTGACGGTGACTTCTTCAACCACCCGTGCTTCCTTGGAGGCTACAGCTTCTTCCCCCGTTTCGGTGAGCTCGATGGTGCCTTCCTTGAAGGCTGCCATGTCTGCGTCCGACACGGGACGGTCGACCCGGTGGCGTTCGACGTTGACGTGCTCTTCGCGCAGAGTGATGTCTTCGTCAACCGGCCGCTCCTTGACATGGGTATAGACGCGGACTCCGCCACGCTTGACGGCGCGCTTGCCCACTTTCAGCTCTTCCTCGACGACCGGGATTTTCGCTTCCTCGGCGGTACGCATAGGTTCTGTAGTAGTGCCCGCTTTGCCCATGGTCGGCTGTTGTGTCATGTCGGTCTGCTGCCATTGACCCGCGCGCTCCTCGATATTCACCGCGCCGTGTTCCTCCAGAATCTCTGCAGCACGGTCGGCGTGGCTTTCGTCGGTTTCGACGGTGACCAGGAGGCCGCCGCGGCGTACGCCTTCAGAGTAATAACGGATGTCCTCCGCAGGAAGCCCGATTTCATGCCGGCGCTCTTCCAGCAGCCCGAGCTTGGAAAGGACGAAGCGGAGGCCGGATTCCTTCTGGGCTCCACCGGCTGCGCCTAGCTCGCGCTCGTATTCGACATCGCTGGTCATGACATGAATGTGATCTCGGCCGAAGCCTTCACGCTCGAGGTCGTGCACGACTTTTTCGGCTTCCGATCGGTTATCCAGTAATCCAACCACTGTGTTAATCATGGCTTTCTCCTCGTCCGAACGTTAAAAAATACGATCAAAAACATTGAGGCATCTCAGTTTGAGACTCCAGGCTGTTCAAGGTCCGTCGTCTGTCTCTCCGGAGGAACCCGCTCGACCGACACTTCCTCGCGCCGCAGGGTCACTTGTTGCGGCCGGTGCGATTCCGTTTTGCGTCGGGTCACGTGCAGCTCTTCCTTCAGAACCAGCTGCTTCCGCACTACCAGGGTTTCTTCGAATACGGGAATGATCAGCGTGTCGCCTTCATGCCGGGCGGGCACCGGCTCATCGATAGGACGGTTTACGGCGACCCGCTCGACATGAAGCGTTTCCTGGATTAGTGGATCATCGACCTCTTCGACCCGGGTAGAAATGCGTTTGGTGATGCGCACCCGCCCGGTTTCGATTTTGCGGATTTGCCGTACCAGTCGTTCCTCCGCTACGGGAATGGTCAGCGTTTCGCCGTTTTCCGACGGGTCCCGCCAAGTGGTCATGGCTTCGGCCAAGGTCATGGGCAGAACATAGGTTCCGTCTTCCTGCCGATCGAGGACGTTCACGGGGATCACCAGCCGTTCGCCGCGCTCGAATTGCACTTGCACTACGGCCTGTTCGTTGACGGGAAGGAATGCGGGATCGACAAAACCCGGTAAACCGTCTCTGCTGACGACTACCGCACCGGGTTGGAATGAGCTTTCCATGGCGTACGGCTTAGCTTGAGGTCTCCGATTCGGACTGGTAGGGCGGTGGATTCTGTACACCCGCGAACGCGGATTCGCGCGGCGAGACTAAAGTGATTCCTCTTTGCATCCTGATGTCTCGATTCCTTATCAAGTAACGCCGATGTTTCTATTTGGAAACGGACAGCATCGCGGAGTTCCCCGCGAACCGCCAAGTTCCGACGCTATTTGCACGCGGAGAACCATCCAGGTCTTGTGTCGCGACGGCAACGGTGACATTCGGCGGCATCGACGCCGATAATACGGGGCCAACTATCCAGAATGCCCGGTTCGGCCGGCCGCTTCCTTCCAAAGAGACCGTCACCGCCATGCGTCGCGATATTCCCGCTGTACGAATGAAGGATCTTCCGCATGACCCACGCGGACTGTCCTCTATCGATATCGCCGAACGCAGAAAACGATATGGCCGGAACGACATTCTCGAAATCGCCGGCAGTCCGTGGCTGGAACTGGCGCGCGATACGCTCAAGGACCCCATGATCTGGTTCCTGGTCGGAACCGGTCTCATTTATGCCGTGCTCGGCAGTTATGCCGAGGCGATGACGCTAATGGCGGCCATTCTGCCGTTGCTGGGCATGGATGCCTTTCTGCATCGCCGGACACAGGTATCGACTGAAGGACTCGGCCGGCAGCTTGCTCAGACCGCCCGTGTCGTCCGTGACGGTGCGCTATTGGAAATCTCCGCTTCCGAGCTGGTTCCCGGCGACCGGGTGCGGATCGAGACCGGCGAGGCTTTTCCGGCCGACGGGTTGATCTCCGCCGGGGAGCAATTGCAGGCGGATGAATCGTCTCTGACCGGAGAAGCGTATCCGGTGCCGAAGCACGCTCTCAGAGCAATGCCGCTGCGATTCGACGAATCAGCCAGGATCGACGATGTGCATTGGGGATTCGCCGGTACCCGCCTGTTGACCGGCCAGGCGGAAATGACGGTAGTGTATACGGGCGGGCAAACGCTTTACGGCGAGATCGTCCGTGCCGCGGCCGCCGGCGAACGGGAGCGCACGCCCTTGCAGACCGCCATTTCCAACCTGGTGACGCTCTTGATCGCGGCTGCCGGAGTGCTTTGCCTGATTCTGGCCGGCGTGCGGCTGCATCAAGGCCACGGCTGGGTGGACGCCCTGGTCAGCGCGGCGACCCTCGCGGTGGCGGCTCTTCCCGAAGAGTTTCCGGTGGTATTCACCCTGTTTCTGGGCGTCGGCGTGTATCGGCTGGCGCGGCGGAAGGCGCTGGTCCGGCGCGGCGTATCGGTGGAGAACATCGGTCGCATCACCTGCATCTGTTCCGACAAGACCGGCACGATTACCGAGGGCCGTCTTCGGCTCGAACATCTGGCCCCCGGCGCGGACGTTTCCGAAGATGAACTGCTCCGATGGGCGGCGTTTGCGTCCCGTGCGGAATCCGGCGATCCCATGGATACGGCGATCCTCGAACGCGTTCAGAAACGTGCGATTTCGGCCGCTGCCGATGTCGTGCTCGAGACCTATCCCTACACCGAGCAGCGCCGCCGCGAAACCGTGGTGGTGCGGATCGGCGACAGGATACACGTGGCCAGCAAGGGGGCTCCTGAAGTCTTGCTGGCGCTGGTAAACCTTAGCGAGGTGGAACGGACCGATTGGGCGTCGCGGGTCGACCGCCTGGCCGCCGAAGGCCACAAGGTGCTCGCTTGCGCATGCTGGCATCTGGATGGCGCCTGGAGCGGCGGCGAACCGGACCGCGGCGGCCGGTTCCTGGGATTGCTGGCTTTCGAGGACCCGATCCGGGACGGCGTGATCGAATCGGTGCGGGAATGCCGCGCCGCCGGCATCCGCGTGGTGATGGTCACCGGCGATCACCCGGCGACCGCGGGCGGCGTGGCGCGGCAGATCGGGATGAAGGGCGGCATCGTTCTGGGCGACGAACTGGTCCGCCGTCTCGATGATGGTGCCTCTCTTCGTCCGGATGTCGACGTAGTGGCGCGCGCCCTGCCTACCCAGAAGCTGGCCCTGGTGCGGGCATTGAAGGCGGAAGGCGAGATCGTGGCCGTCACCGGCGACGGCGTGAACGACGTTCCGGCGCTTCAGGCCGCGGACATTGGCATCGCCATGGGCGAGCGCGGCACCCGCAGCGCACGGGAAATCGCTTCCATCGTCCTGCTCAACGACAATTTCAGCACCATCGTCCGAGCCATCGCCGAGGGGCGGCAGCTATTCCGCAATCTCCAGCTCAGCTTCCAATATCTGCTGCTGATCCACATCCCCTTGGTCATTACGGCCACCTTCATTCCGCTGATCGGGCATCCCATCCTGTACTTGCCCGTACATATCGTCTGGCTGGAGACGCTCATCCACCCGACGGCGCTTTTGGTGTTTCAGGAACTGCCGGCGCGCGGGCCGCTACGGCTGGTGCCGAAGCGCCGGGAGGCGCGATTTTTCTCGGGTGGGGAGTGGTTCCTGATCGCCACGATCGGAGCTCTGATCACTGCGCTGATCTTGTGGACCTACGACCGCAGCCTTCTGCCGGGCGGCAGTGTCGAACATGCGCGCGCCATGGCGATGGTGGCGCTGACCTGCGCCAGTGCGGCGGCCACTGCCGTTCTGAGCCGTTTGCGGACGAAGACCGCCTGGCTGATGGTCGTTGCGACCGTCGGATCGTCGCTGGTTCTGGTGCAGACGCCTTGGCTGGCCGCGCGTTTGAGTCTGCAACCCTTACACCGGGACGACTGGCTGATCGCCATGTTCGGCGGGCTGTTATCCGTCGCCGGCCCCATGGTTCTGTACTATGCGGCGAGGCGTCTCGTCCGGGCGGCGGGTAATTTTCTCGCCGGCTATTTTCGTCGCGCCGCTGAGGATGGTCGGAATGAAGTAACCGCTTCGCGATCGCCGGAGGCCCCGCTCACCCGCTATGCCTGGCTATCGATCTTCGCGGCCCTCGTGACGATCGCGTTGAAGACGGTCGCCTATCTCGTGACCGGTTCCGTGGCGCTTCTGTCCGATGCGGCCGAATCCCTGGTGAACCTGTTCGGAGCCGCGGCGGCCTTGGTCGTCCTCACGCTGGCCGCGCGACCGGCCGACGAGAACCATCCGTTCGGGCACGGTAAAGCCGAATATTTCTCCAGCGGTTTCGAGGGCGCGCTGATTGTCGTGGCGGCCGCCGGCATTGCCTGGGCGGCCTGGGATCGCCTGATGCATCCTCAGGCGCTGGCGGCGATCAATCTGGGCATGCTGGTTTCGGTGGCGGCAGCGCTGGTCAATCTGGCGGTGGCCAGGGTGCTGCTGCGGGCGGGACGCCGGTCCGGATCGATCACGCTCGAGGCCGATGGCAAGCATTTGATGACCGACGTCTGGACCACCGGCGCCGTACTGGCAGGGCTGGGCGGAATCGCATTGACCGGGTGGCAATGGCTGGACCCGGCCATCGCGCTTCTGGCGGCCCTCAATATCGTGGTCTCGGGCACCCAGCTCATACTGCGCTCGCTTTCCGGGCTGCTCGGCGCCGCCATACCTCCCGAGGAACGCCATCGCATCGAACGCATTCTCGACAACTACCGGCGGCAAGGCATCCAGTTCCACGACCTCCGCGCCCGCGTCGCCGGCACCCAGCGGCTGATCACCCTGCATGTGCTCGTACCCGGCGCGATGACGGTCCAGGAGGGACACGAACTCCTGGAGCGCATCGAGTCCGATATCCGCGAGGTCATTCCGAATCTCCTCATCGTGACCCATATCGAACCTTTGGAAGACGCGTCTTCCTTTCGCCATGAAATCATCCAATAAGCCGAGGGGGAGGCCATGCGCCAACTGCCATGCCGTTTCTGCCGGATTATAGGATGGTTGTCGGATTGGTTTACGGCCTGTGCGAGCAGGCTTTAGACCGCGATTGAGCGACGAACGGAAACTGCTCCAGGATGGTAGGTCAGCAATCCTTTGGCGACCGTGTGTCGGAAAGGGATTTCCGACCTACTTGCTATGGTGGGTTACGGCGCACGTGGAGCGCAGTGTTCGGCATCGATCGGCGGTATAGTGTGCCTAACCCACCCTACGACCTCCGCGCTATAGGGGCGTAGGTCGGCAATCCTTTGCCGACAATGTGTCTTACCGTCATCGATCGTTTACATTCAGCCCCAAGCCACCCTGCCGGAACGCTGTTTGGCTCGGTACATTTCCATATCGGCATCCTTGAGAATCTGGTCGGGGTCCTCGTTAGTGCCCAGGAACAGCTTGATGCCGATGCTTGCCGAACATTGGTGCCGGATATCGCCCAGGACGTATTCTTGACCCAGCACATTGCGGATATCGTCGGCAAGGGCGGCGGCGTAATTCCGCGCTTTTTCCGCCTCCGGGCCGAGTCCCTCCAGCATCACTATGAATTCATCGCCGCCGAGACGCGCGACCGTGTCGCTTTCCCGGACAGTGCTTTGCAGGCGTCGGGCGACATCCATCAAGAGTTGGTCGCCGATATCGTGGCCGTGATTGTCGTTGAGCTCCTTGAAATTGTTCAGGTCGAGAAACATCACGGCAACATGGGATCTTTGGCGCGCGCTCGCGAGTTGCGCCTGATGAAGGCGATCCAGCAACAAACGGCGATTGGGCAGCCGCGTCAAAGCATCATGAAACGCGAAGTGGCGCAGTTCTTCTTCGAGACGCTTGCGCTCGTCGACTTCCGCGATGAGCATGGCATGGCTTTGTTCGAGTTCGATCGTACGTTCTCGCAGCTGCTCCGAGAGTTGTTCGCGTCGGACGGCGAAGAGCAGGACTTGATGCAGGGCGCCCCCCAACAGGATTCCGACTAGCCAGAAGCCGCCGCGCAGCCAGCCGAAGTGGCCGCCTCGGCCCCAGCCACGGTCGGGCCGCGTTGCCAGTTCCCAGGTTCCGCCCGGTGTAATGACCTCGGCGATAATGGCATCGGTATCGAATAACGAGTCGTCGCCCAGGAAGGTTTCTCCTTCCGAACCGGTGCCGTCCCTGCCTCGCAAGGCAAGCTGTAATCCCCGTACATTGGGCGCTACGCCGACGCGCGCATACAGGCTTTCGATATCGATCACCATGCTGAGCAGCCCCCAATAGTCTCCCTGGGCGCCGAGGAATACCGGAATCCGGTAGATCAGGCCCACGCCGCCCTGCTTCAATTGGGTTGGGCCGGCGAGTCGCGGTTTGCGTTCGCGGATGGCTCGCTCGACGGCGGGCCACTGCTCCTTCACATCCGGGAAGTAGAGTCCAAGCGCCTTGTCGTTACCCTCGAGCGGATAGATGTAGGTCAGGCGATTGCCGGGCGCAAGTCCGATGTTGCGGACATGCCGTCCGTACTCGTAGAGCGTTTTGAGCATCGGTTCGATCACCTCGGGTTCGAGGGTCGAGCGTGTGGTGACATAGGCGATCATGCCCTGCGTCAGAAACAGCGTGGCGTTAAGCTCGCTTTCCAGCGCGGCTCTGAGTTGGCCGACTTCGCTGATGACCTGGCTGCGCTGCTCGCGTTCGGCGTTTTGTCGTTCCAGCCGTACCATATATTCCCCGACTCCGCCGACGCTCAACATCACGATAAGCGTCAGCACGCGAGCCAGTATCATTCGTTTGTGCTGAAGTGCGGCAACGAGCTTCGATTGGACCGTCGAGGGGATCACGAGGACTGCGTTTTTAAGGTGGCGGATAAGTTTACTGCATTTCAACCTGCGCCTTTGTTAAATGGAATTTTAGCAATAACCTGATAACGAGCATGGTAAAACAAGTTTCCCGGTTTTCGGTTCTTAATGCACACTCTATCCGTGAGAAATGCGGATTACTGCCTCGGAGCACCCAGTGCCGCAAGGGAACGATCGGAGCATCGCCGAAACACATTCTCGGGTGCTGTTTTGTGCCGGGGTCCGCTATGGCGAGACGACGAGATGAGCGAGACCGGCGAGCGCACGGTTGAGAGCCGGCCGGCGCTGAAGCGGGCGATAGGTCCCAAGCTGCTGTTCTTCTTCGTGATCGGCGATGTGCTCGGCACCGGCATCTACGCCCTCGTCGGCAGCGTGGCCGGCCAGATCGGGGGAGCGCTGTGGCTGCCATTTCTCGTAGCGTTCGGAGTCGCGTTCCTCACCGCGTTCAGCTACCTGGAGCTGGTCGGCAAATATCCCCGCGCGGCCGGCGCGGCCTTGTACACCCAGCGGGCGTTTAAAATCCCGTTCCTGACCTTCCTGGTCGCCTTCGCCGTGATGAGTTCGGGCATTACGGCCGCCGGGGCGGCGGCTCGCGCATTCGCCGCTACCTACCTCCAGCCGTTCGCTCCCTGGCCGGTGCTGCCGGTGGCGGTCGGTTTTCTCCTCGTTCTCGGGCTGATCAACTTTCGAGGGGTGGCCGAGTCGGTGAAGATCAATATGGTACTGACCGGCGTCGAAATATCGGGCCTCTTGATTGTCATCGCCATAGGCGTGTACGCGGCGGGGAGCGGTCAAGGCGAGCCTAGCCGGCTCCTCGAATTCGACACCGAGGACCGAAACCTGCTGCTCTCGATTTCGGCGGCCACTTCCTTGGCCTTCTTCGCCATGGTCGGATTCGAGGACGCGGTAAACATGGCGGAGGAGTGCCGGGACCCCGCGCGGATTTTCCCGCGGTCGTTGCTGTCGGGGCTGATTGCCGCGGCCCTGATTTATGAGCTGGTGGCGCTTACCGCTTCGCTGCTGATTCCGGCCGAGACGCTTTCGGCCGCCAGATCCGATGCGCTTTTGAAGGTGGTCGCCGTGGGTGCGCCGGCGTTTCCGCTGAAGGTATTTGCCGGCATCGGCCTGATTGCGGTGATCAACTCGGCCCTGATCAACATGATGATGGCCAGCCGGCTGCTGTACGGCATGGCGAACGAACGGATTCTGCCGCCGGTGTTCGGCGCCGTGCATCCGACCCGGCGCACGCCATGGGTGTCGATCCTGTTCACCACCGCGATTGCGGTCGCGCTGGTCGTTACGGCTGGCGAGGATGGCGTGAGGAAGCTCGGCGGCACCACGGCCCTGCTCTTGCTGTGCGTTTTCACCGGGGTCAATATCGCCTGTCTGGTGCTGCGCCGGGAGAAAGTCGAGCATGCGCACTTCCGGGCGCCGCCTGGAACGCCCGTGCTTGGCGCGATTTTCTGCGGCTATCTGGCTCTACCGGTACTATCCGGACGGCCGGCCAGCGACTACGCGATCTCGCTCGCGCTGCTGGGCGTCGGCATCGTGTTGTGGGGAGTCAACCGGTGGTGGATCGGCCGGCCGAGGCTGGCCCGGAAACGATGATGGACTTACGGATACGCAATCGGAAGCGGCCAAAACAGTCAAATTTGAAAGTACCGGAGAAATCGTCATGAGCACTGCAAAATCGGATTCTATCGGACAATACCTCCTCAAGCGTCTATACGATGCCGGTGTCAAACATATCTTCGGCGTTCCCGGCGATTATGTGCTCGGCTTCTACGATTTGATGGTCAAAAGCCCGATCCAGCACATCGGCACCACGCGGGAGGACACCGCCGCCTTTGCCGCGGACGGCTATGCTCGCTGCCAGGGCATAGGCGCGCTGGCGGTGACTTACGGCGTGGGAGCGCTGAATACGGTCAACGCGGTCGCCGGTGCCCATGCGGAGTCCTCGCCGGTGGTCGTCATCAGCGGTGCTCCGGGCGTGCGCGAACAGCGAGAAGATCCACTGATTCATCACCGCTTCGGCCCCTTCACGTTTCAGCGCGAGATTTTCGATCGCATCACCTGCGCCACGGTCGTGCTCGATGACCCGGTCATCGCCTTTCGCCAAATCGACCGCGCCATCGCGACCGCCCGCCGGTCGTGCAAACCGGTTTACATCGAGCTCCCGCGCGATCTGGTCATGGCTGAAGGCTATTCGGTGCCGGAAGAGCCGCTCGAAGAGCCTTCGAGCGATGAAGCCGCCTTATCGGAAGCGGTCGCCGAGACCGCGGAGCTCATGACGAAGTCGGTATCGCCGACGATTCTGGCGGGCCTCGAACTGCATCGACGCGGACTTCAGGACGCTCTGGTCGAACTGGTCGAACGGGCACGCTTGCCGGTGGCGGCCACTTTGACCGGCAAGTCGGTGATTGCCGAGCGGCACCCGGCCTATCTCGGCGTCTATGAAGGCGCGATGAGTTCGGAGAACGCGCGTTACATGGTGGAGCAATCCGATTTGCTGCTGATGCTGGGCGTCACCTTGAACGACATCGATACCGGCATCTACACCGCGCGTCTCGATCCCCATCGCATCGTGCGCGCGGCTCAAAACGAAGTCGTGATCCGCTATCACCGCTATCCCCGCGTCACCCTGTCGGATTTCGTCATGTCCTTGGCGCGCTCGGTGAAAGCTCGGAGCGAAACCTTCCCGGCGGCGCCCGCCGTGCCTGAAGCGAGCGGGTTTCCCGAACCGAACCGGCCGATGACGATCGCCCGTTTGATCGAACGGCTGAATCGGGCGCTTACCTCCGACATGATCGTGGTCTGCGACGTGGGCGATTGCCTGTTTGCCGCGATCGACCTACAGGTCTACGAGCGGAGCGAGTTCTTGTCCTCCGCTTTCTATACCACGATGGGCTTTGCGGTGCCCGCCGCGCTCGGCGCGCAAATCGCCCGTCCGGATCATCGTGCGCTCATCCTGGTCGGAGACGGCGCGTTTCAAATGACCGGCACCGAGCTTTCGACGCACGTACGCTTCGGCCTGGCTCCCATCGTGGTGGTTTTCAACAATTGCGGTTACAGCACCGAACGGTTCATCCTCGACGGGCCTTTCAACGACATCGGCTGTTGGCGTTTCGACCGGCTGGGCGAGCTTTTCGGTCCGCTGAACGGATACGATGCGCCCGATGAGGAAGCGTTTGAGGAGGCGCTCGTCAAATCGCTCGCAGACCGCGCCACGCCAAGCATCATCAATGTTCGCCTTGCGCCCGATGACAGTTCGTCGGCCATGAGGCGCCTTGCGGAGCATTTGAAATCCAGGGTCAAGGGCTGAAGCTGGGTCAGCGAAAAACGAACCAAACTTGGACTACCCGCTCCTGGCCATCGCTGCTGTTCTGAGCGGCGGCCGGAAAGCGCCTTTGGGTGAAGTAATTCCATTCGGTATTCAAATGAATATTTATTGTAGGGCGGGTTAGCGCAGCGTAACCCGCCGATCCGAGGTCGCTCGAACGATGCGGTTCACTTCGTTCACCACATCCTACGGCTCTTGCTGTAGGAGCGGGCGTTAACCTGCGACCGCATAAAATCATCCATTAAGTTAGCCGTCAGAAATGTCAGACCTCCAGCTATTAGCTAGACAAAAAGCCGAGGCAATGATGCAAAAGCGCATTGCTTCCCTGCCTACTGAGATTCAGGCAATCCAGCACGAATTGTCCGCGAAAGGCCTAGTGAAATCCGGTGCAATGCTGAAGCAGGTATTGGCGACGTGCAAGGCATCGATAGAAGCTCAGTCGGAGACAGTTGTCGCGGAGTACGAGTGGGCGGTGAGACAAGCACTGTTTGCCAGCCAGTCATGGGTTGAGCGCTTGGTCGTAGACGCATCAGAGTCCTTGGAGCAGCTCTACGAGGCAACCCAAGGCCACATCCGCAGGGCATGTCACGTGGCCGGCACGCCGGAACTTGCAGTGCGGCTCCTCAGAGACCTGGAAGCAACCAATGCTGCGGCCAAAGACAGCATTGCTCTGTCCCTTCGATCCAGGTTCGCCGAACGCAGCCGAGGGCTTATTCGGGGACTTCCAAGCCTCCTATCGCGTATCGCCTCCCGAATCTTCGGAGGGGGTGGCGTGTGAAGCAAACGATCCGGCGCCGCTATTTTTCCAAGCGCCGTCGGGTAGAGAAAAGCAGCGACATCGGCTTATTCCTAATTATCCGCCGAGGAAAGTAACGACCAGCGCCTGTACGACATGGCTTTCCTGATGCGTTTCTCGGCAAGTTCCAGGGCGGCTTCGCGTGGCGGGATGGCTTTTGTCGTAACCGCCTCCAAGACCTGCTCCGTATTGCTTCGCACTTTTTCCCCAATCGACGAAAATACCATCGCTTGAGTGACGCCGCGATATTCCAGGGCAGCGCATATCACGCCGCCCGCATTGGCGATGAAATCCGGAACGCAGAGCACGTCGTGCTCGTGCAGGAATTTTTCGGCTTCGGGGGTGACGGGGATGTTGGCCCCCTCGACAATCAGTTTGGTGTTGAGACGCGATGCGTTCGCCGCGTTGATCACATCCGGCCGTGCGGCGGGAATCCAGATATCGCATTCCATGTCGATCACGGCGTCCCGGTCCCGTTTCTCCCCGGCCGTAACGTCGGAAACGCTCTTTCCCGTCTTTTTCAGTTCCATCAGAGCCGAGACATCCAGGCCGCGAGGATTGTAAACGGCGCCCCGACTATCGGATGCGCCGACCAAGACTGCCCCGGCTTGCGCCAGAAAGCGCGCCGAGTGCCGGCCGACGGCGCCAAACCCCTGGATCACGACTCGGGCGCCGTCGATCTTCATATTGCAGTAGCGCGCCGCAATTTCCGTGGCCTGATAAATCCCCCAGCCGGTTGCGCCGACTTCATCCAGCGGAATGCCGCCCAAATCGCTGGGCAAACCGGCGGCACGGCCTATTTCGTCTTTCACCCAGGCCATGCAGTTTTCATCGGTACCCATGTCGGGCGCGAAAATATAATCCCTTTCGTTTCTCAAACTCGAGGCGAAAGCGCGGATGAGTCTTTCCTTATCCGGTCCCGGCATTTTGGGATCGCCGAAAATGACGGACTTGGCGCCGCCATGAGGCAAACCGGCGGCCGCGTTTTTGAACGTCATCGCCCGGGCGAGACGAAAGCATTCCGCCACGCTGACATCGGGCGCCATCCTCAATCCCCCGATGGCGGGACCCCTCGCAACATTGTCTACGACCAGAATGCCTTTCAACCCTGCGGAGGGTTCATAAACGTGAATGATCCTGGCGGGACCCAATGCGTCCGCAAACCCAAAAACATCGCTCGCGTTCATCTCGATTCACCGATGTGCCGGTTTGATGCCCAGTCAAGGAGGCCGCGCGGACAGGCCAAGTTCAGGAAATTCTCCGAGCGAAGCCCTGCCTACGCACTACGACCAACTTTATCACTGTTCTGCTTTCTGAATGAGAGGCGTATCGTTCGGCCACACCCCCGACCGTCCTACCGATTTTTCGTCATTCTGTCTGCGTGCCAGGCGGGAATGAGGCGCCGCATCATTCAAGAAGATAGTCGTAAGGCTCTGCCGATTTCGGAAAACAGCGATCAGGTTTGTCGGGTTTGTCCAGTTCCGGACATTGCATCGAGGGACGATCGTCCTGAAATCATTGAGAAATTGCCGTTGCAAACCGATGGCATGTTTATCGCTTCCAATACATACGTGCCACAAAAAATCTGGATACCGTGCAAAGAGGCCGCTCCTACGGTGTCGTTGCAGGCATGGTCCTGTCTGAACCGAAAATGGCGCATTTCCATCGACCCCGGCCTGGTTTGAATCATCCGGAGACCCTTTATGGCCTATGAAGACGTTTGCAAACAAAGCCTGATCGGCGAAGGGGAGTTGGTGCCCTGCAAGGTGGGCGACAAAGAGATCGTCATCATGTGGCCGGACGGCGGAGAGCCGAAAGCCTATGAAGCGCGTTGTCCGCATGAAGGCGTTTCCCTGGGCCAGGGCGATTTCAACGGCAGAATTCTTTATTGCATCGCGCATGGATGGGTGTTCGACGGTCGCTGCGGCAAGTCTCTGCAACCTGCCGGATGGCAGATGAAGGAATATCCCATGCGCCTGCAGAACGGCATGGTGCAGGTGGACATCACCGGCTAGCTTTCGCCATCGGTGCAGCGAACCTGCGCCGACCTCTTTCTCCACCCCAACAACCCTGATATTTGAGTCATGGCCATTATCGAAGTCACCGACGACACCTTTCAGCAGCTGATCGAAACCCATCCCATCGTCGTTCTGGATTTCTGGGCAACCTGGTGCGGCCCGTGCCGCGCCTTTGCGCCGGTTTTCGAAGCCGCCTCCGAAAAACACCCCGATTTGTTTTTCGGCAAGATCGATACGGATCAACAACGCCAACTGTCGCAAGGATTCGATATCCGCTCGGTGCCGACGCTGATGGTGTTGCGAGACAGGATCGTGGTGGTTCGCGAATCCGGCGCATTGCCCGCCAGTTCGCTGGAAAAAGTGATCGAGCATGTCCGGGCGCTGGACATGGATAAGATCCGCGCGGAACTCGACGCTCGGGACAAGGCCGCGGTTTCGGGCTGAGCGCCCGGCTGCATTCTGTTTTATCCGGCCGATCAGTTCGTGGGGCAGGGGATGTCCTGACCGCTTTGGCGCGACCTCTCCCGGTTTCCCGCCACCCCGGCGGTACGCAACTCCCAGTCACAGGAGGAATGAGCACGTACCGGCGGGCAGCACGGGCGCGGCCGGGCTCCGGCGTACGTGATCGGAAAGCCCCTAGGCCGCTTTCCGGCGCAGGGGAACCATCTGTGCGATCACCTGCAATACGGTAAATCCATGGGTCGCGATGTCGACGGCGAGGAGAAAGACATCGGCGTTCTTGGTCGTTCCGGCCAGCTTATCCGCACGCATCACGGCCTCCTGCCCGATCCGCCCGGCGGCAAGAATGTCCTTGAATACCTGGACATCGGGATTGTCGTCGCCGAGCTGGGCGATCAAAGCCTCCGCTCGTCCCTTAAACCAGTCGGGAATGCCGATTTCCGCCCACTCGGGGCCGTTGAAAAACGATCTAAGATTCATGGCCATAGCAAAAGTCTCCAAAAATCGAGCACCGGGCCGCGCCCGATGATTAAAACTCCTCATCCCTCGCATGCTCGGCGAGCGCTTTTTCGACGATGTCGCGGCAGCGCAATAGGCGTTCGTACTCCGCCTTGTCGACTTGAACCCACTCGCCTGACGGAGAGCCTTCCGCCGGTGGCGCGACGGCCTGGGCGGCTTCGAATAAAGCCCGTTCCAATTGAAAGATGCGTTCGCTCGCCCGCTCGAGGTAAGGCACCGGATTAGCCTTGATATTGGCTTCATGCAGGGCATCCAGGCACAAGAGCTCCCCGAAGCGCCTTATCGTCTGGCGTGTTCTCTTCCCGAAATCGCGCTCGATGACCGTCATAACCACTCCGACTCTTTCTCAAACTCTCGGCGGGCTCCGAACTCAAGACGCCGAAACTGCTCGGGGTTTCGTACCTTTCCTGTTACAGCGGCGGTCCGAGGTCGTCCGAAGCCTGCTTTTTCTTCTTCTCGACTTTCGCCGAGGCGTAGCTTCCCGCGTTCTTCAGGGTGACGGGAGGCGGTCCTTCCAAGTTGTGGGAAATCAGCGTCAAGGTACGCTCGAATGCCTTCTGGGCCGCCGAAGCGTCGTAAGTATCGCGCTCTTCACAGTTGAAGCTATGTCCCGCCGGGTAATCGTAAACGCTGACGTCCGGTCTGGCGGAACGGAATTGAACGACCAGCTCGAAAGGGATATACGGATCGAGAGACCCGAAATGCAGCTGCGTCTGAATCTTCCGCTTTCCGTATAAATCCTGGGTCACCCCGCAGGCGTAATAGATGCTGGCGCAAGCCAGCCCCTTCACCATGTTGGCCGCGTGGTAAGCCAGGTAGCCGCCCCAATCGTAGCCGACGACAGCCACCTTGCCGGCACTGGCGACGGCATCGACCGCCGCCTGAATGTCGGCGATGGCGTTCGTCAGTCCTACCTGCCGCGCGAGATCCAGACCCTCGGCAACACCGGCGTCGTCATAGCTCAACTCGACATCTTTTTTTACCCGATCGAAGAGGCATGGCGCGATGGCCATATAACCCTTCGCCGCGAATGCGTCGGTCACCGTCCGAATGTGCCGGTTGACGCCAAACACCTCGTGAAGCACCACCACCGCACCCTTGGGCGCGTCCGGCGGTTCGGTCCGATAAGCGGAAAATACGTGGCCGTCGGCCGCAGAAATCTCGATCATCGCACACCCCGCAATCTGTCAATCCTCATCGATACCCTTGCGAAGGCCGTCACATCGACACCGTATAGACGAAGCACGTTCCGGCAAACGGGACGATTCGGGCCTTTTTGAATAACTAAGCAGTTGTCGCGCCAAACCGTGGTCTGAGTGCGTGAGGCAGATGTTTTCGGTGTGATTAGGGCGGGAGCGGTCAGTCGAGTTTGCTGTTGCGGGACGGAAAAATAAGGCACTACGAGCGGGCGAATGAACGAATTTTATCGCCGCTCCGGCCTCGCCGATGGCTGCGGAATACTGCAACGCAGCGAATTTCCACACAAATAACCTTGTAATTTAGTCGACAATTCTCCACACTTGTGGCGGGTTTGTTCGAACAAAAGAACCTGGCCAGCCGCACACTCGAGCAGGTTGAACTGCCGTTTCCAGGTTGACAGGCTGCGTTACCTTATTCGCTTCACTTGATTGTCGAGGCCAAGTCTCCGTACCGAATTTATGACTGACGAAAACCAAGCGCGCGCCGCCCTGGCGGCCAACCCCTTACCACCGAACCCGTGGGTACAAGTCACCGATGACGGCATCGTCATCAAGGCGGGCTATAGCGATACACTGCACCGGATGCTGCGCTGGGTGCCGAAGGTGCAATGGGTTCCCGAGAAACGCCACTGGAAGGTGCCCCTGTCCGGCGCCGAGCTGATACGTTCGGTGTTGCCTGAAATCTCGCGCCTGGCCGAGGCCACTCACGAGGAGTTCAGAGCGCCTGCTCCGCCCGCTCAAAAGGAGCCGCCACTCGACGCACGTGCGGATGCGCCAAACCCGTCGATGGGCGATTCCGCCACGCGCGTATTCGACCCCGATGCGTCCGAACGGGACCTTTTTCGCAATGCGGCGCGGTTTCTGTTCGGCAGCGATTGGCAGCGGGACACTGCTCGGGCCTTGGGCCGGGACGAACCGGCACTGGCCTGCTGGCTGGTGGGCGAAAGCGTGGTAGAGGACCATCCCCAAGTCCTGTTGAACGAGATGCTGGCTTTAATGCGCAGGCGCGCCGCCGCAATCACCGCCGCGGCGGATCAATTGGCTGAAGCTATCGCGAGGAAAAAGCAAACCGGCTCCGGTGACACCGGAAACGGCAGTTGATCGTTACGGACTTGGTCGCCGATAACATTCTGTTCTATCCGAAAACGATTTCGTAGTAGGGTGGGTTAGGCCGCGAGGCCGTAACCCACCGAGCGACCTCGAATCGGTGGGTTACGCTCCGCTAACCCACCCTACGTAATGTTCACTCGAATGCCGAATGGAATTAGCGCAACCGGTGGGTTACGGCGCGCGAAGAGTTCCGTGACTGCCGAATGCTTCGTGGGAGTGCGCGCCTAACCCACCCTACACCAGATATACGAATCGGAACATTGTTTTCGGACGCACCTTAAGCACAGGGCAGGGAGCCCGGCGCCCGCGTTATGTTGGCGTGAGCCTGCTTCTCTGCCGCCGCAACCGAGCGGGCTTCGTCTTTCCTGTCAGCCAGGCTGCATTTCATCGGCATTGGCGACAAATTCGATGCGCGTGACTTCGTCGAATACCTCGTTGGGAATGGTGTGCTCGTACTGGTTTTCATACCAGCTGCGGCAATACGGTAGGAAGATCCTCCCCTGATGGATGTGGTGCAAAACCTTGTCCCCTCGGTAGAGCACGTATTCGACCCCGGTGTTGTCGCCACGGCTGCTCCAATCGTCACCGAACACTTCGAACTGGATGAATAACTTGGAAAACAGGCGGCCCGCTTCGGTCGTCTTGACCGCGGTGACACGGACATTCTGGTAACGACGGGCAACGGCGTCGGTGTCGAGGGTTTGCAGGAACTCCTGCAATTTTCCCTTTTTCACCTGCGTCGTCTCGTCGATGGGAACGCCCAGGTCGTTGAGTCCCATAGTTTTGGCGGGCGCCAGTTCAATCGAAGCGATATGTTTTACTAACGAAGCCATAATCTTGCCTTTAATGTGCCCGTGCGCATTGTCGCTCCCCTCCCTGCTAAGAGAGAGCTCAACATAAACCACTGGATTGTTCGGGAGATGCCGGCCTGATCCGGTTCTTCTCAGCGCGCGGCGACGGTACTCGGAAGCAAGGTGTGAATCGTCGTCCATCCCCTCGGTACCGGGTTGCGCAGGAAAAACGCCGGGTCAGCCATGAAGGTTTGTCGTGGCCGCTCGCTGAACACGCCGCCGATGTCGCATAGCGGAATGACGCGGTCCTGCGGCGGCTGACAGTCAACGCAAACCATCCCCCTTACCACGACAACCCCAGCCTCTACATTTCCCCGCGCGATGATGTCGTGCGGCCAAAACCCGGAGATCATGCCGCCGTCGTTAAGCATCACTTGGGTCGAGAGCCCGTTGTTGATCAATCGAATCAATGAAGTAACGTTATTCATCGCTTTCTACGCAATTCCGTCGGGTTCGACCGGTCGATGGACCAAGACGACCTTTGGCCTTGACCGGGACGGCTTATTATTACCCGCATTTCCCGCCGAGAGTTAGCTGCCGGTGACGCTGATCGCGCTCTTATCGAGCAGCGCACTGTTTCCGAAAACGGCTGATGTCGGCGCGACCCGCCCGAAGCTGAGCGATTGATGATCTTGGAAAAAACGCGAAGCGGCCTCCTGACGAAGACCACGAATGCGAAGATCGGAAATGCCCGCACGCTTTCATGCGCGCCGAAACGCCTGCGATTGGGTGTGTTGATCGCCGGCAACGAGCGCGCATGATCATTCAGCAAGGGCGCACACGGCACCGGCATGTACGCTCGTTACCGAAGCCATCATCACTGCAAGTGCCGGATCAAACCCGGCAATTCCTTGAAATCGTCGAACCATACCGGACGCACGCCGAATTCGAGGTATTTGGCCGATTCCGCCTCGATCTCGTCCGGGGCCGGTTCCTTCCCCTGTCTGTCGTGCGGCCACTTCAGGAGCGCGTAGTGGTAGCGGCCCGGGTATTCCGCGATGGCTTCCCGAAGCAGGTCGTTCATCGCGTCATCGGTGAACGAACAACCGATATAGAGCGCGATATGTACCGGATTGGCCAGAAATCCCCGATAAACCGTCTCCAGAATCCTGGATCGCGGACCTTTGTACACCGTCAGGTACTGGGACGTCGAAAAGACAAAGCGGACGTCCGTTATCAAAAACAAGCGTCTGGGCGTGTAGCCGTGCAGATGAAAGACCGGTTGGTGCCACCGGCTGTTGCGGGCCAGTTCGTCGGGGTCGCCTCGAAGCTCATCGCCCTTCATGGCCCAGGCTGCATGCGGGATCTTCTGTTCGGCGAGCGCTTCGGACATGAGGGCATCGAAGTTGTAGGTAATGATCGAGTCCCAGCCCGGAAACAGGCCGGGACCGCGCACCGGCACCTCCTGCGCATGCGCCAGTTCGGCGATGGCCCGGTGGATCTCGCTGGGCTCTTTCGCGCGCGTATAGAGAATCCTGGTGAGCAGGCGAAACAGGTGTTGACCGCAAAGGTCGTAACACACTTGCGCTCCCTGCATTAGGGTCTCGACATCGGTGGAAGAGCGTTTGGCCTTCACCTCGGCGAAGATCCTTCGTGCGATTTGCTCCTGCTCCGAGGTAAAGCGCCTCACTTCGCTGACCCGTTGCTCAAAGCGCCAGGTGCCGCTCCCGCCGGTGCGCACGGTGCCGTCGGGAAGGAATTCGATCGGAGCTTGAGGAGGATTGTCGGCGGCGGGCACGGATTCATGGAATTCCAGGCCCTTGTCGAGCGTTTCCTCCAGCATCAAGAGCACCAGATCCGACCAGGACGGCGCACCGGCGCCCATCGAGACTCCGGCTCCCAACACCGGCGACAGCGCGCTCGATCGGCGAATCAGGCGCAGCAGCCCGAGATCGAACTCCCGAATGCGCCATCCGAGCCGGGTCCGGATCTCCTCGATGTAAGGCAGTACCAGACGCACTTCGGAGCGGATATCGGGCAGCGGACGGTTGGATAGCGGATGCTGACTGGCCCGGTAGATCCCGTTGACGTAGGTTTCGAGCTCGAACAGCGCGGCGGCCGGATCGTCGTTGAGAGCAAGCTGTTCCAATCGCGAAAGATCGCCGCCGTGCAGCGCTCTTTGCCAGGCGGCGTGCTGCTCCGACGGGCGCGGGACCAATGACCGATCTTGAGGCATCTTTAAGTGTCCTCCGATTGCAGCAATCGCGCATTTGCCGCCCTGACGGGCATGAAAAACGCAATGGTATGAACAGATTGGGGACGGTAGCTCGTCGATGATCCAAAAGCCGAATTTTCGAGTCAAGGATTTTTAGGCGGACTGGGCCAAGAGGAAACGGCCCCGTCCAGCCGGTAATTTGTCGGCTCAACCGAAACAATCGAAACGCCATAAAGAGGCCGCACTCCCATGGCGCGTTTGAGGCTTCGATCCGCGACCTCCAAAGACGTCTTTGCCCGGCCGGGTGGCCGTGCACTCGCCTGTCGGTTCCGTTACCGCGAGCCGTTGGCCCTTCCTTCGCTTCGAACCAAATGCGAAAATGCGTTGATTCAAACGGAATACCCTTTCTGTACATTAGGATGAGACTACAACTCCTGCCGGTGCGCCCGTTGAGCCTGGCAAACGCCTGGATATCCAGGGCGTGACGCGGGGAAGATCGGTCTTCCACTCCGCCGAAATCGATCGGTCCATCTGCCTGCCTGCCCCGTAATTACGACCCTGGTAAAGCCGTGTTCGAGTCGCCCCGCCCAAAATTCCTTCACCTTGCCTTATTCCCCGCCGCCTACCTGCTGGGTTCCTGGCTCGGCCATTGGCTGACGCTGCTGCCCGGATCGGGCGTAACCTTGTGGCCGCCGAGCGGTCTCTATCTTGCGGTGCTGTTGTTGAGCGAGAAACGCCATTGGCCTTGGTGGATATTGGCCGGATTGCCCGCCGAAGCGGCCGGCGACCTGTGGCTGTTCCACATTCCGCTTTCCGCCGCTCTTTCCATCTATTTGGGCAATACGCTCGAAGCACTGGTCGGCGCAAGCCTGGTGCGCGGCTGGTGCGGCGCGCCGTTTCAGTTGCGCGGGTTGCGGGAGGTGCTGGTGCTGATCCTCTTCGGCGCGTTATTGAGCCCCGTCCTCAGCGCGACGTTGGGTGCCGCGATCTTGGCCGCGCTCGGGTGGCAGGCGTTCACCTGGGTTTGGCCGCTCTGGTGGGTCGGCGACGGCGTGGGCGTCCTGATCGTGGCTCCCCTGGTCCTGGAGGTCTTTCAGGCTCGATGGAAATGGCGGGACATCCAAGTCGCTCGCTGGGTTGAAGCCGGGACGATGATCGCCGTGTTCGTCGCTATTGCCCACCTCGTCTTCACCGGCCGATTTCCGTACGGCTACATCATCATGCTGCCCCTGCTGTGGGCCACGCTGCGCTTCGAAATTTTCGGAATGGCGCTGACCATGGCCATCCTGACGGTCATGGCGGTGCGCTACACGGCGGGCGGGCTCGGGCTGTTCGCAAATCCCGACTTCGCTCCCGATGAGCGGCAGTGGCTGGTACAGATGTTCTTGGTCATCGTCGCCTTCTCGGCGCTCGTGGTCGCCGCCCTTACCCGGCAACACCGGCAGGCGCTGTTCAGTTTAGAGCGCGCCTACGGCGAGCTCGAAGCCCGCGTGCTCGAACGTACGGCGGAGGCACGCGAGAACGAGGAGCGGCTACGGCTGTTTATCGAATATGCGCCCGCGGCGGTAGCCATGTTCGACCGTGAAATGCGTTATCTCGCCGTCAGCCGCCGTTGGCTGGACGATTACAGTCTCGAAGGCGAGGTGCGGGGCCGTTCCCATTACGACGTCTTCCCCGAGATTCCCGAGCGCTGGAGAAACGCCCATCGCCGCGCACTGGCCGGCGAAGTCGTTACCGCCGACGAAGACCACTTCGTCCGAACCAATGGAACCGTCCAATGGCAGCGTTGGGAGGTGCGGCCGTGGCGCGGGGCGGATGGCGCCATCGGCGGGATAATCCTTTTTACCGAGGACATCACCGACCGCAAGGTGGCCGAGAACGCGGTGCGCGAGTCGGAAGAGAAATACCGAGCCCTGTTCGAGTCCATAGACCAGGGGTTTTGCACCATCGAAGTGTTGTTCGATGAAAACGAAAAACCCGTGGATTACCGGTTCCTGACCGTCAATCCGGCATTTGAACGCCAGACGGGAATTCCCAACGCGGCCGGCAGACGGATGCGGGAAATCGCCCCTCTGCACGAGGAACACTGGTTCGAGATTTACGGCCGGATCGCCTTGACGGGCGAGCCGATGCGTTTCGAGAACCGCGCGGCGCAGCTCCACCGTTATTACGATGTTTACGCCTTTCGGATCGGCGCGCCGGAGGAACGAAAAGTGGCGATTCTTTTCAACGACATCACCGAGCGCAAGCGCGCCGACGAGGCCCTCCGCGCCAGCGAGCAGCGCTTCCGCGCCATCTTCGAGCATGCGGGGACCGGCATCGCCATCACCGACGAAGAGGGACATGTTCTGAAGTGCAATCCCGCATTTTGCACTCTGCTCGGCTATACCCAGGAGGAACTCGGTCACCTCGTTTTGCCCGACCTGGTGCATCCCGACGACTGTGCCGCCAATTTTTCCGCGCTCCGCCGCCTGCGGGAAGAGGAACTTCCTTACTTCGAAATGGAAAACCGCTACCTGCGCAAGGACGGCCAAACGGTCTGGGTGCGCAAGTTCGTTTCGCTGCTGCGCGAATCGACGGATGCGCCGGCGCACCTGGTGGCGCTGGTAACCGACATGACCGAGCGCCACCACATGGAGGAAGCCTTGCGCGCTGCCGACCGCCAGAAGGACGAGTTTCTGGCGATGCTGGCGCACGAGCTGAGAAATCCGCTGGCCCCGATCCGCAATGCCCTGTACGTGCTGCAAAGATCCGACGCCGAAGCTGTGGCCAACGAACGCACTCGTGCGATGCTCACGATGATGGAGCGCCAGGTGAACCATTTGGTCCGGCTGGTGGACGATCTCCTGGAAGTGTCCCGCATCACCCGCGGCAAAATCGAGCTCAAGAAGGAGCGAGTCGATCTGGCGGTTGTCATCGGTCATGCCGTTGAAACCAATCAGCCGCTCATCCAGGCAAACGACCACGATCTGAGCGTTTCCCTCCCGCCGGAACCCTTGCTTCTCGATGCGGACCCGGTGCGGATTGCCCAGATTTTCGCCAATCTGCTCAACAACGCCACCAAGTACACGCCTGCCGGCGGATACATTCATCTCACGGCGGCGCAAATGGGCAACGAGGCCGTCGTCCGCGTCCGCGACACCGGCGTCGGTATTTCGGCCGGGATGTTGCCCCACGTGTTCGATCTTTTCACCCAGGTCGACCGTACCCTCGACCGGTCTCAAGGGGGGCTGGGAATCGGGCTGGCCCTGGTACGCCGCCTGGTCGAGCTGCACGGCGGCCGGGTCGAGGTCCACAGCGAGGGATCGGGACGGGGCAGCGAGTTCGTGGTGTATCTGCCGCTGGCCGCCGCCGCTTCGGCCGACGCCGCGATCTCGGAAGCCGCGGTTCCGTAAGCCAGGCCGTCTCTGCACGAGTCGCCGCGTTGAATCCTGGTGGCGGCTAATTCCATTCGACATTCGAATGGACATTCATCGTAGGATGGGTAGAGCGAAGCGAAACCCATCGATGGTGGGATAGCCCCTCGGCTCCGCTCGCGACAGGCTCCGCGTAACCCACCGATCCGAGGTCGCGCGATGGGTTACGGCCTCGCGGCCTGCTGCTCGAATTTTCCGACGGCGATATCCGGGTAGCCCGTGATGGGCCGGTGACATTGAACGCATCGCCCGCTTGGGCAATGCCGGTCCTGCGGCATAGCCGGATAGGCGTTCCGGATCAGGGACTGGTCGGATCCCAAATAAGACGGGCGAGATCCGTCAAATCGACATCCCGGTCGACGGGACATTGCGGGCAATCCAGGCGATTGGGCCGATTCGGGCATCGGCTGCATTGGCGAATCAGCATCTCAGCCCGTTCAAGATCGCGTTCCACCAATTCCAGCTCGCTCCGGGTCGAATCAATCCATCCCCGCAGTTCATCCAGGAGCGGCAATACCTTCGATACGGCTTCCGCCCCGGAGCCGCATTGCTCGCGAACGCAAGCGAGCCGCTGCACATCGCTCAATTCCATCCCCAAGCGGGCAAGCCGGAGGACGATCGCCATGCGTTTGACGTCTTTCTTGCGGTAAAGCCGGGTCCCGCCACGGGTCCGTTCGGGCGCGATCAGGCCCAGTTCTTCGTACAGGCGGATAGTTCTGGGCGTGGTTCCCAGGTCTTCGGCTAACTCGCCGATCTTCAGCATGTCGCGCTGGTCGCGCGGAGGGAGGCGCATAACCATTACATCTCTATATTTGACGTTTACGGAATATTCTGTTGACGCATCGGATGGAGCCGAGTTATAAGGTTTCCATCCAAGATTGGTTTTATATTAATGAATTTTAATTAAATATAGATATTGATGAGCTTCAGGAATGCGAGCAAACAAGGCTTTTTGGGTTGACATGTTATTCCGTTACAGGACGAAAGTGATGGCCTGTCACCGGTTGGCGCTGACGGGCGGAGTTTATCCTCGCTCGCTGCGGGTTACCCTGGTCGTCGGCACGCTTTTGAATCTTATCAACCAACCCGAGGCTCTCCTGGGCGCGTCGCCCTGGAATTTGACGCAGGCGATTTTGACGTATGCGGTGCCTTTTCTTGTCGCCACCTATGGCGCCGTGTCCGGGAGCACCCGACAGAACGGCCGCTCGGCATGAACCCCGATACGGATATTTTGCGGCCGAAAGTGAACCCCTCCATCTCGTTACCTTGCGGAGAATACCATGACGATTCCAACTGAACCGATAGGCAGCATCCCCCGTCCTCCGGAGCTTTTAGCGTTATTGCGGGAATTTCGTGCCGGCCGGGCTTCCTCGGAGCGGCTGGCGACGGTGTCCGAGGAGGCTCTGCGCGATACCCTCCGCCGCTTCGAAGATACCGGGTCGCCAGTCGTTACGGATGGCGAGCAAACCAAGCCGAGCTTTGCCACTTATCCGCTACAGGGCCTTCCCAACATCGCCCCGGACGGCGCGGTCATTACGTTTGCCGATGGCCATACACGCCAGTTGCCGCGGTTGACGGCGGGGCCGTTTCGCTACGCGACGTACGCCGACCAATACCTCCGGGCTGCCCAACGCCTGACCTCATTGCCCGTGAAGCAGGCCGTCATTTCGGCTTCGGCGCTCAGTCTGATCTATTCGCCCGACGGGATCGAAGGCTATCCTCGGGAAGCTTTCCTCGACGACCTCGTCCGGGAAGCCGCCCGGGATATCCGGGGTTGTCTCGAGGCGGGAGCCCATCGCGTGCAGATCGATTTCACGGAGGGTCGGCTTGCGGTCAAGCTCGATCCCTCGAAGCGGTTGCTTCGGGAATTCATCGCTTTGAACAACCGCGTGCTCGATCATTTCACTCCCGAGGAGCGGCGGCGCATCGGCGTCCATACCTGCCCCGGCGGCGACCGCGACTCGACCCACAGTGCGGACGTGGACTATGCCGAACTCTTGCCGAGTTTGCTCGAGCTCAAGGCCGACAATTTTTACGTTCAGCTGGCCAGCGAAAAACAGTCCGACCGCGCGCTCGCCGCGCTTCGGCGGCATGTGCGGCCGGGGCAGAGGATTTTCGTCGGCGTGATCGACGTGCTCAATCCGGAGGTCGAGACGCCGGAGGCGGTGCGCGATCGCGTGTTGAAGGCCGCAGAATACCTTTCGCTCGATCAACTGGGAACGACCGATGATTGCGGCTTTTCGCCGTTCGAGGACGACACATCGACCGGCCGCGATACGGCGTTCGGAAAGATTCGATCGAGAGTGCTGGGTACGAAGCTAGCCGAGCTCATTCTGGAACGATAGCCGATCGAGAGGCTTGGAAGACAGGGACCATGGAAAGTCGGTCAGGCTTTGGCGCTTTGATGGCCCGCCTGTTCTCCCGTCACCCGGTACGCCATGTCCGGCTGCCGTGATGGTTACGACTGCGTAAATCTCGTATTCCGTCTCAAGATATCGACGGATGTCTCTCGGCCTTGACAAAGGGTCCTCAAGAGGCGTATTACCGCTCGGGAAAGGCTCATGACGCTCAAATAAAAAAGGAGAAAGCTCATGGCAACTCTGAGTTGGTCGCTCACGATACAGGTCAGTGGCAGCGCGGCGGTGACTCTTTCCCGCCCGCCTCAGGAGATCGAGGCAACCGACCGGATCGAGGTTTCGATCCAGCCGGGCGACAGCGATAAGGTCATCGATCTGCAGCCGGGGGGAAGCAGCGCCATTCACCTTCTGGTGATCAAGTCTTCCGCTTACGGTACGCATCTGAGCTTCAAGGTCAGTGACGGGACCACCGATTCCTCCTCTCTGACACTGGACAGTCCCCAAATCTTCTCGGGTGGCGGCGTCGCCTTGTTCGGCGTGGCGCCACGCCAAATGAAATTCACCAATAGCAGCTCCGACAAGCCCGCCAGCGTCGAGATCCTCGTCGCGCGGGATGCCACGCCTTGATATGACGGCCGGGGATGCAGGTCCCCGTTCTTAACCAACCAGTCGATACGGAGAGATCGCCATGCCCGTTGCTCTTACCTATCCCGGTGTCTATATCGAAGAAGTGCCCAGCGGCGTTCGAACCATCACGGGCGTGGCCACCTCCATTACCGCCTTCATCGGAAGGGCGTTGCAAGGCCCCGTGAACCAAGCCGTTCGCATCCAGAGCTTCGCCGAGTACACCCGCCTCTTCGGCGGTTTGTGGCAGGCCAGCACCATGAGCTATGCCGTCAGCCATTTCTTCCAGCACGGCGGGAGCGATGCGATCATCGTGCGGGTCTTCAATGGCGACGTGGCGGCCAGCACCGCGACCATCACCCTGGTCACGGCAAGCGGCAACCTGGTGTTGGAAGCCTCCAGCCCAGGCACCTGGGGCGGCGCCCTGCGCGCCACCGTGGATCACGATACCCGCGATCCGGGCGACACGGCCCTGTTCAACCTGACCGTCGAGCAGCTCGACCGCCCCGGCGGCACACGGGTGATCGCCTCCGAGCGTTTCCGCAACGTGTCGGGCAAGGTCACGGATCCGCGCTTCGTCGATACCGTTCTCGCCCAGGGGTCGAGTTTCGTGAGGGTGCGTACCTCGGCACCGGACGGCGAAAGCCCCACCGACGCCACGCAAGCGGCGGTAGGCAACGCCACCGACGACGGAGACCCGCTGGTCGACGGGCAAATCACCGGCGATCCGAATCAGCGCACCGGGATCCATGCCCTGGAGCCGGTCGACCTGTTCAACTTGCTCTGCATTCCGCCGCTGTCGCCTACCGCCGACGTGGCCGATACGACCTGGGCTGCCGCTGCGAAATACTGCCAGGACCGCCGGGCGATGCTGATCGTCGACCCGCCCGCGGCCTGGACCGCGAATCCTAGCACGGCGGTCGCCACGGCCGAGACCGGGGTGAACGGGGTCCGCGGAACCATCGGCAACGACGACGCCCGCAACGCGGTCATGTATTTCCCGCGGCTCCGAATGCCGGACCCCCTCAACGAGAATCGCCTGGGCAGCTTCGCCCCGTGCGGCGCAGTGGCCGGGATCATGGCGCGGACCGACGCCCAGCGCGGCGTGTGGAAAGCGCCGGCCGGCCTGGAAGCGTCGTTCTCCGGGGTCCAGGAATTCACCTACACCCTCACCGACGGCGAGAACGGGCGCTTGAATCCCCTGGGCCTCAACTGCCTGCGCAGCTTTCCGGTCGCCGGCAAGGTCGTGTGGGGCGCCCGCACCCTGGTCGGGGCCGATCTGCTCGCTTCGGAATGGAAATACCTGCCGGTGCGGCGTATGGCCCTCTTTCTCGAGGAAAGTCTTTACCGCGGCACCCAGTGGGTGGTGTTCGAGCCCAACGATGAACCCCTCTGGGCGCAGATCCGGCTCAACGTGGGCGCGTTCATGCAGAACCTGTTCCGCCAGGGCGCTTTCCAGGGCCAGAGTCCCAGGGAAGCGTATCTCGTCAAGTGCGACCGCGAGACCACCACGCAGAACGATATCAATTTGGGCATCGTGAACATCCTGGTGGGCTTCGCTCCGCTCAAGCCCGCCGAATTCGTGGTGATCCGCATCCAGCAGTTGGCCGGACAGATTCAGGCTTAACCGGGGAGAATTCAAGATGGCGCAGTTTTCCGTGAACGCTCAGCGTTTCGATCCGTACAAGAACTTCAAATTCCGCGTGAAATGGGACGGCCGCTACGTCGCCGGCATCTCCAAGGTGGGCGCTCTCAAGCGCTCCACCGAGATGGTCGAACACCGCGAAGGCGGCGACCCTTCCACCTCGCGCAAGTCTCCCGGTCGCACCAAGTTCGAGGCCATCACGCTCGAACGGGGCGTCACCCACGATACCGAATTCGAGAAATGGGCGAACAAGGTGTGGAACTTCGGCTCCGGCCTGGGCGCCGAGGTCTCGCTGAAGGATTTCCGCAAGGACATCATCATCGAGGTCTACAACGAAGCCGGACAACTGGCCCTGGCCTACAAGGTGTTCCGCTGCTGGGTGTCCGAGTACCAGGCGCTGCCCGATCTCGACGCCAATGCCAACGCCGTGGCGATACAGACCATCAAGCTCGAGAACGAAGGCTGGGAGCGCGATTACGACGTGACCGAGCCCACCGAGACTAGCTTCACCGAACCGGATTGAAGCTCATGCGGGCTCCGAGCGAAGCGGAACTCTTGGCGCTGTGGGAGCGCGGTCGAACGCGGCACCCGATCGATCGGGCGCTGTTGCTGGGCGGTTTCGCCCGTCCGGACCTTCCGTCCTCCCGCCTCCCCGATCTCCCCTTGGGTGTGATCAACACCGCGTTGCTGGGCCTACGCGAGGCCAGCTTCGGACCCCGCATCGAGACGTACCTGGACTGCGAGCGCTGCGGCGAACGGCTGGAATTCGCGCTCGATAGCCGGCAATTGCTCGCCTGCACGGGGCAGGGCGACGGGCGTTCCGAACTGGAGGTCGCCGGTTTCCGTTTCCGCCCGCCTTCGAGCCGCGATCTTGCAGCGGTGGCGGGGGAACACGACGTGGAGACGGCGAGCCGGAAGTTTCTCGACCGCTGCCGGGTCGACGGCGGGAATACGGCCTGGACCGAAGACGCCGATCTGCGGGCCACTGTCGAGGCTGGATTGGAAGCGCTGGACCCGATGGCCGACATCGCCCTGGAGCTGGCCTGCGACGCTTGCGGACACCGGTGGGTGGCGGGCCTCGACATCGGCGCGCTGCTCTGGGAGGAAATCGAGGCCCGTGCCCGCGCGCTGCTGACCGAAGTTCATCGTCTCGCCCGCGCCTACGGTTGGACCGAACCCGAGATTCTGGCGCTCTCGCCCGAGCGGCGCGCGATCTATCTCGAAATGGTGGACGCATCATGAGCGGATTCGTGCAGCGTCTCGTCGGACGGGCCATGGGCCTTACGCAAAGCGTCCATTCCGCCGCACGGCTGCCCTATGCGCCGCCGCCCACCCTGATCGAACCGGAGTTGCCGGAAGCAGTTCTGCCGAACTCGGTTCCCGGCGACAGCCGGTCTGCCCGCCAGGGGACCGTAGAGGACCCGGTGCGGCGGCTCGATGTTCCGGAGAACGTACCGGACAAGCCCGCTTTCGAAGCACGCGTCGCCGACCATGCGGCGGTTGTTCCGGAAGCACCGAGAGCGAGCATCGGGTCGCCGCCGTTCACAGCCGAGACGGGACAAGCGGGCTTTATGGGTGCAGAAAGCCTTGAAGAATCGTCTGCTGAATCTGTGGCAGACCTCATGCCTCGCGGGTCCCGCAGGATGATCGAGGGCGATTCTGCCGATCGCGAAGGACGAGTCAATGTCCATGGCCTGGCACACATGGTCGAGCCGCTTCTTCCTCCGCAACGGGCCATGCATTCGCAAGCATGGAATGCGGGGAATCGGCCGCCGGATTCCTCCCGTGGCCCCGCCTCGGCAAGCGGGGCTGGGGAGGCCACCGAGGTGCACGTGACCATCGGCCGGATCGAGGTCACCGCGGTGCACGAAGCGCCTCCGTCCAAGCGCCGGACGCCGCCATCGGCCAAGCCGATGACCCTGGAAGAATACCTGGCGCGGCGGCGGGGAGAGCGCCCATGAGCAGCGCGCTCGCCATCGCCGGAGTCACCGCCGTGTTGCGCGACCTGCTCAACGACGGCCTGATCAATCACAACGTGGGGGGCGTCATCGGCAGTTCGGTGTCGGTGAGCGTCGGCCCGCCCGACCGGGTGGTGCCGCCCAACGGCAACGAAGCCTCCCAGCTCAACCTGTTCCTGCACCAGGTCACGCCCAACACCGGCTGGCGCAACGAGGGACTGCCCTCGCGCGACGCCTCGGGGCGGCATCGCCTTTCCAACCCGCCCCTCGCCCTCGATCTGCACTATCTCATTTCGGCCTACAGCAGCGGCGACTTGCATGCCGAGATCCTGCTCGGCTACGCCATGCAATTCCTGCACGAAACCCCGGTGCTCGCCCGCCAGGCGATCCGCAACGCCCTGACTCCCTCGCCGCCGCCCGGCACCCCACTGCAGCGAGCCTTGGCCGAGTCGGCCCTGGCGGACCAGATCGAGCAGATCAAGATCACCCCCGCGTACCTCAATACCGAGGAAATGTCCAAGCTCTGGACCGCGATCCAGAGCCACTACCGGCCCACCGCCGCCTACCTGGCGAGCGTGGTGTTGATCGAGGCTGCCGAGCCCGTCCGTTCGCCCCTCCCGGTGCTGTCCCGCGGTCCGATCGATCCGATCACCCAACGCGACCGCGGCGTGGTGGTGGAACCCGGCCTGGTGCCTCCGCTGCCGATGCTGGAAGCGGTCAAGCCGTCCGGCGGTCAGCCCGTGGCACAGCTGGGCGAGACCATCGATCTCGAAGGCCACCACCTGGACGGGACCGGGCGCACGGTGTTGCTCAGCAACGATCGTTTCGAGGTGGAGCAGAGCATCGCTGCCATGGGAACGGGGGGCGCCGCGCTGATTCAGTTTTCCATCCCCGCGGCGCAGGCGGCCAGCTTTCCGGTCGGGGTCTGGCGTGTCGGCGCGCGGCTGGTCCGTCCGGGTGAGACCGAGCCGCGCGAGACCAACCGGCTTGCCCTGACACTGGCTCCCGACATCACCGGCTTGCCCATGAGCGTGGCCCGCGATGGCAACGGAACCGCCAGTTTCACGCTGAATTTCCATCCCGCCCTGCGCGCCGGACAGCGAGCGGTTCTGGTGCTGGGCCAGCAGGAGTTCGCGCCGGTGGCTTACGTCCCGCCGGTTACCGCGCTCAATTTCGCGATCGAGGACGCACCGGTCGGCTCCCATTTGGCACGGCTCCGGATCGACGGGATAGACAGCCCGATCATCGACCGCGCGGCCAAACCGCCGGTGTTCCTCGATCGCCGGATTACCATCACATGAACGCCCGGGAGTTCGAACACGACTGGACCGCCGCCAACCAGCGCCTGCTGACGGCGGAATTCGCCCGCCTGAAAGCACGGCTCGACGGGCACGGGAGCGATAATCCGGCCGCTTTGGATAATGCAAGGGCCGCGATGCCCGCGCCCGCCGCCATCGACCACCTGGCCGAACGGTTCGATCTGAGTCCTTTCGAGCGCGACCTGATTCTCCTCTGCGCCGGGTTGGAGATGGACAGCGAACTGGCCGCCCGTTGCGCGGCTGCCCAGGGTCAGCCTTCCAGGACGCATGTCACTTTCGGCCTGGCGCTCGCCGTCCTGGAAGACGCCCATTGGAGCGCGCTTACGCCGGCCCGCCCGCTGCGACGCTGGCGGCTGATCGAGGTGGACGAGAACGCCGGATTCAGCGCCGCCCGCCTGAAGATGGACGAGCGGGTCCTGCACTATCTCGCCGGGGTGAATTATCTCGATGTTCGGCTGCAGCCGCTGTTGCAGCCGCGCCCGCCGGTCCGGGCGATGGCCGAATCTCAACTCAAGGTCGCCGAAGCGGTGCTGGAAGCCTTCGAAAGACGCGAATCCTGGCCCATAGTGCAACTGGCAGGGGATGACGCCTCGGGACGGCAGGACGTCGCGGCTCGGGTCGCCTCGGCGATGGGTTTGCAGCTTTGCGCGCTGCGGGCCGGAGACATTCCCGCCGCCGTCCATGAACTGGATTCGCTGGCCGTGTTGTGGCAGCGGGAGGCGGTATTGCTGGAAGCCGCGCTGCTGATCGACTGTGACCGGGAAGAAACGGCCTACGGACCGGCGGTTCGGCTGGCCGAACGGCTCGGCGGCCTGGTGTTCCTCTCCGCCCCCGAACCCTTGGCCGTACACCGGGCGAACCTGCGGTTCGTCGTCAACAAACCCGACGCCAGTGAGCAAAAACGGCTGTGGGAAGCGGCCTTGGGAAATGCGGTTACTCGGCTCAACGGCGCGCTGGAGGGGGTTGCCGGCCAGTTCCGATTGGGCGCCGAGACGATTTGGAGCACCGGCACGGCCTTGCGCGCGACCTTGGCCGCGAGCTCCCATCCCGACGCAGAACTCTGGCGAGCCTGCCGGACGCTGGGCCGAACCCGGCTCGATGATTTGGCACAGCGGCTGGACTCCGCCGCCACCTGGGACGATCTGATACTGCCCGAGCCGCAAAAAGCCACGCTGCGCCAGATAGCCGCCCACGTGAGGCACCGGCTCAAGGTCTACGAGGACTGGGGCTTTTCCGGCAAAGGCGCGCGCGGGCTCGGCATTTCCGCGCTGTTCGCCGGCGAGAGCGGCACCGGCAAGACCATGGCCGCCGAAGTGCTGGCCAACGAGCTGCACCTGGACCTGTACCGCATCGACCTGTCCTCGGTGGTCAGCAAGTACATCGGCGAAACCGAGAAGAATCTCAGGCGGGTATTCGACGCCGCCGAGGACAGCGGCGCCATCCTCCTGTTCGACGAGGCCGACGCGCTGTTCGGCAAGCGCAGCGAGGTCAAGGACAGCCACGACCGTTACGCCAATATCGAGGTGAGCTATCTCCTCCAGCGCATGGAGGCCTATCGCGGCCTCGCCATCCTGACCACCAACCAGAAGGCGGCCCTGGACACGGCCTTCCAGCGCCGGCTGCGCTTCGTCGTCCAGTTTCCCTTCCCGGACGCCGCGGAGCGCGAAGCCATCTGGCGCGGCATCTTTCCCGCCGCCACCCCGACCGAGGGGCTGGACCCCGCCAAGCTCGCCCGGCTCCACGTCGCCGGCGGCAACATCCGGAACATCGCCCTCAACGCCGCCTTTTTCGCCGCCGAAGCCGCGGAACCGGTACGCATGCCGCACCTGTTGCGCGCCGCCTACGACGAAGCCGCCAAGCGCGAGCGGCCCCTGACGGACGTGGAAACGCGGGGGTGGGTATGAAGCGTGTCGTAGTGCATATCGATCGGCTGGTGCTGAAAGGATTTCGGCACGAGGACCGACACGCCATTGCCGAGGGCTTGCGCGAGGAATTGAACCGTCTTCTCCTCGCCGAACCGAATGCCGCGGCGCATTTCGTGTCCCGAGGAAATTTACCGCGGCTCAAGGTAGGCGGAGTTCGCATCGAACCGGAGGCGAAACCGGTGACAGTGGGGGCGCAGGTAGCTCGGGGTATTGCGCGGGAGACCGGGCGATGAGCGCCGCCGCAGCCCTTCAAACCGCACCCGCCAAGCCCAAAGCTTCGGCCGTGTCCGTCGCCGACGGACTGCTCCAGCGCAAATGCGCCTGCGGCTCCTCGAAATCTCCGCTGGGGGAAATGTGCGACGAGTGCCAATCGCGCGCGTTGCAGCGCAAGCTCTCGGTAGGTGCGAGTAACGACCCATTAGAGCTGGAAGCGGACCGGATCGCCGATCGGGTGATGGCGATGCCGGTACACCCTGCGGCTGCTGCTACGCCCCTGCGCATCCAGCGTTTTACCGGGAGACCTTCGGGGCAAATGGAGGTTGCGCCTGCCAGCGTCGATCAAGTCCTCGCGAGTCCCGGCAGGCCACTGGAGCCCGCGTTACGGCGGGACATGGAGCAACGCTTCGGCCACGACTTTTCACGAGTAAGAGTGCATTTGGGCGGAGCCGCCGAGCAATCGGCGCTGGAGGTGAACGCCCATGCCTACACAGTTGGTCAGAACATAGTGTTCGGTACGGGTCGGTTCATACCGGAGACGCACGAAGGACGACGCTTGATTGCCCATGAATTGACCCATGTCGTTCAGCAATCAGATCCAGATTGGAGCAGTGTTGCTCACAACAAGCCACAACTGGCCATCATGCCTTATCGGCCAAAGACTAGCGCCAACTTCGGCGCTTGCGACCATGGGGCGGACGTCGAGGATTCATTCACGATGAAAACCGACAAGAACAAAAAGCCCTGGATACAAAAGATAAGCATTGATTTCACCGGAACAACGACGGACGCGGACGGAGACTTGGTACCAACCGGCGAACTTACGGCTAAGTACTTTTCCAGCCCCGTCAGCCTAGCTGATATCAAGGTGGGAATCGTCGGAGGGAAGGCGTCCCAAGGACTTACCGATAGTGGAGCGCACACCGTCACGCGCATCGAGGGCTGTGGATATCACCACACGTCGGTTCCGAAGGCGGAACAAATCACCGGCCATAAGCGCGCCGGCAAGTACTTCAAAGACACTTCGAAAGCGACAATGAATTTCGCGGTGTTCTTTGTCGAGGGGCCGAAGACCGGCAACCAGGCCATTCACGAAGGCAGCCTGAGTTTAGGCTCGCTGGCTTGTGTGCATGTAGCCAAGCAGGACACGATCAGAAAGATCAACTATCACTCTGTAGAGGGCGGCACCAAAGTCCAAGTCTCATACAGTGCATCCGCCCTTAAAAACGTATGTTGTGAACGCTTCAAGACCAAGGGGTTCATGGTGTCGAATCCCTGCAAGGGTCAGGACGCCAAGAAATGCCCGTAGCTGGAGAGCCTTGCGTAGGATGGGTAGAGCGCAGCGAAACCCATCAATGGGAGGCTCACCCTATAGCAGCGTTGGTCGGGGTCGAGGGACAAGAATCCCGACAAGCGGTGCAAGAGGAATGGAGGCCGCTTCGCACGAACGAGGTCAGCGTCGGAATTGTTTTTAAGAATAAACCGGAGATTCTGAGGAGCGCCGTCCAAGGTATAGACCGATGATTACGTACACGGGAACACAGCCGAAGAACACCGCCGGAGCCTCGTCAGTAACGGGACACGGCGTGCTTTTGCAGCGCAAGTGCGCCTGCGGCGGTTCGTCGGGCCTGAGCGGCGAATGCGAGGAGTGCCGGAAGAAGAAGATGCAGGGTATCCAAACCAAGCTGGCGATCGGCGAACCCGACGACGCGTACGAACGGGAAGCGGATCGGATCGCCGATCAGGTGCTCGCGATGCCGGCGCGGCCCGCCGTCCGTGTCGCGCCGTTGCGTATCCAGCGGTTCGCTAGGCAGTCAGCCGGCGAAGCGGTGCCCACCAGTGTCGACCAGATCTTGGCCGGTTCCGGCCGGCCGCTCGAGCCGGCACTGAGTCGGGATATGGAACAGCGCTTTGGTTATGACTTTTCCAGGGTACGCATACACACCGGCGCGAACGCCGAGCGCTCGGCTCGGGAGGTCGACGCCCACGCCTATACCGTGGGACGTGACATCGTGTTCGGCACCGGTAGGTTCGCGCCGGAGACGCGCGAGGGGCAGCGCCTGCTGGCGCATGAGCTGACGCACGTGGTGCAGCAGTCGGGTGCGGCGGGAACAGGCTCCGGTCAAAGAGCCGATAGAAGTGACCGGCTCCCGATTTCATCCCTGGCGGGCGGCACGCCGGATCGGCTTTTCCGTGACCCGGACGACAAGGGTACCAAGGAGGCGAAGAAAGATGATTGGGCGGGAAAAACCATTCCTAAGGATGAAAAACAGGGTTTGGCCATCTCGCTGTTTCAGGATATCGGAGTTGCTCCCGTCAAATCCTTCGGCTCCGTCGCAGGCGCCAAGTTCTTGTTGCATGACACATCTGGGGCCAGCTCCCGGGCTCATTTGGAGACGGAAGCCAAGAAAGCACGGGGCCCTCTGGGCAGCGGTCCAAACGTTTTCGTGCCCGCTACCGGGCAGGAAATCATCCAGCGCCCGGATTTCTACGATCCTCGCCGCCCGACCACCACCGAATTTGAAAAGGGCGAGGACCTGCTTCGGGAAGCAGACCGTGAGACCGCATTACGCAAAGTCTGGAAAGCAACGAATACGGCAGCAAAAGACAAAGCCTTGGCTGATGCGTTGACTGGGCTTCCCTTGAGCGCAAAGGAGGTTGCAGATGAGAAAAAAGGTGCGAAGGACAAGTTGGATGCGACGAGCGGGAAGATTTTCTCCACGGGCAATTGGGCCGTCGCAGAGATCTGCCGGCGGGAGAAGAAGGAAGGCGCGGCGGCGGTCGCCGTAAAGGGTAAAGAGGCGGACCTGACATCAGGCTGCAAGGTGATCGGACCCGTGCTCGAAGCCCGCGCGCAGCGGGCGAGAGCGACGGTTTCGGTCGAGCTCGTACAGGTGGGTGTCAAGAAAGGCGCGAAAAGCGAGAACACCTGCGATCCTTCGAATCCCGATATTTTGCCGCTCCCCGATCCCCCTTACTCGGCCGAACAATATTGGAATACGACCCTGATGTATCTGAGAGCGGCAGTCGCGGCGGGGGTATGGCCCATGACCACGACCCACTTTGTCGAAGACGCGTTTGCCGGCGGCCACTGCGACCCCCGTTGCTTCGACCTGCAACGGTTCTATGACGGAATCGCGAACTTTTTAGCTCCGTTAGGCCATGCCAAGGGCAGCACTTACGGCGTTAAGCCGAAGTATGGCCTCAAGTCCGGAACCGATACGGTGTGGTGGCACGACAAAATCTGCCACCGGGGGCCGCCCTAGATCTCCCGATGAGGTTTGCAGTTTCCTGATATGAAGAGCGGTAGAAGAACGACATGCACGCAAGCACAACTAGGTTCCCGACTTCCGACCATGGCTGCAATTTCGGCGCTTCCGGAACGCCGGTACAGGCGCTGAGCACGGCCTTCAAGGTATGCACGCGCGGTTTCAAGGACGCCATCACCTGGTGCCTGGGCTGGCAGACCAACCTGGTCAAGATCAACTCCAGGGGGAGGACCCTCATCAATCCGCCGGACAATACGCCCTGTGATCAGTGCAACGGCAGTATCTACAACCTCAGCGGCGATACGGAGGATTGTTCGGGCACCAAACCCAAGCCGCCCAAGGTCGATCTGCCCGATCGCAAACCGAGAGTGCCCGAGGTGCCTGAATGACCACCTTCCCCAATTCTCCGCGCGTCCTCAAGGGCGGCCTGGTGCTGATCGATCCCGAGTCGGCGCGGGTGCTGCGCATCATTTCCCTGCAATACAACCCGGACTCGCTGTCGCGCACCTTGCAGATCCAGTCGGCCGGAGGGGAAGCGGCCAACCGCTCGGAGCCCATGCGCTTCAAGGGGCCGGCGGTGGAGACCATCAAGCTGGACGCCGAGATCGACGCCGCCGACCAGTTGGAGTTTCCGGACCAGCATCGCGCCGTGGTCGAGCACGGCATCCAGCCCCAACTGGCGGTGCTCGAATCCCTGGCGCACCCGACCAGCGCCCAGTTGCTGCGGGTCGACGCCGAGGCCAGTTCCGGGACGCTGGAAATCGCGCCCATGGAGGCGCCGCTGATGCTGTTCGTGTGGAGCAAGAGCCGCGTGGTGCCGGTGCGGCTGACGGATTTCTCCATCACCGAGGAAGCTTTCGATCCCGCCCTGAACCCGATCCGTGCCAAGGTGAGCCTGGGGCTGCGCGTGCTCTCGGTGGACGACCTCGGCTTCGCCCACAAGGGCGGAAGCCTGTTCATGAGTTATCTGCAAACCAAGGAACAACTCGCGGCGAAGGCCCAGCCGGGCAGTTTCGCGGCACTTGGTATCGGAGGGATTGAATGAGCCGTCAGTTATCAGGTATCAGCGGTCAGCAAATAAATTGGAATCGCAGAATGCTGAAACCTGAAAGCTGACGGCTGACAGCTAACTACCGAGAGCTAACTAATGACTGATCCAATCCAAGCCTTTCTGCAAGCCAACGCCCTGGTCACGCCGCTGTTTCCCGCCACCAGCCGTTATCACGGCATCGCGGCGGCCCAGCTCGTGCGGCCGGACGGCACGACGGTCGCTTATCTGAAACGCCGCTTCGTGCCGCCGCCGGAAAACTTCGCGCTGCTCCAGGAGCACACGGTGGCGGCGGGAGACCGGCTGGACAATCTGGCCGCGCGCTATCTCGGCGATCCGCTGCAATACTGGCGCATCTGCGACGCCAACCGCGCCATGCGCCCGGAGGAACTGACCGAGACCGCCGGGCGGCGACTGCGCATCACCTTGCCGGAAGGCGTTCCGGGAGTAGCGGATGCTGGCTAAAGGAATTCAGCTCACCTTGCTGATGGGCCCGGTGGTGCCCGTTCCGGCCCCGCGGGTGGTGATGGATGCGCTCGACAGCGTCGAGGTCAGGACCGCGGCGGGCGCGGACAGCGGTTTCCAGCTTTCGTTCCAGTTCGGCAGCAAGTCGGAGCTGAACACGATCTTTCTGATCGCCGGGGCGCAGAGCACCGGTCCCGCGACGCCGCCTTTGCGGGTGATGCTGATCGTGACCCTGAACGGTACGCCCCAGCCGCTGTTCGACGGCGTCATGACCAATGTCCAGGTGCAGGCGGGAAGCAACGGGGCCCCGGGCACGGTGACGGTCACCGGCGAAGACCTCACCAAGGCCATGGACATGCTGGATCTCAGCGGCCTGCCGTTCCCGGCGCTGCCCATCGAGGCGCGGGTGGCGCTGTTGTGCGCCAAGTACGCGCCGTTCGGCATCATTCCGCTGGTGATTCCCGCGCTGTTTCCGGACGTGCCCATCCCCGTCGACAAGATTCCCGCCCAGCAGGGCACGGATCTCCAGTACATCCGGCAACTGGCGGACGAGGTGGGCTACGTCTTCTACATCGAGCCGGGGCCCACGCCCGGCACCAACATCGCCTACTTCGGACCCGAGATCAAAGTGGGCGTGCCGCAGCCGGCGCTCAACGTGGACATGGACGCACTGACCAACGTGGAGTCGCTGAGCTTTTCCTTCGATCCCACCAAGGGGGTGCTGCCGGTGGTCTTCATTCAGAATCAGCTGACCCGTGTGCCGATTCCGATTCCCATCCCCAATCTCAATCCCTTGCAACCGCCCTTGGGTGCGTTGCCGACGCCCATCGCCAATCTCACCGTGCTCAAGGACACGGCCAAGATGAATCCCATGCAGGCGATTTCCATGGGACTCGCGGAGGCCAAGAAGTCGCAGGACGCGGTCAGCGCCAACGGCAGCCTGGACGTGCTGCGCTACGGCCGGGTGCTCAAGGCCCGGCAACTGGTGGGAGTACGCGGTGCGGGCGTGGCCTACGACGGGCTCTACTACGTCGAGAGCGTCACCAGCACGCTCAAGCGCGGCGAGTTCAAGCAGAGCTTTCGGCTCACGCGGAACGGCCTGGTTTCCATCACGCCGAGGGTGCCCGTATGAGCGAAAGCGGCAAGTATTTCGGCAAGTATCGCGGCATGGTGCTCAACAACGTCGATCCCTTGCAGCAGGGCCGCCTGCAGGTGCAGGTGTCGGACGTGGCGGGCCTTGCGCCCGCGACCTGGGCCATGCCCTGCGTGCCCGTCGCCGGCATCCAGAACGGCATGTTCGCCCTGCCCATCATCGGCTCGGGCGTGTGGATCGAATTCGAGCAGGGCAATCCGGACTATCCGATCTGGGTGGGCTGTTTCTGGGGCAGTGGGGCCGAAGTGCCGGCGCTGGCCCGCGCCACGCCGCCGGGCCTGTCCGCCATCACCCTGCAGACGCCGTTGCAGAACGGACTGACGATTTCGGACCTGCCGGGTCCCACCGGCGGCATCATGCTGAAAAGCGCCACGGGGGCGACGCTGATCGTCAACGACACCGGCATCTACATCCAGAACGGCAAGGGCGCGATGATCACCCTCGTCGGGCCGACCGTGACCATCAACAACGGCGCGCTGACGGTGGTCTGAGATGCCCGGACCGCTTCTGCATGTCGGCGCTTCGGTACTGTGCGCGCACGGCGGCACGGCAACGCCCACCGCTCCGAACCCGAGGGTGCTGGTGAGCGGCCAGCCCACGGTAACCATGGCCGCGCCCTACGCCATCGCCGGCTGCCCGTTCAACGTGAGCGGCGGCCCGGTGCCCTGCGTCACCGGACAGTGGGTGGTGGCGGCCACGCGGGTCTTTTCCAACGGCCAGCCGCTGGTGCTGATGGACAGTCGGGCCGTTTGCGCGCCGAACGGTACGCCGCTTCTGCCGGTGGCGGCGCAGACGCGGGTGATAGGAGCTTGATAGCTGACAGTTATCAGCCGTCAGCTGTCAGCCGAGAACTGAAAGCTGACAGCGAGTTGATTTCTGGTTCCCACGTGTGGCGTCACTGCCATTAAGTTAAGCCGTCATACTGGCAGGGATGCCAGTATCCAGGGACAAGGATGTTAGCCCGCTTGCCATCCATGGACGCTGGATTCCGGCCGCCCAATCGCAAACGGTCGCTTCGGGAGCGCCGAAGCGACCCTTCCCTGCCGGAATGACGGACATCTCTGCTTAAATTAATGGCAGTGACGCGGCGCGCGGGAACGAGAAGAAAAACTGAAAGCTGACGGCTGAAAGCTGACAACTGATAGCTAACATCTATGAACCTTCAATACCCCTACCAGTTCGACGATCGAGGGCGTACCGGCGAAGCCGGCGAGGAGGCGTACATTCGTGGCCTGATCGAGCAGGTGTTGTTCACTTCGCCGGGCGAGCGGGTGATGCGGCCCGATTTCGGCAGCGGGCTCATGCAACTGGTGTTCGCGCCGAATAGCGTCGAACTGGCCGCGACCACCCAGTTCCTGGTGCAGGGCGCGCTGCAGCAATGGCTGGGCCATCTGATCGCGCTCGACGGCGTGGAGGTGGAAGCGATCGAGTCGACCCTGAGGGTGACCGTGCGCTATGCGATCCGCCGTACCGGTACCAGCCAAGTAGCGACGTTCGAACGCGGAGGGGCGCTGCCATGATCTACCATTGCTGCGACGAACGGCGCCGCAATAAGGTCGCCGCCCATCCCACCCTCAACGGCATCGACTATCTGGAAGTGCTGGACCGCGAAGCGCCGCTCGGCAGCCCGCGCCAGCAAACCTTGTTGGTCCGGCTGTTCAAGGCGGTTCCGCCGGGTTTCGCGGCCCAGCAGGTCCGCATCGAAGGCGGCGAGCGGGTGCGCGGCGTCCGCGTCGAATGGGTGGCGCCGGCTTCCGCGCCGCCGGCGGAGGCCACCCCCGCCGAAGCGGCGTTCTTCGCCGGCCTGCCCGAGCCGGACCACGTCCTGCTGGTCCGCGTCGACCGCTACGGCGATTTCTCGCCGTACCGGTTGCGTCTGGTGCGCTCGGCGCTGGACGAAACGCCGCCGCAAAACTTCGACCCGCGGCTTTCCGAGGTGGAATTCTCGTTCAAGGTCGAGTGCGACAGCGAGTTCGACTGCCGGAAGCGGGAGGACTGTCCCGAAGAGCCCGTCCCGGCGCCGGAGATCGATTATCTCGCCAAGGATTATCCGAGCTTCCGCCGGCTCATCCTGGACCGGATCAGCCAACTGGTGCCGGACTGGCGCGAGCGCAGCGCCGCCGACCTGGGCGTGACCCTCGCCGAACTCATGGCCTACGTGGCGGATCAACTGTCCTACCGGCAGGACGCCATCGCCACCGAAGCCTACCTGGAAACCGCGCGCCTGCGCACTTCGCTCCGCCGCCATGCCCTGCTGATCGACTATCCCATGCACGAAGGCTGCAATGCCCGAGTCTGGCTGCACGTGGAGGTGAACGCGGACGGGGTGGCCTTGCCGCGGGCCGGCACCCGTTTCTATGGCCGGGTGCCGGGTTTGCCGTCGCGTATCGTCCCCGGATCGCGGGATGACGAAGCCGCCTTGCGGAAAAGTCCCGCGATTTTCGAGCCGCTGCACGATGTCGTGCTTTACGCGGCGCATAACGAAATCGATTTCCATGCCTGGGGCGATCGCCGCTGCTGTCTGCCCAAGGGCGCGATTCGGGCGACGCTCGCCGGCCATCTCGCCGTGCTGGAAGCGGGCGACGCCTTGCTGTTCGAGGAGGTGCTGGGACCTTCGACCGGCGAGCCGGGCGACGCCGATCCCGCGCACCGCCACGTGGTGCGGCTGGTCTCGGTACGCAAGTTCTCGCCGGACGACCCCGCGGCGCCGCTCACCGATCCCGTCAGCGGTGCAGAGATTACCGAGATCGCCTGGGCCGCCGAGGACGCCTTGCCGTTCCCGCTGTGCATTTCCTCGGTCACCGACGAGGCGCACGGCGAAGTGGAGCTCGACCGGGTCAGCGTCGCAAGGGGCAACCTGGTGCTCGCCGATCACGGTTTCACCTTGCCGGCGGACGAGAACCTGGGCAGCGTGCCCCCGGCGCGGCTGGTTTATCCGCCCGAGCGCGACGCCAATCGCTGCACCGGCGCCGAGCCCGTGGAGCTTTCGCCGCGTTTCGCGCCGAGGCTCCGTAACCTGCCGCTCACCTACGCGGGCACGGTGCTCAAGACGACCGTGAAGGAGGGAGTGAGCCGCACCGAACGCCTGGCCTTCGATCCGGAAGCGCCGGCGGCGTTCGCGATGCAATGGCTTATGGAGGACTGCCTGCCCGCGATCACCCTGAACGGCGGCACTTGGACGGCGCGGCGCGACCTTTTGAACAGCGAGCCGGACGATCCCCATTTCGTCGTCGAGGTCGAGCACGACGGTTCGGCCAGCTTGCGCTTCGGCAACGGTGTGCACGGGCAACGGCCCAAAACCGGTATGGCATTTACAACGCGCTACCGGGTCGGCAACGGCCGCGCCGGGAACGTCGGCGCGGACACCATCGCCCACGTGGCGAGCGGCGACGGTTCTGTGCTCGGCGCGCGCAATCCCCTGGCCGCCCAGGGCGGCGTGGACCCGGAAGACGCCGCGGTGGTGCGCCGGCGCGCCCCGCAAGCCTTCCGCCGCCAGGAACGGGCGGTCACGCCGGAGGACTACGCCGAAGTCACCGAGCGCCATCCCGGCGTGCAGCGTGCGGCGGCGACGCTGCGCTGGACCGGGAGCTGGTACACGGTGTTCGTCACCGTGGACCGGGCCGGCGGCCTGTCGATAGCCACGGACGACTTCGAGCCCCGGATCACCCGCCACCTCGAGCGTTACCGAATGGCGGGCCACGACACCGAAATCAACGATCCGGTGTTCGTCTCCCTGGAAATCGATCTCCTGGTCTGCGTCCAGGCGAATTATTTCCGTTCCGACGTGCGCGCGGGATTGCTGGCGGTCCTGGGCAACCGGATGCTGCCCGACGGGCGGCGCGGGCTGTTTCATCCCGATAACCTGAGCTTCGGCCAAACCGTCTACCTGAGCTCGCTATACGCGGCGGCCCGCCAGGTCGCGGGCGTGGGCTCGGTGCAGGTGACCCGCTTCCACCGCCAGGGCAGCGAGGACCCGGGGCCGCTCGCCGACGGTTTCCTGCGCCTGTCCCGGCTGGAGATTCCCCGCCTCGACAACGACCCCAATTTCCCGGAGCACGGCGTGCTTCGCCTGTCCCTATTCGGAGGCAAGTGATGGCCGATTCCAGCCTCGACCACTGCGGATGCTGCGCGGGCCTCGACGCCGAGACGCCGGCGCGCATCGACAACCCGCCCGGCCAGTCCGCCGTCGCCTACCGGGTCGGCGTGCACGCGAGCTTCAGGGAATCCCTGCTCGCCCGGCTTTCGAGCAGCGGCTTGCCGGCCCTCGCGGGGCTTACCACCCGGGACGGCGGCGATTTCACCATCGCCCTTTGCGATGCGCTGGCCACCACCCTGGACGTGCTGTCCTTCTATCAGGAACGCATTGCCAACGAGAACTTCCTGCGCACGGCGACCGAGCGCCGCTCGATTCTCGAACTGGCCCGCCTGATCGGCTACGAGCTCGCGCCCGGCGTGGCCGCCTCGACCTTTCTCGCCTTCACCCTGCAGGAGGTTCCGGGCAGTCCCGCGCTGGCCGCGGGTCCCGTGGAGATTCCGGTGGGTGCCAGGGTGCAGAGCGTGCCGGGTCCGGGCGAGCAGCCCCAGACCTTCGAGACCGTGGAGCCGGTGGAAGCCCGCGCCGAATGGAACGCCATTCCTGTGCAGACCTCGGTCCCCTGGCACCCGCGCTTCGGCGACCGCGAGCTGTGGCTGGCCGGAGTGGGCAACGGCGTGGGGGCGGGCGATGTCATCCTCGTGGTGGGCCAGGAGCGGCTCGACGATACCGGCAGCGAGCGCTGGGACGTCCGGCTGCTGACCCTCGTGGAGGAAGACAGGGAGAAACAGCGCACCCGGATCGCCTGGGACGAACCCCTGGGCAGCACCAGCCCCCATGTCGAGCCGGCCGCCGCGGGTGCCACCGTCTACATCTTCCGCCAGCGCGCCGCGCTGTTCGGTCACAATGCGCCGGACCCGCGTATCCTGTTCACCCCGAACAACCCCGCGCCCGAGGGTCTGCTTACGGCAAACGGGCAGCAGTGGGCTAACTTCGGGATTCAGGGTTCCCGAATCGATCTCGACGCGGAGTATCCGAAAATCGTTCCGGGCAGCTGGATCGCCCTGGTCGCCGCGGCGCCGCCGCCCGATTCTGTGGATATCGGGATTCTGGGCCCCATCGAGTTGATTCCGGTGGCTTTCGCCAACTCGGCCGTGGCGTCACCGGTCGCTAGCGCACTCTCCTCGATGCCGTCGGGTTTAGCCAGTGCCGTTTCGTCGAAGCTCGCCGCAGGGTATGTGGAACTCTATCGCGCCCAATCCGTCGCGCATCTTTCCCGCCGCGACTACGGCTTGAGCGGGAAGATTACCCGCATAGTGCCGGACACGACCGAAAACATCGGCCTGTTCGGTCTGCGCGAGACCTTGGTGCTGGCCCAGTCCGAGCCGCTGCCGGTGACCTCGACGCCGCTCGGATTTCCTCTCTACGGCGACCTGCTCGCGCTGGGCCGGCTCGCGCCGGGAATCGGCCCCGGCCGTGCGCTGGCGATCGGCGGCAAGCGCGCCCGCGTGCGGCTGCGCAAGGGCAGGAGCGCTGTGACCATGACGCTCGTGGAAGGGGGCAGCGTGACCGTCGAGGAAGGAGACTCCCTGCGCCTCGCGGCCGCGCCGGAGCAGAAATCCGGCAGCGCATGGCTGGTGCTCTCCCCGCCGCAGTTCGGCGAGCGGCTCGCCAACCCGGGCAGCGCGGAGTTGCGCCTCCGGCTGCTGGACCGGGACGGGCGGGAAGGGGTGCTGGAGGCGGCCGCCGCTGCCATCGAACCGGCGCCGCCGGAACCGGGCGACGAGGAGGTGTCGGAAATCGCTTTCGTCGGGGAACTGGCTACTTCCGTGAGCCAGGACCGCGACCGCAGCTATTTCACCCTCGCGGCGCCCCTCAAGCACGTCTACGACCGCGAGTCCGTGCGCGTCAACGCCAACGTCGCGCGCGCCACCCACGGGGAAACGGTGAACGAGATCCTGGGCAGCGGCGACGCCCGCGTGGCCAACGCCGGCTTCGGCCTGCGCCAGGCGCCGCTCACCTTCGTGAGCGCGGCCACCCCGAGCGGGCGCCAGTCGACCCTGGCGCTGCGCGCCAACGATCTCCTCTGGCAGGAGGTTCCCAGCCTCTACGCCCGGGGGCCGAACGAGCGGGTGTACGAACTCGCCATCGACGACCAGGCGCGAGCCACGGTGCGGTTCGGCGACGGCATCGAGGGTGCCCGCCCGCCGTCCGGCGACCATAACCTGCGCGCCGCCTATCGCAAGGGCCTGGGGCTCGCGGGCAATGTCGCGGCGGGCAAGCTCACCACCCTGCTCTCGCGCCCACTGGGCGTTACCGGCGCCACCAATCCCGAGCCGGCGGGCGGCGGGGAAGACCCGGAAGCCGAGGAGCGGGCGCGGGTCAACGCGCCGCTCACGGTGCTCACCCTGGAGCGGGCGGTATCGATCCGGGACTACCGGGATTTCGCCCGCGCCTTCGCCGGCATCGCCAAGGCCCACGCCCTGTGGCTGCCCAGCGGTCCGGCCCGCGGGGTGTTCCTCACCGTGGCGGGCGAGGAGGGGAGCGCCGTTCCCGCGAACGGCGATACGTTCCGCAACCTGCAGACGGCGTTGCGCCGCCATGGCGATCCGCTCCTGCCGCTGACCCTGGTCAGCTATCGCGACGCGCGGTTCCGGACGCGGCTGGCGGTGAAAGTCGCCGCCGAGGCCGAGCCGGAGCTGGTGCTTGCCGGCGTCGAAGCCCGCCTCAGGGAAGCCTTCGGCTTCGAGGCGCGCGGCTTCGGCCAGGGGGTCTCGGTGGACGAGGTGGCCGCCGTCGCCCAGGCCGTAACCGGCGTCGAGGCGGTGCACGTGGCCGAGCTGCACCGGAGCGACACGCCGGTTCCGAAATTCGCGCCCCGCCTGTTCGCGGCGCTGCCCGTGGCCTCCCTCGGCGCGGCGCCGCTGGCCGCCGAGCTGCTCGCCCTGGACGCCGCGCCCCTGGTGCTGGAGACGATGTCATGAGCTTCGACGCCGATACCCTGTTCCGGCTACTGCCGGCCATCCACCGCATCCGCGACGCCGAGCTGGCCGCGGGCCTCGAGGGTCTCCTGACGCCGGCGGAAGCCGCCGAACTCGCCGCCCTGGAGTCTTTGCCGAGCCCGACCGTCGCCGAGCAGGAGCGGATCGAGGCGCTGCGCGGGAAAGCCGCCCAGGGGCCCCTCAAGGCCCTGCTGATGGCCTTCGCGGACGAGTTCGCGGTCCTGGAGGAGAATCTCGACCAGCTCTACGACGACCTTTTCATCGAAACCTGCGCGGACTGGGCGATTCCCTATATCGGCGACCTGATCGGCTACGAACCCTTGCACGCCCTGGGCGAAGCGCGCGGCTTGGCTCGCGCCGAGGTCGCCCACACCATCGCCCTGCGCCGCCGCAAGGGTACGGCGGCCGTGCTGGAGCAGCTCGCCCGCGACGTCACCGGGTGGAACGCCCGCGCGGTGGAGTTCTTCCAGTTGCTGGGGACCACCCAGTACATGAACCATCTCAGGCCGCACAGCCGGTACGCGCCCGACCTCCGGCAATGGGAACCGCTGGCGCGGATCGGCACGGCCTTCGATTCGACGGCGCACACCGTGGACGTCCGGCGGATCGAGAGCCGGCGCGGGCGCTTCAACATCCCCAACGTGGGGATATTCCTCTGGCGACTCGACGCCTATCCGCATACCCGGAGCCCGGCGGTGCGGGTCGACGACCGGCGTTACCTGGCGAGCCCCCTGGGCCATCCGCTCCAGCTTTACGCCAACCCCGTGGCCGAGGACGAAATCACCCACCTGGCCGAGCCCATCAACGTGCCTGACCCGATCGGCCGCCGAATGCTGGATGCCCGCAAGGCCCTTTATTACGGTTCGCGGGAATCGTCCGGGGCGGAGGTCGACAATGCCGAGCCCAGTCTCGTGCTGTATGCGGACGGCGTCGAGGTGCCCCGAGGGAGCGTCGTGGCCTGCAACCTGGCCGACGACGGCGCCGATTGGGCGCACGCGCCGCTCAGCGGGAACTTGCCCGACGGTACGACCCTGGGCGACAAGTACGGCATCGATCCCGTGCTGGGAAGAATCGCGCTGGGGGATTCCGTGGCCGTGCCCCAAAGCCTTCGGGTCACCTATCACTACGGGTTCCCGGCGGACCTGGGCGGCGGCGAATATCCCCGCGAACGTCGCGCCGACGCGCCGGGAACTTCCGTGATCCGGGTACCCGACGACCACGCCACGATCCAGGCCGCCCTGGCCGCCCTGGCCGGCGACGGGGTGGTGGAAATCACCGACAGCGGGCGCTACGAGGAAACCCTGGCGGTGAACGTGAATGCCGGCGGGCATGTGATCCTGCGGGCCGCCGAGCGGTGCCGGCCGACGCTGATCCTCGGCGGGGATCTTTCCGTCACGGGCGGAGCGGAAAGCGCCTTCAGCCTGGAGGGGCTGCTGGTGGCCGGCGCGCGGCTGCACGTGCCCGCTGCGGGCAACAAACTCGCGCGCCTTCGCATCGCCCATGCCACCCTGGTGCCCGGTTTGGCGCTGGACGGGGCGGGCGATCCCGTTTCACCGGGCGCCGCGAGCCTGGTGGCCGAACTGCCGGGCTTGGCCGTGGAACTGGAACGGGCGATCCTGGGCGCCCTACGGGTGGCCGAGGGGGCGAGACTCGCGGCCACGGATGCCATTCTCGATGCCAACGATTCCGCCGCCACGGCTTATTGCGCGCCGGACGAGGTTTCGCCGGGCGGCGAACTTTCCCTCACCGCCTGCACCGCAATCGGCAAGATCAACGCGGACGCCGTGGGTCTTATTTCCAACAGCATCCTCCTGGCCCGCGCCACGCCGGGCGACACCCTGCCGCCGGTGTACGCGCGGCGCCGCCAGACCGGCTGCGTGCGTTTTTCCTATCTGCCCTTCGCCTCGCTGGTCCCGCGCCGCCATCGCTGTCAGCCGGAGAGCGCGGAGGGTGAGTCCGACATTGCTCCGCATTTCACCTCGCTGCGCTACGGCGTCCCGGCGTATTGCCAGCTCATGCGCAGCACTCCGGACGAAATCCGGCGCGGGGCGGACGACGAGAGCGAGATGGGCGCCTATCACGCGCTGTTCGCCGCCCAGCGCGAGGCCAATTTGCAGATTCGTCTGCGCGAATTTCTACGCGTCGGGCTGTCGTCCGGCGTTTTCTACGAGACTTGAGGAGCCCGAGCCATGAGCTTCGACTGCAGCCGTTTCAGTTTTCACCCGTGGAAGGATTTCTTCGGGGTGGTGATGCAACAGGGGAGGGTGCAACTGGATTCCGACTGGAACGAGTGGGTGGCGGAGCTCGCGCGCCGCCTCCAGGCCGGGACGCTGGATACCGTGGGCCGCGCGGTGGTGCCCCGCACCACGCCCAACGGCTTCCGCATCCTCGCCACCGCCGGGGCGTTGACCATAGGTCCGGGACGCCTGTATGTGGACGGCCTGCTGGCGGAGAATCACGGCGCACAGCCCGCGCAGTGGGACGCCACGCTCGCCGAGCTCACCGGCACCGGCGACGTGCCGTTTTTCGGGCAGCCGTACCTGCCGTTCAACGCCACCGACCAGGCCGCGCCCGCGGATATCTTCAACCGTCCCGCCCTCACCCGGGGGCCGCACCTGGTGTATCTCGACGTCTGGCAGCGCGAGGTCACCCATGTGCAGGAACCGGCGCTGGTCGAGAAGGCGGTGGGGGTGGACACCACGGCGCGCCTGCAAACCGTCTGGCAGGTGAAGGTGCTGGCCGGCATCGACAACGCCAATTGCGCCACGCCGGACAGCGAGGTGCCCGGCTGGGCGGCGGTCATCCGGCCCTCGGCGGGCCGGCTCACCAATTCCACGGGGGATGTGCCGGGCGATCCCGACCCTTGCCTGGTACCGCCCACCGCGGGCTACAAGGGCCTGGAGAACCAGCTGTACCGGGTGGAGATTCATCGCGGTGGCGGGCAGGGAACGGCCACCTTCAAGTGGTCCCGCGATAATGCCACGGTCGCTACCCGAGTCATCGAGATCCAGGGCGGCAACCGGCTGGTGGTGGAGAGCGTCGGCCGTGACGAGGTGCTCGGCTTTCATGCCGGAGACTGGATCGAAATCCTGGACGACTGGCACGAACTGCACGGGAGACCCGGCCTGCTGCGCCGTATCCGGTCCGGCGACGGAGTGGACGCCGCCACCCGCTCGATTTTGCTCGAAGACGCGCTGCCCGCAGGACTCTTTCCCGTCGACGCCCAGGGCCGCACCAACGCTACCCGTCATACCCGCATCCGCCGCTGGGATCAGTCGGGGCTGGTGCGTCGCGCCGACGGTTCCACCTTCCACGATCTGAACGCCTCGGCGAGCTCGGACGGCATTCCGCTGCCGCCCGCGGGAACCCGGCTGGCGCTGGAGAACGGCATTCTCGTCGAATTCGACCTGGACCCGGCGGGCGGCGAATACCGGGCCGGCGATTACTGGGTGTTCGCGGCGCGGGTGGCGGACGGCAGCATCGAGCCGCTGGACCATGCCCCGCCCCGGGGAATTCATCACCATTATGCCCGGCTCGCGGTGGTAACCCTGCCCGATAGCGAGACCGATTGCCGGGTATTCTGGCCGCCCGAAGCGGTGGGCGAGAGCTGCGACTGCACCGTGTGCGTCCACCCCGAGGGACATAACGCGGGCACCGCGACGATCCAGCAGGCCATCGACAGCATCCGCCAGCGCGGCGGCACCATCTGTCTGGATACCGGGACTTACCGGCTGGACGCGCCGCTCAACCTGGAAGGCGTCCGTTCCCTGAGGATACGCGGTCAGGGATGGCAGACCCTCCTGCAGGGCACCGCCGCCGGGCCCCTGGTGCGGATCGCCCAGGGCGTCGGCGTGACCGTCGAGAACCTGGCCCTGGCCGGGGCGGCCGCCGGCGGAGGCACGACCGCGCTGATCGAGGTCGCGGCCTGCATCGATCTGCACCTGGTGCACCTGGCCGTGCTCGCTGTGGCGGCCGGCGATGCGACCTCCGCCGCGGTGGGCCTCTCGGGCGCGGTGCTCGCCGCGTCGATCCGCGATTGCACCCTGGTCGCCGAGCAGGGCGTGGCGGCCCTGACCGGGGAGCGCAATTATCTCCTCACCGGGCAATGCCGGGTGACCGATAACGTGTTCCTATGCAGCCAGAGGGGAGTGAACTTCGCCGGCATGAGCCTTCATTACGGCGAACTGCGGCTGGCGGGCAACTTGCTGCTCGGCTGCTCCCTGGCGGGCGTCGTGGTGACGGGCGGAGCGCTGCCGGCGGCGAGCATCGCCATCGCCGGCAACCTCATGCATATCACCGGCGCCGGGGTGGTCGCGGGCACCGACGGCTTGCGCATCGTCGACAACGAGATCGTGGGCTCGGGCGAGGCGGCGGCGGACGGCATCGTGCTGGAACCCGGCCTGGACAAGGTTTCCATCGATCGGGTCATGATCCACGGCAACCGGATTCGCGGACTACGCGGCAACGGCCTGGCGATCCGCCAAACGCTGGGCAGGGCCATGATCAAGTCCAACGTCATCGAGGACACGGGACTCGGCGCGCTGGTCATGGAGCGCAAGGCCGGCGCCGCCTATCTGTGCCTGGAAAACAACCAGTTTTCGAACCTGGGGGCGGGATTCAATCAGGAGGGTCGGCCGTTTTTCGGCGTGCTCCTGACGGATGTCGCGCGGGCCGATGTGGTCAACAACCTGTTCGCCGGCGTCGCCCGTCAAGCCAACCAGAGCCCGCTGCGCGCGGCACTGCTGGCGGTGGCTTCGGGGGAACTGCGGGTGGCGGGCAACCGGATGTTCGGCATCGGCCCCCAGAGTTTTCTGGGGCGCACCGTGGGATTGGCGGTGGGCGCCAGCTTCAGCCAACTGGCGGTGGAAGACAACTCGCTGGCGCGCCTGGAGGGGACCGAAACCACGAGTGCCGCCGCTTGGCAAGCGATCGTCGTCGCCCCGTCCGGCGCGGCGCAGGGCGGACCCGCGGGCGGGACTACGGTGACCGCGCCGGGGGTGATGGTCTTGCCCGTGAAGGAAGGCTACCTCTACCTGAGCGCCTTTCGGGCGCGCATCCTGGCGAGCCTGGCGCGCGGCAATACCAGCTTGAGGGGAAACCGCCTGCGCGGGACGCTTACGGTAATGCCTTTGGTGGAAATCGATGACGTGCTGAGCTGTCTCTTCGATCAGAACGATGCCGAACTGAGCGGTGCCGTCACCGCAGGACCGGCGCCGCTGGTCGGGCGCATCGGGTGCGATCACGCGAGCGTGGCCAACAACCGTCTGGTCGGCGTGACCGAATTTCCGACCCTGTCGCTGACCGCGAGAAATTTTGCGGTCCTCGGCAACTTGACCAGCGGTGCCATCGAGGTCAACGGAACGGCGTTGCCGGCACCGTGGAACGCATTAAATGTCCATATTTAGGTAAGGAGTGAATTCATGCGTGTCATTACGCTCAGGAGCGAGGCCAATATCGGTGCCTTGGCCGATCGCCTCTTCGCCAATCTCACGCCGGAAACGCGCAAGGTCGCCGAGGCATCGCTGCTCAAGGCCAACCCCCATCTCGCCCGCGCCGACGCCTTCAAGCCGGGCGCGGTGGTGCGGCTCCCCGAAGTGCCGGGCGTGAAGCCCAAGCCGTCGGCGGCTAACAAGGATCCGCGCGACGATCTGATCGACGGCCTCCGGGAGGCGGTGTCCGGCTATCGCGCCCGCTTGGCGGCGGGGCTGGAAGCCGAGAACGGCGAAATCAAGGCCCAACTGGAACTGCTCAAGCAGCGCGAGGTCGCGGCCTTGCTGAAGAACGTGCCGGGCGCGGAGGAACTGGCCAAGGATCTTACCGATTCGCTGAAACAGGCGGCCAAGACATTGCCGCAAGACATGAAACGCCAGGAGGAGGTGTTCGCCCAGATCGAAAAGGATCTTTCCTCCCTCGTCTGATCGAACGGCTTTTCTAACCTTTTCACAAACTCGCTACCGGTTCCGGCAGTCTATTTAGGGGAAAGTAGTCACGAGGTAGCGAGCAGTGGACGCGTTTCTCAACATCGATTGGGCGGAACTCTTCATCCCGAGCGCTCCCGTCGCGGAGACGATCATTCGCGGGACGCTGGTCTACTGGTTCTTATTCCTGATCTTCCGCCTGATCATCAAGCGTGACATCGGCTCGGTTGCCGTCAGCGACCTCATCGTAGTGGTGATCATCGCCGATGCGGCACAGAACGCCATGGCGGCCGACTACAAGTCCATAACCGACGGACTCATTTTGATCAGCACCATCGTGTTCTGGAATTTCCTGCTCGATTGGGCCGCTTACCGGTTCCGATGGATCGAGCGCGTCCTGGCACCTAAAGCACTCGAACTGATAAAGGACGGGCGCATTCTGCATCGCAACTTGCGCCGAGAGTTCTTGACCGAGGAGGAACTGATGCGCAAGGTCCGCGAGAGTGGGGTAGCGGACCTGTCCCAGATACAGGCAGCCTACATGGAAGGGGATGGCACCATCAGCGTGGTTAAACCTAAAAACGGCGGTTGACCGCTTCGATGGCTAAATAAGCTCTTATGAGAGAACCCCTTTATAGCCATCGGGGGTCTCACCCTTTGGGTGACGTTGCTACGCACCCGATTGCACGGCGGGCGGGCCGCCTGGCGGTGTTGCTCCTCGTTGCGGGAGACTACCCCGCGGCCTCGTCGCGCCTTGCCATCCGACCCGCCCGCCGCACACTCGAGCACGTCCAACCGCCGGTTTTAGGTTAAACGGGACTCGTGAATATCGTTGTCCTAAGAAGTCGTCTTCAAACTGCTACGCGCTGCAATATCCGCCTTGTTCAAGGAGGCGAACCGCCGATGAAAAACAGCCTTGCACATCCCTGCAATCCGCCACTGCGGACTGCTCCGCCGCAAAGTGTGGGACAGGCGAGTCCAGCATCAATCGTGAACCGACCCTATTTGTCTGCTGCTTCTAAGTACATTCCGCAAATATTTGCGGAATCTCGACAGATTGGCTTGATTGGCGGGGTTGTCCTGCAGGTTGCCTATGCCGCAAGACTTCCCTGAATGTACTTAGAGCGTTTTCCATCCCGGTGTACGGATTCGTGCCAGGAGGGGAGAACGTAGGTCGGCAATCCCTTCCCAATCGCAAACGGTCGCTTTAGTCGCGACCCTTCCGACAAAGCCCTTCGCCGAGCCGATACGTCGGCAAGGGATTGCCGACCTACATATCCGAATCCCTTACACCGACTCGGAAAACGCTCTAATTTTCATAGCCGGTAAGAAGCTTCTCCAGCCGTTCAACGCGTTCCTCCGTCATCTGGGACTGGCACGCCGTGTCGAATGCTAACTTCCACATGCGCACACCTCCCTCGGTTTCACCGACCAGGGCACACTCCGCATCTCTGAATTTGATCCAGGCCCGCTGTGCCGCTATGAGTGCAGTTTTTGGGAAATTGTCCGGCTCATCTGCCGGCATGGATCGAAGCAGCTTCTGGTAAATCTCATTGAGGCGTTTATCAGCGGCGGCGAGACTTACTTGCGCGGAACGTCCCGTGTGCATCGCGCTGCCTTCTGGCCAGTCCTCGGGGCGGTGATTGTCTGCGAGCGCAATCGCTGGAATCACGAGCAGTGCAATAGAGAGATGCCTAATCATGCAGGTATCCTTATGCCCAACGCCAAAGTTCACCGGCGGCTATGGAACACGGCGGAATTGCCGTCCGGTGCAGCGAAGCGTTGGTCGTTTCGTTGGGTTGATTCAGTTGCCGTTAGTATGTGGTCGGAGCCACCGGAAGCCCGGGATGATCGCCTTTGTAGGGTCCCGTTTTCAACCAGGAATTTGAACGCTGCGAGCGACTGCATCCCCATTCGTCGCATTCCGGCAAGCCAAGCCGGCTCAAGGAGCCAGCCAAGCAGCCAGAAAGCGATGGGTTTCGCTTCGCTCTACCCATCCTACGCAGGCTTCAGCGAACGGAGTTGAAAACGGTTTCGTTTCCGTTATCACGCTGGAATCCGTTTTTGATGGTGTACAGAACCTGTGTGCCGTTAGCCCCGTTCACGATGGAGATTACCGAACAAGGCGCACCCGGTTCCCAGTGACTTGGTGTTCGTCGGCTTTCCGGAACCGAAGTCGAATATTTGAAGGTTTTTACATCGATTACTTCGTTCAGCCGGAACTGTTCGTCTTCCGAAGGCGAAGGATTCGGGACGATCCGCATAGGTATCACGTTGGCGAGGCAATGAGTCGCGAATCCCCGATTGTTCCACGCAATCCACTTACCCCCCAGGTAAGAGGCCGAGATTCGGAAATCAATGCTCTTTGCCGGTTCCGCACGGAGCGCCGCCACGACTTCGACTATTCGTTTTGAGGCAATCCAGCCGGGCGAGTCGCCGTAGTTGGTCTGGAAGTGTTCATTGCACTTGAACTGAGAGAAAAGCAGAGAAGTAGGCATCGCACTGCCGCCGTAGAGTGCTCCGTTCTTCATGATGAACCGGGTCTCGTCGTTGATGCCCTGCTTCGTCAGCAGGACGAGTTCTCGGCCTCTGATCCGGCGCTTGATCTCATCGAGCCATGCTTGCCGATAGATTCCGGAAATCTCGAACCAGGCGTTAGGCGAGCCCGTCTTGAACAAGCACTCCATCAAGTCCTTACCGAGTGCGTTGTAGATGGCCATGTCTTGCGCCGAAACGCCGGACCAATTCTTTGCATTCTTCAACGTGTTTGCAAAGTTGAATACGGCTTCACCACGATATTGATGCTCAATCTCCGGCATGGGGCTCCTCTTGCTAGGGCTTGTTGATATATGAATTGTGTCCACACGGGGAGGGCCGAGGACACAGTGTGCTATTCCATCTTCGCTAAATTCGCATATCCGCGCAGACGTGAGATCGAGAGCTTCTGAAAGCTCTTTCCTGCGGGTAAGTCACCATGGTTCGGTGCCTAACATGCTAAGTTAGCCGCGGAGGCGCCGCTTCGGTGACTGCGTCGGCTCCACCTGCTGGTTAGGTTCTTGGTCTTGTTGCAGTTCACGCCAGAACTAATGTCAGCCACTCGAGTTTTGTCCGGCCCTCGCCGTGCAGACTGACGTTGCCTAGCACTCCAGGGCTCTGCCGACCCGTTGCCAATCCATGAGCTGCTTTGCAAGCGGTCGATGGGTGTTCAAGATGCGAGCTCCGCAGTGATACACCGGCACTAGTTGGGAGCCGATTGGCAGCAGGATTCCGCTCTGGCTCTCAACTGCCGCTTTAAACGGCCCCAACTTCAACTGGAATGCCTTTCCAAGTGCGCGAAATGCTTGCTCGCCAAGAGTAACCACAACTTTAGGCGCAATCGTTTCTACCTGACGGCGAAGGAACACGGAGCAGTTCGTGAACCACTCCGGTCGAACCTGGCCTTGGAGGCCGCCTGTCTTCAGGCACAGAATTGCATTGGTAAAGAATGCGACCTGACGCTGGCCAAGATTGCTCGGATCTTCGACAGCGACACCTACGCTTGCGAGTAGCTTTCGAAGAGTATTGTTCGTAGGGTTGCCCGTCGCCTCACGACCGCGGTTTGCATCAAAGTACCTTGTATCGCCCCAATCTTGCCCGACAACCACGACCGCAGCGTCAATGTTGCCTTGCCAGAGGCTCCACGGCCCGACGTGTGCCGAGCCGAAGCATCCGGCCTTGTATGCAGATGGATTAACCAGATCAGCGCATAGCGTGCATCTCTTTCGGTCTTCAACAAGAGCCCGGTAATCAAGCTGTTTCGACATTGAGGTAATCCTGTTGGCCTAACGCCAGCCGTAACCAGCGCATTTGTAGTGAGCGCAGCCAGCGAAAAATGCGTCCGCGTTAGCGGCGGCATTGTTAGGTTTGTTTTGTGCCGAGCAATTTCAGCCCGAGCGTTTTGGCCTTTTCAACTGGCAGATCTGATTCATTAATGTGTTCACCGTGCGCTAGCCTATCTCGTATCTTCTTTATCTCTATAAAATTGTTTATATCTTCATCACCGAGCTGATTCCAAACCGTCATTGCACACCAATGGAATCGTTGTGTGAGGTTTTTGGATTCAGAAAAAACCATTGAAAAAAATTCCGCCGCAGATTTTTCCATGTGCTGCTGGATGCTGAACAATTGCTTTGCGTTCACTTCGAAGCTGAGCGATTTAAAGGTGCGATGGGTAAACCTCTCAATGAACAAGAAATAACCTAGAAATTTTTTCAACCGGTCTTCTTCGTTCAGCGCCGCATAAAAATGGCGGCTCGAATCTTTCGTTAGCTCAGCAAACAGCTTTTCTGCTTCGTTTAGTGAATTGGCAATACCGTCGATGCTCTTTGGAGAAGAGACGTACGCCTTAGCACTCGCCGTGAACTTGATATCGAATACAGTTTTCCCTTGCTGCGTTGTTCCAAAAATACTTCTAGCAATCGGAACAATCTCCACTTGCCTTTCGAGAGTAGAGAGATGCACCGTTAGGGCAGTAATTATTCTGAGTTCGACATCATTTTCCCAATTTCGAATCTCGATCTTGCCCTCGGGAAATGCATCATAGGTGTAAATGTTTCCATCCTTTTCCTGACGATAACCGCCCCGCAGTGTGCGAGGCGCGCTCTCCCAAAAATAGATCAATAGGAATGGTGGCGAGGCCTTGTTGTCAGAAAGCCACTTTTCTTCGTCGTCAACGAAAGTATCGCCGGTGAGCAATTTACAGGCTTCGTTAATGGATTGGGAAATCACTGACGTGCAGTTAATACCAAATGAAGCGACTTTTGACTGCTTCAGTTCGCAGTCCTTCTCGAAGACCAAGCCTCGTAGTGAATACGCTTTGATGATCCCGAAGCGGATTTCCAACTCATCAGTCTCCGGATACTCAGTGAACCCCATCTGTTCGATCACGTACTTGCTGAGAGTCATCTGGCCATTGTCTCGTTACTTACTGGTAAATCTAACGTGCCGCTAACCGGCGCGACGTCAGGAGCGTCCGGTTCAGCGGCTGGTTAGAGATATTTCTCGACGAAACCATCGGTGGCCTTTACGAGGTCCTTGATGAACCGAATCACTCTTTCGAGCTCATCTCGCTTAATTAGATGCGCAACGGGATTTCCGTTGCTTATTGGCTTCGACCTATGAACGGCATCTCCGCGCTTAGCTATCCAACTGTCTAGGGTTGCCTTTGCTTTCTGAGGCTCATAGTTGGGCCATGACCAGCCTTCGGTGACATCAAAACCAAGATACTCCTGAAAGATGCGCTTGGTCTTTTCGGAGTTGGGGTTGTGGAATTGCTTCAGATCGCTATTCAGCCTTTTCAATACGAAGTCACCTGCATAGCTGCCGGCAATCACGCCCAGTCTCCTGTTCATTTCCTCCAGAAGCCGATCTTCGACATACGTTTCCCATGCCGTGAGCGCCATCACTAGGCCAGCACGCTTCAAAACCTCCGCATTGGCCGGCGGGGGGGTTGGTATTGATGGCGTCGAAATGAGCAAGGAGTTCCTCTGCGTCCTTGATCCCATACTCAAAACTTTGGAGTGCACGCGACATAAATATCTCTAACTTTATATTAGGTACCTACAGCAGGTGTATAAACCAACTCGTGAAGGTGTATAAATCGGCAATTCTCATTCTTGTTTCTCTGTCGAGAGACATTGGGCATCGATCTCCAGAACTGGAAAATGTAGTTCGAGCCGGAGCATTTACAAGCCAGGGGTAGAGGAGACCGGCCGGTCGCCCATACACGTGATATTCATGGCAGCGCCCAATAGTGAGATGAGAATGCTCGATTTGATCGATCCGCGCAGCTTAAAGAAGCGATGGGTTTCGCTGGCGCTCTACCCATCCTACCGCTAACGCTCTTACATCAATTGCCGTAGACAAGCAGCAACGCACGCATTGGCATCGACGTTTATGCGAGCCACGTTCCGACGGTAGTGGTCCGATGCCAGGATTTTATTTACTGCCTCGGGAATTTCCGCCAGGGACCGGACCCGTTTAGCGATACCGTTTTCCTCTGCCCAACGGATGTTGTATTCGAAAAGTATGCGCATGGACGGATTGTCCATGAGCACGAGCGGGATGCGGCAGGCTATGGCTTCATGGATGGAGATCGGGCCCGGCTTGCCTACCATGACATCTGCAAGCCTCATGTATTCCGCGACCTTGGCGGTGTATCCCACGATCAGCTTGGGCTTGCGTGAGCGCCACTTGCAAAGTGCCTCGTAGGCTGCTCTGTGACAACCGCAGATTACGATCATATTCACGGGAGTCGCTGCAGCATCCAGTCGCCGCGCGATGTCGACCATGTACCTTGAGCCCTGGCCGCCAAAGAAGATGAGTACTGTCGGAAGATCCCTTCGCAATCCCAATTCTTCGAGAGCGTCTGCCGCGTCGGTATCGACGGGTGCGAGAAAAGACGGGTGAACCGGCATACCCCGGAGAGAAAAGACATGAGACTCCGGCACGCCGCTTTGCAAGGCTTGCTGCACGAGCCGCTCGGTTCCGCACAAGTAGTAGGACATCAAGGCCGGGTCGAACCAGTACCGGCTATGGAACTCTTCGAAATCGACCGGAATCGTCACACAGCGCACTTCCGGGTTACTTTCGCGGGCGGCGGCGAAAATGATTCCATTGCAAAGAGGAATCGTCGAGATCACGACATGCGGCGCTGCGTGTTTCCAAAACGCGGCAAGGCGCGGGGCCGCTGGCTGCATCAAGGTCATCAATCCCCTTCCGAGCGCGATGTATTGCCGCAAACCGATCATCGTTTCCCATTGCAGACCCGTGTTGTAAAGCTTAATGCCCGCTCGGGTGAGCCAATCCAACAAAGAAACGTGAGAAAAAATCTGGTCGGTGTTGACTGCCCGAACATCGGCTTCGGGAAGAGAGCGTTGCAGTTCGGCCTGTAGAGCCATGGCTACGCCTTTGTGGGCGCCCCCACCATTGAAGTAAACGATGTCGACTCTCTTGCTTTTGCCGTCTTCGGTTACAGGCCTCTCGTGAATCGATGAAATCTCAACGGTTTTCGTCATAGAGCACCTTCCGTGTACTGGGTACAACGATTCGCGATCAATCTCCGATTTTGAAAAGCCGCCCAATACGTCCTGGCCTTTTCTCTCGGTATGCGTCTTCTTGCGCGGTTCCGTGTTTCATGAGCTAAGTACATTCCGCAAATATTTGCGGAATCTCGACAGATTGGCTTGATTGGCGGGGTTGTCCTGCAGGTTGCCTATGCCGCAAGACTTCCCTGAATGTACTTAGCGCGTTTTTCATCCCTGTGTACGGATTCGTGTTCGGGTGGGAAGAACGTAGGTCGGCAATCTCTTGCCGACTTATCGGCTCGGCAAAAGACTTTGTCGGCAAGGGATTGCCGACCTACCTATCGGGCTCCCTGATACCAGATCGGAAAATGGTCTAGCGTCCTTCTGCCATCTGTAAGACGATCACGATAGCTTTTTGCAACACTGTGCGTTGTTTTCTGTGAATTAGGACCTCATGCGGAAGGGTTCGTTTGCGAGACCGTTTTGGCGTGTGAGTTTTTGTTTACAGGTTTTTCGTGAAGACAAGCTATCGCCACGTTCGCCTTAAGGAAGCTCTGATTGAATCCTTCGACAGGCCTGTCCTGAGCCAAGTCGAAGGGCTCAGGACGAACGGTAACGTATTGGTTCCGTTCGTGGTGAGCTTGTCGAACCATGAACGGAATCAACTTGATCAGAGCTTCCTTAAGCGACCGGACTGGCGAGATTCGCCCGAGAAACCGGCTAAAGATGCGATAAGTTTCGCTGACGTTCCATCCAATCCGCCGTGCCGATGCCTTTCGTGTTCACCGATTCACCCGATTGCTTGTCAGGAAAAGGCAAACGCCAGCATGCTGATCGAACCCAGCTCGATACCTTCGGTAATGAATCGGAGGTCGTCTCCAGGCTGGCGCGCGCCCAAGACGTACAACAGCGGCAAATAATGATCCGGCGTCGGCACGGCGAGTAGAGCCTGGGGGGCAAGCCGCTCATAGTCGATCAATGACGTATGGTCCCCATTGACGAGACAATCGTGCACGCGTTCGTCGAAACGCAGCGCCCAATCGTGGGCGGGCGCGTCATGGTCCCAGTTCACCATTCGCAGATTGTGCACGGTATTGCCGCTGCCCATGATCAGCACGCCTTCATCGCGCAATGCCGCCAATTTCTGGCCGAGCTGAAAATGAAACAGGGGCGGCTTGCTCGCATCGATGCTCAACTGCACGATGGGAATTTCCGCCTGCGGAAAGACATGCGCGAGCACCGACCAGGTGCCGTGATCCAGCCCCCAGTTCCGATCGAGTGCGACGGCGAGCGGCGACAACAATTCCGCCACGCGTTGTGCCAGCTCGGGAGAGCCAGGCGCGGCGTATTCCACTTCGTACAAGGCCTTCGGAAAACCACCGAAATCGTGGATCGTGCGCGGCGCGGCCGTTGCGGTGACAGCGGTGCCGTGGATATACCAGTGCGCCGAAATGCAGAGCACGGACGACGGCGGGTGTTGCAGCAACCGCCTTCCGAATGATGCCCAGGCGTCGGTATGTCGATTGTGCTGCAGCGTGTTCATCGGGCTGCCGTGGCCGAAAAATACGGCGGGTTGTCGATAGCTGGTCGCAGGTACGGAGTTCATGGGCAGACTCGCGGGAAATTTGGCGGTAGATCGGCGTCCGGCATTTTCGCGTCTCCCTTAGACCAATGTATCGGAACAGGAGCTTCAATAGACTTGATCGCCCATGGCCGATGAAAAACCTCTTGGGCAGGGTTGTGGTCGATGGTGGATATGGCGCTATCGGCTCTGTGAACGGACAAAGACCATTGACCGAACTCGCGCAGGGGGGCGTTACGGTTAAGCTAATGCGCCCCTGCGCGGGCTCATCGATTATTTATGATTTTAATTTGCGGGTTAAACGTTTTATAAAACGTCAACGTGTTAGCTAATGGGCTCGACGGGGAAAATCCTTCAAAAACCCAAAGCTGCAAATAAGAACAACTCTCCAAACGGCTCTCGTCAGGCTCGTTACCTTGGGTTCCCGGTTAAAGCGTTAATTCTTGGTAACCAGGTATCCTCCAACGGCTATCAAGCCTACTGCGACGATTGCCCATAGTATCCTTGCGACAGGATTCCTCCCCTTAGCTGCGGCTGCCTTAAACTGTTGATGAACCGATGGGTTTGTTGCCAAGTAGTCTTCTATTGCTTCCTTCGCGTCCTTCAAGCCAATTTTGTTATGTTCCAGGTAATGTCTAATGGCATCTATCAGTTGACCATTTTGCAATGCCACAAGCGCATTGATTGGCATACTCGAGTGCGGTGAAGATGATGAAGACCGGCCATCATGCTTGAGTTCTCTTTCAACCAATTCCTTGGCCTGTTTCAAATCCAGGCCGGTATCTTCCCGAACGATCTTAATGGCTTCGATGATGTTTCCGTTTTTCGCCGCCGCCATAGCTGACGGCGATATTTTTTGTTCAGATACATTCACTTGACTGGACTCCGATTATGTCCTCTAACATGCCCGAGTTCAGGGTCGCTTGGGAGCGGGCAAAGCCCGTTGGAAGGCATCTAACTCGAATGAATAAGCTTAGATTATGTTTCGCTTCGCTCTCGCAATCCAAGCTTAAATACGTCGCTATGGTTTTCATGGTGAACGCCGTGCCCGAGCGAGTATGTCATGAATGACCTCTGATTTTGCGTCCGCATAGTCCTGGATGTCTTTCCAGATTCGTGCTGCCAATTGACGCTTGGTCTCCTCGTAGAGTTTCCGGTCGTCATCATGTGTCCGGAGCCAATCCCGGAATGCCAGCATCCGATCGATTTCAGGGCATCCGACAGTGAACACGTGAAGATTACCGTCAGGCTCCGGGGCTTTTAGCATTCGGTGTTGAAACCAATCGGGCTCGCGAATGCGCATCACAAAGCCGAGCGACTCAAGCGGAGGGACATAGGACGATTCATCCGCGGAATCGGACACTGCGAGGACCATGTCGATGAGCGGTTTCGCTGATAATCCCGGAACCGATGTGGAACCGACGTGCTCAAGCAGCAGCACCTTCTCGGATAGGGCGTCACGAATTCTGCTGGCTTGCAACGCAAACTGTTTCGGCCAATAGTGATCGTAGGGTGCCAGATAGACGGTGCTATTCAGAGGCTTGCGTTCGCCGACCGTTACCGCAAGAAGATATTCGTTGCTCGTGCCCGCCTGAGCTTTTGAATCGTCAGAAAGCGGCATTCTCGTTTTCTCCGTATGACGCTAAGTACATTCAGGGAAGTCTTGCGGCATAGGCAACCTGCAGGACAACCCCGCCAATCAAGCCAATCTGTCGAGATTCCGCAAATATTTGCGGAATGTACTTAGAGCATTTTCATACCTACTGTACGGGCATTCGCGCGTAGGTCGGGAATCCCTTCCCAATCGCAAACGGTCGCTTTAGTCGCGACCCTTCCAATCGCAAACGGGCCTTTAATCGGCCCCTTCCAATCGCAAACGGTCATCCCAGCGCTCCTGGGATGACCGTTTGCGATTGGAACGCCGAAGCCGCCCTTCCCGACGGTGCAGTTGGGCCAACGGGTTCGTCGGCAAAGGATTGCCGACCTACAACCGTGCCGCCCTGTAGGTTGGGAATCCTTTCCCGACGCCACCTGCCAACCGAGCGTCTTCGTCGGCAAAGGATTGCCGACCTACGAAAGCTTGAATCAATTTACCGTCGCCGAAGGCGCATCGCTTGTGGCCGTCCGTGTTGACGGTGTTGATAGGCAAGCTCACTCCTGTTCTTGAAACCATGCTTCCAGACCGCTCCAACGGTGGGTGCCCAGGTAACGGGTTCTACAAGTCGTTCGATAATAGTTGCCGCCATCTGCTCCGAGAGAACATCTGAGATCCAACGGTGCGGGCTTGGTGTAGTGGCGAGCGATCAAAACGACGATCTTGTCGGCGCCGCAGCGCTCGATCCAAGCGTCTCCATGGACCTTATCATCCTGAGCCGAGCGGGTGAGCGAATAGGTGGATTTGCCGTAATCGACAATAAGCGATCCCGCATAGGCGGATCCCGTAAGAGGGTCCTTCCCGACGATTTCGTAGGAACCACCGAGACCGGCAGGAAACTCCGGATCGATTGTTGTATCGCGTTCACAAAAGTCCGCGGCGTAGAAGCTCGCCGGCGATCCGAGGAGACAGAGCGCAAGCAATCTCTTCATGGCAGACTTAAAGAATTACTCATCCGACCACAAAAGCGGCCGTCCAAACAGTGACTCGTAACACCGAAACCACGCGGCTTTTGCCGGGCAGCTGGGACCGGAAGTTGGATTACCTCGTCTGCGAAAATACAAATTGTTTGGATTTCTGATTGAAGACGTAAAAAGCAAAATCACTGTCTTTTCTGTCACAACTAAGGGTTATTTGTTCTACCTTAGATTTATAGCTCCCGACATTCATGTATATAGGAGTCATGATGAACCCGAATGAACAGTCGTGGTCTTGCGGATTAAACTCCTGAGTTACGGTTCGGGTGTGCTTGTCTATCACTTTGATCGTTTTGAAAATCACGCCGGACTCGGTACCTTCATAAACACCAATGAATGCGTGATTCTTGGTTTGCCCCCAAAATGGGATTTCTATATTGCCTTTCGTCAATCCCGCGCCGGTCTTGTCATCCAAAATAGTGTTTCGGTGCAGGCTCACATCGTAGCTCTTTCCGCCACTGACCCATGTTCCCTGAGCACCAGTCTCATCTGCGCTCAGCTTGAATTGGCAAGATGATGTGTCAAATCCAGATCGGGAACCTTGAACAATAATGCGATCAAATTCAGTCTCGTCATGAATTTCGCAAAGCTCAATAGTGCCTGAGCTACCGCGTTTGCCGTAGATCGGAATCGGAATAATGTTCTTGTCATAGTAGTAGCTCCCGTGGAAGGCTAGGCCACTGCCAAAGTCGTATTCCTGAAGTGAAAAATGGATGGGGTACGTACCAATTTTGCCGATGTAATTAGTGACCTGATACCACCCCGCTACCGCATTCCTACCGAAAAGTAGCAGCAATATCCCAAAAAAGGCGACTTTCCTCATACACGATCTCGAAGTGTAACGAGGGTATAGAAAAACCCTATTTTCGAGCATTTTAGGGTCTATAACTCGTTGATTATTCATGGACTGAATTTTCGAGTTGAGCGTTTTTCTACAGCATCAACGTTCGCGTTAACCCGCGAGCAAAAGGGGCGGGAGGCGGCCCCTTTTGCGAGTCGGTGTCGAAACGGGTTGTCGGCGGCGATTGGCGCCGCGAGAAACTACCTGCTTGCCTCAACATGGTGAGTGAAGTTGTTAAGAATGGCTTGCCACCCTTCGCGCTGTTGTTCGATAGAATGAGTTGGCTCGCTATCGAAGGTTACGCGTACTTTAATGCCTTTCGGACTATCAGCGAACTCTACCTGCGCTGCGCGATCGCCGAAGGAATACTCGATCAATTTGTGCTTCACGATATTCGTATAAGTGCCAGCGAAATCAAACCCCATGCTGCCGTCTTTTGCCTCCATTCGTGAGGAGAAGGTACCGCCAACGCGTAAATCGACCGTGGCAGCGGTTGTGTGCCAATCATCGGATGCAGCATTCCACTGTTTGATGTCCTCGGGTGTCGTATATGCACGCCAGACTTCCTCGATGGGTGCAGCTACGGTGGTTTCAACGGTAATTTTCATGGCGTGTCTCCTTTTTGATTGCAGCTAACGCCCAAGCGCAGCCGACGGGCCTTGTTGGGCGGCATTATCTCGATACTCAGGTTTTTCTTAGGACAACGTGAGTTGCTTTGTCGGTAGCCACACGCTCCACGCATCGATAGCCGAGCGAGCGCATGTTGATGCCGGAGAACAAGTTCTCCCCTGAACCTAGCAGAACAGGCGCAAAAGCAAGATGGAGTTCGTCGACTAGACCCGCGCGCAAATACTGTTGAACCGTTGCCACTCCACCGCCAAGGCGCACATCCATACCACCTGCCGCCGCTCTGGCGCGCTCTAGGGCCGCGTGGATTCCTTCCGTGACGAAATGAAATGTCGTGTCGCCTGCCATCGCGATGGGCGCGCGTGCATGATGCGTCAGCACAAAGACCGGTGTGTGAAACGGAGGGTTCTCACCCCACCAGCCTTTCCAGTGCTCGTCTGGCCAAGGGCCGCGAACCGGGCCAAACATATTGCGGCCCAAAATCCACGCTCTGATGTTTTGGATGCCGCGCGCCGCAAAATCGTTGTCTATTCCGGTTGTGCCCGTTTCTTTGCCGTACAGCAGTTGCTGAAACGTTGCGGTCGGGAAAAACCACTCGTGTACATCCAGACCCCCGATACCATTCGGATCTTCGAGGCTCTGTTCGGGCCCGGCGGCGAATCCATCAAGGGAAAGACTGAAACACAGCACGCGTACCTTACTCATCGTGATCTCCTAAGCGAGCGAAATGCTCTTTACGTAGTCGAACGGTGCTGTCCAATTTCGACACGGCCGTTTAATCATGGCTTCGATGACGCCCAACGTTTGAGCCGAGGGGCCAAGTGCCATGCCGGTGGAGATCGGCTCTGGCGAAGGGTAAGGCCACGCGTTCGGGCGAAAGCAGCCTTGACGTGAGACGAGCAGTCCACCGCCGCGCGAGCGCCTAGCTTCTCTTGCCCTTGATGCCAATGCAGTTGCCCCAGGGGTCTCGGACTTGGCATATGACGAGACCATTCTCTATGTTCAGCGGCCCGCGGTAGAGCGTGGCTCCGAGATCCTGGAGTGCGGCCAACGCTGCGTTGAACTCTGGCACTTGCCAGTAGGCGACGGTACCCGCCGGACCAGAGGAGACCTTCTCGTCGGAGGGCACGAACTCCAACTGAACATCGCCGACACGAACCGCTTGGAGTCCTGAGATGGAGTGAACCTGATCCGCTTCGGGGAACGCCCGCTGATACCAGGTACGAGCCTCTGACGGTACAGGCACGTGAATCATGAGTGCGACGAGTCAGTGCATAGTCCTGCTTGCGTGGCCTAATGCTGTGCATCACCGGCAGCAAAAGGCAGAGCGATGTGGCGCCTTTTGCTGTCCGAGTGCATGCGATTGTTAGGCATCTGTTTTGTCGTCACAGTATCCCCAACGCTTTAAGGCTCGCTTTACCCAGTTCTACACGTTTCTTGGCATCGGTTGCTTGCTGAATATCCATATTCAATGCAAACGCATATACACGATCGCCTTTTTGTACCCACCCGATCCACCAGCCAATACCTCGGTTAGGAGCGTTTTCCCAACCCGTTTTACCATATAGCGCCCAATTTTCTCCCCGCTCCATTAGAACGATTTCGCGAACGCTTTTCTGAACCGACCGGGGGAACGGCAATGCCCCCTGAGCCAACTTGGCAAGAAAACGAGTTTGCTCCACTGCACTGATTTTGAGTGGGCCATTCAGCCAAAAGGTATCGATGGAAGTACCTATTTCTCCATTTCCGAAATCAAGCCGCGAAAGATTCTCGCTCATGCGCGTTAAGCCGATACGTCGGGCCAAACTCTGGTAGATCGGGACATTGGACAGGGTAATCGCATCGCGCAATCCCATATCCTTCTCCCAGGTTTTGAACGGCTGTGGGTGACCACCGTAAGGCAGGACTTCGTCAACACTCTCTACCGCGCCAACTGAGAGTCCGATCAGCGAGTGGGGAACCTTGAACGTTGAGGCTGGAACAAAACGTGTTTCGGCGCGAGCTTTGCCGTAGCCAATTAATCGTTGCGCGGTGACATCATAGAGAACGAACGTGCCGTTCACGCCGGAGCCTTTAAATATGGCAGCTACTTTGTCGCTTTCTTCCCAACCAACGGCATAGGCTCGAAATGTAAACAGTACAAATACCACAGCGAGTAGCTGCTTCATAATTTCCTTCTGCCTATCGAGGCTGTGGAAAACCCTTTTTTCGCGCATTCTAGGGTCTGTAACTCGTTGATTGTTCATGGACTGAATTTTCGAGTTGAGCGTTTTTCTACACCCTCGACGTTTGAGTTCACCCGCTCGCGGAAGCGGGCGAAGCCCGCTGTAGCGAATCGGGTGCAACGAAGGGTCGGGCGGCATGCGGGCGCCTTGGTTCTCAGTCGAACTCATTGTGCTGAGGGAGTCTGTCGGTGATGGTGAACCACGGCGCCTTCGAGCCGACGAAGATGTGCGCCGAGGGACGGATGGTAGGTTCATCGCAAAGCGTCCCGAGCGGTACGTGGACGAACTGACCTTCTCGAACCACGGAATAAAGGAGGGAACCGCACTTCGCGCACCGTGCGTCGTGGGCAAGTTCCTCTCCGAAGATGAGCAGGGATTCGGGCCCCTGGCTGAGGATGAGCTTCTCACGCTCGATACCCGCGAACGGCTTGAAGGCAGCCCCAGTAGCGCGGCGGCAGTTCGAGCAATGGCAATTGAGTGCGTAGCAGAAGCTATCTTCGACCGTGTACCGGACGGCACCGCATAGGCATTTGCCCGACAACGAGCGAATGCTCGACGATGGATCGCGCGGCGTGTTCATGCCGCCCAACGACCAAGCTGACGCGCGCCGATGACGATGCCTGATAAAGCTGCAAAGCTTAGCGGCGTCGCCTCGAGCGCCTTGTTGGGCCCCACCTTACGAGCGCTTCTGCGCCAAATAGTCTGCATACTCATCTTGAATTACGAACTCGTTCACTAAGCGCTCTGTGCAGCAAAAGAACCGACGCTCTAGCTCAGCGGTAAGCTTGGAAAAGGAGTCGGCGCTGAACGTTTCTACCGGATCCTCAAACTCAAGTTCCGGGTCGAGCGGTCCGAATTCGTAAACGTCAGTAAACTCTGCGCTCCCGATATTCGCGCTCTCATAGACTGAGACAGTGAGGCCCTCTTTAGAGACACGCGCAGAAAGCCACCGAATGCCTGGCTTCCCGTCTCTGACACAAGCGCCGAGAAAGCACTCAATTGCTTTCCCTCTACTCAGGGCGGACTCTGCTTCGGACTGGGTGAGGTATCTTCGCGCCATATTCTTGAGCCTAACGTTTGAGCTCACACGCGCGCGGAAGCGGGCAAAGCTCGCTGTAGCGCGTCGGTTGGAGCGATCGGTGTACGCCCGACATGGGCATGAACTGATGGGGTGAGAGTCCCCTGTAGGAGTACCTGTAATGCCCATTCTTTGGGCCAATGTAACTACTAGCCGACGGCAAGGGCAACTCCGCGAGGAGTGGTCTG
>Ga0268289_100063_pt1 | contig 69105 bp, 46 predicted proteins | sample MetspNORM_FD_191340 | JGI IMG/M metagenome (GOLD analysis project Ga0268289, IMG submission 191340) | Soil microbial communities from San-Diego area, Southern California, United States - Methylocaldum sp. NOR-M | ecosystem: Environmental > Terrestrial > Soil > Desert | place: USA: California... | reverse complement strand
GGATGAAGGCCCATGGCTACACCTGACATCGTCGTGTGCTCCCTTTTCGTGAACCGCCCGGTGCGGACCCGCATGCCGTGGTGGTGTGGGGACTGGGGGTTAGAAACCCCTGGTTACCCGATTGGGCGATCTATGGCCGAAAGCGCTCGAAGTCCACATCCGCATACCCATTGGGACGGTAAGTCACCGTCGTCGTGGTGTTATCACTTAACGCAACAAAGGCGTAGAATCAGGGTCAGGTCTTGCAAAGTCACATCATTCCCCATGCATGGATTCGTAGGCTTTCACCGCCCGACTCACGGTGGCGTAGTGCACGCCAAATTCCCGGGCGATGGCTTTCATCGCATAATCGCCGGTGAGATAGGCCAGCGCCATGCCGGTGCGCGGATCGCCGGCATATTCCGTTCGATAATGCGCCAAGGGCTTCGCCAACGGCCGCCGTTGAATGTCCTCGCGCCTATCGCCACGGGACGTGATGTGGGGGGAGATGACAGAGCGGGGTGTGGGCGTGCAAGACCTGACCCCGGTGGCGGTGCGCTAACGTTTGGGCTTAGCGGCGCGCGCCTTCGGCGCGTCCGCTAGAGCGTCTTGTTCGGCGTTTCGCATGAATCTGCTTCCTAACGGAAAGCTTTTGGCATCCATCTTCAATCAAGCGAATAAAATCTCGGGCGTCAGAAAAGTAGTTCTTAAAAGCAAACCGAACCTCCTCTGTGGTATCTGCTTTTACCAGAACGACATCAGTTCCGGGCAGTTCTTTTTCTAGTTTAAATAGTGCTGCCAGTGCTTCAGTGGCGCTACGATAGGTTCGAACCTCAAGATCACTTGATTCGTGAAAAATGAGGATCGAATTGCGATTTTCACTAACTTCGGTACTCGCCGTATTTAGACCTCGAAGCATGTTCAATAGATTCAACTCCGCGTCAAAGGCAAGAAACTCTTGAACCACTTCAACGTTGGATTTTTCAGGGAAAGGCCCTGTCTTTTCTTCATATGCTCTAGCTAGAATTTCTGACGCAAGCGCCATTGCTTGGTTGTAGCGGTCATCGCCTTGCTCGAACTTCGGCTGATTCTCTGTAATGAATCCAATTACTTCAACGGCAGTAGCCCATGCGTGTTGAACTGCTGTTCGATATTGAACCTCAACAAGGAGGCCTTTCAGGTCTTTTCCAGTCTCAGAGTTTACGTCGTACGAATAGACGTCGTGTATTCCTCTGTACCCTGTGCTTTTAGGGCTCTTTATGTAGTCATATTTATCTGGGTCATTTTTTCTCTTGTGATGAAAGCGTGCTTTATGAAAAGTGGCTCGAAATTTGTTCAAAGACTCGATGTCTTTAAAAATTAGCCGACACCCGGCTACGTCATCCATCCTCGAAAGCTGCATTTCCGGAAAACGTAATAACTTATCAAAGATTGTTGATCTTCGTTTATGTCGCTGAGCGACCGTTACCTCTGAATCGCGAGTGCGGTTGCGTAATATTGCTTGAAAAGTATTTAGGACAGCTCGATGTGCTGCCCTCCACTCTTCAATAACCAAATAGTCATCAACGTCTGCGGCATTATCACGCACAGCATTCCCCGCGCGATTCACTGCTGACTTTGAACCGCCTGGAAATTTTTTGTTTGCCAATTGATTCAATGTAGTCTCTCGTTTGGCGCCGAACGTTCGCCATAACCGGCGCGCAAAAGCGGAGCGCAGCGTAGCTTTTGCGCGTCCGCGTTGATGGCCTTGTTAGGTGCTCTCTTGGTTCGATTCATATTTCTTCATCAATGCGGCTGCTGCCGCGAGAGCATCCCCACGCCAGACACTTTTAAACTCGCTGATCTTTTTGTCTTCCCTTTCTAGCGCCGACACCGACCAGCGTTGGCGCTCCGTTCCGGCTGGCAAATCGATGCTTTCCGACTCAATGGCCCTAAAGACCTTGAAATCGGGGTCTTCCTCGGCCCGAAGCCAAAAGGCCAATTTGCTCATTTCGCGAGCGCAGACAATTACCCCAATTCGCCCTTCCGACAAATCGCGAGCGCGGGCTACGACCTTTCGGCAGGTCTTCTTCCATGAGGCTTCATTCGTAACCCAGTCTGGCCGTTTCATGCGTGGTGAGCGTTCTCCTTGAGCACCTAACTTTGTATTAGACACCTACCTCAGGTGTATAACACCGATCCGTGAGGTGTATAACTCGGGATGTTCTATCCTAAGCTTCTGTATTCTATAAACTAGTTTCATGTAGACAGGACTCATGGCTGAAGCAAATACACCGCCTGGCGTAGGTGGTCCGAAGTTGCTGGACCAGGTGCGTGTCCGCATCAGGGCCAAACACTACAGCATTCGTACGGAAACACAATATGTCCAGTGGATCGGGCGCTTTATTCTCTTTAACGGCAAACGCCATCCGGGTGACATGGGTATCGTCGAGGTGGAAGCGTTTCTGACCCATCTCGCGGTGGAAGGCAATGTTTCCGCGTCGACGCAAAATCAAGCCTTGGCGGCTCTCTTGTTTCTCTATCGAGAGGTATGGCGCCTCGACTTGCCGGGACTGAAGGACGTAGTTCGGGCTAGAGCATTTTCATATCTACTGTACGGGCACTCGCGAGTAGGTCGGGAATCCTTTCCCGACGCCACGTCCCGGCCGAGCGTCTTCGTCGGCAAAGGATTGCCGACCTACGAATGCTTGAATCCATTCACCCGAGCCGAAGGCGCCAACGACGTCCACCAAGCCGGTTTTGCCGTACGAGCGCGATGAAAACGCGCTAAGCGGCCGGCGCGGTTGCCGACGGTGCTGACCCTTTCCGAGGTTCAAGCGGTGCTGGCTTGCATGGATGGCGTTTACGGGCTGATGGCGCGCTTGCTCTATGGAACGGGTATGCGATTGATGGAATGCGTGCGCTTGCGGGTGAAGGATGTGGACTTCGAGCGACGGGAAATTCTCATTCGCGATGGCAAGGGAGCCAAGGATCGGGTGACCGTGTTGCCGGAGAGTTTAAGAGTGGCGTTGCAGGCTCACCTTGCGGAGCGCCGCAAGCTGTATGAGCAGGATTCGGCCAAGGGGAAATCCGAGGTGTATATTCCCGATGCCCTGGCGCGCAAGTATCCTCAAAGCCCGAAAGAGTGGGGCTGGCAATATGTGTTTCCCTCCGGGAGCTATTCGATCGATCCGCGCAGCGGTCGCGAGCGGCGGCATCATGTAGATGAAAAGCTATTGCAGCGGGCCATGAAAAAAGCAGTCCAGGCTGCCCGTATCGCCAAGCCGGCGACGCCGCACACGTTGCGGCATAGTTTTGCCACGCACCTGATCGAAGGAGGCTACGACATCAGAACCGTCCAGGAACTGCTCGGACATAAGGACGTGAGCACGACCATGATTTATACCCATGTGCTGAATCGCGGCGGACGAGGCGTGGTTAGTCCGCTCGATCGGATGTGATCGCCATGATCGGCTGCGGCTCACAACAGCCACTCGATGGGCAAGGCCGACAGGAGCCGGATGCCAGCGCGCAGCCAGAAGCTCGTGCCGGGTTCCGTGTCGTGCCGCACCCACTCCCCGGATCGGTGCTCGGTCCAGTACAACTGCCCATTGTTTGACAGGCGCACCTGGTATGAGTTGGCGGGAATGCGGCTGTCGAACGCCGTGGAGATATTCCTCGCCAAGGCCGGAATGTCGATGACGAAGCCCATTTCGGTGTTCAGCTTGGCCGAGCGCGGATCGAAATTGAACGAGCCGATGAAAACGCGCGAACCGTCCACCGAGAAGGCTTTCGCGTGCAGGCTCGATGCGGAGCTGCCGGAGCTGCCGGAGCTGCCCGGCAGTCCCGCGTGTCGGTTCGTTCGCGGCGACAAACGCCGCAATTCATAGAGCGTAACGCCCGCTTCGAGCAGCGGTTTGCGCCGCTTCGCATACCCGGCATGCACCGCGGCCACGTCGGTGGCTTCCAGCGAATTGGTCAGTATCGTCACGTTCACACTGCGTTCCGCCATGCCGACGAACGATTCGACGCCCGCGGCGGTGGGCACGAAATAAGCCGATACGAGTTCGACGTCCCTGGCCGGTTCGCCGATGATCTCATTCATCTGATGGGGCAAAAGCTCGTCCGACTCGGCCCGGCCGAGCGCCTTGGCGGGGTCGTCGCTGACCATGCGGGCGGGAGCCCACTCCAGTGCCAGGCGGCCTTCCGTCAGTTCGCGCACGAACGGCAATTGGCGTATCGCAGCCATGTAAGCCGCCGCGGCGGGGTCGCGCTCGACCAACGACGCCTGAGATGCGAGCTGCTCCAGCCGCGCGGGGTCGGCCGGCGGCAGCAACAGGCCGACGGGGTAGGACGAACCGCTCGCCCAGTAACGGTCGAAATCGTTCGACACGTCCTCGACGATAGGCCCCACCGCCATCACATCGAGATCCACGAACACCGTACCCTCGGCGGCGTCGAAGTACTCGTCCCCGACATTGCGGCCGCCGATGATCGTGGCTTGATTGTCCGCCGTGAACGACTTGTTGTGCATGCGCCGGTTCAGCCGGGAGAAGTCGGTCAGATACCCGATCAGGCGCGGTTTCCGGATCACGAACGGGTTGAACAGCCGGACTTCGATGTTCGGATGAGCGTCCAGCGCGGCGAGCGTAGGATCGAGCCCGGCGGTGTTGTTGTCGTCGAGCAAGAGGCGCACGCGGACGCCGCGCTCGGCCGCGGCGTGCAGCGCCTCGAACAGCAAGGTGCCCGACCGGTCCTTGCGCCAGATGTAGTACTGGACGTCGAGCGAGCGCTCCGCGGCCCGCGCGAGCAGCATCCGCGCGGCGAACGCGTCGCGCGAATCCGGCAGCGGATAGAGGCCGGATTGTCCCGGATGCGCGGCGACCGCCGAGGAGATCGCCCGCCCGAGCCGGGTGGTGTCGGTGTCGACCAGGGCGGTCGAAACGCTGCGGTTTTCCAGTGACGGCAAAGTGCTGTATCCCTCAAAAAGGCCTACGACCAGGCCAAACGCCAGAATGAAAAACCCGATGCGCCTACTCACGCTCGTTTTGCCCAGTTGCTATCCATGCCGCATCGCCCGCTCGATTGCTCGCGCGCGCAACCAGCTTGCTCGACTCGCGAAGCCACAGCACCGAGCTCGCCACCGCGATGCAGCGCAGCCAGTCGCCCGCGCTCAAGGGCACGGTCGAAAACGCATGCTGCAGAAGCCGATAGGGCACAGTCTCGGGTATCCGAACCGGCGCGGCGCTCATTTTTCTCGCCCGGCCATCGCCAGGGGACGGGTCTCCAGCGGAGGCGCGGGCGGCAGTCCGGTGACCTCGAGGATTTCCTCCTCGCCCAGCGTCTCGCGCGCGAGCAAGGCGTCGACCAGGGCATCGAGCTCCTTGCGATGCGCCTTCAGGAGACTCTTCGCCTGTTCGTGGCTCTCGTTGATGATTCTTTGCACCTCGGCGTCGATGATGCGGGCGGTCTCCTCGCCGAAGGGCTTGGCGCCGACATAGCCGCCGCCGGCGCCGCTCAGGTAGGGATTCTCGCGGGGCGCGAGCTGCACCATCCCGAGCTTGTCGCTCATGCCCCAGCGGGTGACCATGTTGCGGGCGAGCTGGGTGGCCTGCTCGATGTCGTTCTCGGCGCCGGTGGTCCGGGTGCCGTACACGATCTCCTCGGCCGCGCGGCCGCCCAGCATGCCGACGATCTTGGCGCGGAGATACGCTTCCGGATAGTTGTAGCGGTCGGTCTGGGGCCGCTGATACGTCACCCCGAGCGCTTGTCCGCGCGGCACGATGGTGACCCGGTGCACCGGGTCGGCGCCGGGCATCACCAGGCCGAGGATGGCGTGTCCGCTCTCGTGATAGGCGATGCGCTCCCGGTCCTCGCGGGTCAGGAGGAGCGGACGCTCGGGGCCGAGCACGATTTTCTCCAGCGCGTCCAGAAAGTCCTTCTGGCGGACCGCGCTCTCTTCGCGCCGGGCCGCCAGCAGCGCCGCCTCGTTGACGAGGTTTTTGAGGTCCGCTCCCGAGAGTCCGGGCGTCGTGGCGGCCAGCTCGTCCAGGCGGACGTCGTCCGCGAGCGGAACCTCGCGGGTGTGAACCTTGAGGATCGCTTCGCGGCCGACCTTGTCCGGGAGGTTCACCACCACACGCCGGTCGAAGCGTCCGGGCCGGAGCAGCGCCCGGTCGAGCACGTCGGGCTGGTTGGTCGCGGCCAGCACGATGACGCCTTCGCGGCCCGTGAAACCGTCCATCTCGGTGAGGATCTGCTGCAGTGTCTGCTCGTGTTCGCTGGCGGCCCCGATCGCCACCTGGCCGCGCGCGCGGCCTATCGCGTCGATCTCGTCGATGAAGATGATGGCCGGAGCGTGCTCGCGCGCCTGCTTGAACAGATCCCGCACGCGCGCAGCCCCCACGCCGACGATCATCTCCACGAACTCGGCCGCGCTCATCGAGAAGAACGGAACCTCAGCCTCCCCGGCGACCGCCTTCGCCAGCAAGGTCTTTCCGGTACCCGGCGCGCCGACCAGCAGCACGCCCTTCGGCGCGGTTCCGCCCAGGCGGGTGTATTTCTCGGGAGACTTCAGGAAATCCACGATCTCGACCAGTTCGTTCTCCGCCTCGTCGATGCCGGCCACATCGTCGAAGGTGACCCTGGCGCTCGCCTCCTGGTCGTAGCGGCGGGCCTTGCTCCGGCCGATGTTCATGAGTCCGCCCATGCCGCCGCCCTGCTGCACGGCTCGCCGGTAAATCCAGACATAGAAAAGAATGATGAGGATCGCGGGGCCGAAGCCGAACAGAAGCGTGATCCAGGGACCGCCTTCCCGAATCGGCACCGCGCTGATCTCGACCTTGTTTTCGATCAGGAACGCCTCCAGTCCGGGGTCCACGAACGCGGGCAGTTCGGTGGTGAAGGTGTCCGCCGTTTTGGGCTCGGGTTCGGTCAGGCGCCGCTCGTCGGGCGCCGCGTCTTCTCTATCTTTCGGCGGCCAGGTGACGGGCGACGCAAACCGGCCCTCGACGCTCGCCCCCTGGCTGTAAATGGCCTCGACGTTGCCCCTCGCGACCTCTTCCTTGAAGGCGGTATAAGGGATGGTGACCGGCTCGCCGGGTTCCGGAAAGAGAGACCGCATCAGCAGGTAGTTGATGAGGAGGAGGATCAGGAACGTCAGCCAAATTCTGCGCGGTGCGCCTTGCGGCTGTTCCGGGCGGCGCTCCGCCGGCTGGAAGCGCGGGTCGGGTGCCGAGTCTCGGTTGCGCGGCGCCTTTGGTGTCGGCCAATTCATGGTGCCTCCGAGGACGTGTTCATCGTTGTGCCCCTAGGGACGCTGCCGCACCAATGGTTCGATCCCGTGCTACGGCGTGCGATCGTTCGGACGGACGGGTGGACAATGTGCTCGTCCCTGCGCTAGAGGCGGCGACGTAATCTGGAATCGCCCTCCGATTGCGGTCACTCATCGGAACTCGAAGTACTCATACCGAAGGTTCGTGTCCGGGATTCCGTTTTCGCGCATCCGTGCTCGAACGTGATCCAGCAGCCCCCTGGGTCCGCAAAAGTTGACGTCGACTCCCGCGGGACCCGCGCTGCGGGCGATTTCGTCGAAGCGCCTGATGAATTCAGGGGTCGACGGGCCGGTCGAAACTGGGATGAATTCCGCGCCGCGCTGCCGGGCGAGATCGTCCAGCACCTCGACGCTCGGGAATTCGCGCCCCGGCGTGAAGAAGTGAAACAGGGTGACCCTGTCGAAGTTTCCCGCGGATGGGTCCGTCAGCCAGGCGATGAAGGGCGAAATGCCGACGCCGCCGCCGATCCAGACTTCCCTTTGCGACTCCGTGGAACGCCTGAAGCGGCCGTACGGCGCATAGATGTCGGCGTACATCCCCACCGAAGCCTCGTTCACCAGTTTGCGGGTGTAGTCGCCCAGCGCCCGGATCACGAAATGCACATGCCCCTCCGGTTTGCTGCGGGCTGCGATGGTAAAGGGATGCGGCTCTCGCAGGCCCTCCGCCTTCATCCGGATGAAGCCGAACTGGCCCGGCTCGAACGAAATGCCCCGATCGACCGGCGCGAGTTCCAGGTGCAGCGCGTCGGCGCCCGGATTGGCGGCGACCACGCGGTACTCGGCGTGATTCGCCAGAAACGGATAGATCAGCAGCTTGTAGCCCGCGGCCACGACGCCCAGCGCCGATAGCGAGGCCAGCCAGATCCCGGCGGGGCTCTCGATCGCGAGGGGCGATCGGAAACTCAGCCAGTGCAGGATGACGATCAGGAACAATGGCCCGGATAACTTGTGCCACCGGCGCCAGACGCCATAGGGAATATTCCGGTTCAAGGCCAGCAGGACGATCAGCATCAGCCCGATGAAACTGAGCTGCCGTACCAGGCGCGTGTAGTATGGGGAAAGTGAAAGGATCGGGGCGCTGTCCCACGTCGGGAGACCGGCCCTGAACACGAAATGAAAGGACGCAAACCCCAGCGCCCAGATGCCCAGCCATTTGTGCGTCAGATAAACGCGATCGAGCCCGCCGAACAGCGATTCGACGATCGTCCAGCGGCTGCCCAATATGGCCGCGGCCCCCATCATTGCCACCGCCGCGACGCCGAGCGCCAGGCTGAGCGCGGCCGAGGTGAGCCAGGTATCGCGGGGGATTTCCGCGATCACCACGGCGCCGCTCGTTACGGTGAGGAAAAGGACGGCGTGCCAAGTCTTGATGTACATGACACTTACCTTCCGGCGCCGCCGAGATCGAAAACCCGCGTGCTGCCGCCGGGGAAGTCGTGTACTTCATCCTTGAATGCCAGGCGGATCGGCGCGATGCCGGGTTCGCGCCCGTGTACGGTAAGGGCGTCGCGGGTGAGATGCAAATCGAGCGTGTGCCCGCGATAGCGAATGCGCAGGTCGAGGCGCTCCAATTCCGCCGGCAATTGCGGATTGAGCCTGAGGACATCGCTCGTGACCTCGACGCCGGTCGTTACGCGCTGCATCAGATCGACCGTCCCCGCCATGGCGCCGAGGTGCACGCCTTCGGCCGTGGTGCCTTGCTGAATGTCGCTCAAGTCGCTTTGCAACGCCTCCGCGAAGTAGGTCATCGCGCGCGGCCGGTTCGATCGCGCCAAGACCCACGCGTGCACGACCCGCGACAATGTGGAGCCGTGCGACGAACGGCGGTCGTAATACGTGACGTTGCGCGGAATGGTTTCATATTCGAACGGATAGCCGAGATGCGTGAACAGATCGCTCAGCTCCTCGGCCGAAAACAGATAGAACAGCATCAGCACGTCGGCCTGCTTCGACAGCTTATAGCGGTTCGCCGTGTCGTTCTCCGCTTCGAGAATGAGATCCAGGCGCTGGATGTTGCCGTACCGCCTCCGGTAGTCCTCCCAATCCAGCTCGATGAGCTTTTCGTAGCCCTCGAACTGGCTGATGACCCCGTCCCCGTGAAACGGCACGAACATTCGCCGGCTGATGTCCTCCCAACGCGCGGTTTCTTCCGCGGACAACGGAAGCTCGCGCATGAGCTCCAACCGCCGGAGATCGGGGAGCAGCCTGAGCACGTCCAGTGCCCGGCGCAGTACCCACACGGCCATGATGTTGGTATAGGCGTTGTTGTCGAGGCCGGGCGTCGGCGCATCGGGATAACCTTCGTGGAACTCGTCCGGGCCCATCACCCCGCGGATCTCGTAGCGGCCCTTTTCTCCACCGAAGCTCGCGATGCTGGCCCAGAAGCGGGCGATCTCGAGCATCAGCTCGGCACCGGCGAACTGCAGAAACTCGATGTCACGGGTAACCTGAAAGTACTGCCAGACGTTGTAGGCAATGGCGCTGCCGACGTGGCGCTGCAGATAAGAGTTGTCGGGCACCCATCGCTGCGAGCGCGGATTCAGGTTGAGTTCCTGGGTTTCCTCCTGCCCATCGCTTCCGCTTTGCCATGGGAACATGGCGCCCTGGAATCCGGCGCTTTTCGCCGCGGCTCGCGCTTCGTCTAGGCGCCGATAGCGGTACATGAGCAGCGAGCGGGTGATCTCGGGCATTCGAAAATTGAGGAACGGGAAGATGAACAGCTCGTCCCAAAATATATGGCCCTGATACGCTTCGCCGGTCCAGCCGCGTGCCGGCACGCCGATATCGAGATCGATGGAGTTGGGGGACACGGCCTGCAGCAGATGAAACATGTTCAGCCGAAGCATCATCGGCGCGTTCAGCCCGAAATCGCGTCCGGCGGGTTCCATGTGGATGTCGAACCTTCGCCACAGGTGCATCCAGGCCAGGGCGTGGTCCGACAGCACGGCCTCGAAGCGTCCGGCTCGCGCCATCGCCTTGCGCGCCGCCAGGGCGCACTGGGAGATGGCGCGATCGCGCGAGGTATGGAGCATGGCGAGTTTCTCCAGCACCAGCGTCTCCCCCGGCTTGAGCCGCATGCCGAACGCCTGCCCGATATACCCGGGTTCGCGAACCGTTCGGCGCGGCGTCTTGACAAGCTTGCCGCCTTTGAACGCCTGCGTTCGCGCCGCCTGCGCGACATGCAGCTTCGACTGAGATGTACGCACTTCGAGACACATCCCGTCCTCGCCGACGATTTCACCCGTCAGCGGCTCCAGGTGCTGATTGTTGAATTTCCGATAAAGCTTCGCGCCCGCGTTGACAACACGCCCGTCGATGGCCGTGCGGACCGTGATGCGGGCAGACCAGTTCTCGGCGGTCAGGGTGAGCTCGATCGCACCCAGATGCATGTCGACCATCGACACCAGGCGCCGCTCCGTAAGCGTGCTCCGCCGCCCTTTGCCGTCCTCGAAGCGTATGGCCCTCGACAGCAGGCCGCTGCGGAGGTCCAGTTCTTGACGATGTGACAGGATTCTGACCTTTCGCTCATCGAACCAATCCTCGTCGGCGATGCGAAACTCGAGCGCGAGCCAATTGGGGAAGTTGACGAGGTCCTCGTTTTCGACCACCCGTCCGGCGATATCGGTCCGCAGCCGGTTGTAGCCGCCTGCCAGGTAGGTGCCGGGATAACGGATATCGTCCGCCCGCGCCCAGGGCGCTGCTCCGCGCGTCTCGAAATAGCCGTTTCCGAGGGCGCACAAGGATTCCCGGATGCCCTCGCGTGCCGGGTCGAAGTCCTCGTACGCCAACACCCAGGCAGAGGGCGGTTCGAGCGACACGCGGATGTTCGCCAAGCCGGTCACGACGGCATCGGCGCCGGCCTCCCGCAAGGCCTGCGACCGACCGCTGCGGTCGATGCCGATAACCAGGCCGAACCGGCCCATGTGTCCCGCCTCGACCTCGCCGACCGTATCCGCCACGACGACCGTTCGCAGCGGTTCCACTCCGAGCCGCCGCGCCGCCTCCAGAAGCGCATCGAGCGGCGGCTTGCCCTCGAGCTCCGGACGGATGATCTCCGACCGGTCCACATAAATATCGAACAGCGGCGCGATACCGGCGGCTTCCTGCATCGCTGCAACGTCGTTGCCGGCAGCTACCACGGCCGTTCGAATCGCCTGCGCCCGGAGCGACCGCACCAGATCGATCGCGGCTTGATCGACTTCGATGGCCCCATGCTGCTCCGAATATTGCGCAAAATATCCGCCGTCGAGGTCGAACAAGACGGCATCGTAATCGCGCGGCAAGAGAGCGACGATGGGGCCGGCAGTGCTCATCTCGGCACTCGAATGCCGATCTCAGTGTTCTGCAGGCTCGTCGGCCTTCGTTCGGTGCACGGTGCCGTCGGGATGCTCGGGCGGGCTGTAGAGCGTGTACAGCCTGAGCGGCTGGTCGGATGAGGTGTTGATCACGTTGTGTTCGACGCCCGCCGGAATCACCACCGCCACGCCATCGCTCAACGGGTGCTCTTCACCGTTTAGCACGGCCAGGCCGGTTCCTGATTCGATGCGGATGAACTGATCGTGCTCCTCATGGGTTTCGACTCCGATTTCCTCGCGCGGCTGGAGCGTCATCAGTACCAGCTGGGTATTCCGGCCGGTATAGAGCACGCGGCGGTAGTCCTGGTTTGCGAGCGTATCGCGTTCGATGTCCGTTGTGTATCCGATCATAAGTCACCTCCAAAAACGATTGCGGCAAGACGAAAATTCAATGAGCGGTCAGTCCGTCGGCTTCGAAGCACCTCTCACGCCTATCGTCCCGGTACGTTTTTCCAAAGCTCACCGTTGGTCTCGTCGGTGACGACGTACAATCCACGGCTGCTCGAGCCCCGTTGCGAGCACGACGACGTCGAAGGCGACATTGGATTGGACGGCGCACGCGCGGGTCTGACCGGGAAACGCCGGGCGCTGGTCCGGCGCGTTCGGCGCGCGTGTCTCGAACGGCGGACAGGCGCCTGTCCCGCCGGACGTCTGCGCCCCGCCGCTGCCCGCACAGACCATCAGAACGAATATTGAGATACAGGCTACGCGGCAAGTCTGTATGGGGCGGCCCTCCTTGGCGGATGATTCCATTCTTGAGACCAGCGAGACAATAAGAAGTGCGCCGCTCGCAGGCGAAGGCCGGGCGACCGGTCCCCAGGAGGGGGCCACAAAAAACAGACGGGGCATTCCGGAGGATTATCGAGCCGCGTAAACCGGACTCCGCTTATTCGGTCTTTCGTATCCCTCTTGTTGGACGGGCCGAGGGAAAGGCTTGGGGGAAAACGAAAACAAACGCGGTCCGGTATCTTTTTGACCCATCCGAAGATGACTCTCGCCCCCATGCCCCGTCCCACGACCCAAATGGCGTTTTCGTGCCGTTTACTCGTGGCAGGACTAGGCCTTATTCGGCGATCCTTCCCAGGCTTCGGATTCCTTTGCGGTCAGTGCGATCGCGATACAGCTCCAACCGTTCATGATCAGTTCGATTGCGACGAAAAGGCCGATGACCCAAAGTCCTGAAACCGGCCATTTCGCCACGATCATGACGCCCAGCAGTATTTCGAGGATGGCGCTTGCAAGCGGCCAAACCCAGCTTTTGAGCCCGCGGAGTTGAAGGGCCATAACCATCCGCGCGATACCGATGCCGATCAGCGCTCCGCCAAGGACCAAGGTAAGAAGGGTTGATGCGGCCACAGGGTTGTTAATGATGGTTATACCCGCAAGCAAATAGAGGATGCCGATGAGTACGGACAGAATGATGCTTTTCCATCCCGTGGCCTTGACGGCATGAAATATCTGGAAGCTTCCGCCAATGAGCAACAGGACTCCGAAATAAACCATGCTGGCCACGGTCAAGAAAAACGTCATGCCCAGCCCGATCGTACCGAGAATGATCAATACGATTCCCAGGGCCAGGAGCCAACCCCAATTCTGTCTGAGTTCGCCGAAGAAAACGTCCGGGCCGCCCGCGCCGGTCAATCGTTCCGTATATGACATGACGAAGTCCTCCTTGTCAGATGCAGACAAGGTTTGACCGCAGCGTCGGGCGCTTCGTTCGCTTTCTCGGCAGGCATGTCAGGATCGGGCGATTACTTCAGTTCTTCGATCGCCAGCCGGTGGTAACGGTGCGCGAAATCGAACGGTACGCGGCGAACGACGTTCATCGCGCGTGCCGCGTCGGTGTCGCCGGGTGCATAGATCAGCAAAAATGCGGAGCCTTGCCGGGCCGCATCCAGATGGGCTTGCACCGCATCGTCGCTCCAGCCCAATCGCGCGAGAAAGCCCGTGTTTTCCGCAAGATTACGCTGCGCGGCGGCAGCCACTTCTTCGCACGTATAAAGCTGGCAATCCGCCTGCTCATAACCGCCGGTTAGGAGATCTTGCTGTACCCGCTGTGCGTCCTCCCGTTTCGGGAACGCGACGACCAGGTAGCCGACAGGATAAAAAATGCCGAAGTCCGTGGTCTTAGGGGGCGTGCGCGGTTCTTGATTGCTCATGATTCATGCTCCTTTGACGTGACATCGTTAGTCCTTTAGACAGCTGGATTAGGCAATTTGACTGCGAATACTAAAGCCGCGTTTGTTCCCGCCGTTGGCGCCGCCAGGGTGGGTTAGGGCTTCGCGGCCTAACTCACCTACAAAATCAATCCCTCATTGACAGCGATCCGGAATATCAAGGTCCGCGGTTCTTTCTGGATCTCATCCGGAACCTTGCGTACCACGCGTCGGATTCCGCTCCTCGATGAAACGTTTCGTTACCCGATCGCGGGACATGTTTCTCCGATATCCCACGAGGCGTACCCGAAACACCCACAACCAAGGCATGGATGTGAAAAGGGAGCACCGACGATAGCCAGTCCGTCACCGAATCGTTACGAAATCCTAATAGACCTGTAATGCGCCGCCGATTAAATGGCCGCGCTTCTGAACAAATGTCGGGCCTCGACCACCTGGTAACCGTCGAGTTCGCCGATTGGAAAGGGGCCGCTTGCGGCCCTTTTATTTTCTTTCCAACCCGGAGCTCATTGTGAACATGACACCAGTCAAATCCCTGCTTTTCGCCGCCGCTTGCGCCGTCGCACTCGGCCAAACCGCCAGTGCCGCACCGGAGCACAATAACGCCCACGGTTACGGCAAGTTCGAGTTCGCCCTGATCGGCGACGTGCCGTATGCCCCGGCCGATTTTTGGAAGCTCGATAACGTGATCGCGGAAATCAATGCGAACCATAAATTGAAATGGGTTCTGCATGCCGGCGACATCAAGAACGGTTCCACCCTGTGCTCGGACGAAGTGTTCGAGGATCGGCTGCAACGCTTCCGGCGTTTCGAGATTCCCTTCGTTTTGACCCCCGGTGACAATGAATGGACGGATTGCCATCGCGCCAACAATGGCTCCTATCAGCCTTTGGAACGGCTGGCCAAGCTGCGAGAAATGTTCTATCCGGTGCCCGGTCAGACGCTGGGCGAGAAAACCATGACGGTGGAAACCCAGGCCGCCGATCCGAGCTATCCGGAATTCGTCGAGAACACGCGCTGGATGGAACAGCACGTCATGTTCGCGACAGTGCACATCGTCGGCAGCAATAACGGCCTGGCGCCGTTCGCCGCCCGCACCCCGGCCGACGACGAGGAAGTCGCTCGCCGCATCGAGGCGGCCCGCGCCTGGATCAGCGAGACCTTCGCGAAAGCCGAGGCGGAAGACGCACGCGGCGTGCTGCTTCTATTTCAAGCCAATCCCGGTTTCGAGCTAGCCAAGGGCAGCGCGGGGCGGCGCGGTTTCGAGGAAATTCTCGCCGACATGGAAGCGGAAGCGATCAAGTTCAAGAAGCCGGTCGTTTTCGCGCACGGCGACTCGCATTATTACCGTGTGGACAAGCCCATGATGGGCAGTATCAGCAAGCGGCGCATCGAGAACGCGACGCGCGTGGAAACTTTCGGCGCGGACGACGTGCACTGGCTGCGGGTCGTCGTCGATCCGAATTCGGCGGACGTCTTCTCGGTTCATCAGGAAATCGTCGAAAAGAACCTGGAACAGCATCCGTTGCCCTAGAGCATTTTCCGATTCGGTGCCAGAGAGCCCGATATGTAGGTCGGCAATCCCTTGCCGAACCGATAAGTCGGCAAAGGATTGCCGACCTACGTTCTTCCCGCCCGACACGAAGCCGTACACCGGGATGAAAAACGTTCTAATCGGCCGACGAAACACCCTGCGAGAAGTTCCGGGGTACGTTTTAGCCGGTGAAAGGACCGCTTTCGCGGTCCTTTCTTTTGCTCGCTTGCACGGGCGAAATTGCAGACATTCCGGCAGTATCCCAAGAGCTCAACTCTTTCCAGCATTCGTAGGTCGGCAATCCTTTGCCGACGCACCCGTTGGCCCAACTGTGCCGTCGGGAAGGGCGACTTCGGCGTTTGCGATTGGAAGGGATTCCCGACCTACTCGCGAGTTCCCCTACAGTCGTCGGGGTCGCCAAACTGTAACCAGATCTACTCACACCCGTCATTTTTGAATTCGAGAATTAGCCACACGGATGCCCCGCAACGAAATCCGCACCATCGATTCCGATGGGGATGGACGGTCGTGGCGGGAGAACGCTTGGAACACGCTTCTCGACTAATGGCAACGCAAAATAACGGAGATCACATGACAACTCGTAACGACCATATCGACTTGATCCGCGACCTCGCGGCCGCCGATGCCAGGAAAGAACTCGACCCCAACTGGACGCTCAGCCGCCGCGGTTTCATCAAGAGCGGTATCGCCGCTGCAGCCGCTGTCGCCATGCCTTACAGCATTCTCGGTTCGGGGCAGGCCCGCGCCGAAAACATTCCCTTCAGTCCCGATTACGGCCCGCTCTCGCCGGTATTTGACGAAGCTACCGGCTTGCCGCTGCTGAATCTGCCGGAAGGCTTCAGGTACTGGTCGTACGGCTGGACCGGCGACATCATGGACGACGGCATTCCCACCCCGAGCAATCACGACGGCATGGCCGTGGTTGCCGCCAATCACGGCCGCTACGTGCTGGTGCGCAACCACGAGAAAGGCGGCGTGACCGGTTCCTTCGCGGCTCCCGAACTGACTTACGATCCGGCTTGCGACGGCGGCACGACCAATCTCATCTTCGCTCCGAATTCGCGCGGCAATAAATGGGCATCGAGCCGGGCCTCGATTTCCGGCACCATCCGCAACTGCGCCGGCGGCCCCACGCCCTGGAATTCGTGGATCAGCTGCGAGGAAACCACCAACGGCTTGCACACCAACCCCGCCTACACCAAGCAGCACGGTTACTGCTTCGACGTTCCCGCCGTGGGCGAAGCCAAACCCATCGCGCTGGTCGACATGGGCTGCTTCAGCCACGAAGCCGTTGCGGTCGATCCGGCCACCGGCATCATCTACGAGACCGAGGACAGCACGCCGTCCGGTTTCTACCGCTTCATTCCCAACGTGCCGGGCAAGCCGGCCATGGGTGGCAAGCTGCAGATGATGAAACTCGTTGTTGCTCCCAATGCCACCCGCACCATCAATGGCGTTTCTTACCCCTACTATGACACCGGCGTCGCCCAGCCTGCGGGTGCAACATGGGATGTCGAGTGGGTGGATATCGAGGAGCCGAACAAGCCCTTCATCACCGGCACCACGTACGGCGGCGTGGTTTCCCAGGGCATCATGCAGGGCGCCGCGAGCCTGCGCCGCGGCGAAGGCGTGTGGTACGGCAACGGCATCATCTACGTCTGCTCGACCAGCGGCGGTGTCGCGGGCCGCGGCCAGATCTTCGCCTACGACCCGGTCAACGAAACCTTCAGCCTGGTTTACGAATCGGCCGATCGCAACGTGTTGGACAACCCGGACAACATTGCCTGGAGTCCGCGCGGCAGCCTAATCCTCTGCGAAGACGGCAGCAACGCCGTCTCGCGCATGCACGGCCTGACCATCGACGGAAAGATCTTCCCGTTCTGCGAAAACAACATGGATTTCAGAGCCGAGGGCATGGGCTCGATTTCGCGTAACGGTGTCACCTACGACAGAAACCAGCGCGGTGCGGAGTTCGCGGGCGCGACCTTCCAGGACGAGTGGCTGTTTGTCAATATCCAGGCCAATCCGGGCATTACCTTTGCCATCACCGGGCCGTGGAGCAACGGCGCGCTGTAAAACAGCGCGGCGACGATTTGTGGATTGCCCTCACAGGGCGATGTCAAGCAGGGAAGACGGCGAGGGATACGCCGGCTCCAACGGTTGGAGCTACGTCATTTCCCCGGGCGTTCGCGAAGAACGTCTTGGGGACGACAGGGACCGATCACGTCAATGTGCTTCTGACACGGGCGGCACAACCCTGAACGGCGTTTGGTCATTCTCTCGTAACGCGCGCCTGCTAGCGTGCGCGGACTTCGTTCGAGATTTATTAACCCGACCTATAAATATAGGTCGGGTTAATCCGGGGCGGGGATGCCCCGGCGCGGCGACAAGCCGCGTGAGCCCAGGCCGGGCGTGTACCGGGCCTGGGCGGCGGCCCGAAATACCAGGAGGGTATTTACGGGCCTGATTAATAATTTTTTTGAGGTACACATGGGCATAGGCGTTTGGGAATTGTTGCTGGTTTTTATGATCGTCCTTCTGATTTTCGGCACCAAGAAGCTGCGGACCATAGGCGGCGATCTCGGCGGGGCGATTCGGAGTTTCAGAAAATCCATGAACGAAGCCGAGGACGACAAGTCTCCCGTTGGCGAACGCGATGCGGAATTCGGGACTTCGCCGTCCGACGTCGCAAGCCCGAAGGCCTAATCTCTCTTCTACTGCCCGTCGTTATGTTCGAGATCGGCTTTTGGGAAATGGTGCTCGTGGGCGCTGTCAGCCTGCTGGTCCTGGGGCCCGAGCGGTTGCCACGCGTGGCCCGCAAGACGGCACTGTGGGTTCGGAAGGCAAAGTCCGCCATAGGGTCGGTCAAGGCGGATATCGATCGCGAACTGGAACTCGAAGAGATCAGGCAGTCATTGAACGTGAAAGCCGGCAGGCGTATCTCTCTCTTGGAAGAGACGCCGTCATCCCGCGCGAAGCGGACGGGCTCCGAGCCGGAAACGGACGCCTCCACAACCGGTAACGGTGGTAGAAATGCGCAACCGGAAGCCTGACATGGAGTCCGAGAGTCTTGGCGAAATGGGCTGGATGAGCCATCTGGTCGAGCTGAGGAATCGATTGCTCAGATCCGTCCTCGCCGTGCTGCTGCTTTTCCTTGGATTGGTTTATTTCTCCAACCCCATCTATTCCTGTCTGGCCGAACCGCTGATGCGGCATTTGCCGGCGGGCTCGCAGATGATCGCCATCGAGGTGGCCTCGCCGTTTCTGACGCCTTTTAAGCTGACCTTGGCGGTGGCGGTGTTCCTCGCCGTGCCGTTCATCCTCTACGAAGCCTGGGCCTTCGTCGCGCCCGGCCTTTATCGTCATGAAAGACGCGTGTTCATCCCGCTCTTGCTGGCCAGTACGATCTTGTTCTACGTCGGTATCGCATTCGCCTATTTCGCGGTCTTTCCGGTGATATTCGGCTTCATGGCCGCTGCCGCCCCGCAGGGAGTCGCCGTCATGACCGATATTTCCCATTATCTGGATTTCGTGCTGTCTCTCTTGCTGGCCTTCGGCGCCGTGTTCGAGGTTCCGATATTGACCTTGCTCCTGGTCAAGAGCGGTGCAGTCGATTACCGCGACCTGAAAGAAAAACGCCCGTACGCCATCGTAGCGGCGTTCGTCGTCGGCGCTGTTCTGACGCCGCCCGACGTCATCTCGCAAACTCTCATGGCCGTGCCGATTTGGCTGTTGTTCGAGGTCGGCGTGGTCCTCGCGTACTTTTCCACCGCGAAATCCTCGCAAGACGCGGAAACGCCGGCCACTCAGGATATCGGCTAGAGCATTTTCATATCTACTGTACGGGCACTCGCGCGTAGGTCGGGAATCCCTTCCCAATCGCAAACGATCGGTTCGGGAGCACCGAACCGATCCTTCCAGGAGCGCCGAAGCCGCCCTTCCCGACGGTGCAGTTGGGCCAACGGGTGCGTCGGCAAAGGATTGCCGACCTACGAATGCTCCACGGCGATTCCTCAGAAGTTTGCCATTTTGCGACTCAAGGTGTCGTAGGTCGGCAATCCTTTGCCGACGCTGGGCCGCGACGGGATTCCCGATCTACGACGCCTTGGCCGAACGATCATGTGCATATTCCAACATAACGATCGCCGATCCTGTCACTCGCTCGGCCTTCCCCCTGACCGCACCTCGGAAATCCCGCGTCCGACATCCACATGTCATCAAACATTCATTAGCCGGTCATGATGGTCGGCTAAGTTACGCCCGACCCGCAGTGAATGTGCCGGCAACCGCATCGGAATATCCGCGGCTTATTCCTGCGTGGTGACCAATTCCAACAAGAACTCTGGAGTATTCGATGAAAGGTGAGCGACATCCGAAAAACGACGTGACCATGAATCCGTCGGGCAACGAATCCATTCGCGACGTGATCGAGCGTACCGACTTGGGGCGTCGGCATTTCATGCAAACGACGATCAGCGCGTCTGTTCTGGCTGCCATCGGCGGCGTCAACATGAAGAGCATCATTGGCGCTGTGGAAGCCGCGCCGCTGCCCGCCGGCAACGGCTTCGCCGGGATCGGTTTCGAGAGCGTACCGCCCAGCCTGGCGCCGGTCGCCGATAAAGTAACGGTCCCGGCAGGATATACGGTGGAAGTACTGGCGTCCTGGGGAGATCCAATCATGAAGCGCGCGCCGGCTTGGGACGAAGACGCCAGCCAGGATGCCGCCGCTCAGGAAAAGCAGTTCGGCATGCATAACGACGGCATGCACTACTTCCCAATTCCCTCGCACGGCATCGGTCACGGAAGGAATCCGGTGCGCGGCCTGTTGTGCGTCAATCACGAATACACTCACGAAGAAATTCTGCACGGCGCGGAAGGTTTGGCCGGCGGCGCCGGCGTCACCATCGCGAAGGTACGCAAATCCCAGGCCGGCCATGGCATATCGGTGGTCGAAGTGCGCAAGAACCGCGGAAAATGGCAGGTCATCGGTACCTCACCCTTCGGCCGCCGCATCACCGGCAACACCCGGATGAAAATATCCGGCCCGGCGGCCGGGCATGCCTTGATGCAGTCGAAGAAGTTCGACATCCAGCCGACGGGCTCGGTCGAGGTCGGCATCAACGACGGCTACCATTGCCACGGAACGCTCAACAACTGCGCGAACGGTTACACCCCCTGGGGCACCTATTTGACCTGCGAAGAAAACTGGAACGGCTACTTCGGGTGGAACAGCGGCGAAAGCGTCGATGCGGCCGATCCGAACCGCGCAGCAATTCTCAACGATCAGGCCCGTTACGGCATCGTGGCCGGGGGTTTCGGCTATCGCTGGCATGAAGCCGACCCGCGGTTCAATGCAGCCACCAACCCGCTGGAGCCCTATTTGTTCGGCTGGGTGGTGGAAATCGATCCTTTCGATCCCGAGAGCAAGCCGGTCAAGCGCACCGCCATGGGCCGATTCAAGCACGAGAGCGCTCAGGTAGCCGTGGATGGCAACAGCCGGGTCGCCTTTTACATGGGCGACGACGAACGCAACGAATACATCTACAAATTCGTTGCCGCCAAACGGTTCAATCGCCACAAACGCGCCGACAATCGCAACCTGCTGGACAAAGGCACGCTCTACGTCGCCAGGTTCACCGACATGCCTGGCGCCGGAGCGGAAACCTATCGCGGCGAATGGATCGCGCTGGAGCCGGATACGACGTCCGTGATTCCCAATGGCGCGGGCGGATACTACAAGCTGCGCGAGTTGCCGCAGTTTGCCGGCGCGGACGACGCGGAAGTGCAGGCCCTGATCCTGATCAAGACCCGTCAGGCCGCCGATGCGGTCGGCGCCACCATGATGGACCGCCCGGAATGGACCGCGCTGCGCACTTATTACGATCCCGAGTTTTCGTTCAAAGGTTACTCGGTCTACAACGACCAGCGTCCGCTGGAAATCTATTGCACCTTGACCAACAACAACCGCCGCGGCGGTGGCGGCAGTACGCCGGCGACCTCGTCCAACAAGGCCGACGGCACGACGACGGCCGCCAGCGCACGTCCGCCGGTGGATATGGCCAACCCGCGCCCGGACAACGACTACGGTCACATCATCCGCTGGCGCGAGGACGGCAATGTCGTCACCGCGACCGGCTTCGAGTGGGACATCTTCATGCTCTGCGGCGATTCGATCACCGCCAAGACTCTGGGGGCGAATTATCAGTCCGGCAATCTGGTGAACGGCGCCGCCGGCACCGGTCCGTACTATGAGGGCGACATTGTCGACGCACCGGCGGGCTCCGCCGATTTCGGAGCGCCGGACGGCTTGTGGTTCGACCAGTTCGGACGGCTGTGGATACAAACCGACCAGGCCGGCGATGCGAGCGGCGATTGGGTCAACATCGGTGCCAACATCATGGCCTGCGCGGACCCCAACACCAAGGAAGTGCGCCGTTTCCTGACCGGCCCCCGAAATTGCGAAGTCACCGGCGTCACCAGCACGCCCGACGGCAAGACCCTATTCGTCGGCGTCCAGCATCCCGGCGAGGATTCGCCCGCGTCTAACCCGACGCAGTACAGCAACTGGCCGCAAAGCCAGTTCACCGTCAACAGCGCCGGCCAGCCCTTGCCCAACACGCCGGGCCTGAGCCGTCCGCGTTCCTCCGTCCTGGTCATCACCAAGGACGATGGCGGTATCATCGGCTCGTAAGATCCGTGCGTTCAGCGGCGGGGCGGGCATGCCCCGCCGCGACACATAGTCATGCCGGATTCTTATTGCATTCGGCATTCGAATGAACATGAATCGTAGGGTGGGTTAGCGAAGCGTAACCCACCGACCCTTCGACTTGGCTCAGGACAGGTCCGAGGTCGCTCAGTGGGTTACGGCCTCGCCGCCTAACCCACTCTTACAAAAATTGATTCCTGATTGAAAGCGATTTGGAATTAGTAACGGCTGAAAACAAGGTTTCGTTCATGTTTCCGGTGCAGCGTGGGTTAGATGCGCGGAGAGTCACGCAGCCGCAGTATTCTTCCGCACCAGCAGTTTGCGGAAATTGGTCAGCGAGGCCAGATGCAGGAAAACCCAGCCGAGTTCGCCCGCCGTGTGAAGCTCGTGCAGTTTCTCGATCGTCAACCGATTCAATGCCGTTTCATCGACGATCCAAAAGCCCGACAGCCCGAAGCTCTGCCCGGCCGACGTGGTGGCCGCCGCCTGCGTCTCGATCAGCAGATTCCAGTCGGCAAGTTTTTGACCGAACCGCGCGGTTCGCTTGGCCTGTTGATGGTAGTCCTGGAGGAAATCCATGGTTTCTCGCAGATAAGCAGAAGGCTTTCCGCCGACGAATAGCGGTTCCCCTTCCGCTTCAACACTCAACCACCCGCAGGTTTCGTCCACGCAGACCACGTGCTGCGGTTCGGGATCAACGCCGCTTTCCGCCAGAATGAAAGGGTATCGGCGAACGAAGGCCGGCACGTAATCCGCCGTCCAGTGTCCGTGTCCGTCGATGAAAAGATTTTCCTCCCGTTCGAATCCAAGCACGGCCACTGGAACCCAACCGTCATTGCCCGCCTTGGCGAAACCGATCGGGTAGTCCTTGCAGGCTTCGGCGAATTCCGCCGCGAGGAGCGGAACCCAATGGCTCTTTGCCGCGAAACGATGGTCGTTGGCGGCGCCGATTCTTAACGACTGATGCCTTTCGGCATTCAAAGCGACGATGTTTCGATAAAAGAGCAGTCCGGTCGGTTCTGAGCGTGATTTGCTTGTTTCCGCAGTCATTTCGGGTTTTGAAAAAACAATCGTTGCCGAGTATGTAAAAGTCTATCGGGCGTCGCCGATCGCAAGGCTTTTCCTGAATGCGCCCCTTGCCGTCAACCGTGTCAGGCCGCAGCTTAAAAAACCACAAGGCGGTCGGCCGTAGAGCGGCGCCGGACGATGTTTCGTTGACACCGACATCCGCGCCCTTGAGTCCGTTGATGGACCCGTGTCGGAGAAACGGTAGCGGTGTTTTGTGACGACCGTTTGAAGATCATGTGACAGTTTCCGAAACACAAGCGCGTTCGGATGCGGCATGCCGAGTCCCGCTCTCCAAAGCTGACACCGAGATCTTGTTCCAGAACGGACGAATGCGATCTGGGGTTGCCATGCAACAAATCTGAAACATTCGATTGTTACAGTTTGGAGCACGTTGACGCCCGAGGAGTCCTTCACGAAGAAACCTCGGCACCTTTGGGGATCATCATTCTGGCCGATATGAAACTCGGATTTCTCATGCCACCGGTGGACATGAAGTTGCTCTTCGCGTCCTACCGGTTTGGCGAGCCCTTGCCGTAATGTCCCATCGCCGAGGAATGAAATGGATACAAGCGTAGCCCTTTACTGGCTGGGCGCGGCTGTCGCTGCGGCGGCGCTGCCGAAATTGAAACTGAGATTGGATCTGTCGAGGGCCAAGCACCCCTCCCTGGCAGGGCATTCCAATCTATCCCGCCGCATCGCCAAACTGGTGCCATTCTACGAATACGACGAGGAACATTTTTTTCGCTGCGATGGCGCTCCGGAAGAAATCGCCGCACAACGGCGCGCCGGATTCATGCGGCTTGCGGAGTTCTTGCGCAAGCGGTCTCCGCGTACGCTCGAGCTCAACGAGTCGGCGGCGGACGGCATCTCGGATTTGCAGTTCACCTCCGCCTATCGCGTACCCTTCCAGTTCAGGCGCTTGGTCCGCGAATACCTCAAAACCGGCGCTTTCGTTCAATCGTCTTCGGGAGTCACCCTCACCGACCCGGACGGCAACGTCTCCTACGATCTCGCGGGGTCTTACGGCGTCAACGTGTTCGGTTACGACTTTTACAAGGAGTGCCTGCAACGGGCCGGCGAGCGCGTTCACGAGCTGGGACCTGTACTGGGCCTTTATCATCCGGTGATCGTCAGCAACGTGGAGCGGCTGAAACTCATCTCGGGACTCGACGAAGTGTCGTTCCACATGTCCGGCACCGAAGCGGTGATGCAGGCGGTGCGGCTGGCGCGGTACCACACCGGGCGAGCTTATGTGGTGCGCTTCTGCGGTGCCTATCACGGCTGGTGGGGCGACGTGCAGCCCGGGGTCGGCAACCCGGTGCCGGCGCACGAAACCTACACGCTGAAAGACATGGACGACGATACGCTGCGCGTGCTTCGCAAGCGCCGGGACATCGCCTGCGTACTGGTGAATCCTTTGCAGGCGCTGCATCCGAATGCGAGCGCTCCGGGCGATGGAACCCTGATCGACAGCAGCCGATCCGCCGGTTTCGATCGGGCGGCTTACACGGACTGGTTGAAGCGGCTACGCACGGTGTGCAGTGAAAGGGGCATCGTCCTGATCTTCGACGAGGTGTTTACCGGCTTCCGCCTGGCGCCGGGCGGCGCTCAGGAATATTTCGGCGTTCAGGCCGACATGGTCACCTACGGCAAGACTTTGGGCGGCGGCCTGCCCGTCGGCGTCGTATGCGGTCGCAAGGACTTGATGAAGCGCTTTCGCGACGACCGACCTACGGATATCTGCTTTGCCAGGGGCACATTCAATTCCCATCCTTACGTGATGGCGGCGATGAATGAATTCCTGAATTGTCTCGACAAACCCGAGATCCGGAATCTCTATCGGGACCTGGATTCCGTGTGGAATGCCAGGGCCGAGCAGTTGAATCAAAGGCTTCGCGACCAGGACCTGCCGGTACGGGTGGCCAATCTGGCGTCCATCTGGACTGTTTTCTATACCCGGCCCTCCCGCTACAACTGGATGTTTCAATATTACCTGCGTGCGCAGGATCTGACCCTGAGCTGGGTAGGAACCGGCCGGCTCATCTTCAGCCTCAATTACACCGAATCCGATTTCAAAACCGTGGCGGAGCGCTTCGTGACCGCGGCCGAGAAGATGAGGCAGGACGGATGGTGGTGGTACGAGGGGGGATTGTCCAACAAGGCCATAAGACGACAGGTGCTTCGCGAGATGCTTGCCAAGCGTTTCCGGTTAGTAGGTTCCGAGTACCGTCAAAACCGAGAAGGCTAGGATTAAGCGCGAGCTTCCGTTTCCTCGCTGGTTCTACACGCATCTGTGGGTGACAAATGCTGAACGAGTCCGGATACGTATGCTCAGAGTTTGTTGATTGTATCGGTTTGAAAGGGCTGGCCGCTTTCCGTCGCGGCCTTCATAAAATGAATTTGGAACCCTGGCGGAGCTCAAGCGTGCTGTTCCGATTCCTCTTTTTCAGATGTCATGGGATCGATGAGCTGTCCTCGGAGCAGGCAAATAGGGGATTTGTAGTACAGCTTGATGTCGTGAAACGGATCGGTAAGGATTTTGGCCAACCAAACCAGCCCGGTTTGGACGTCTCTCAGGAAGAACAGTTGCACGGTTCGGAACAGCAGGCCGCCGATTCCGATCGCGAGCCATAACAAGCCCAGGTGGTGCATGAAGCTACTGTCGGTGGAGTTGGAGTCGAAAAGCCCGAACAGCGTTGGATCCAGGTAAAGAGCGATCGGAGAGAGTGCCCAGATAGCCATGAGGACCACCTTCCGCCTTAGGTTATAGCCGACCTTCACCTGTTCCTTGTACTCGTGGGTCGCCTGATTGACGACGTCATATCCTTTCGGCTCGAAGAAGAAGTGACCGGTTTGACGGGTGAGCATTGCGAACAGCCACCCGATCAGCGCCGCGGCGACCGGATCGGTGAACACCAAGGCGTAAGCCAATACGAAACTCAGCGCGCTGACGAAATGCAGCGACTGGTTTATCCGGCTGTGATGATAGTAACGGTGATCGTCCCAACGTTGTATTTCCAGAGCTTTAAGAAAACCGTGCATAGATCCTCCGATGAATAGCGCAAAAAAAAGCACGGTGTGTCCGTGCGTGAAGCGTACGAACAGCGCCGTGCGGACAGGAGAGAAAGAGACAAAGCAAAAAGTCCGAAACCCAAAGAATCAACGAGCATCCCTGCTGCCACAGCACTTCAAGGCGGCTGACCATTCGATGCCAATCCATCCATTAAGGATAAGATTCGAGTGTTACAGAGTTAATGCAATTTCCTGACTGAACGATGACAGCCGGATGACTCGCATGATTCCGTAGTTATTGCGTTGGCACAAAGAAGCGATCTTCGACAAATGCAGTCCGTAGGATGTGCCGACCATCGGGAAGCGCCCTTCGACCGGGCTCAGGACAGGCCCTTCGACTGAGCTCAGGACAGGCATCGCTCGCGACTGCCGGAACAATAATGCGTGTCCTGTGGCTTTTGGAGATGAGCACCGATAGTACAAAGCCCTACAAACAATGACCTTACGCTCCCTAATCGCGCAAATTACCCAACAGGACGATGTCAATTTTTTGCTGACCAATCGCATTCCGCGCCAATTTCTCACGCGGTTCGTGGGTTGGTTCAGCCAAATCGAGCATCCTCTGGTCTGTCGTCTATCCATTGCCTTGTGGCGGCTGTTTGCCCAAGTCGACCTGAGCGACGCCAAGAAAACGAAGTTCCGCAGCATGCACGAATGCTTCACCCGCGAACTTAAGGAAGGCGCCCGTCCCGTCGACGATGATCCCGGCGTTCTGGTCAGTCCGTGCGACGCCATCATAGGGGCACATGGCGATATTGAAGACACGACGCTGTTTCAGGCCAAAGGCATCCCGTACGCCCTGAACGAACTGGTTTGTGATGGGGAATTGGCAAGCCATTACCGTAATGGCTATTACGTGACCTTACGGCTCACTTCCGGCATGTACCACCGGTTCCACGCGCCGTATGACTGCGAGATCGATCAGGTTACCTACATTTCGGGAGACACCTGGAATGTCAATCCGGTTGCCCTCAGGCGAATACCGGGTCTTTTTTGCAAGAACGAGCGCGCCGTACTGCGGACGCGGTTGAGCCCCGGCAACCACCTAATCGCTTTGGTGCCCGTTGCCGCCGTGCTAGTGGCCAGCATACGGCTTCATTTCCTGGATGTTCTGCTGCACCTCAAGTACCGCGGCCCTAACGTGATTCCATGCAAAGCGCCATTTCGTAAAGGTGACGAACTAGGGTGGTTTCAGCATGGTTCGACGATCATCGTTTTGGCGCCCAACGGGTTCAAGCTCTGCCCTCAGCTGGAACAGGGCGCCGTCATCCGCATGGGGCGACGACTGCTGATGCTTCCGTTATGGAAACTCTGAATAAGTCGATTCCGCTCATGGTTCGACAGGCTCACCATGAACGGAATCAATCCGTTTCCGTTCGTCCTGAGCCTGTCGAAGGACTTACTAAGTGATAAGAAAGAAAAGTTATACCGTCACCCTGGCGGGGAATGCCGGGGTCCAGGTTACATGGATGTATCAGCCTTGCCATCCCTGGTTTCTGGATTCCGGCAATCCATGCCGGAATGACGAGCAAAGTGACATTCATTCGTTTACGTTTAGTATCGCTTCGGCAATTAAAGCGCGATTTTCGGCAAATTGCGATTAACCCAAGTCATTGATTGGGCAAGGTAAGATCGGAGATGCATTCGAACGATGATTCTGATTTAACTGCCGAAGCAATAATCAGAGCTTCCTTATCGATCAACGCTCATAGTACGCGCCGACGCCGTAATATAAAGTCTCCACAAGAGGTAACAGAATCCAGTCGTCATGAGGGAATCTCATGACCAGAAAAAAGCCCCAAATCGACAATAATGTACCGACGTATTGGGGATGGTTAAGCACTGAAAATGGGAAGGCGTTGCACCACTGGATTTCATAACCGAACTTGTTGCCGTAGAACACTCCGGACCGCCCTAGGCGATAAAAGACGCCGAAATTAAATACTTGGCCGATAACAATCAACCCAATCCCCAATGACATTGGAACCAGACTGCTGGTGGGGAGTGGAATTAGGGTATTCCCTAGCAGCATGCACCAGGCAAGGAATATCCCTATTTGCAATATCTTGAATATATAAAATAACTTCTCCAGGGCGGAAATCGGCTCGCCAAAACGAACGATTGCGGGATATTTGCAGACGGCCTTAAAGGTATCAGGATGATGCCAAATCCACAGGTAGGTTATCCGTTCTATGCTTAACAATAGAGCTGCGGTCAGAAATAACCAAAGCAGCATAATCTTATTCCTTGAAAATCCAGTTAATCGAATTAAACAGAATCAGAGAACGGATCGCAACCTCGAAACGGAAAACATCAAACCTGTCGATAAAAATACGGTAATACCTATGCGTTCGGCGCGTCGAAGAATTCGGGAAAAGAGAATCCTTCACCTGGATACTCGGTGATTTTATTGTGAACGTCGGACAGCCGACGGCACATGTTCAGCGAACCGTTTGAGGCGGTAGGCCGGGGGTGGAGATCGCTTCTCGGCTGCTGAAAGTATCGACCATCCTGCCGTGCAGTTCGATTAGAGCATTTTTATACCTACTGTACGGGCATTCGCGAGTAGGTCGGGAATCCCTCCCAATCGCAAACGGTCGCTTTAGTCGCGACCCTTCCCGACGACGCCGTTGGGCCAAAGGGTTCGTTGGCAAGGGATTGCCGACCTACAACCATGCACCCTGTAGGTCGGGAATCCCTTCCCGACGCCACGTCCCGGCCACGCGTCTTCGTCGGCAAAGGATTGCCGACCTACGAATTGAAGCAATTCACCCGAGCCGAAGGCGCCACGACTTCCGCCAAGCCTGTTTTGCCGTACGAGCGAGATGAAAACGCTCTAATGCGGCATCGAGAACCCTTTTACGAAAAAGGTCAGGGGCATACGGTCGTCGCGTCAAGCGCCCGGTATCGGAATTCGGAATCAGCCGATGCGGCCGGTGATATAGCTTTTGGTCAAGGGATGACGCGGATGGGTAAGGACCTCGGCCGTTTCCCCCACTTCAATCAATCGTCCCAGATGGAAAAATCCGATGCGCTCCGAAACCCGCGCGGCCTGCTGTAGCGAATGGGTCACGATTACAAGGGTGAATTGACGCTTCAATTCCGCGGCCAGGTGCTCGATTTTGGCCGTCGCAATGGGATCGAACGCCGAACATGGTTCATCCGTCAGGATGATTTCGGGACGGCAGCGATGATTCGAAATCCGAGTCGATTGTCGGCGGGTTCGGAAGGCCGGACCGAGATCGCGATTCGCCGCGTGGGATGCGTTTGGAAGATCATGGAGGAAGCGGACGGCTGCCGCCGAAGGGGCTCAGTCGTCAGTTCGCGCGATGAATTTCATAGCGCCCCTCCCTCAAGCCGTTCAAGAACTCCACCCAAGGCAGGTGCCGAGTCTGGTCCATTCCTCGTATCCAGTCATTCTCGACGTATTGGATCACGACGCTCTCGGTGGCGGGGTCGATGTCGACGATGTGGAAATAAGCGCGGCACGATCGGTCGTCGCCAAGATGGTTATTCATAAGGACAACTCCTCGTTAGTTGGAAAGCTTGAACTCGGCCTCCCCGAAGCTTCGCCCGGCGATCGGGACGGTCGGGGTGAGGCCGGAGGTGCGTGGTTGGCGCAGGCGAGACGTCCCGGGGGATCATCCGCTCCGTCTGCGGGCTACCCGGCGGGTCTGCGTCAACATCTAAGGCATGATAGCCAGCGCCGCAGTCGGCATCCAGATCGAGACTTGACCTCCGTCAAACCGGCTGCTTATTTTGCAAGCACGCAAGTGGCCCGGTGGCATCGGTCTTTCATCCCAAGTGAGGCGGATGCTCTACCGCGCACCGCTAATGCCGAGGATCAGGCTGCGGCAAGGAGCACCTCCAGCCATTGGCGCGGAGTGAGTGGCGCTCGTACGGTCCCGGTGTTTCGGTTCGCGTTTATCGGCCACCATTTACACGCAACCTCGTTCTTCATCCGGCAACGAGCGATAGGCTTCGCGTCTTTCTTCTTCAAGACTCCCTTTTTACACGAGGCGTGGTTTGGAGTGCCGGGAGGCGAAAGCGAAACCGGTGACAGCGGAGCCGAACAGCCAAAAAGCTGCGGGAACGGGAACAGGTTCGGGCGCGGTACCCGGTTGACCGTTCGAGCCTGCAAACCACGCGCCGCCCGTTCCGCCGGTCAGGGCTTCGTTGAAACCGGCGACGTGGGCGGCGAAGTAATAATTGCCCTGGCCGGCGTTTTTACCGGAAAGAGCGAAATAGTGGTTTGCGTTATCGCCGTTGATCCCGGTGATGGCGAACCAGACCGGATCGTAGCGGTCTTGGCCGCCGCCTGTCCTGAGTTCAAAATCGCCGAAACCATCGGCATTGCCGGCCCCGAGGCTCCATCCGCTGGGCAACTTGAAGTTATTAGCGGTGAAACCGCCAGGGTTTAATGTGGTGTTGAATGCAAAAGTATCGATACCGTAGTTGGTACCCGCTTTCGAGTCCAGCACGGAAAGCGCGTCGACGCTGAACACGACGTCATCACTCGTCGTCGTATAGCCGTTCAGCAAAAGTCCGGCGGCATCGCTGCCGTCCCGGATGAACACGGTCAGGTAATCCGCATTGTCCGGAAACACGGATTCGGCATTGGATTGATTCAATGTCGCTTTCCAGATGGCGGCATGCCCTGCCGGGCTCAACCCAAGACCGAGCGCCAATGCAAAAACGACAGGCGGTTTTCTGACATGAGCAAGCATGATCGGTCTCCTCGACTTCTCGTTTGTAAGACTGGCGACACTGTATCTTCGCTTTCTTTCAAATGGGTTAAGTTTGTGTTACGGGTGTTCGTTTTTTCCGTTTGAAGCGACCTTCCGCGTTAGGCGTAGGTCCGGCTTAGCCGATTCTCCGGAGCAGGCTTGTCATACCGCCTTAACGTGATTCCAGTAGCGTCCCGACTTTCGGATAGTCCAGCCATTGGAAGGATTGTTTTGAACCGCGTTCATTTCACCTGCGCTAACTCGGAGTCACAAGAATGAAAACCAAACTGTTCCGTTTGAAATTTGAGGGGGCCTTGGCGAGCGGCATTCGCGCGCTCGATGCGGCGCGGACGACCTCGGTCGGTGCCGCCGCCCTGTTTGCGGGAATCCTGCCCGGCCCGGTCGCCGCAGCAGGCCCCGCGTTCGAGCCGGTCGGCAGCTATGCCACCGGTCTGACCGGCCAGACCTCGGCCGAGATCGTGGCCGTCAAGGGCGACAAGATGTACGTTTCGAATGCCGCGAACGCTTCGGTCGACATCGTAGACATCTCCGATCCGAAACAACCGGTGCGTCTCAAGCGGCTCGACCTGTCCGCGTACGGTTCCGAAGTCACCAGCGTCGCCGTCGGGAACGGGCTCGTGGCGGCGGCAGTGGAGTCGGGCACCGAACCGGGCAAAGTGGTTTTCTTTTCGCCGGGCGGTTCCAATCTGCGAGCGGTCGAGGTCGGCGCCGGCCCCGATATGGTGACTTTCACGCCGGACGGCAAGAGGGTTTTGGTCGCCAACGAGGGCGAGCCTTCGGGATATGGAGAAGGCCATGTCGATCCTGAGGGCTCGGTAAGCGTGATCGACGTACTGCCCCGCCGCAAGTTTTCGGTGAAGACGATCGGTTTCCAAGCCTTCGACCCGGATCAGCCGCGCGCCGGCGATCTGCCGCCGGGCGTGCGCATCTTTGGGTCCACGCGGCCGTCGCTCGATCTCGAGCCAGAATACATCGCGGTCGATGAAAACGGCCGGAAGGCCTGGGTGTCGCTGCAGGAAAACAACGCCATCGCGATACTCGACCTCGAAGCCCTCGAGGTGGACAAAATCGTCGACCTCGGCTTCAAGGACCACTCGCAGGCCGGCAATGGCCTCGATGCCAGCGACCGCGACAATGCCGTCAACATCAGCACCTGGCCTCAGGGGCGGGTCTACGGCATGTACCAGCCGGATGGGCTCGCCGCTTTCCGGATCGGCGGCAAGGACTATGTACTCTCCGCCAACGAGGGCGACGCCCGCGAATATCCCGGTCTCGCCGAAGAAGCCCGTGTGCGCAGCGTTACGACCAATGACTCCTTCACGGCGGCGCTGCGCGACAATGCTGCGCTGGGGCGTCTCACCGTAACCACGAAGATGCCCGCCGCCGGGTCGGATGCGGAATCGACGGTCTACGCTTTCGGCGCCCGATCGTTTTCGGTGTGGGACGGCGAAACCGGCGACCTGGTCTATGACAGCGGAGATCAGCTCGAACAGATCATCGCCGCGGAGCTGCCCGCCAACTTCAATTCCAACAACGAGGCCAACACCTTCGACGATCGCAGCGACAACAAGGGCCCCGAGCCCGAAGCCGCCGCCACCGGGGTGGTGGACGGCCGGACCTACGGGTTCATCGGCCTCGAGCGCGTGGGCGGGGTGGTCGTGGTCGATTTGGGCGATCCGGCCTCGCCGGCCATCGTCCAATACCTGCAAAACCGCGATTTTGCAGCCACGCCGGTGGGGCCGGACAGCGGCCCGGAAGTGATCGACTTCGTGCCGGCCCATAAAAGTCCGACCGGCAAGCCTCTAATCGCCGTTTCGAACGAGGTGTCCGGCACCGTAAGCTTGTGGGAACCGAAGGGCGAGTGACGGCGGGTTATTCGAAATCGCGTTCAATTAGGCATTGTTTCGTAGGGTGGGTTAGGCGCACATCAGCACTGACCGATCGCCGATCACTGTGCTTCGCGTGCGGCGTAACCCACCGAACGACCGTCAATCGGTGGGTTACGCGGAACCGAGGGGCTAACCCGCCATCGATGGGTTTCGCTTCGCTCTACCCATCCTACGATGAATGTTCACTCCAATGCCGAGTTGAATAAATACAACCTGAAAACGGAGTTTCCGGGATTCGAAAATTTGCGTAGAGCTCTATGTTTCAGAGACGGTGCGGCGGAGGCCGGAGCTCTCCGCCGCCGGTTTTTCAGGGAATCCGCACGATACGGTCTTGCCGACCGGGCGCGATTTGTACGCCCGGCTCGGCCGGATCGGAATCGGCGTCCGGATGGTTGAACCAGGCTTCGAGGGCGTCGAGGTCCTGGGCGCCTCCGAGCCGATCGGTGCCGAGCTTCAGGACGTAGAACTTGTCCCCGCCGTCGGCGAGGAAGCTGTTCACGGTGACGCGATAGTTCGCGGCCGGGTCGACGGTTTCGCCGTTAATCCGAATGCTGGCCGGGTCGACCTTGTCGCAAGGCGAACCGCTGGCCGACCACTGATAGGTGAAGCCCTTGGAGACCTGCAGGATGCGGTCGAACGCCTGGCCGGAGTCTCCGGCCGGATAGTTGAAGGCGGCCGGTGCATTGTCGGCGCCGCAGCCGGTGAATTGCTGTTCCAGCAGAATTTCGATCTGGGCTCCGGTCAGGGTCATGGTCACCACGCTGTTGCCGAAGGGCTGCACGGTAAAGGCTTCGCCGTAGGTTACGTTGCCGTCGCCTTCGCCGGCCGTGCCGGATGCGTAACTCAGGTCGGCACGGATGCCGCCCGGATTCATGAACGCGGCTACCGCGTCGCCGAAGCCCGGAGCTTCGGTGGCTTTCAGTTGCGCGTCGGCGATGACGTCGCCCAGGGCGGACTCGCCCGCCGCATTGGCTGTGCGGGTGATATCGGCGGTGATGGCGCCGATTACCCGGTTGGCGATGGGCTGGGCCAGTGACTTGTAGCCGTCGACGACGGCCTTGATGCCTGCGTCCGGGGTGACCGTCGCGTCGGTCTGGTCCACCAGAATATTGGTCGCGCTGACTGCCGTCACGTCACGGGTTTTCCGGTCGATCGTCAGGTCGATGTCGGTCAGGATGCGTCCGATGGAATTGGCGCTGGTCACCGGGATTTCACGCCCCTCCCGGTTTGCGATCATGCAGTTGTAGGCCTGATGGGTGTGGCCGGAAATCACCAGGTCCACGGCATCGTCCAGTTGGTTGACGATGGGTTTGATGGGGGTTCCGTCCAGGTTGCCGGCGCACTGGTTCATGGTCGTGGCGTTCTGGGCGATGGGCTGGGTGCCGCCCTGATGGATCAGCACGACTATGGCTTCGACCCGCTGCCGCCGCAATTTGGGGATCAACGCGTTAACGGTATGGGCCTCGTCCTTGAATTCCAGTCCGGAGACGCCGGACGGCGTGACGATGGTGGGAGTTTCCTTGAGGGTCATGCCGATGAAGGCCACGCGGACGCCGCCGTAGTTCTTGATGACATAAGGCGGGAAAACGGGCTTGCCGGTAGCCGTGTCGACCACGTTGGCGGCCAGGAACTTGAAGTCCGCGCCGGCAAAGGAACCATCATCGGCGGTAGGCGCGCCGACCGAGGCGCCCTGGCAGGAGTTCGGATCGGTAGGATGGCAGCCGCCTTTCTGCATTCGCTTCAGCTCGTCCTTGCCTTCGTCGAACTCGTGGTTCCCGACGGCGTTGATTTCCAGCCCGGCCATGTTCATGGTCTCGATGGTGGGCTCGTCGTGGAACAGGGCGGAAACGAGGGGCGTTGCGCCGATCAGGTCGCCCGCGGAGACCACGGTGGTGTAGCGGTTCTCGCTTTTCAGCTTGGACACGTACCCGGCGATCCAGTCCACGCCGCCCGCCGGCTTGCCGCCGAAGGAGCCCGGCGATTCGAGCTGGCCGTGGAAATCGTTGAAAGCGACGATCTTGACCGTCGTGGCCGGCTCGGCGCCGGCGCAGGCGGTGCCGCCGGCCAAGATCAGCGTTACGGCACAGGCGAGTTCGTTGAGTTTCATAGTGTCATATTCCTCGGTTTGTTCCTGAGAAAGGCCGGGCGAGTCCCGGCGGACCGCCGTGTATCAAACAGCATCCGTGTTAAGGCGACCTGACAGTTGTATTACCGGGAGGTTATTAACCCGGCCTATAAATATAGGCCGGGTTAATCCGGGGCAGGGATGCCCCGGCGCGGCGACAAGCCGCGTGAGCCCAGGCCGGGCGTGTACCGGCCTGGGCGGCGGCCCGAAATACCAGGAGGGTATTTACGGGCCTGATTAATAATAAGTTCGGTCGTCGAAAGTGTAAGCAGCGAAGACCGGAGCTTGGCTATCTCCGCGCGATGCCGCCCGGTGTGTCGGTCTCGGGTGAAAACTTCACAGGGCTGTAATGGTTTCGGGTGTTTAATACGGTAAACCGAACGACGCATGCGGGTTGCCGGCGGATGCCTGGACAATGAACCGCAAAAGCTGCGATCTCGAGTTCGATGTGGGATGAGGGGCTGGAAGCCGCGGGCGCCGGTTATCGGAGTCGTTCGTCAAAAGCCTTGAGATAACGGTATCGGCCGCTTGACGGCCGGGCACATAATAGGGGGCATATGGAAAAGGTCGCCATCCGTGCATATCCGGCACCGGGAATGATCTTGCTCGCCTTCGATTGGGACGAGGGGAGCCGGCGTAAGGATTTCCTGGGTTTCGCCGCCAGGCGCACACCCGGATTTCGCGATCCCGCGACGCGCCGGTACGCCCCTTCCAGCTGGCTTCTGAACCGCATCGACTTCAACGGTCCGGCCGACCCGGAACAGCCCGATTTTCCCAGCAACGAAGCGCCGATCCAGAAGTTTCTCTGGTGGGACGCACGAATCGGCGATGAAGACCGGGCGGCCGCGAGCGCCGGACGCAATCCGGTTTTTCGATACGAGGTTTTCCCGGTGATCGGCACGCCGGGGAATCTCCAGCCGCTTGCGGAAGCAACGGGAACGCTCGATGTCACGCTGCCGGCAGAAGTCGAACACGACATCGGCACCTGGTTCAACCGTGCGGTGCTGAGCTCCCAGGGTTTCATGCGGAAGCTGCGCGGCATGGGGCTGGAGCTCGACGACAAACCCAGCGCGGAGCAGGCGCGCGAATTGCGCCGATGGCTGGCCAACGGTCTGGACGGCGTGGTCCCGGCATTTCTCAGGCAGGCGAGGGAGGCGGTCGGGGCGATCTATCATCTGACCGACGAACTGTTCATCGTTCCGGCGCTGGACACCTTCAGCCGGAATCATCCCCTGGCGCTGGTTTACGACGCAAAGAAAACGGAATCGGCGGACGGTGACAGGGTTTCGCCCAATCAGCCGGCGGTGGACTTGCTGAAGGACCGGGTGGCGTTTTTCCCCCGCGACAAGGCCGCCATCATGCACAACAAATACCTGGTGTCGGGCCGCGGGTTCGCCGGTCGCCGCCCGTCGGCGGGGCGGGTCGTGTGCGGTTCCGCCAACTACACCACGGGGGCTTTGTCGACCCAGGCGAATTTGATGCACACCTTCGATTCGTCCGCCCTGGCCGGGCTATATTTCGACCGCTTCAAGCGGCTCAAAGACAATCCGCCTTTGTCATCCCTGGCGCGGAATGCCCGCTGGTCGAGTCCGATTACGGTGGGCGATGCCGGGGTGCGGGTTTTCTTTTCGCCGGAAGCGAGTTCCCAGCGCGAATCCATCGACACCATCGTCGAAGCCATTCATCGGGCCAGGAGTTCGGTGCTTTTCTGCCTGTTCACGCCGACCGATGCCGAGCTTCGCGACGCCTGTTTCATGGCGGGGGACAACGGCAAGATGATGTTCGGACTGGTCAACCGGATCGCCAGGCCGAAAACGGACGAGGCCGTCCGCGCGGACCAGATCGCCGCGCTCGAACTCTACCACCGCTCCCGCCAGGGTCGCGACGTGATCGGCGCGGAGCGTTTCCGCCGGTCGGATACCCCGGAGGGCTTCGATACCGAACTCATGCTGTTTCCGGGGGAAGCGCCGCCGCCGTTCCCGCCGGTCATCATCCATCACAAGTTCATCGTGATCGACGGCGAAACGCCTCAGCCGGTGATCTACTCCGGTTCCGCCAACATGAGCAACAACTCGCTGCACCGGAACGACGAAAACCTGCTGGAAATCCGGGGCTCCCGCCGCATCGCGGCAATCTACCTCGCGGAGTTCTTCCGTTTGTACGAACACTATCGGGCCCGCTCCGCGTATTACCGCGACCGGGAAATCCCATCCTCCGGCCGCCGCAAGTTCAAGCTGCGGCCCGATGCCGGATGGGCCCGCAAGCATTACTCGCCGGGTACGCCGGAATACAAATCGCGCCGCGCGATGGCGCAGGAATGACCTCGATCTCTTAACACGGAGAAAGCCACCATGCCCCTGAAAAATTATGGCGTATTGAGAGCGACGCCGGTCGATCGGCATCTCGGGACCGGCGACAACCCCCATTATCAGATTCTGGCGGTGGACGAGCAGGATCGCTATCGGTTGGCGGTGAACGTCAAGTCCAAGCTGTGGCCTTCGGAATTGTCCTACCTGATCGTCCCTCGCTTCCGGCATCCCATAACCGAGTCGCTGGAACAACTGGAGCCGGGCTGGCACAAGCTGCCCTCGAAGCCCGGGGGAGTCGCGCTGGATTACATCCGCGGCAATCTGTTCGGCTCGTTCGCCGAAATGACGCCTCTCCCGTTTTCCGTGCCCGGCCCGGACAACGACCTCAACGAGAAGATCGACCGCTACGTGCAGCGCGCCATGGCCAGCGAGAACGCCTGGGTGTATGCGTTCGGCGAGCCCTGGGGGCCGGAGAACAAGCGCGACAAGATCTTCGGTTTCGCGCCCGGCCGCGGCGTTCACGACATCCACATGAATCAGGGCAATGCCGACGATTTCGTCAAGGACGACGGCGTCTGGCAGGATGGCGGGCTGCTGTTCTGGTACGCGGACCAGCAGGAATGGGTGGCCCTCTTCCTGAAATTTCAGTCGCAGGCGATTCATACCGATGATCGTACCGGGCATATGTTGCCCGAAGAGCCGGGCGGTCCTCCCGCCGAACACGGCCTTCCGCCCCGGCCGACGCCGGTATGGCCTCCCACCCATGCGGTACCGGACGGCCTGGTGCGTATCGTGGCGGCAAAGGTCAATACGATCGAATCGCCGGAAGACGAAACCGTGATCCTGCTCAATACCTCGCCACGGCCTATCGATCTCGACGGCTGGGCACTGCTGGACCGCGCCAAGCACCGAAAGCCGCTGACGGGCACCCTGAATCCGGGCGAACCGATGATCATCCACGTTCGGCCCGACATCGAATTGTCCAACCAGGGCGGAATCATCTCGCTTCTCAATGCCGAAGGGCTGAAGGTGCACGGCGTGAGTTACACGCGCGATCAGGCCCGCGAGCCGGGGTGGACGCTCGTGTTTTAGAGCGTTTTTCATCCCGGTGTACGGATTCGTTCCAGGAGGGGAGAACGTAGGTCGGCAATCCCTTGCCGACGTATCGGCTCGGCGAAGGGCTTTGTCGGAAGGGTCGCGACTAAAGCGACCGTTTGCGATTGGGAAGGGATTGCCGACCTACATATCCGAATCCCTTACACCGATTCGGAAAACGCTCTAAAGCGTTTTCATCGCGCTCGTATGGCAAAACAGGCTTGGCGGAAGTCGTTGGCGCCTTCAGTTCGGGTGAATTGCTTCAAGCATTCGTAGGCCGGCAATCCTTTGCTGGCGAACCCGTTGCCTGCCAAGCTTGCATGTCTCGATGTGCCTAGCCTTGATCGGGGGAGCCGGTGCTCCCGTTACAGCGGAGACAAAAGGACTCAGAAAAGCCGCCGCACTCTAAGGCTGGAAACCATCAGGAAACTTTGCACCAGGAATATCATCGGCCAGGCATTGACACTTTCCGGTACGAACGCGGCGACCAGGAACAGGGTCGGGAACAGGACACCGTTGACCGTGATCGGAACCCCTTCAAAGGCATTGCCCTGCGAAATGTTGTAGCGCGCCAAACGCAGCATTCCGCAGGTGACGAACATGATCAGGATCAGTGTCTTGATCCAGTGATGGGTGTCGATCGAGAAATAGAGAAACGCCGGAGCCACGCCGAATGACACCAGGTCGGCAAGCGAATCCAGTTGTTTGCCGAACAGGTTCTGTTGGTGAAGTAGGGCCGCGATCTTGCCATCCAGGCTGTCGAAGAGCACGGCCAGCACCAGGAAACCGGAGGCCCAGTCCGGATGGCCTTCGGTGGCCAAGAAAATCGACATCAGCCCGGAGGCCAGATTGCTGATGGTAAACAGATCGGCAACTTTTATTAGTTCCAGCATTTTCATGGGACAGATTCCTTCTCGTGATGGTCGTGCTTGCTCGATGTCTCCCGGCCGTTGGTTCTCGGAATAAGACGACATTACTTTTGCGAATCGAAGTTCGTCGTAGCGGCGTAGACGATGTCCTTCGACCTCGTCGCTCACGTCTCTTTTCCGGCGAGCTCATCGGATCATGCCCAGACGTTATGACGCAGCCATGACAGTGCAAGTTTTCCAGACCTTTCGCCACGCGCCATCCGATCGGCCGAAACAAAAGGGCGCTATCAATGTCGTATCAGCCGAAAGGATTCGCCAGTGGTACACGCCTACTACGGAACTGGAGTCAAGATCAGTGATGCCTTGTCAAATGAACGGCTTCTCCGGCAACCGCTATGCGGACTTCTATGAGTTCGCGCCCGTGGGTTACGTAGGTTTGGATGCGTGCGGCATCATTCGTGCCCTGAACGCGACCGGCGCGCGCCTGCTCGGTGGTCAACGGGATCATTTCCTCGGTTCTCTCTTTCTTTACCTCATCGCCGAACAAGACCGCCATCAGTTCCTGCAACATCTCCGGGACTGCCGGATATGCGGCACCGACCTGACCGAGCTCACCTTGCTAACCGTCGAGGGACGAGGATTGCCGGTCGTGCTGGACAGTCGAATGGGCGCGCCAGACGATTCCGGGACGGATGTTCATTACTGGGTCTCGATAATCGATGTCAGCGAGCGGAAGAAGGCCGAAGCGGCCGTACGAAAGGCGCAAATCGAACTGGCTGAGCGGGCTCTCCAGCTCGAGGCCGCCAATCGCGCCCTGCACGAATCCGAGCGTCGCAAGGACGAGTTTCTTGCCATGCTGGGGCACGAACTCCGGAATCCCCTGGCGCCCATACGCAACGCCATGGCGATCATGCGGAAACTCGATGCGCCGGACTCCCAGCTTCGATGGGTACGGGACGTGGTCGACCGGCAGGTCACTCAGTTGGCGAGGCTCGTGGACGATCTTTTGGATGTCTCGCGGATCGTTCAAGGCAAGCTGACTCTGCGCAGAGTGCCTATGGATTTGACGGTGGTGATCGATCAGGCGGTTGAGACCTGTAAGCCGCTCATGGACCAGCGCCACCACCGTTTTACGGTTTCGTTGCCTGCTGATCCGATTCGGCTCGAGATTGACGCTGCGCGCCTGGTACAAGCAATCTCGAACCTCTTATCGAATGCCGCCAAGTACACCCCGGAAGGCGGCTTCATTTGGCTTACCGCATTCGTTGAAGATAGGAATGCGGTTATTTGCGTTCGCGATACCGGAGAGGGAATTCCCAGCGCGTTATTGCCCCGCCTGTTCGACGCCTTCACTCAAGCCGACCGCACTCTGGATCGCTCTCAGGGAGGATTGGGGTTGGGGCTGACCATCGTGCAAAAAATCGTCGCTTTGCATGGCGGACAGGTCGAGGCCCGCAGCGAAGGGCAGGGAAAGGGCAGTGAATTCGTGGTGCGGTTGCCGCTCGATTCGCCTACGTCCTTGCCGCAAGAGGCAAGCACCGATTCCGTGGCGGATTGATGCTTTTAAGGAAGCTCTGAACAAGTGGAATCCGTTCATGCCCTTCGACGATGCTCAGGACAGGCCTGTCGAAGAACTTAATCAGAGCTTCCTTAAGTGGCATCTTACGATTCCAGTTCGGCAGCCGTCGCAGGTCGGCAATCCTTTGCCGACAAACGCGATCGACGTGCAAAGCGGCGGCTCGGAGAGCAGCCTGATCCAAAATGGCGAGATCTGCGCCTTGATTCAGCAGCGTGCCTGATTTTTCTTGGCCGCCATCACGCTGGTCAAACCGGCGAGTCCGGAGGCCAAGAGCCACACGGCCGCGGGCAAAGGCACCGGGGCCGGTTCGCCGCCGGACAGAACCGCGCCGATGGTCACGCGGATCGAGTTCAGATCGATCCAGGCCTCACCCTGACTGCCCACCGGAACGGCCCCCAGCATCGTCGTCAATAGGATGTCCAGTTCTTCGCTCCGGGCAATCGACTGCTCGAACAGCGTGGTCCAGCTCCCAGCTTTTTCGCCGCCGCTGCCGCCGAGGCGGAAGGATTTTTCACCCGAGTCGCGGAACAACTCGTCGTTGGTAAAGTCGTCGAGCCGGAGCCGACTGCTGGCCGAAACGCTGCTGTTCTTTCCGGCGAGTGCATAGTCGCCGCCCTCCGCCAGGTGAAACTGATTGATCAGAAATCCGTCCTTGGCGATGACCTGAAATTCCATGGTTTCCCTTAGGCGCTGGGAAGCCGAGGCGGCAGAACGATCGGAAAAGGCGAAGCTCAGGGTATCGCCGTCGATGGACGGTGTCCCGAAGTAATCCAGGTCCTCGTCCGCAAACTGGAAATAAACCGATTGGCCTTCCAGCAGAGCGGCCTGCGCGGCAGCCCCGCAGAAAAAGAAAAGAATGCCTGTGATTGCACCGATAAATGTCTTCATGAGCAGCTACTCCTTACAGTCAGTTTAAAACGCAACGAAAAACCCGAATTCCAAACATTCCCTCGTATCTCTCTCGTCCTACAAAAGCGGCGACCCTATACGTCTGCGAAAGGCGCGTAGAGGTATGACGGGCGACGATGCCCGGATTTCCACACTCCAATTCCACCCATCCCTGCCTGGTTTATCGATTCGGCGAGATAACCAAGATATGGCTGTTTCCGAACGACCTTTGATATCCCCCAAAATGCTCTGACAAGCCTCGATATACCGTTCCTATCCCAAACAGCCTCTCCGCTGGCGCCCAAGCTTCGGCTTGGGCGCCAGCGCACAACCAGTGCAGGTCGCTTCAGTCGTACACCCTCAACCGACAGCACGCTTTCTATGCCTTTGGGTTCCAGGGCGTCGCTCGATGATTTCCGGCGCTTTCATGCCGAAAAGGTCAACGACAAAAAAATCTTTCAGTTTTTGTTTATTAAATCGAAGTTCTGTGAAGATTTTGTTAAGGGTCTGTGACATTTTGAGAAATTTCGATGGCGGCCTATTGGTGGTTCGGAATGTGGTCGCTCTTGGCCCCGGCGGACGGCTCCGGGACCGATGGCGAACCAGAACATGCGAGAGGGCGTATACGGCGTTTTCGTAACGGGCGGCGCGAGCTGCTTGCTGAATAGCAGTCCGACGCCGATCCGCGTTTAGGTGAAAAGTCTCCCGTCGGATTCGGATTTCTAAGGATTCAGCTGCAAGCTCTGAGCCAGAAGCTTAGTTTGCAATGAATCAATGGGATAGGATGAAAATCTACGGTGGACGTAAAATTCGCTGACGCCTGGAAAATACCCCAGGCGCACCGTTTCAGGTATTTTTCCAAATCGCTTTCAATCAGGAATTGTTTTGTAGGGCGGGTTAGGCCGCGAGGCCGTAACCCACCGAACGGCCTCGGATCGGTGGGTTACGCTTCGCTAACCCACCCTACGATAATGTTCGCTTGAATGTTGAATGGATTTACAAGCCGTCTGAAGCGATCCGTTCGTCGCCGGGAAGAGACATCCCCTCCGGCAGGCGAATTTTCCGGTTTGGTGTAGCGTCTCCAGTAAGTCGGGAAGGGATTCCCGACCTACTGACTTAGTCCGGCCGCCATTTTGGAGTGCGGAGCGGCTTTCCCAATTCACACCGCTAAGCCACGGTGGAGAACGTTCTAAGTACATTCCATACACTTTTGCGGAATCTCGACAAATTAGTTCGATTGGCGGATTTCTCCTGCAGTGGTGCGTATGCCGCAAGACTTCCCTGAATGTACTTAGGGCGTTTTCATCTCGCTCGTACGGCAAAACAGGCTTGGCGGACGTCGTTGGCGCCTTCGGCTAGGGTAGATCGATTCAATCTTTCGTAGGTCGGCAATCCTTTGCCGACGAACCCGTTAGCCCAACGGCGGCGTCGGGAAGGGGGGCTTCGGCGCTCCCGAAGACGCCGTTTGCGATTGGAAGGGTCGCGACTAAAGCGACCGTTTGCGATTGGGAAGGGATTCCCGACCTACTCGCCAGTGCCCGTACAGTAGGTATGAAAACGTTCTAGCTCGCCTTCTCGAACACACGGCCTTGCACCGCGTCGAACCCGAGGCCAAAAAGCAGATCGGCCTCGTCCTCCCGTTCCACGCCGGTGGCGGCAACGCGGATACCCAACTCTCGTGCGTATTGGCATAGCGCCTTGAGCAGGGCCTGATTGCCGGCGTCATCGAATATCCGGCGGCAGAGAGCCCCTTCCACCTTTACCCAATCCGGCATCAATTCGTTTAACCAGGCCAGTGCGCCGGGATAGGGCATGAAGCGATCCAGCACGAACCGAAAACCGTCTCTCCTGAGCTCGCTAACGGACTCGGCCGCTTGCGGGGCTAAAATCAGCCGATTCAAGGGGACTTCTATGGCCAGATTTGATCGAGCGGGCACTTTATGTCTAAAAGATTGAGCGAATCCCGGCTGCATGATGGTGGCCACCGACAAATTGACGGACCACGCCGCTTCGGGTTTTTCCGCCATCGCTTCCTGAAGGCGCGCGACGACAAGTTTGTCCAGCATCGGAGCCAGATCGGTTTCCTCGGCAATGTGCCCCAAGGCGCCCGCGGAAAGCCGTAATCCGTTTTCCGTCACGATGCGCGCGAACACCTCGTAATGCTCGGGTGCCGAAGCGTTCCGGCACATGAGCGGCTGCCGCTCCAGTTCCACTTGACCGTTGTCCAAAGCCTGCCGCAGCAATGCGAGCCGGCCGCTCCCGCCCGGCGTCGGATCTGCCTCCGCAATCCGAAAGCTCCCGCTGGACCCCATCTGCGCGTCGCGCAGCGCAGCGTCCGCCCGGGCAAGAAGTGCCGTGCTGCTATCGCCGGAAGAGAGGGCCGCCCCGATATGGACGGTGCAGGACGAAGCGATTCCGGTCTCGAGCAAAGCCATCACCGTCGATTGGGCGAGGTGATGGGTCAGATCGTTCAGGCAATCGGCATCGGCGTGCTCCAACAGCACGGCAAACTGCGCGCCGTCTATTCGCGCCGCCGAGCCGTGCGTCTTTTCGGCGACAGCTTCCACAACATCGGCGAGAAATTTGACGACAAGATCTCCCGTATCGCGTCCGAATCGGCGATTGCATTCCGCCAGTCCGGTGAGCTGAAGGATGGCAATGGCGTGCTGCGTTCCGGATATTGCCAGGGCCGCGTCCAGCGATGCGAGAAAATACGCGCGATTGAAAAGACCGGTTTGCCGGTCGTGGTGGAGATCCCGCTGTAGTTTCTCGATGGTTTCCATCTTCGCGTTCAGCATGCGCCGCACCGCTTCCGACATGCGGTTGAACGCCGAGCCGATATGATGCAGTTCGCGAATACGGGGCAGCTCCGCCAAAGGCTCGAACTTGCCTTCGCCGATGCGAAGCGCCAGATTTTCGAGCCGGTCCAGCGGACGTAATGCCTTTTGCAGCAGCCATACCGACAGCAGCGCGGAGATCAGCCAGAAACCCAGAGTCCAGCCCAGGATGGACCAGGTCATCTGCCAAAGTTGGCTATATCCGAAACCGGGATGGCTGGCCACGTCGACCACGGCTGAAAGTTTCCAGCCGGCCATCGATTCGGCCCGACCCGCGGGAGCGTCGAACGGCACGCGGCTGATGAACCACTCGGGAGCGCCGTCCACTTTCAAGGGGAGTTCCCGCTCCACGACGGATTCGCCGTTGGGGCGGATCACGGCGATACGCCGGTAGTAGCCGCTATCGTAGAGAGCGTCCACCGCATTGGCCACCGCCGCGGTGTCGTTGCTCGCCAGCGCGGGCGATAGTTCCAGCGCCAGAGTGGTTGCCGTTTCTTGCGCATGAGCGTGCAACTGGCGTTGCAGAAAACCGTGGGTATTCACCAGGCCGGTGGCGAAAAGAGCCAGCCCCAGCAGCAGAAACAGCAGACCGAGCATCAGGACCAGCAGGGTTTTCAGGCTCATCGTCTTCATCGAATCGCTCCCGTCTTTTCGTGGTGCATGCGCGCCAACAGATCGTTCCAGTGGCGTATGTCGGACGCTTCACCCAGTTTGCCATGCTGCCCGCGCTGCTTGGCCGACCACAACCCCTCCGCATTGAAGCTCATGGTCGGCGCTAGATCGGTCCGCGCGGCGGCCGGCCGGATATCGCCGATCAGATTGTCCAAAATCAGCGGTTCGGATTCCGGGGCGGGATAGTAGGCCAGGACCATGTGCGGCTCCATGCGGCTCAGCCGTGGCCGCCAGACCCGGACATAAGTGACCCGCAATCGGTCGGGAGCCACTCCTGCCGCTCGAAGGGTGAAATATTTGGCCAGGGCGAAATCCTCGCAGTCCCCGCCGTTCGCGGCCAGGAGTTCCACCGGAGTCGCCCAGTAGTCGCGGCGCGCCCATTGGTCAGGGTCGGATATATTGGGCAGCCGGTTGAAGAAATCGTTGACCCGCGCCAGCTTCTCGTGCTCGCCGGCACTGCCCAGATGCAGAACCAGGTCGCGCCACGCCGACAGACGTTCCACCGCCGCGAGGCCATAGCGCTGGCCGACCAGTTCCAAGGTTCGTGCATTGGGTAGCAGGTCCATTTCGACGCCCGCCACGGCAAGGACCGCAAAAGCGGCGCTCCATATCAATAAGCGTTTCAAGAGCTAAGGGGGTTGATTTGAAGGAAGCGTATCTTGCCCCATCTCGGCGAAATTTCGCCACCTCATATCCCGGTGGTTGATCGTTTTTCACCGAAGTATAGCGGCGCAGATTGGGAAACCGCCCGTACCTCTAAGTGCCTATCTCAGTAGGCCGTTCGCCCTGAGCCGAGTCGAAGGGTTTTTGAAACCTACTGGGATAGGCTCTAAATGTAGGCCGAAACGAGCGGCCGTAGGTCAGCAATCCCTTGCCGACGCAGGCGTTCGGATGCAGGCCCGGCTAAGCGTCAGCGCTTGATGGCAAACGGTCGCAGCTATACAGGTCAGCGGACCGTCATTCCGGTATGGATTTTCGCTGGCTCCCAAGCTTCCGCCTGGGAGCTATACCCGAGCAGCTCGAGCTTCTCGAAACATCATTCGAATCGAGAAGCGGGAGCTTCTCAACGTCGGTTCCCAAACGGGAGTTCGGGAACCAGCCTAACGACGGAGGCATGCCGGATCAATCGGTTGCGGGCCGGCTGGCACCGAACCGCGGAGTAGGTCGGGAATCCCTTCCAATCGCAAACGGTGTCTCCAATCGCAAACGATCGGTTCGGGAGCACCGAACCGATCCTTCCAGGAGCGCCGGAGCCACCCTTCCAATCGCAAACGGGCCTTTAATCGGCCCCTTCCAATCGCAAACGGTCGCTTTAATCGCGACCCTTCCCGACGGGATTTGTCGGCAAAGGATTGCCGACCTACCACCCGATACACCGGGCAAGGCTTCGGAAGAAGTCACATCCGGCGGTGCCCTTCCTCGATTCCCCCGCCTTCATGTTGCGAATCCGTAAAGTCGTTCAGCGAAAAAGCTACAGCCGGGGCAGCTTGCAATCATCTGCGACTTAAGGTTTTGAAAAAAAACACAGCACGCAAATGTAATCCAAAACAAAGACTTAGTTGATGCGCGGGAGCCGTGCGTTGAGTTTTTTCAAAAAATTTCATCGGTGTCACACAAACTTAACTTGGTTGTAAGAAAGCGACATTAAAGTCTGCCTCGACTTCAAAGGGACGGAAGAAAACCGCAGTGCGGTTCAAGTTGCGGCCGGGGAGCAGGAGCCCGGTCTGGGAGGGTTGCTAGGACAAAGCCACACTCGTCGCGAGGCGGGGCCGGAAAGCCACGGGTCTTGATTGCAAGATAGCCGGGTTGCCACACCAACGTTGATGGCAGCCCGGCTTTTTTTGTTTTCGGTGCCGGAAAAACGGCACAAAACAGTCCTCGAGACCGACCTTGGGAAAGGTCTGCGAGGCACTTTTAACCGCAATTTAAGACGAGGCATGGAAATGAATAAATTGAAAACTTTGGTGGCCGGCGTCGCGCTGGCATTTTCGGCCGGCGGCGCCAACGCTGCTCTGTTGGATGGTGGTATCGGTCTTAACCTGGGTGACGGCGAGCTGTTCGTGTCGGTGAACAACTACACGAAGGGTGTGACCTATCACCGTGATCTGGGCGTGACGGTCAGCGACTTCCTGTCCTCGGCCGGCGACACTCAGTCGTTCTACTCGCTGTTCACGGGCGACGCCAACTGGACCGGGTTCTTGGGCAGCATCGGTGCCGGGGATGTGGTGCGTTTCAACGTGGCCGGCAACAGAAATCAAGCCGGAGATAAGGCGGGAGTAAACGACACGATATTGCTGACTTCCAATGAGGCAAATCCGGAAATCGCTGCGGGCTCTTATCAAGATGTGCAACAGACATTCAAAAATCATGTGAACGGTATGAACGTGGACTATGGCGAGCCGGTAGCCCCCACTGTGGCAGAGGGTCTCGTCAACAAGTCCGCTTTCGGCGACGACGTAGCGCTGGACGGTTTTCATACTGAGGACGGATGGGGTGGGCAAGTTACTGGGGCGCCCTTTAATAGTGAAGCTCTTTTCGGAGTGGACTTGGCTATGTGGGCCTTCAGCGTAAATCAAACCGGCAGCGGCCGGACTGCGGTGTTTACTCCTATAAGCGAACTGTTGGCCGGTCTGTGGAATCTCTCGGCACAGGGTCTTTCGTACAACGTGGAGACCACCGCGCCGGTGCCGGTGCCGGCGGCGGCATGGCTGATGGGCTCGGCGCTGCTCGGCCTGGTTGGCGTCGGCGCGCGCCGTAATCGGGCAGAAGTCTGATCCTGAATTCGTCTCTCCGGGGAAGGCCAGTCCGCTGCCCCCCGGAGGATGGAAAAACGTCATCGAACCATGAGGAAGACATCATGAAAACGAAACACATCGCCGGCGCCGTGGCGCTGGCTCTGCTGGGGGGCAACGCTTTCGCCGCCATCAGCGAAAACGAAAACGGCTTTCCGATCTTCAGCACCGCTTCCGGCGGCGACACGGTGGAAGTACGTCTGTCTGGCGCCTCGGCTCCCCGCGGCGTGTTGGAAACTCTGGTCACCCGCACCGAAGAGCTGTGCGCGCCGGGCGCTGTCATCTACAAGTTTCAGGATTCCATCAACAACAGAGAGCAGGAAGCCTTTTTGTGCGAGGCCAACCGCGCCGCCGGCAAACCCCTGGCCGGCCTGACAAAGCCCAACATCCTGTTCCGGAAGCGCAGCGAGGGCGGTTCCGCCCAGGGCGTGCAGCCTATCATCGGTGATGCCTCGGACCCGCAAGGTATACCGCTGTCCTACATGAAGGTGCAGGATTCCACCTGCGGCACGCCGACCAGCAGCGCGCTGACTAGTCTGAGCGGCGGTCCCAACCGCACCCGCAAGACCGCCACCTGTACTTACACGGCGGACAGCACCCAGGGTGTGCTGGAGGACGCCAACACCCAGGAAGACCTGATCTCCCATTTCGGCGTGTCCGACGCCGATCCGGGCGTGTTCAAGGGCGTCAACACGCCGTCGGGCTTCACCGACGTGACCGATACCAGCAATATCACCATCAAGCCGGCATTCCTGATCGCCTTCGGCATCCCCGCCACCACCGGCTTGCGCAACGCCCTCCAGGAGGCCCAGATCGCCACCGGCGAACTGCCTTCCACCTGCACCGCCGGCGACGACAGCGAAGCCTGCATGCCCAGCCTGTCCGACGCCTTGGTGACCTCCATTGCGACGGGTAGATTGGAATACTGGTCCGACGTAAAGGTAAAGCATCCCACCTTGGGGCTGATTTCGCTGCCGGACCTCGCCAGCAACAAGCCGGGCGATTATCCCGACGCCCAGGTGCACTGGTGCCGCCGCGTCAACGGTTCCGGCACCCAGGCCACCTTCAACGTCAAGTATCTGCGTAACCCATGCGTGGATGGCGCATTGTCTCCGTTGGTGGCTACGGCTGGCAGCGGTAGCTACAGCAGCTATACCCCTGTGGGATCCGGTACCTGGGTATTTGAGAATAGCAGCTCCGGCGGCGTGGACAACTGCCTGAATGGTTTGGGCGATCCGGCTTTGGACCGTTGGGCCATCGGCGTGCAAAGCACCGAGAACAACGCGCTTACCGAAACCCGCAACTACCGGTTCGTGAAGACCAACGGCTATGCGCCGACCATCAAGAACACGGCGCTGGGCAAAAACCTGTATACCGGCGAGCTGACCTACCAGTACAACAATACCCGCTATACCGGCATGAACGGCGACGAAAAGAAGGTGGTGGACGGCGTGATCGCCCGCACCGGCGTTCCGGCAGTGGTGGAAGATATCAACAAGGCCTTCGCTCACAACACCGACGTGGCAGGGAAGGAGTGGCAGGGTGGCATTTTGGCCAATAGCGCCTTCAACAACCCGCTGGATCCCACCAACAACGATGCGGCTTTCGAGAAGGAATGGCCGGTCAGCCAGTTCACCACCGCTCCGGCGGGCTTCCAGGTCAACAACTGCCGCCCGATGGTGTTGAACGGACCCACCTATCCGACCACCGGCGGGTTCCCGGAGAACGAGCTGTAAGGCGCACGTTGCGGACCTAGACGAATAAAGGATTATCGGGCGGTCGCCGCCCGTGCCACGGGAAGCGGCATGGCCGGCCCCTTTCAGGAGGGGCCGGCATTTGATTTAGCGAAGCTTGGAAAAAAATTAACGGGGCTTACGCATTTGTACTTTCTGCCTACGGGGGATGAAGGAACCAAGAAGAAAGAAGTCCTTGGTTTCCAACTCCCTCACCCTAGCCCTCTCCCAGAGGGAGAGGGGACTAGGCGGTTTTGCGTAGGTTCTCATGAAAAAAACATACGAATACGTGAATTCAATGCGGGGCGGTTTGATTTTATTTGTCGTCGGTTTGTCTTTTTTTACCGGCAGCGTCGGCGCGCGCGCCGAAGAGCCGGCGCCGAGCGGCCAAGCGGAAAATTCGGTTGGTTTCGACATCCTGGAATACCAAGTCGACGGTAACACGGTGCTGGACAACAGAACCATCGAAAAGGCGGTTTACCCGTTTCTCGGACCCGGTCGCGGCATCGGCGACGTGGAAAAGGCGCGGCAAGCGTTGGAAAGCGCCTATCACGAAGCCGGGTATCAGACCGTTTTCGTGGACATCCCGGAGCAGGATGTCGAGGGAAACATCGTTCGCCTGCTGGTTACGGAAGGAAAGGTCGAGCGCCTCAAGATTACCGGTTCCCGTTATTACTCCCTGGGCAAGATACGCGACGGAGTGCCGGCCCTGGCGGCGGGGCAGGTTCCCCATATGCCCACGGTACAGGCGCAGTTGACCCAGCTTGGCGGGGAGTCTCCCGACCGGCAGGTTACACCCGTACTGCGGGCCGGCAACACGCCGGGAAAGATGGAGGTGGAACTCAAGGTGAAGGACGAACTGCCTTTGCACGGCAGCGTCGAGATCAACGGCAAGAACAACGAGAACACCACCCGCACCCGGCTGATCGCCGCTGTTCGCTACGACAATTTGTGGCAGCGGTTCCACAGCGCTTCGCTGCAATACCAGGTGACGCCTGAAAATTACGACGAAGTGGAGGTTTGGGCCGGAACCTACGTCTTTCCGACGGGCATTGCCGATACCCGGCTCGCTGTTTACGGCATTGGGATTTCGTCGACCACCGACATCGCCAGCGCCGGGGCCCTGAACGTGGTGGGTGCGGGTTCGATTTACGGCTTCCGATTGGTGAAGCCGCTCAAAGCACGGGAAAACTTTTTTCACAGTTTTACGTTCGGCATGGATTACAAGGATTTCGACGAAAGCCTTGCGTTGCTCGGGCAGGATACGCAAAGGACGCCGATCACCTATGTACCGTTCATGCTGGGATACGAAGCGGGCTTGAAGGGTGAGCGCTATATCAGTTCCCTGAATTTGGAGACGAATTTTTCGATTCGCGGTTTGGGCAACGAACAGCAGGAGTTCGAGGACAAGCGGTTTACCGCACGCTCCAACTATCTCTATCTCACCGGCGAATTCAGGCACCAACAACTGCTCCCCTACGATCTCCGGCTCATCGGCCGGCTGTCGGGCCAGGTTACGGAATCGCCTCTCATCAGTAACGAGCAGTTCTCCGCTGGTGGTGTCGGCAGCGTGCGCGGCTATCACCAGACTGAAGTTCTGGGCGATCACGGCGTGAACGCTTCGCTGGAGTTGTACAGTCCGCCCCTGGAACCGGCGAACTGGGATTTCGTGCAGAGCCTGCGGGCACTGATTTTCACCGAAGGCGCGAAGCTATGGGTGGTCAAGCCTTTGCCGGGCACGTCGCGGGAGTACGAGCTGGCGAGTGCGGGTGCGGGGTTGCGGCTACAGGTCTTCAAGCATCTCAGCGGCGAACTTGACTGGGCCTATCCGTTCATCCGCGTCAATCGTATCGATCCGGGCGAGCAAAGGGTGGATTTCCGGGTGTCGTATGAGTTTTGAGAACGGTGGGAAGTTCTACTCTCCGAGGCTTCGGAAAGGGGCAAGCCGGTTCCGCTGCGGTAGCCCGGTGAATTATTCGGATTTCTGCGGGATTTTTGGACTCTTCGATAGGCCGTTGGACGGCCGTTTGACCTGAGCAGGTAAAGTGCTATGGCCAGTCGTGAAAATCATCGATCGAATTATCGAGCCGCAAGGCTGGAACTGAAGCCGTTAGCGCGCGCAGTGCGCAATTTGATCGGCAGCGGTTTACTGTTTCAGGGTGTCATCGCCCCCGCGTGGGCGGAATTGCCTATCCCAAGAGCGGCTTGGGTTCGTACGCCAGGCGGCGCCCAGACTGGCGCGGCCGTCGCTGCGCTGTCGGTGCGCGGCAACCGCATGGACATCGATCAGTTTAAAGATCGCGCGGTCTACGAGTGGGAGAGGTTCAACATCGGCGAAAGCAACACCGTCAATTTCAATCAGCCCTCCTCAACCTCCATCGCCCTTAATAATATTCATCAAAGCGACCCAAGCCGTATTCTCGGCACGCTTTCTTCCAACGGCCAAGTCTATCTCTACAACCAGAATGGGTTCGTATTCGGCCGGAATTCACGGGTGAACGCAAATTCTCTGGTGGCCACCACGATGAAGGTCACCGACCAGGTGCTGGAGCGGGGTATTACCAAGGTGTTCGACAATCCGCTGCCGGCGCCCAACGAACGGGCCGCCCTGATCGGCGACGGAGACCCGTACCGAAAGGATGCCGACGGGAATTACATTACCGACGCCGGCGGAAACCGGCTCAAAAAGAACATCACCGTGGAAGCCGGTGCGGAACTACGGTCGGACAAGGGTGGCCGCATCATGATCGTGGCGCCTGAAGTGGTCAATGCCGGCCGCATCGAGACGCCGGAAGGCCAAACCGTTCTGGCGGCGGCGACCGATGCAGTGTATCTGAAGGAGGCCGGCGGCGATTCGGGCGTCCGCGGGCTGCTGGTGGAAGTCAAGACCGGGGGCGATGTCCGAAACCTAGGGGAAATCGCCGCCAAACAGGGCAATATCACGCTGGTCGGGTTTGCCGTGAATCAAAGCGGACGCCTGTCCGCCTCGACTTCGGTGAACCTCGGCGGAAGTATCCGGCTTTTGGCGCGGGAAGGCGGCACGATCCAGAATGATCAATTGGTGGCCACTTCGACCACCCGCGCCGCAGACCGGGGCGATGGGCTGGGCACACGCGCCTCTCTGACGTTCGGTTCCGGCAGCGTCACCGAAGTGCTGCCGGAGGTGGACGATCCCACCACCGCCATCGACGAGCAGGAACAACCCGATTCCTTCGTTGAGGGTATGGGCCATCAGGTGACGATGAAGAGCGGCTCCCGTATCGTCGCGCCCTCCGGCAAGGTGGTTCTTCAGGCCACCGAGCGGCCGGACAGCCCCGGCGATCTCAATGTCAAGAACGGCAGCAAGCTCACCCTGGAAAGCGGCAGCAGCATCGACGTTTCCGGCATCACGGGGGTAACCCTACCCATGGAGCGCAATGTGGTGGAGCTGGAAGTTCGTTCCTTCGAACTACGGGATGCCCCGGTGCAGAAATCCGGCCCGCTGTTCGGCGAAAAGATACGGGTGGACATTCGCCACACCACCAAGAACGGCAACATAGGTACCGATCTCGCCGATATTTCAGGGGCGCTGGGGCGCATCGAGCGCACCGTGGCCGAGCGCAGCACAGCGGGCGGCGAAGTGGAACTGGTCTCCGAGGGCGAAGTGGATATTCAGGCCGGCGCCGTCATCGATTTCTCCGGCGGGGCGGTGGCCTACGAGAACGGTTATATCAACACCACCAAGCTACTCGCAAACGGACAGATTTTCGATATCGGCGACGCCAATCCGAACCGGCGCTATGACGGAATCATCCGGGATGTCAGGAAGGTTTTCAAAAAATGGGGCATCGAGCGCGTCTGGACGTCTTCGATATACGGCTTGGGCCTGTTCGAGCGCGGCTACGTCGAAGGCCGGGCCGCCGGAAAGCTCGCGATCCGGGCCAATTCGCTGAAACTGGACGGCCAATTGCGCGGCGGCACCATCGACGGCGTGCGTCAACGGGAGCTCGGCGCGCGGGCCAAGGGCGGCGAACTCCTTATCGATTTGGCCCGGGCGACACAGGCGGGGCAGGGCGTGCTATTCGTCGATGAGAAATCGCTGATCAGCCGGGCGCAACCTGCGGAAGAAACTCAGCCGCCGGTGCTGGTTCTCGAGGGCGATTATCTGCAGAGAACCGGTGTGCGCCACACGGTAATCAACAGCAACGGCACCGTGACCATTGCGAAGAACACCGCCGTCACTGTTCCCGACGGTGGCAGTCTGAGCCTGGCCGCGGATACGGTGGAAGTCTCGGGCCGTATCGTCGCACCCTCCGGAAAGATCGAACTAACGGGCAAGCCGGATCTTGTACAACTCGGCACCAACGGCTATCAGGGCCGCAGCGGCCAGGTGATCGTCAATTCCGGCGCCGTGCTCGATGCCGCCGGGCGCTGGATCAACGACGACCCGTATACCGAGGGCGAGCCGGCGCCCGTCGCCGTCCCGCTGGACGGCGGCACGATCAATGTGACGACGGCGTCCCACCTAACCGTGGTCGAGGGTAGCCGCCTCGACGTGCGCTCCGGAGCCTGGCTGAAGAAAGACGGTACGCTCGTCACCGGTTCCGGCGGCGAGATCGTGCTGAAGTCGCAAGGCGTTCTGGGGTCGAACCTCGTGCTGGACGGCGAATTGCTTGGGCATGGCTTCGAGCGGGGCGGCAGCCTGACGCTGAGCGCGAATGAAATCATCGTCGGCGACAGTCGCGCCTTGAACAGCCCACTAAACGATTTTCTGCGTCCGCTGCTGCTCGATCCGGGGTTTTTCGAAACGAGCGGATTTTCCGACTACAGTCTGATTTCCGATCTCCGAGGCGTGCGGGTCGCGGACGACACCCATCTGACCCTGCAGACGCGAAACTTGTTGCTCAAACCCGGCTATCAGCGCCAGCCCACCGGCAGCGAGCTGGCCGAGATCAGCAACGAGGTTTTGCTGCCCGACTTTCAGCGGGCGGCGACGAATCTAAGTCTGTCCCACGCTCAAACCGCCGGCTTGAATTGGGAACCGCAGGGGTCGGTGACGATCGGCCGGGGCGCAAGGATCGATACCGACCCCCGTGCCCACGTCTCGCTTTCCTCGGACCACCAGATTTTCGTTGGCGGTACCATCAACGCGCCGGCCGGGAAAATCGACCTGGCTATCACGCCTCCCACAGGCGGGGCAACCATCGACCAGTCCTTCCTCAGAAACCAGGGCATTTGGCTGGATGCCGACAGCCGGCTTCTCGCCTCCGGAACCGTACTGCTGGAGCCGAACCGCTTCCGGCGACGTCTGGGTGAAGTGTTGGGTGGCGGCGAGGTCAGTCTGACGGCCGATCGCGGTTATATCGTGGCAGCGCCGGGAGCCACGATCGATGTCTCGGGAGCGGTGGACGCGTTGGATTTGCCGGTGCGTTCGGGTAATGCCGGTGCGCTTCGTTATCGGAGGACCGCCTTGTACGCTCCCGGCGGAAGCGTCAGCCTGAAATCGGCCGAAGGCATGATTCTCGACGGCGCCGCCATCAGGGGCCGGGCCGCGGGCGCACCGGCATCGGCCGGCGGCAGCCTGGCGATAGAGATCAATCCCTTATCCCGAAACCCTCTCCCGCCGGATCAGATTCCGCCGGGGCGTGAATTTCCGGTCACTCCTCGCTTGATCGTGGTGTCATCGCGGCCGGCATCGCGGGATTCGTTCACTTGGGAATGGAATGAAGGAGCGCCCGATATTCCCGACATTCTCAACGGCATCGCCGATGTCCCCGAAAGCCTGTTGAGCGACTCGGGTTTCGCGAACGTCAGTCTGACCACCCGATCCCTCGGCACATCGGTGTCGGGCGTGGTGTTTGGGGACGACGTGAACGTACGCACCGCAGGGCGCCTGACTTTGGATACCCCTGCCATCGGCTGGACGTCGTTTTCGGGTCACGACACCGGAACGGTCAGCCTCTCTTCGCCCTTCGTGCAGATCGGCAGCACGGTGGACCAAACGATCAAGCTAGCGCCACTGGCAGGTAACGGAAATCTGGCGGTGAATGCCGGGTGGCTCGATTTGGTGGGCGCGACTGCCTTGGGCGGCTTCAATAAAGTGACTCTGGCCAGCGAGCGCGATATCCGATTGCAGGGCATCCAAGTGGGCGAAGCCGGCCGCGTTCTCAAGGGCGAACTGGTCACCGCGGCGGACCTGGATCTTCGTGCCGCGCAAGTTTACCCGACTACGCTGTCCCAGTTCCGTATTGCCGTCAGCGGCAATCCCGACGGCACTCTCCGGGTTTTCGGCAACGGCGCCATCGGTGGACAGGTGTTGTCGGCAGCCGGGCAGCTTACGGTCGAAGCGCCGACCATCGTTCAGCAGGGACATCTGTTGGCGCCTTTCGGCAGCATCGATCTGAACGCTGAAAAGAATTTGGTTCTGGCGGACGGCAGCCTGACATCGGTATCGGGCAGCGGTCTTCTGGTGCCTTTCGGCAACATCCAGGGCGGCTTGGACTGGGTGTACCGCCTGGGATTCGAAAATTACCTGATCGTCCAGGGAGCACCCGAGAAGCTGGAAAACGACAGGGGCGACATCCTCATCCCGGAAAAACGCATTCAGCTCAAGGGCGACGCCGTCGCTACTCAAAAAGGCGCAGTCATCGACATTTCCGGGGGCGGCGATCTGTTCGCCTACGAGTTCATACCCGGCCCGGGAGGTTCGTCCGACATACTCAGCTATGCGAACAGCTACTACCCGGAAAAGTTCGCCGTAGTGCCGGGTGTCGGTCTCTTTACTGCGCCCTACGATCATTTGGAATCTCCCGCTTCCGGGCTGAAGGCGGGCGACAGCATTTATCTGTCCGGTACGGCGGGGCTGCCCGCTGGCGAATATGCGCTGCTTCCGGCGCATTATGCGCTATTGCCGGGCGGATTCCTGGTTACGCCGGAGGCCGGTACGCGCGACCTGTTGGCCGGCCAGCAGCGGTTTCGGGTGGACGGCGCGCCGGTGGTGGCCGGTTACCGCAAGCTGGCCGGCACGGATATTCGCGACATGCACTGGAGCGGGTTCGCGGTGGAACCGGGATCCGTGGCCCGCTCCCGGTCGGAATTCCAAACCGCCACGGCCAGTACCTTCTTCGCGCAGAAAGCTGCGCGGGAAGACAAGCCGTTGCCGGTGATGCCGTTCGATGCCGGTACCGTCTCGTTCGCGGCGAAGAGCGCGCTGGCCATCGAGGGGGCTTTGCGCTCTGCGGCGGAAGGGATAGGGATCGGCGGGCGCGTGGATATCTCGTCGGACCGTCTGGCGATCGTTTCCGCTCGTGGAACGAAGGCCACTCCAGGCGCGGTGGAGTTGCTCGACGCAGACCTCAACAATCTAGGGGCGCAAAGCGTGCTCCTGGGCGGGACCCGTGAGCGGGTGTCCGGCGGCACGCGGCTCGACGTGCAAGCGCACCGAATCGACGTGCAGGAAAACGCGAAACTGGAGGGTAACGAGTTCCTGCTGGCAGCTATCGAAGGCATCAACATCGGCCGCGGTGCGGAGATATCGGCGCTGGGCCGGTCGTCCGGGGGCGGTTCCACGCTGTTCCTGAGGGGCGACAATGCGCTGATTCGGGTTTCCTCAGGCGATCAGGCGAACGTCAGCCGCTCGGATTACGCTCGCTTGCCCGGCACGGGATCGATCACGCTGGAGGCCGGCAGCGTGCTGCGCTCCAGCGGGTCGATAGCTCTCGATTCGGTGAACGATATCGATCTCGGCGGGACCATCCGCATGGATGGGGGCTCGCTGTCGCTGCGCGCCGGTTCGATAGCCTTGGGAGAAACCCCTGCGGGTCTTACGGGACTCAAGCTCGATGCGTCCGATCTGAACGGTCTGACTGTCGACGAACTGAGGCTGACCAGCTTCAGCGATGTGCGCTTCTACGGAGGGTTCGATGTCGATTTGGGCCGGCTGGTCGTAGATGCGGCCGGCATCCACGGCTATGCCAATGAGGGGCGAACGGCTGCGCTGACCGTCGATTCGCTGGTGCTGTTCAATTCTCAGAGCCTGTGCGCCGATTGCGCGGGCGACGGTAGCGGCGCGCTGAACCTCAGTGCGCGGACTATTGAACTGGGGCAGGGCAGCTATGACTTCAACGGGTTCGGTGAGGTCAGTTTGACCGCGAGCGAGGTTTTGTTCGGCTCCGGCGAGACCCATCTGAGCTTCGATCCTGGTTCCGTACCGGGACGGCTCACCATCGCGGCGCCGGTAATGACCGCACTCTCCGGGGCGGAGCTGGAATTGGATGCGGATGGAAGCCGGGTTGATCTGCTGGCTGTGGGCACACCGGGCGACCTAAGCCAATATACCGGGCTAGGAGCGCGTTTGGACGTGACCGGCGGAGAAATCAAATACGGCGGGCGGATTTTCATGCCTTCCGGCGCCGTAAGTTTCAGCGCCGACGGCGACATCGATTTCCTCTCCGGCTCCGAAATCGATCTTTCCGGCAGGACGGTAGTTTTCTCGGATCGGCTGGCGTTTGCTCCGGGCGGTGTCTTGTCGCTGAGCAGCCAATCGGGCGGCATCCGCTTAGACGGCGGTTCCAGAATCGATCTTTCAGGCAGTGCGCAAGGGGGTGATTCCGGACAACTGAGTGTCGAGGCGCCCGACGGCTCCGTATTTCTCGATGGGGAGATCAAGGGCGAGGCGCAGGCCGGCTACAAACAAGGCCGGTTTGTGCTGGATGCACGCGATTTCGGGGGCGACACATTTTCGGCCTTGGCCGGCAAGGCAATGAATGCCGGTTTCCGGGAATCATTGTCGGTTCGGCAGCGTACGGGCGATATCTTCGTAGGCGCCGGAGAAACCATACAGGCCCATCACATCAACTTGAGCGCGGATCAGGGAAGCATCGAGGTGGCGGGCCGGGTTGACGCCTCGGGAACCAATAAGGGGAGTATCTCCCTCGCCGCGGGCGATTTCCTGAGGCTTGCTTCCGGCTCTTCGCTGATCGCCCGTAGTTCGGCGGTGAACGAGCAGGGAGGGCGGGTATTCCTGTCGGCCACCGACAGCGACTCGGACGGGCTGGGCGGAATCGAGTTTTCCGACGGCGCCTTGATTGACGTCACCGGCGGACGGGTCGAAGAAACCGTGGAGAGCAATGCTCTTGGCAGCATAACCTACAAGGTGGACGGTCCCACCGTGGTCGACGAGTCGACCGGCTCGACGCACCGTGCCGGGGAAATCCATTTCCGGGTTCTGCGCGACGGCAACGGCGACGGCAGTTCCGACGATCCGGGCGTCGGCGCTCTCGCGGGCACCATTCTGGGCGACGACAAGGTGAGCGTCGAGGCGCTCGCCATTGTCGAGGACGATGACATCACGACCGCCGACATCAACAGCTGGAAGGCTGCTACCGCTGCCTACATGGCTTCGGCGCCCGTTCTGGGCGGTTCGTACCAACTGGTTCCGGGGCTGGAGGTTCGCAGTGCCGGCGACATGAGGCTGAGCAACGATTGGGATTTGGTGGATTGGCGCTGGAACGGCAATCCGGGGGTTTTGACCCTGCGCGCGGCGGGCAACCTGACCCTGGACGGCCGCCTGACGGACGGTTACCGCAACCAGAATCAGGTCGAGAACCGACTGCAAACCGATTACTCCTGGTCATATCGGCTGATCGCGGGCGCGGACGTAACCAGTGCCGACGTGATGGCGACGGGAGATTCGGGTGATCTGACGGTGGGGGACAATAGTTTGGTCCGCACCGGCACCGGGTCCATCGATGTAGCTTCCGGGCAGGACATAACGCTGGAAAGCCCCGAATCCGCAATCTATACCGGCGGCCGCGCGACATCCGAGAACCGCTACGGAAGCCTGCCGGCGAGCGTATCCGGAAATACCTTCTACGGCGAATATCCGGTGGAAGGTGGCGATATCCGGGTGAACGCGAGAGGAAACATCACGGGGGCGGTACTGGAAGTCAAGCAGCCCAGCGATCCCAAGAATCAGCTCATCACCGATTGGCTGGTTCGCGCCGCGTTCACGACCGACCCGAGCGGCGATCTGAGCAAAGGGAGCCTGGTTTCCGCCTGGGCCATCGCCATCGATCAGCCCTCAAATCGGCGTGGTTCGGTAGCTAGCCGCCTGGGATTCAAACAGGGGCTGGGTGCCTTGGGGGGCGGGAATATTTCGGTCAGCGCCCAAGGGGATATCACCGATCTTTCGGCGATGATACCCACCACGGGCAAGCAGTTCGGCGCCAACCGCACCGCGGGGCGGGGCGGGATCAGCTTCTCCTCGCCTTCCGGTCAGCCTAGCGAGAGCATCCTGGAGGTGAACGGCGGGGGCGATATCTCGGTCGAGGCTGGAGGCCGTCTGGCCGGCGGCGCGTTTTACACGGGCCGCGGATCGGCAGAGATCACGGCCGGCACGATTACCGGCGAGGACAGCAAGCAGTTCAAGAGCGGCCCCGTGTTCGCACTGGGTGATGCGGCATTCGAGGTGAAGGCGCGGGGCGACATCCATGTCGGAACGGTGTTCAACCCCACGCTCTTGCCGCAGGGGCTGAAGTTCAGCCAGACCCAGTTGCTCCAAGGTCCGTTCTTCAGGACTTACGGCGATGCCAGCGCGGTTCGGTTTACCTCCGTAAGTGGAGATATTTTCCTGCACAATGATGTGAATGGGGTGGTTGAAACGTCCAATCTTTCGTTCGGCACCGGGGAAAACTTCGCTCTGAGGATTTATCCCGCGACGCTGAAAGCCGCCGCGCTTGGAGGCAGTATCGAGATTGGCGACACCTTTGTGACTTATCCCCATCCCACAGGCACGATTGAACTGTTGGCGGATGAAAGCATTCTCGCGGCCGACAGCAACGAGAACATTGTGTTCGTAGGGTTGTCCGATGCGGACCCTGCGCTCTTGTCGCAGCCGCTGAATCCCGCCCGCCAGTTCGCAAGCAACGATCCGGCGGTAAAGACCGACGCGCTCCGTCTGCAACCTTCCGGGCCGGCCTCGGAGATTCACGCGCTGCAACCGGTGCATCAAGGTGACGCCGAACCGGCCCGCTTTATCGCGAACAAGGGCGACATCGCTCGACTCGGCAGCAAGGCCCTGAACATTAACACGAGCAAGCTGGTGCGGGTGCTGGCGGGCAAGGATATCCGCAATGTTTCTTTCAACATCCAGCACGTGGGCGCAGAGGATCTTTCGGTGATCCGCGCGGGGCGGGATTTCATCTATCCGTTCGACCGGTCTCCCGATACCGGGCAACTCAATAATGCCGAAAACCTGGAGATTCGTCTGGACGGACCGGGCGCACTGCACCTAGTGGCGGGACGGAATGTCGATTTGGGGGCATCGAAAGGGGTCTCGACCGTCGGCGATACGGCCAATCCGGCCCTCGCCGACTCGGGCGCGGACGTCTATGTACTCGCCGGCGTTTCTTCCCGGCCGGATTATGAGGGCTTCATCCGGTCGTATCTGGAAGACGAGGATCTTTACGATGCGGACCTGACTTCATACATGCACAAGCTGACGGGCGATGGGGCGCTTGACCAGGAAGAAGCTTTACAGGCATTCCGGGCTTTGCCGGAGGACAAGCAGCGGGAGTTTCTGGTCGCCGTGATGTTCAACGAACTGAAGCTCGCCAGTGTTCAGGCGGCAGCGGGAAAAGCCGGGAGCGATGCGCAGAGGGAGTCCCTATCGAATCTTGCCAATTCCATGAAGAAGGCTGGTTTGCACAGCGCCGCCGATCGCCTTCTCGGCTCGGGAACGGCGCTGTTTGGGGAAGATGGAGCAGGCTATGACCGGGGCTATCGCGCCATCGGCAAACTTTTCCCGGATGGCGACTATAAGGGCGACATCAAGCTCTTCTTCAGCAAAATTCACACTCTGGATGACGGCGATATCAACCTGATCGCTCCCGGCGGCCTGGTCAACGCCGGTCTCGCGGTTTCCTTCTCGGGACAGAAGGGCGCGGACCAGTTGGGCATCGTGGCGCAGCGTGCCGGCGCCATCAACGCGATGGTGAACGGGGATTTTCTGGTGAACCAGTCCAGGGTTTTCGCCATGGGCGGCGACGATATCCTGATCTGGTCCTCCGAGGAGGACATCGATGCGGGCCGGGGCGCGAAATCCGCCTTGTCGGCTCCGCCGCCGATTACCACCTTCGACGAAAAAGGCAATCCGGTGACCGAGTTCCCGCCCGTGGTTTCGGGAAGCGGCATTCGTACATTCAGCCCTCCCGGTAAGGAGGCGGGCGACGTATACCTGGCTGCGCCCAAAGGCGTGGTGGACGCGGGCGAGGCCGGCATCGGCGGAAACAACGTTACCATTGCGGCTACGGCAGTCATCGGCGCCAGCAATATCAGCGTTAGTGGCGCCTCGGTGGGTGTGCCGACCGCACCGCCGCCGCCGGTCGTTCCGGGCGGCGTGAGCAACGCGACCACGTCCGCGACGCAATCGGCGCAAAGTGCTTCCAACGAAGGATTCGGCTCTAAGGGAGATGAAGCGGGTAAAGGAGCGGAAAAAAATACGGGCCTTAATTTATTAAACGTCGAAGTCGTCGGCTTCGGCAACTGCAGCATGGGCGACGTGAAGGGAGGCGCACCGGGTTGCGGTTAGATTGAGGGCGTCCGGTGACAAGAGTTCGTCGGATGCGCCAGTGTGTCGCGCATCACATTTTTAGGGGGATGCTGTGCCGAACACCTTCACCCCGTCTTTCCGCATCATGAGTGCTTTCGGTTGAATCGTAACGTCAATGCAACATTGATGTAACACAATGCCGCCTGTAATCCATAAACAATTACAACAACTTGCATGAAACTGAAGGTCTTTGTTTTAGTCCTGGGACTAGTGGCAATTCCTGGAATCGTTCACGCCTGGTGGAACGACGCCTGGTCGTCGCGCAAACAGATTTCGCTGGACGGCGGAGCCACCGGCGCGGATGTCCAGGAGACCTTGTCCGAGTTCCCGGTGCTGGTCCGCCTGCATACCGGAAATTTCGGCTACTTCATGGATTTGGCCGAGAACGGCAAGGATATTCGCTTCATGGCGGACGATAAGACGCCTTTGAAGTATCACGTCGAGAAGTTCGACGCGATCAACGAGATGGCTCTGATCTGGGTCAAGGCGCCGCAGTTCCGCGGCGGCATCAGCACCGATTCGATCTGGATGTATTACGGCAACGCCGAAGCGCCGGATGGCGGCGACGCGAACGGGACCTACGACGTACATCAGGCGCTGGTGTTGCATTTCGACGAGACGGACCCGATGCCAAAGGACGCCACCGCCTACGGCAACCATGCGGCGGATTCCAAGGCCGCGCCGGAACCGGCGGGCTGGATCGGCGCAGCGGCCAAATTCACCGGAGCGGGCGGCATAACGATCAATGCCAATCCGGCTCTGCAACTTTCGCCCGATAAAGGCTGGACCTTTTCCGCCTGGCTGAAGATCGATCAGGCCCAGTCGAATGCTTACGTCTTGCACGCGGCGGAAGGCGAGAACGCGCTGGAGCTATCGGTTCGGGACACCGGCCTGGTCGCGAAATATGCGAACAACGGCCAAGGGGGCGAGACGCCTCCCGCGCCGTTGCAACTCGGCAAGTGGCAGCACATCGCCGTGGTTCTGCGGACGGACAAGCTGGAACTGTACCTGGACGGCAACAAGGCGGGCGAGTCGCCGGCTTCGGCGGGGCCGATGAATCCGATGGTGACCTTGGGCGCCGGCGCCGCAGGCGATAGCCTCATCGGCTTTCTGGACGAAGTTCAGATTGCCAATACAGCGCGCAGCGCCGACTGGATCAAGCTCTTGGCGCGCAGCCAAAGCGCCGATTTCAACGTTCTCGGTTTCGGCCAGGACGAATCCAAGCAAGGGGCGGGCGGTCCCAATTATTTCGTCATCATCCTGCAAAGTCTGACCGTCGACGGCTGGGTGGTGATCGCCCTGTGCGGCGTCATGTTCGTGATCAGCGCCCTGGTGATGGTCACCAAGGGGCTGGCTATCTCCAGGGCCAATAGGGACAACCGCGCCTTCCTCGACCAATACCGGAACATGGACGCTTCCGCCGATCCCGGAGCGCTGGATCAGGAAGAAACCGAGGAAGAAAAGGAACTGAGCGAATCGGAGTTCCTCGCCGCGGTGGTGGGCAAGCACGATCATTTTCAGAGCTCGCCTGTTTATCACGTCTATCATGCCGGGGTTCAGGAGCTCAAAAAGCGCTTCGGCACCTTGGCCAATCAACCCTTGACCGACGAGGCGCTCAACGTGCTGCGGGCGCGGCTCGACGCGGCGGTGGTGCGCGAGGGGCAAAAGCTCAACCGCAATATGGTATTGCTCACTATCGCCATCTCCGGCGGCCCGTTTCTGGGCCTGTTGGGCACCGTCCTCGGGGTGATGATCACCTTCGCCGTGATCGCCGCCACAGGCGACGTCAACATCAACTCCATTGCACCCGGTATCTCCGGCGCGCTGCTCGCCACCGTCGCGGGTCTCGCCGTCGCTATCCCGGCCCTGTTCGGCTACAACTACCTGCTCACCCAAATCAAGGACCTCACCGCGGAGATGCGGGTGTTCACCGACGAGTTTCTGGCCATGGTGTCGGAGCGCCTGGCCGAGCGTCACCGCGGGGGATAAGCCATGAAAGTCGAATCCGAAGAGAAGGTCTACGACGACATCAACATCACGCCCATGCTGGACGTGGCCTACGTGCTGCTGCTGATCTTCATCATCATGACCACCGCCACGGTACAAGGCATCACCGTCAACCTGCCCAAGGCCAGCGCCACGCCCGCTCTGTCCAAGCCGAAGACCAAGGCGATTTCGATTACCCAGGACGGCACCATTTACCTGGACACCTATCCGGTCAGCCTCCAGGAGCTCGAAACCCGTCTGTCGCAGTACAAGGCGGCCACGCCGGACCTTCCGGTGGTGCTCAAGGCCGATGCCGCCATCCAGTATGAAAAGGTCATCGACGTGCTGGACGTGGTCACGCGCCTACAGATCAGCCAGCTCGGCCTGGTGACGCAGAAACTGGTGAAGTAAGCCTCGTCTCCGTCGCCCGCCATGAGCAAGAAAACTTGGCTTCGCTATCTGCCGCTCGGGATCGGCGGGGTTCTGATCGTCCTGATCGCGGTGGCGGTTTTTTTTCTGAAGGACCTTTTCGAAAAGCCGGTGCAGACCAAGAAACAGGTCCAGCAGATCACCGTGATCCAACCGCCCCCGCCACCTCCGCCGCCACCGCCCGAGGAAAAGCCGCCGGAGCCGGAGATCAAGGAGGAGAAGATCGAAGAACCGGAACCGGAGCCCGAGCCGGAACCCGAGCAGCAAGCGGATGAACCGCCTCCCGGCGAGGATCTGGGCGTCGACGCCGAGGGTGCCGCCGGGTCCGACGCTTTCGGGCTGGTCGGCAAGAAAGGCGGACGGGGGCTCATCGGGGGAGGCGGCGGCAACGCCATCATCTGGTACGGCCAGCAGTTGCAGCGCCAGATCGCGGACGAGCTCCGGGAGAAGCTGAGCCAGAGCAAGGCGCGGGACAAGAAGATTTCGGTGATTGCGAATATCTGGATCGGCGCCGACGGAAGCGTTTCCCGTGCCGAACTGGCCTCTTCCAGCGGGGACGGCGATGTGGACGAAGCCTTGCGTTCGGCCTTGGGATCACTCCGCTCCAGGCTCAAAGCTCCTCCGGAGAACATGCCGCAGCCGGTGAAGATCCGCATCCGCTCCTAAAACAGACTCAGAAATAACACGACTTGGGGAATTCCATGAAAGCAGACCGCAAGCTGCTCGCCGCGCCTTTGGCCTTGATTTTGGCGTCCACCGCGGCGGCGGGAGAAAAAGAAGAACTGCTGAAGCTCAAGAACACCACGCTCAATTTGATCGACATCCTGGTGCAGCAGGGAATCATCGACAAATCGAAAGCGGAGGACATGATCAAGCAGGCGGAAACCAAGGCCGCGGCGGAGGCCAAGGCGGAAGCCGCAAAGGAAGAGCAGGTCGCTGCAAAACAGGGTAATCCGGGCAAGGGCAAGCCGGGGCCGGTACGGGTGACTTACGTTCCGGATTTCGTGAAGGACGAGATTCGCGCCGAGGTGAGCAAGGAACTGCGCGACGAAGTGGTAAAGGAAGTCAAGTCCCAGGCCAAGACGGAAAAATGGGGCGTTCCGGCGGCTTTGCCGGATTGGGTGAATCGGTTCAAGTTGTCGGGCGACATCCGGTTGAGGGGCGAAGGCGATTTTTACGCCGACGATAACCCGGACAACGAGAGTCCCGAGCACTTTACGCCCTTCTACAGCAATTGGCTGGCTATCAACAGAGGTGCCGACCCGGAGACCGAGCGAGAGGCCTATTTCAATACCTCCGAAGACCGAAACAGGTATCGGATGCGGCTCCGGCTCGGCTTAACCGCCGAGATTACCAAGAATCTGATCGCCGGGGTTCGGATAGCCACCAGCAATGACAGAAGTCCGGTCTCCATCAATCAGACCTTGGGGCAGACGGGCAGGCAATACGAACTGGCCCTGGACCGGGCGTATCTTGAGTACGATTTCGAGGACGCGAAGGGCCGCGACTGGTTTACGCTCTGGGGTGGACGATTTAACAATCCCTGGTTTTCGACGGACAATCTTTACGATTCGGACTTAGGATTCGAAGGTTTTGCGGGTACCTTCCGAATTCCGATCGGAGACAAACCCGCAGTCACGGACAATTATTACCGTCTGGGACCGCAATTCCGGCAGATCAACTTCGGCCACACGGTTGCCGATTCGGTCTACCTGACCTTGGGCGCCTTTCCATTGCAGGAGATCGAATTGTCCTCGAAGGATAAATGGATGGTGGGAGCGCAGCTTGGATTCGATATGTTGTTCGGGTCCGACTCCCGTCTCAAATTCGGTACCGCCATTTATGAATTCAACAATGTCGCTGCCCGGCCGAATCAGCTCATACCGGGCTCCAATGACAACCGGGAGAACGACCACACAGCGCCGGAATTCATGCAAAAAGGGAACAGCATCATGCAGATCAGCAATGACGACGGCGAACTTTTTCCGCGTCTGGTCGGCATCGCGTCAGATTTCCGCGTACTCGATTTCACGGCAGCTTACGATTATTCAGGATTTGATCCCGTTCACGTCATGTTGACCGGAGATTTCTCGGAGAATCTCGGCTACGACGAGCAGGAAATACTCGAAAGGGCGGCGCCGGTCGGCGGGCGAGCCGGCTTGCTGGCTTACGACAACACGAATCCCAAGACGACGGCATTCCAGGTTCGGCTCGACGTGGGATACCCGGAGATAACGAAATTCGGCAACTGGAGCGCATTTCTCGCTTACAAGTATCTGGAGAGGGATGCCGTGCTCGACGCTTTCACCGACTCGAATTTCCGCCTGGGCGGAACCAATGCCAAGGGTTGGGTTTTCGGTGCGAACTACGGATTGGCGAAAAATACCTGGTTGAATGTGCGGTGGATGAGCGCCGACGAAATCGACGGTCCTCCGTTCGGGGTCGACGTGCTGCTGGTGGACTTGAACGCGCGGTACTGATTCCATTCGGCATTCGAGTGAACATTCATCGTAGGATGGGTAGAGCGAAGCGAAATCCATCGATGGCGGGTTAGCCCCTCGGCTCCGCGTAACCCACCGACCCTTCGACTTGGCTCAGGACAGGTCCGCGGGTGCTCGGCGGGTTACGGCGCATGCGAGGCGCAGTGATTGGCGGTCGGTCAGTGCTGATGTGCGCCTAACCCACCCTACAAAACAATTCCTGATTGAAAGCGATTTGGAATAAAACATCGAGATCGAGTCATGAGCCCATTCGACATGCGTTCGCTTTTCTTGATTCGGCGGACGAAAAACGCCGTCCTTTTTCTGTTGCTGTGGTGCGCCGTGGTTGGCCCTTCGGCAGTACACGCCCAGGCGCCCAAGCAAGACAGTGCTGCGGCTCAAGCCTTGCGCAAGGCGCAGGGCATGCTGCGCCAGTTGAGCCAGGAGAAGACGGCTTTGGAAGGGGAAAAGAGCGCCTTGCTGGACCAGGTCGGAAAGCTTGAAGACAAGATCAAGCAACTCGAAGGATTGGAGAGTGTGGTCCAGCAGCAGAAGGCCAGTCTCGATAACTTGAGAGCCGGTAACGAATCGCTGCAGGGGCGCATCCATCAGGATTCCGAACGCATTCGCGGCCTCAACGAGCGTTTGCGCGCTGCGGTCGGCCAGTTGAAGAAATACCAGCAGGACAATGCGCTTCTGGTCGGCGCGGTGGCCGAGCGATCCCGATGGATTGAGGCGTGCACGGAGAAAAACCAAGGCTTGTACCAAGCAAACCGCGAATTGCTGGACAAGTATCAAGGCAAGGGATTTTGGGATGCGCTCACCGAAGGCGAACCCTTTACCCAAATCAGTTCGGTGAAGGCCGAAAACGAAGCTCAGGAGTTCCAATTCAAACTCGAAGACCTCCAGGTCACGCCTTGGCAGGAAGCCGGCGTGGCCGTTTCGGAAACAAGCCCGGCCGCAAGTGAGAATGCGCCGCCGCCCGATGAGGAGGAGGACGAAGAGTGAACGGAAACGGGCGCATACGACTCGGCCGGACGGCACGCCAGGGTTTGGCGGGCCTACCGGGATAGAGGCTCCATATAGTTCGAAAATCCCTTCCCGATCAAATGGGTGCCGACCTTCCGGCCCACCCAGGCGATGTACCAATGCCGTTAGAGCGTTTTCCATCCCGGTGTACGGATTCGTGCCAGGAGGGGAGAACGTAGGTCGGCAATCCCTTCCCAATCGCAAACGGTCGCTTTAGTCGCGACCCTTCCAATCGCAAACGGCCTGGCCGGGAGCGCCGGCCACGCCCTTCCCGAAGACACCGTTTGCGATTGGAATGCCGGGGTCCAGACGCTACGGATGGCAGAGGCCTCTCACTTCCTTGTGCACTGGATTCATGCCGCACAGTCCCTGTGCGGCACCCTACGGGCGCTTCGCGTGCAAATCGGCCTCGCCACGCTACGCCGTCCCGCTTCGCTCGCGAGTCCTGGGCAGTCCTTCCCTGGCCTGCCCGCTCGCCGCATTGCGCCTCGCCCTGCCGATTTGTCCGGCACAAATTTGCCAGGAGCAAATTTGGACGTGCGGAGCACGGTCCGTAGGACGAACCCCAGGGATGGGGTGAGCAATCCCTGCCGGAAGGGGCGTTCTGGCGCTCCCAGAACGACCGTTTGCGATTGGAAGGACGGCTTAACTTAACGGCACTGGGCGATGTACGGGATGACCGGACATCGCTGAGGCCGGGCATCTTTTCCCGCCGGTGGGGCCGTCAGCTGCCCGGTCCGGGTTCGGCCTTGTTGAGGAGGGTGCCGAGGAGGGGGGTGGTGTTGAGGTGGGCGAGGGCCTCTTCGAGTTCGGCGTGGGTGGTGCGGCCGGC